>Ga0137409_10000438_pt1 | contig 45222 bp, 38 predicted proteins | sample CZODoug1_16funga_FD_122059 | JGI IMG/M metagenome (GOLD analysis project Ga0137409, IMG submission 122059) | Vadose zone soil fungal communities from Angelo Coast Range Reserve, California, USA - CZODoug1_16fungal (Hybrid Assembly) | ecosystem: Environmental > Terrestrial > Soil > Vadose zone...
GCGCCGCGGAGCGCGATGGCCTTCAGGGTCCGCGCCAGGTCCGGCTGCACCAGCCGGTCGCCCGGCTCGGGCGCGTGCAACTGCCCGTCGCGGCCGCGGCGGAGGAAGATGCGCGAGGCCTCGGGATCGGCGGCGAGGCAGTCCCTCCGCTCCTCGGTCTCGCGGACGTACGCGCGGTTGGCGCGGAACCCGCGGGTGGCGAAGTCGATGGAGGGGCCGAGCACCTCGAGCAGCGGCCGCTTGCCGAACCTCTTCAGCAGCTCGACATACCCGCGCACCGCTCCCGGCACCGCGACCGAGAGCGGCCCGGCGCGCGCCAGGTCCTCCCGGACCTTGCCGTCCTGCACGTACATCTGCGGAGTGGCGGCGGCCGGCGCGACTTCGCGGAAGTCGATCACCTGCACCTTGCGTTCGCGGGCCAGGTAGACCAGCGCGAATCCGCCTCCGCCGATCCCGCTGGACTGCGGCTCGACCACCGAGAGCGCGAACGCCGTCGCCACCGCGGCATCCACCGCGTTGCCGCCGTGCCGCAGGATCGCGGCTCCCGCTTCGCTGGCGAGAGGATGTCCGCTCGCCACCACGCCCTGCGGCGACACCGCGGCGGTGGCGAGGAGGAAGGCGATCAGGGTGGTCATGGGGCGCGCACTGTACGCGAGGAGCCGTGGGGGCGGTACCGAGTCGTGGAGCGGCTTCCACCCGGGTGGGAACCCCCGGAGCTCGTTCTGTACAGCTCGTACATCTCGCCTCCGGGGGGATGTCCCACCGTACGGGTCCCCGCCCGCACCCTTCAGCCGTTCGCGAGGCCCGCGTCTTCCAGGATCTCCCTCGCGAGCTCCGCATCGTCCGCGGAAACGACCAGCTTCACTCCGCCCACTGCGTTGCTCAGCCACGGGTGAACGCCGATGAATCCTTGGTCGCGGAGCCGCGCATCGATGCCGTTGCTCTCGAGCAGCTCGCGCGCCATCTCCGCGTGCGTCGGAAGCGCATACGTGGCGACGACGAGCGGACCCTGCTTCGGCATGATGGGATCGTATCGGCGGTTGCCCCGGGGCGCTGCCTTTGTTATGGCCGCGCCCCATGGCCGATCGTCCGCGGGTGCGCTTCGCCCCCTCCCCCACCGGGTACCTGCACATCGGCGGGGCGCGCACCGCCCTGTTCAACTGGCTCTGGGCGCGGCAGCGGAAGGGGACCTTCATCCTGCGCATCGAGGACACCGACCTGGCGCGCAGCACCGTCGAGTCGCAGCAGGTCATCGTCGACGCGATGAAATGGCTCGGGCTCGACTGGGACGAGGGCCCGGAAGTCGAGGGTCCCCACCGGCCGTACTACCAGTCGCAGAGGCTGAACAAGTACCAGGAGTACGCCAAGCGGCTCATCGCGAAAGGAGCCGCCTACGTGTGCACTTGCTCCAAGGCGGAGCTGGATCGCCTCCGCGAGCAAGCCGCCAAGGAGAAGCGCGCATTTCGCTATCCGGGGACTTGCCGGGACAAGGGAATCCCCTTCGGAGCTCCCGGCGGCGTGGTCCGGTTCCGCATGCCCGACGGCGGCGAAACCACCTTCAATGATCTGGTGAAAGGACCGATCACCACGCAGCACAAGGAGCTGCAGGACGAGGTCATCCTGCGCGCCGATGGCTTGCCGCTCTACAACTTCGGCGCGGTCGTCGACGACGTGGACATGGAGATCACGCTCGTCGCGCGCGGCGACGACCATGTCGTGAACACGCCCCGCCAGATCCTCATGTATCGCGCCCTCGACTACCCGACTCCGGTCTTCGCGCACTTGCCCATGATCCTCGGTGCCGACAAGCAGCGCCTGTCGAAGCGGCACGGAGCCGTCAGCGTCCTGCAATACCGCGACGAGGGGTACCTGCCAGGCGCCCTCCTGAATTACCTGGCCCGGCTGGGGTGGTCGCACGGCGATCAGGAGATCTTCTCCCTCGAGGAGCTGATCGAGAAGTTCGACTGGGAGCACGTCGGCGCCACCGCGGGCGTGTTCAACCCCGAGAAGCTGCTGTGGCTCAACCAGCAGTGGATCAAGAAGACGCCGGTTCCCGAGCTCGCCCGGCACGTCGCGCCCCTGCTCGCCCAGCGGGGCGTGCAGGTCGATCCGGAGCGGCTCGCGCGGGTCCTGCCGCCCATCGTCGAGCGCGCCAAGACGTTGGTGGAGATGGCGGACCAGGCGCGCACCTTCTTCGAGCGCGGCGTCCGCTTCGACGAGGCGGCTGCCCGGAAGAACCTGACGCCCGAGACCCGTCCGCTCCTGGCCCTTGCGCGCGAGCTGGTCGCCCGTCGCATCGGCGAGGGCCCGCAGGCGCTGGAGCAGGCCTTCCGCGAGCTCGCCACCCAGCAGGGCCTTGGGCTGGGCAAGCTGGCCCAGCCGGTGCGGGTTGCGGTGACGGGAACGACGGTGAGCCCGCCCTTGTTCGAGACGCTGGTGCTGCTCGGCCGCGACGAGGCGCTGGCGCGCATCGACGCGGCGCTGGCGCGAACCGGAGGATGACGATGAGAGCTCCCTTCGCCCTGGGCGCACTGCTCGCAGTCGCCTTCGCGGTCTCGCCCGCCCACGCCGCCGGCGGGTTCAAGGCGCGCGGGTTCTTCCTGCCGGACGGCGCGGTCAAGGTGGAGGAGGACCGCTACCGCCTGCCCCAGCCCTGGGAGGAGGCGGTGAAGTTCTACCGGGCGACCTATCCGCCCGCGAAGTTCCCGCGGCGCACCTTGCGCAACCAGTCCGGCGTCCGCGCCATGCACATCACCAACCCGTCCCCCGCAGAGTGGGAAGGCGCCAACCTGTACGAGACCCCGCGCGGCGAGGTCAGGGTCTTCGTGACCGGGAAGCCCGAAAAGACGGAGGAACCTCCGCCACCGCTGCCTCCGCGGAAGGCCGAGCAGCCGCGCCCCCGCAAGAGCGGGAATCCTTGAAACTGCGACGCGCCGATTTGCCGAGATAGCCAAACGGGAGGTGTTCACATGGGTCGTTGGAGTGTCTGGGTGGGCCGCGTATTGTCCGCGCTGCCCGTCCTGCTGATGCTGTTCAGCGCGTTCCTGAAGTTCCGAGCGCCTCCAGAGGTCGTGAAGGCCTTCACGGGCCAGTTCGGGTACCCGGAGCAGACGTTGATGTGGCTCGGGGTCGTCGAGCTGTCGTGCGCCGTCCTCTACGCCATCCCGCGGACGGCGATCCTCGGCGCGGTGCTGGTGACGGGCTACCTCGGCGGCGCGGTCGCGACCCACGTGCGCGTCTCGGACGTCTGGATCCCGCCGGCGGTGCTCGGCGTGCTGGCCTGGGTCGGGCTTTACCTGCGCGAGCCGCGCCTGCGCGAGTTGCTGCCGCTTCGACGTCCCCGCAACACCGGGGAATCCTTGACACCCCAGGGGGGTTCGGCTACCTAGCGCTTCCCTTTCGCTGGGGGATCGTCTAACGGCAGGACGTAGGACTCTGACTCCTACTATCTAGGTTCGAATCCTAGTCCCCCAACCATGTGGTAGTTACCCTGCGGGTCAGAGCCGGAGGCAAAGGAAAGGCGGCCCCATCGTCTAGTGGCCTAGGACGGAGGCCTCTCACGCCTCAAACATGGGTTCGAATCCCGTTGGGGTCACCATCTCTGGCCCGGCTGAGTGAGACAGCCGGGCCTTTTTTCCGTCAAGCCGCTTTGGCCCGCTCCGTCCGCGTCCAGGTCTGTCCCTGGGTGCCGCGGCTGAACTTCACGAAGCCGACCAGCAGGGCCGCGTTCATCTCCACGAAGTGCGCGGCGGGGTCCGTCAGCTTGCGCAGGTGGCGCGGGCTGGTGCCGAGCAGCCCCAGCGCCGCCAGGGTATAGACCGCGCACTGCACGAGCAGCAGCAGCCCGTACAGGTGCGAGCGCGGCGCCAGCAGCGCGTTGGTCAGGAGCGCGATCAAGAGGGCCTGCGGGACCAGCCAGCGCAGCACCTTGTGCGACCAGAGCGCGAAGGCGGTGAACCCGTGCCGGGGCGCGAGCAGATCGCGGAACTGCGACAGCGCGCGGAACCCGCCCGCCGCGATGCGCACGCGGCGCCGGTACTCGTCGGCGTGGCCGGGGGCCGTCTGCTCGTGCCCGACCGCCTCGGGCTCGTAGCGGATCTCGTACCCGCTCCGCAGGACGCGCAGCGCGGCGACGAAATCGTCCACCACGGTCCCGGCGGGCAGCGCCGGGAAGAGGCGCTTGCGGACGGCATAAATGCCGCCGTTCGCGCCCATCACGCAGCCGCGGCGCGACTCGTACATCTTGAGCAGGCTCTCCAGCTTCCAGTAGGCGCTCTCCACGATGGGCGCGCCGAACGGCGAGTGGAGGCGCAGCCGTCCGCAGACCAGGCCTACGCCCGGCTCCCGCAGCGGCTGGACCAGGCAGCGGATGGCGTCCTTCTCGAACTCGGTGTTGGCGTCGGTGAGGACCAGCACCTCGCCCTTGGCCATCCCGATGAGGCGCGCCAGAACGCCCGCCTTCCCGGTGCGCTCGCCGCGCGAGAGCTTCACGCCCCGGGCCGCATAGTGCTGCACGATGGCATCGGTGCCGTCGGTCGAGGCATCGGAGCCGACCAGGATCTCGAGGTGTTCCGCCGGATAGTCCTGCGCGAGCAGGTTCTCGATCCGCTGCCCGATGCACGCCGCTTCGTCGTAGGCGGCGATCAGCACCGAGACGTGCGGCAGGCCGAGCTGCGCGGGAGGCCGCCGCCGCTCGGAGCCGCAGATGTACCGCCAGGCCCCTCGGGCCTGCTCGAAACCGTCCAGCAGGATGAGCAGCAACGGATAGAAGAGGTAGGTGTGCAGCACCGCGAGCACCGCGGCCCAGAAGAGGATGGCGACCATGCCTGCCCGTGGAGCAAGTCACGTGCCCGGTGGCCGCCGACAGGGCGGTCCCGTGCTGTTCGCACTGTTCGCAGCAGAACGCGGAACGGGCGTTCCTACTGGGTACGGCTTTTCCCTATGGCTGCGCCAGGGAGAGGAGCAGCCGCTTGGCCCGTTCGTGCGCCGGGTTTTCCTCGACGACACGCTGGAGCCCCTGCCGGGCGGAGGCAAGCTCGCCGCGGTCCAGGGCGAGTGCCGCCGCGTCCACCTGAGCGCGGAGCAGGCGGGGCTGCGCCGCCCGTGCCGCCGAGAGCGCGGCCAGCGCGCGGTCCTGTGCCTCTCCGCTCCGGCCGCCGGCGAGCGCTGTTGCGGCGCGCGCAACTGCCACCAAGGGGTCGCCGGGGGCCTTGCGCTCCGCGGCTTCGAGCCAGCGCGCTGGATTGCCGCTGGTCAGGGCGGCGGCGAGGGCCATCGCGCGCAGCGCGGGTACCTCCTCCGGAGCTCGCGCCGCCGCGGCCTGGGCGGCTACGGAGCCTTCCTGCACCAGCCGCGCGCCCTGGAGCAGGAGCGCCTCCCGCTCCGCCGCGGCCGCCGGATCCCGGCGGGAGAGCGGCTCCAGCCGTTCCGCCAGGTCCTGCTGCGCCGAGCCGCGCAAGAGCAACGCAAGCGCGCGGTCTCCCTCGTGCGCGGGCGCCAACCGTGCCGCCTCGCCGAACAGCGCGGCGGCCTGCTCCAGGCTCTTGTCGTCGTCGAGGAGCAGCGCCTGCATCGCCTGCTCCGCCCTGACGCCTGCCTCGCGCGACCCCCGGGGCCAGCCGAACACGAGCATCGCCACGGCGGCGGCGACCGCGAGCAGCGCGATGGCCAATGCACCTCCCCGGGTGAACGGGTTCTGCCGCGCGACCGGGCCGTAGATGACCGGTCGCAGCGGACCCATGTCCGCCATCTCCTCGGGTGTCGCATGCCGCTCGACCGCCTGCGGCGCGGCCGGGGGCGGCGCCACGGCGACCGGCCGCTGGAACGGCACCGGAGTCGGAATCCGCCGCGGCGCCGGCGTGCGATGCGCCTCGGGCAGCTGGCCCGATTGCGCATCGAACACGGCCTGGCAGCGGCCGCACTCCACCCGGAAGGCCCGCTGGACCGGGCCGGCCAGCCCGTCCTGGACCGAGAAGATCGCCTGGCACCGGGCGCAGCGGATCAGCACGTCTCGAGCGTATCCCACAACGTCCGCACTCGGAAAAGCCAGCGCCGCGAATAGCGGAGGGGCACCTCCGCGTCTAGGCCTCCGGCTTGTCCAGCCCGAACGCGGTGTGGAGCGCGCGCACCGCCAGCTCGGCGTACTTCTCGTCGATGAGGCAGCTCACCTTGATCTCGCTGGTGGAGATGACGCGGATGTTCACTCCCTCGTCGGCCAGCACCTGGAACATCTTGGCGGCCACCCCGGCGTGGTTGCGCATGCCCACGCCGACGATGCTCACCTTCGCGATCCCCTCCTCGTGCTCCACCTTCCCCGCGCCGATCTGCTTGGCGATCTTGCGCATCTGCTCGTTGGCGCGCTCCACGTCGACGCGTCCCACCGTGAAGGCGACGTCGGTGCGCCCGTCCTCGTGCGCGGGGGTCTGCACGATGACGTCCACCACGACCCCCAGCTCGGCCAGCGTGCCGAAGACCTTCGCCGCCACCCCCGGCTTGTCGGGCACGTTGCGGATCACGAATCGCGACTCGTCGCGGGTCAGCGCGATGCCGCTGACGACCACCTCCTCCATCGCCTTGTCCTCCTCGCAGACGAGCGTGCCGGCATCCTCGGTGAAGCTGGACCTCACCCACAAGGGCACCTTGTACTTCATCGCGAACTCGACCGAGCGGATCTGCAGCACCTTGGCCCCGAGCGAGGCCAGCTCGAGCATCTCCTCGTAGCTGATGCGGTCCAGCTTGCGCGCCCTGGCGCAGAGGTTGGGATCGGTGGTGTAGACGCCGTCCACGTCGGTGAAGATCTCGCAAGCGTCGGCCTTGAGCGCCGCTGCCAGCGCGACCGCGGTGGTGTCGGACCCGCCCCGGCCGAGAGTGGTGATGTTGCCCTGGTCGTCGATCCCCTGGAAGCCGGCGACCACCGCGATCTCCTTGCGCTTGAGGCTCTCGAACAGCTTCTCCCCGTCGATGCTGCGGATGCGGGCGTTGGAGAAGGCGGAGTCGGTGAGGATGCGGACCTGGTGGCCGAGGAAGCTGCGCGCCTTGCCCTTCAGCTCCTGGATGGCGAGGGCGAGGAGCCCCACCGAGACCTGCTCGCCGGTGGAGACCACCACGTCCTGCTCGCGCTGGCTGGGGCGCCGGGAGATCTGGCCGGTCAGCCCCAACAGCCGGTTCGTCTCGCCGGCCATCGCGCTCACCACCACCACCACGTCGTTCCCGGCCTTGCGCGCGGCCAGCGCCCGCCGGGCCACGTTGCGGATCCGCTCGAGGTCGCCGACGGAGGTGCCGCCGTACTTCTGGACGATCAGCGCCATGTCAGAACCGGCCCGCGAGCGCCAGCGCGCCGCCGCCCGGAAGCGGAGAGGCGCCCAGCCGCAGCTCGGCGCGGCGCTCGCCGCTCGAAGCCGGGGAATCCCTCGGCCCCTCGATGAAGTACAGCGCGATGCCGGCCGCGATCAGCGTTCCCCCCGCGATGTCCAGCGCGGTGGCGCGGGGGGCGCCGAGCGGATTCGCCACCAACCCGCCGGTCAACAGGCCCAGCCCGGTGCCGCCGACCAGCCACGTCCAGAGACGGCCGCCGCCGCGCCCATCTCCGCCCGAGCGCGGCACCGCCGGCAACGGAAGCGTCGGCTGCTCCTGGGCCGTCTGCGGCGGTCCGAAGTCGACCCGGAACGGCCGGTCGGGATCGCCCGCGCGCGCGGGCCCGTTGCCGAACTCGTCGTAGACTTCGATGTAGTACTCGAGGACGTTTCCCGGAGGGGACGGGAGGTTCCCGCCCCACTGGTTCTTCTGACCCTTGACGGGCTTCATGTCGATCGGTTTCTCGTAGGCGCTGCCCGGCCCGAATCGGAGGAAGATCTGCGGGAAGATCTTGCTCTCGTCGGTGATCTTCGCGAACACCGGCGTCTGCTTTCCCTTGTCGCCCCGCGAGACGGGCGTGTGCGAGATCACCGGTGGACTGGTGTCGTCGGCGCGGGCAGCCGCCCCGCCGCAGAGGAGAAGGACCGCGGCAGCCGCGGAGGAGATGGACCGCATGATCCATATCAGAGCACATCTTCCGGACAATGGTAGAAGCATCGCGTGCGGATCATCATCGACGGCAGCTCGCTCACCCTGGAGCAGGTGGCGCTGGCCGCGGCGGGAGGCGCCCGGGTCGAGATCGCCGACGCCGCGCGCGAAAAGGTGCGGGCCGCGCGCCGGCTGGTCGATCGGATCGCGGAGAGCGGCGTCCCGACCTACGGCGTGAACACGGGCTTCGGTACGCTCGCCGAGGTGCCGATCGCGCGGCCCGACCTGCGCAAGCTGCAGCGCAACCTGATCCATTCGCACGCCGCCGGAGTGGGCGCGCCGCTGCCGGCGCCGGCCGTGCGCGCCCTGATGCTTCTCCGCGCCAACGTGCTCGCGGGAGGATACAGCGGGATCCGCGAGCGGACGCTGGACCTGCTCGTCGCCTTGCTCGAGCGGGACGTGATCCCGGTGGTCCCGGAGAAGGGCTCGGTGGGGGCCAGCGGCGACCTCGCCCCGCTGGCCCACCTGGCGCTGGTCTTGCTCGGCGAGGGCGAGGCGTTCTTCCGCGGCGAGCGGATGCCGGGCGTCGAGGCCTTGCGCCGGGCCGGGCTCGAGCCGGTGGTGCTCGAGGCGAAGGAAGGCCTCGCGCTGGTCAACGGCACCCAGGCGATGCAGGCCGTCGGCGCGCTCGCGCTGCTCGACGCCGAGTTGGTGCTGCGCATCGGCTCGGTCGCGTGCGCGATGACGGTCGAGGGGCTGAAGGGCTCGCACCGGCCCTTCCTCGCCGCCATCCATCGGATCCGCGGGCAGCGGGGCCAGATGGACGTGGCCGCCGAGCTGCGCGCGCTGCTCGCCGAGAGCGAGATCGAGCGCAGCCACCAGGGGCCGGAGTGCGACAAGGTCCAGGATCCCTACTCGCTCCGTTGCGCGCCGCAGGTGCACGGAGCAGCGCACGACGGGCTGCGCTTCGTCCGCGAGGTGCTCTCGATCGAGGCCAACGCGGCGACGGACAACCCGCTGGTCTTCGCCGAGGGCCACGGCCAGCCCGACGTCGCGGGCGAGCTGGTGGTGAGCGGGGGGAACTTCCACGGACAGCCGGTCTCGCAGGCGCTGGACCTGCTCGCCATCGCTTGCGCGCAGCTCCAGGCGATCAGCGAGCGCCGGGTGGAGCAGCTGGTGAACCCGTCCCTGTCCGGCCTTCCGCCGTTCCTGGCGGAGAACTCGGGCCTGAACTCGGGCTTCATGATCGCGCAGGTCACGGCGGCGGCGCTCTGCGCGGAGAGCAAGGTGCTTTCGCATCCCGCCTCGGTGGACACCATCCCCTCCTCGGCCGGCCGCGAGGACCACGTCTCGATGGGGATGACTGCCGCGCTCAAGGCGCGGACGGTGGTCGAGAACGCCCGCAACGGGCTGGCCATCGAGCTCTTGGTGGCGGCGCAGGCGCTCGATCTGCGCCTGCCGCTCCAGCCCGGTGTGGGCGTGCGGGCGGCGTACCGGGTCATCCGGGGCCGCGTTCCGCACATGTCGGAGGACCGCGAGCTGCACCGCGACATCACGGCCGTGCGGGAGATGCTGCCCGAGATCGACCAGGCCGCGCGCCGCGCCGCCGGCTTGCCCTGATCGGAGAGCGATCGCGGTCACGGCAATCGAGCGCCGCGGGTAGGTCGGTGGTGCCGGGCGCACGCTGGTTCTTCGTCCGAGGCGGAAGCCCGTTGTACTCTGGCCGGGATGACGACCGAGAACGCCTCGCAGCGCGAACCGTCGGACGCCGGGATCCAGGCCGCCGCGGCCGCACTGGGGGAGCTGTCCCGCGAGGCCGCTGCGCTGGGCGAGCAGAAGGATGCCGCCCGCCTGCACTACGCGATGGGCCGCGTCTACGGCGACCGGCTCGGCGACCTGCGCAGCGCCGCCGTCTGCTACCAGAACGCCTTCCAGCTCGACCCCGAACATCGTCCGACGCTGGACGCCGCCCGCCAGCTCTTCCTCGCGGCGGGCCGGCTCGACAAGGTGCTCGCGTTGCACGAACGCGAGGAAGCGCTGCTGGCTTCCCCCGCCGAGCGAGCCGAGTCGCTCCGCGCCCAGGCGGCGCTGCTGGCGCAGGAGAGCGATCCGGCCGAGGCCGCCCGCCGGGTCCACCGCGCGCTGGAGCTCGCTCCCGACCATCCGGCCCTGCTGGCCGCGGCGGTCGAAGCAGCGCGCGGCGACAAGCCCGGCTGCGCGCGCCTCTTGCTCCGGTTCGCGGCCACGGTTCGGGACGACGTGCAGAAGGCGCAGTTGCTGCGCCGCGCGGTGCTGCTCGTCGAAGAGGTGCAGGCGGACCGCACCCTCCCTGGTTCGCCGCAGGCGGGGACAAAGGACGCGGAGGAGCTGGACGCGCTCCAGGAGGACGCCCTCCGCAAGCTGCATTCCGCCGACGCGAAGGACCCCGTCGGGGTGCTCGGGCTCTTGCACCGCGCCCGCGCGCGCAACGACTGGGAGGCGGTGCTGCGGCTCTGCCGCGAGCGCGCCGAGCGGACGGGCGGACCCTCCGAGCGCGTGGTGGTCGCGAACGTCGCCGCCCACCGGCTCGGGAAGGTCGCCGAGGCCATGGCCGAGCTGCGGACGTCGCTGGAGGACGACCGCCGCGACCAGGCGCTGCTCGCGCTGCGCGCCTCGCTCGCCGAGCAGCAGCGCGCCCCCGAGCTGGCCGACATGCTGCGGGCGCGCGCCGCCGGCAGCGTCGAGCCCACCGAGCGCGCCGATCTCAAGGTCGCCGCCGCCGCGCTGGTGACCGACCCCGTCGAGCAGGAGCAGCTCCTCTCGGAAGCGCTGGCGGACAACCCCGGCGACGCCGCGTCCATCGCGCAGCACGCCCGCCTGGTGGCGCAGCGCGACCCCATTGCCGCCGCGGAGCGGTTCGCCGCCCTGGCCGAGACGCTGGGCGAGCACGCCCCCGCGGAGGCGGCCGCGAATTACCTAGAGGCGGGCGCCTGGCTGGAGCTGGGCGGCCAGCAGGAAGAGGCGGCCCGGATGGCGCGCAATGCGCTCGTGCTCGCGCCGCGGGGCCCGCCGGCGGAAGGAGCGCTGCGGCTCCTGCAACGCACCGTGCCGTTCCTGGGCGGCCACGCGGAGCTGGCCTCGCTCCTGGAGCAGGCCGCGGCCGACCTTCCCCGCGCGCCCGCCGCCGAGCTTCTCGTCCGGGCCGCGGCGCTCCTCTCCGAGGTCCCGGCGCCCGCGGATGGCACCGCCAACCCACGCGCCCATGCGCTGGCGCTGGCCCAGCGCGCCGCCGAGCTGGCGCGCGGGCTGAGCACGCCCCGCTCCCTGGAAGCGTGGACCTCGCTGGCCCTCCGCTCGATGGACCTGGCTTCGCTCTCGCTCGCCCTCGAGGCCCGCGCCGAGGCGGCCCAGGGCGCCGACGCAACCGACCTCCTGATCGAGGCCGCCGAGCTGGCCCGCGCGACCGCCGGCGAGGCGCGCGCGCTGGATCTCTTCCGCAGGGCGCGCGCAGCGGACCCGGCCTCGGAGCAAGCGCGGCGAGGCCTGCTCGCGCTGCCCCGGCTGCCCGACGGCGAGCGCCTCGACCTCCTCGCCGAGGAGGCGCGCACCGCCGATCCGGCCCGAGCCGCGGCCGTGCACGCCGAGCGCGCCGCCCTCTTCGAGGCCCAAGGCTCGTTCGACGAGGCGGTGATGGCCTCCGCGCAGGGGCTCGCGCTGGGCGGAGCGGACCTGGCCGTGCTGCGCCGGCTGGCCCGCGTGCAGATCCACCGCGGCAACCACGCGGCCGCGCTGGAGGTGCTGGCCCAGATCGCGGAGGCAGTGCCGGAGGGGGGCGGCCGCGCGGAGGCGCTGGCTCGGGCGGCCGAGTTCGCCGAGTGGAGGGCCGGCGATGCACAGAGGGCGGCGGAGCTGTACGCGGCGGCCGCCGCCGCCCACCCCGGCGCGACGTACGCGGTGGTGCAGCTCGCGCGGCTGCACGCCTGGATGGGCCGGTTCGCCGACGCTGCGCTGGCCTACGAGCAGCTCGCGGAGCGGTCCCCGCTCTCCACCGAGCGCGTCGAGGCGCTGCGCTGGGCCGCGGCCCTGCACGCGCACCGCTGCGCGCAACCCGACAAGGCGGCCGAGCTGTATCGGCGGATCCTCGCCCAGTCGTCCGGCGATCTCGAGGCAATGGCCGCGCTGCTCCAGCTCATCGGCGACGATCCGGCGGCCGCCGCGCGCATCGAGAGGGCCGATCTCCGCGGACGGCTGGCGAGCCGCTGCCAGGATCCGCGCTGCGCGGCGCTGCTGCGTGTCGAGGCGGCGCACGACCGCCTGCAGGCCGGCGACCGGGATCAGGCCATCGCGGAGTACCGCCGCGCGCTCGCGCTCAATCCGCAGGACCGGATCGCGCTCGACCTGGTCGACCAGGCCCTGCGCACCGGCGGGAATCGCGAGCTCCTGGCCGAGCACCTCGCCTTCCGCTGCGCGTACGCGGAGGGCGCCTCGCGCGCCGCCTTGGCGCTCCAGCAGGGCGAGCTGCTCGAGGACGAAGGTCACCTGGACGCCGCCGCGGTCGCCTACCGGCAAGCGCTGGACGGCGAGCCGGGATCGGTGCTGGCCGTGCTCGGCGCGCGCCGGGTCGCGGACCGGCTCGCGGAGCGCCACGCGCGGGCGAAAGAAGACGGGGGCGAAGGCGACGCGACCTTCGAGCCCGGACGCCTGGTCGAGGCAGCTTTGCTCGAGCAGCACCTCGGGCGGAGCGATGCCGAGGCAGCGGAAGCACCGGACGGCGATGCCGCGGACGGCTGGCTGGCGGAGCGGACCGCTCTCCCGGAAGCATCGCTCCCGGAAGAGGCGGCCGGCGCGGAGGAACCACTCTCCCCCGATTCGCTGCACATGCTGGTCGCGACCTGGCAGTCGCAGGGCAGGAACGACGCGGCGGCGTGCGCCGCCTCGGTGCTCGTCGCGCTCGGCGCCGCCGGGCCGGACGAGGCGGAGCTGCACGCCGGGTCCGTGGCGCTGCCGCCGCGCGCCGACCTGCCTTCCGTGGGGGACGACCAGCGTCTTCACGCCGACGACGACCGGGGTGCCGCGCGCGAGCTGCTCGCGGCCGCGGCAGCGGCGGTGGCGCGCGCCTTGCCCACCGAGCTGGCCGGCCGGGGCGACCGCGTGAAGGGCGACAACCCCGTGCGCCGCATCTGCGCCGCCATCGCGCGCGCCCTGGGCATCGCCGAGCCGGCGCTGTACGTGGCCAAGGCCGAGCCCGCCGTGGTGCTGCCCGCCGCGACCGAGCCACCGGGCCTGCTGGTCGGCCTGGAAGTGCCCAAGCGCCACCACTCGCGCCAGCAACGCTTCCTCTACGCCCGCGCGATGGCGCACATCCGGCGCGGGACGCACGCTCTCGCCGAGCTGCCGCCGGAGCGGCTGGCCCAGGTGGTCGGCGAGCTGGCGCGCCTGCTGGCTCCGGCAGGCACGGACTTTTCGCGGCTGCCGCCGCACGACCCGGCCCTCGCGGAGGCGCTGGAACGGGCCATCCCCGCCGAGGAGCGCACGGCCATGGCGCAGCTCGCCGAGCGCGCCGCGGCTGAGCCGCCCGCGAGCTGGAGCGATCTGCCGCTCGCCCTGCGCGAAACGGCGGAGCGCGCGGCGCTGGTGATCTGCGGCGACCCGGCCGCAGCGCTCGCGATCGTGCTCTCCGAATGTCCGGGCGGCCTGGACCGTCCGGAGGTCGCCCGGCTCGCCCGGTTCGCGGTCAGCGAGGAGTACCTCTCGCTGCGGCAGGGCTGACCACAATATGCATGCCAGAACGTCCGCGCTGTGAAAAAGGATAGCGCCGCCCTATCGGCGGCGACTACTCCTCCCGGAGGAGCGCGCCCGCCGGCACCCGTTCCCGGAGGAAGTCGGCGGCCCTGCGCACCTCCGCCTCGTCGCGGCCGTCGAAGGTCACCTTCACGCGGTGGTCGGCGTCGTCGAAGCGCGGATAGCTTCCGATGGAGACCGCGGGGAACCGCTCGACCGCCGCGTCGAGGTGCTCGGCGAGGGCGACCTCGCCGATGCCGAAGAAGAGCGCGCGGGTGAAGATCGGAGCGGCCCGGTAGCGGTCGCGGATGCGGCTGAACCCTTCCTTGAACAACACCGGCGGCCCGGGCAGCACGGCGACGTTCTCGACCGACACGACGGGGAACAGCGATCCCGGGGACCAATCCACCGTCGCGCCCTCCGGCACGTCGGCGAGCCGGCGCAGCGCCGGGTTCAGGCGGTCGCCCAGGTGCTGGCGCAAGGCGGAGAGGATGCGCTCGTCGGGCACGATGCGCCGGCCGAAGCACTGCGCCACGGCCGCGATGGTCACGTCGTCGTGAGTCGGCCCGATGCCGCCGCTGGTGAACACCCACCTGGCCGACGCCAGCGCCCGCCGGAGCGAGTCGACGATGACGGGCACCTCGTCGGGGACGGTCTCGATGCGCCGCAGGTCCACTCCCAGCCCGCGCAGCTCGCGCGCAAGCCAGGGACCGTTCTCGTCCGCCACCTTGGCGGAGAGGATCTCGTTTCCGATCACCACGATCGCCGCTGTGCTCACTCTTCGATCCCCGGATTGGTTTGCCCCGGGTCGGTCTGGTCCAGGCCGTACTCGCGGATCTTCTTGATCAATGTCGTGCGTGACACTCCCAGGCGCGCCGCCAGCCGCGACTTGTTGCCCCGCGTCTCGCGCAGCCCCAGGGCGATCAGGTCCTTCTCCAGCTGGCAGACCGCGGTGGCTAGATCGCTGCCCAACCCCTGCTCGACCAGCGCCGCGAACCGGCCGATCGACCCCTCCTGCGGCGTGGCGCGCCCGTGCTGCCCCAGCTCGGGCGGAATGATGTCGGCCTCGCCGGAGAGCACCACCAGCCGCTCGATCTCGTTCTCCAGCTCGCGGATGTTCCCCGGCCAGCGCCGCTCGTAGAAGCTGCGCAGCAGGTCCGAGTGCAGCCGCTTCACCGGCCGCCCGGTCCGCTGGGCTGCCTGCTGCAGGAAATGGCCCGTGAGGAGCGGCAGGTCGTCGACGCGCTGCCTGAGCGGCGGCACCTCGATGTTGACCACGTGCAGCCGGTAGAAGAGGTCCTCGCGGAATTGGCGGCGCGCCACCATCTCGCGCAGGTCGCGGTTGGTGGCGGCGATGATGCGCACCTCGACGCGCTCGGCCTTGGTGGCGCCCACCGGCACGAAGGTCCCTTCCTGCAGGACGCGCAGGAGCTTCACCTGCATGGCGGGCGACATGTCGCCCACCTCGTCGAGGAAGAAGGTGCCACCGTCGGCCGCCTTGAAGAGGCCGGTCTTGTCGCGCCCCGCGCCGGTGAAGGCCCCCTTCACGTGTCCGAACAGCTCGCTCTCCAGCAGGTTGTCGTTCAGGGCCGAGGCGTTGGTGGCGACGAAGGCCTTGTCCTTGCGCGGCCCGTTGTAGTGAAGCGCCCGGGCGATCAGCTCCTTCCCGGTGCCGTTCTCGCCGGTGACCAGCACGGTGATGTCCGAGCCGACCAGCTTGTCGAGCAGCGCATAGAGGCGCTGCATCGGCGCGCTCTTCCCCACGATGTCCGCGAACCGGTACCGGCCGGTCAGCTCGCGCCGCAGCGCCTGGATGTTCCGCTCGCGCTCGGCCACCGCGTTCTGGTAGGCGGCGATCTCCTCGACGGTGGTGTCGATCAGATCGGTGAGGCGCGGCACGTCCCGCGCGTCGATGCGGGCGATGGTGTCGAACGCCTCGCTCGGCTGGACGACCGGGAGCTGCAGCCGCTGCGTGGTCTGGATCGCGTGCGGGCGCGCCCCCTCGGCCTTCTCCGCGACCACGAAGCCGCAGGCGAACAGCGAACCCTGCCGCTCGCCGCCGTAGGAGATGGGCGCCCCCACGATCTCCAGGCCCATGTGGCAGGGCCCGAGCAGCCGCGCCGAAGCCGGCTCGCTGCCGAACTGCCGCACCGCCTTCTCGATGCTCTCGTTGCAGCGCTGGAAGCCCACCCGGTCGCCCAGGCAGGCGGTGCAGGTGCGGTTCGAGGGCGGGATGAGGATGCCCTTGCCGTGCTCGATCACGAAGCCCTTGGCATCGGTGAAGGACAGCTCGATGCCCCACCAGCGGCGCACCGTCTCGCGAATCTTGCGGACGATCTGCAGCTCTCCGAGGACGCTCTCGCGCTGTGCAAATGGACCGGCCATCTCCCCTTCCCCCCTACCCGAGCTGCTGCTGGACCGCGGCCGCGCAGGCTTCCGCGACTTCCGCGATCGGCCGCGTCCCGTCGATGGACACCACGCTGGCCAGGGTCCCCACCAGCCGATTGTACTCGCGCTCGATCTGCTGCATCTGCTGCGGCGTCTCGTACCGCTCCAGCTTGGCCCCCCGCTGCCTGACCCGCTCGAGCGCGATGGCGGCGGGCACGTAGAGGAACAGCGTCAGGTCCGCCTTGCGCGCGTACCGGTTCGCTGCCTGGATGAAGTCGTGCGATACGGTGACCCCCTGGTACGCCAGCGAGCTGAGGATGTACCGATCGACGATGACGTCCTCTCCGCGCGCGAGGCGCGGCTCGATCTGCGAATCGAGGTGGTCGAGCCGGTCGGCGGCGAAGAGCAGCGCCATCACCCGCTCGTCCACCATGCCGAGCTTGCCGTCCGCCTGCGGCGTGGCGGCGCGCCCGGCGAGGATCTGGCGCACCAGCAGGCCCACCGGGCCTTCGCTGGGCTGGTGCGCGAGATGGACCGCCCGGCCGCGTCCGCGCAGCCGATCGGCGAGGATCTGCGCCTGGGTGGTGGTGCCCGCCCCGTCGAGGCCTTCGAAGACGATGAACCGCCCGGGTTGCGCGCTCACCGCCTCGCCTCCGGGGGAGGATCGATCCCGAGCTTCACGCGCACCTCGCGCAGCCGGCTCAGCGCCTCCCGCTCGACGCGCAGCTGCGCGCGCGCGCGCCGGTAGGAGCGCGCCCCGTCCCACAGGAGCAGCACGTCGATCAGCGCGAGGGGATGGAAGAAGAGGGGCAACCTCGCGGAGTCCCAGACCAGCTTGCCGCACACACCGGTCAGGACGGCCCAGAGGAAACCTTCCAGCGCGGCACGCGCAAATCCGTCCACCGAGCGGCGCTCGCGGGCAGCCTCCTGCAACCGCCTCAGCTCGGCCTCGAGCTCCTCGGTGCCGTGCCGTTGGACCATCTGCGGCTTTCTATGGCGCGCGGATTCTGGCAAGTCAATCGGTCGGCTGGACGTCCAAGGGCTCTCGGCTTTGCACGGTCAGGCGTCGCGGATCGGCAGGGGCACGCCGCACTCGGCGCAGCGGGCCTCGGCAGCGACGCGCGCGAAGCAAGCGGGGCAGAGGACCGGATCGGCCTGCCGCCGCGGCACGTCCGGCGGAGGGATGGGCGGGGCGGCGCGCGGCTCGGGATCCTCCTCGCGGCCGCGATCCAGCTCGAGCGGACCGGCGGTCCAGTTCTGCGCAGCACCGTTCGTCTCGTGCGGCGTCCGCTCCACTTCCAGCCGCTCCTCCGGCACCCGCAGCGAGCGGGACGCCAGAGCGGTCTGCTCCAGCTCGGGGACCCGCTCGACGGGCGCGTCCACCGCGGCCTGCAAGGTGGGCTCCAGGCCGTCGATGGGCGGCGCGAATCCGGGCACCTCGCTCGCCCTGCGAAGGACCTTTCCGCAGCCCGCGCACTCGACGGCGGTCACGGAATTGTCGGTCTCGCAGACGGGGCAGGCGGCCATCGGACAAGCTTAGCGCGGCGGGCCCGTCTTCCCCAACCGCCACCGTTCCGGGGCCGGCCTTGACCTACCTGCGTCTCCGGTGGATCGCGTCCACCCACTCCACCGCCTGCGGCTCCTCGACTCCCTGGATGTCCAGGTTGACCACCACCGGCTCCTGCCCGCTGCGCACCAGCACGCATTCCAGCGGCTCGTCGGCGGCATTGATCTCCTGGTGCGGAACGAACGGGGGCACGAAGATGAAATCGCCGGGGCCCGCCTCCGCGAGATACTCGAGCCGGTCGCCCCAGCGCATCCGGGCCCTGCCCTTCACCACGTAGATGACGCTCTCCAACTCGCCGTGGTGGTGCGCGCCGGTCTTCGCGCTGGGATGGATGGTCACCGTGCCGGCCCACAGCTTCCGCGCCCCTGCGCGGGCGTGGTCGATCGCCGCCGCGCGCGACATTCCGGGCGTCTGGGCCGTGTTCGGGTCCAGCTCGTCGGAATGGACGATGCGGACCCCGTGCTCCCGCCAGTCGGTCATGACCGCAGGGTACCGCAAACGGGCGCCTACTGGAGCACGCCCCCCATCAGGCGCGCATCGCGGAGATCGATATCGTGCTCGATCTGCCGCAGCACCTCGTCGCTGACGCGCCCTTCGTTGCGGAGCCGTACGGCGGTCTCCCGTTCCACCTGCAACAGCTCGCGGACCAACTCGGTGTACTTGCGGTGCACCTCGGGGCCGTTCCCATCCTGCGAGTCGGAGAGGGCCTCGAGGCGCTCGCGGTAGTGCTGCGCCAGATCGTCGTACAGCCCGGCCCAGCGGGGATCGTCCTTGGCGCGTGCCTGCTCGACGTGCCGGAGCGCCGTCTCCAGCACGATCCGCTGGGCCTCGACCAATTCGCAGTTCGCGCGGTCGTCGCCGGCGAGCCCCAGGGCGCGGATGAGCGGCGGCAGGCTCAAGCCCTGGCCCACCAGCGTCACGACGATCACGCAGAAGGTGAGGAAGATGATCAGGGTGCGCTGCGGGAACGGGGTCCCGTCCGAGAGCATCCGCGGCAGCGCCATGGCGGCGGCGAGCGCGATCACGCCGCGCAGGCCGGTCCAGCCGATGATGAAGATCTGCCGCGGCGGAGGCGTGTTCTCCGGTTGGCCGAGGACCCGCCGGCGGATGAAGTAGGCGAGACGGGCCCCGGGGAAGACCCAGAAGACGCGCAGCAGCACGACGAGCGCGCTGAACAGCGCACCGTACCGGAGCAGCGCACCGAGACCGTACTGCCCGCGGGTGATGGCGAGGATGTAAGGGAATTGCAGCCCGATGAGCACGAACACCACGCCGTTCAAGATGAACGTCAAGGCGTTCCACACCGCGTACGCCTGGATGCGCACGCTCGGCGAGAAGAAGCGCGTGCTCTGCCGGCTCAGATAGAGACCCGACGCCACCACCGCCAGGACTCCCGAGGCGTGCGCCGCCTGCCCGGCCAGGTAGGCCGCGTACGGCACCAGGATGCTGATGGTGATCTCGATGGGCGCGTCGTCGATGCGCAGCTCGAACCACTCGACGAGCCGCCCGAGGATGAGGCCGATGCCGATCCCGCCGGCCGCGAGCCAGGCGAGCCGCAACGCAGCCTCGCCGAGGCCCGGCGTCTGGCCGTACAAGACCATCCCGATGCCGAACTCGAGCGCCAGAAGGGCGGTGGCGTCGTTGATCAGGCTCTCGCCCTCGAGCACGTCCACGATCCGCCGCGGAAGACCGAGCCGCTTGGCGATGCTGGTCGCCGCGATGGCGTCGGTCGGCGCCACCACGGCGCCGAGCACGATCCCCAGGCGCCAGTCGAACCCCGCGAACACCCACTTCGCCGTGAAGGCGACTCCGAGCACGGTGAACGCGACCAGGCCCACGGCCAGCGAGAGGATGCTCACCAGGTTGTAGGAGAAGTCTCGCCAGGAGGTCGTCCAGGCGCCCGCGTAGAGCAGCGGCGGGAGGAAGACGAAGAAGACGAAGTCGGGATCGAGGTTGACGCGCGGGATTCCGGGGACGAGGCTCAGCGCAAGTCCGGCGATCAGGAGGACGATCGGGTACGACGTCTCCAGCCTGCGCGCCAGGGCGCCGAACACCACCACGAAGACGAGCAGCAGCACCACGACCAGCTGCACCGTCTGCACGCCGCCGCCTTCCATGGGCGGTCAGTGCAAGCTGCGCTGCGAGGACCCGGTGAGCGGCACGAAGCGGACCTGCATCAGCCCCCGCTTCTCCAGGCTGCCGGAGGGAACGCGCCGCCACAGCTGCAGCTCCTGTTGCTCCGGCGAGGGGCCCACCGGCACGACGAGCCGGCCGCCAGGCGCGAGCTGATCGAGAAGCGCGGGCGGCACCTCGCTCGGCGCCGCTGAGACGAGGATGGCGTCGAAAGGGGCCGCCTCGGGCCAGCCCAGGGCGCCGTCCCCCACGCGCACCTGCACGTTGGAATAGCCCAGCTCGCCGAGCACGCGGCGCGCGCGCTCCGCCAGCTCCGGGAGGATCTCGACGCTGCGGAGGGTCGCGCTCACCGGCATCATCTCCGCCAGGATCGCAGTCGCATACCCCGAGCCCGTGCCCACCTCCAGCACCCGCTCGCGCCCGGTCAGCTCCAGCGCCTCGGCCATCGCCGCCACGACGTACGGCTGCGAGATGGTCTGCCCGCAGCCGATGTCCAAGGGGTGGTCCGCCTCGGCCTCTCCCTGCGATTCCTCGGGCACGAAGAATGACCGCGGCACGCGCGCGAACGCGGCGAGCACGCGCGGGTCACGGATGCCCTGCTCGATGAGTCGCCGGACGAGGAGGCTCTCCCTCGCCGTCATGCCGTCGTCGTGGGTCCACACGGCCATGATACCTCTTCAGAGCGCATCTCGAGTCCGCGATGAAGACCTGGCGCCGCCCTATCGGCGGCGACTAGGCCTCGTCCGGGTAGTGGGAGAGACCGACGCGGTTCCCCTCCGGGTCGCGCAGGTACAGCGTCCAGCGGGTGCGGTGGACGACCTCGATCCCCAGCTCGCCGAGGCGTCGGTCCCAGGCGTGCCGGTCGCGCGCGGGGATGCGGAGAGCGAGCAGGTGCAGGCCGCCGTGCGGGTCGCGGAAGGGCGTCGGCAGGCGGTCGACGTCGCAGGCCTCCAGTGCGATGAATTCCTCACCCTGCCCCACAGAAAGCCACACCGACCGCTCGCCGGGGCGGCCGTCCTCGTGGGGCCAGCGCCGCACCACCTTGAGGCCCAGCACGTCGGCGTAGAAGCGCACGGCGCCGGCCAGGTCCTTCACCTGGATGGCGAGGTGGTGGTGGCCGTGCACCGACGGCATCTGGCGAGTCTACGAGGGTTGACGCATCGTGGAAAGGACGTCAGTCGCCCACCCCAGTCGCCGCCCCCGGAGGGCGGCGCTGTGCTCTTCGAGAGGCGGTCAGGCGGCGCTGCGCTTTTTGCAGCACGGAGCGTTGTGGCCGTGCAATATAGGCGCCCCTCCGCCCATGATTACCCGCGAGCAGATCCGCAACATCGCCATCATCGCGCACGTCGACCACGGCAAGACGACCCTGGTCGATTACATGCTGCGCCAGACGGGGATCTTCCGCGCGAACGAGGCCATGGTGGACCGCGCCATGGACACGAACGAGCTGGAGCGCGAGAAGGGCATCACCATCCTGGCGAAGAACACCGCGGTCACCTATCGCGGGGTGAAGGTCAACATCGTCGACACGCCCGGGCACGCGGACTTCGGCGGAGAGGTGGAGCGCGGTCTGCGCCTGGTCGACGGCGTCCTGCTCCTGGTCGACGCCGCGGAGGGGCCGCTCCCGCAGACCCGCTTCGTGCTGGGCAAGGCGCTGGCGCTCGGCCTGCCGGCGGTGGTGGTGGTCAACAAGATCGACCGCCAGGACGCGCGTCCGGCCGAGGTGCTCGACGCCATCTACTCGCTCTTCATCGACCTGGGCGCGAACGAGCACCAGATCGAGTTCCCGGTCATCTACGCGGTGGCCCGCGCGGGTCGCGCCTCGCTGCGCCTGTCGGACTTCGACGACCTCCCGGTCGGGCAGGCCGCGGCCCCCGGCGCCGCGCCCCACTTGGGGGAGACGCCGGGCGCACGCGCGCGGACGCTCGAGCCGCTGCTCGACGCCATCCTGGAGGCGATCCCCCCGCCGAAGAGGGCCGAGACGACGCACGACAAGCTCCAGATGCTGGTCGCGAACCTCGACTACGACGACTACGTCGGCCGGCTGGCGGTGGGCCGGCTGTCCAGCGGCTCGGTCGAGGCGGGGCAGTCCGTGGCGGTGTGCCGCGCCGACGGCAGCACGCCGCGCGGCAAGGTGACCAAGATCTTCGCGTTCGAGGGGCTCAAGCGGGTCGAGATCGCCGAAGCGGGCCCCGGCGAGATCATCTCGCTGTCCGGAATCGAGGAGATCGCCATCGGCGACACCATCGCCGACCCCGAGCACCCCATCCCGCTCGAGCGCATCCACGTCGACGAGCCGACGATGTCGATGATCTTCAAGGTCAACGACGGGCCGTTCGCCGGCCGGGAGGGGAAGTACGTCACGTCGCGCAACCTGCGCGAGCGCCTGCAGCGCGAGGCGTACCGGAACGTCGCCATCCGCGTGCAGGACACCGAGGCGGCCGACGCGTTCAAGGTGGTGGGCCGCGGCGAGCTGCAGCTGGCGGTGATCATCGAGACGATGCGCCGCGAGGGCTACGAGCTGACCGCCTCCAACCCCGAGCCCGTCACCAAGGAGATCGACGGCGTCCTGCACGAGCCGATGGAGCTGATGGTGTGCGACGTCCCCCAGCCCTCGGTGGGAGTGGTGACCGAGCGCATGGGTCCGCGCAAGGGCCGCATGGTGGAGATGCAGCAGCTCGGCTCGGACCGCGTGCGCCTGAACTTCCGCGTCCCGGCCCGCGGGCTGGTCGGGTTCCGCAACGAGTTCCTCACCATCACGCGCGGCGAAGGCATCATGTCCTCGCAGTTCGACGGGTACGAGCCGTGGCAGGGCAAGATCCCCAGGCGCGTGAGCGGCGCGATCGTCGCCGACCGCGAAGGCGAGACGGTGGCGTACTCGCTCTTCGACGTGCAGGAGCGCGGATCCCTCTTCTACGGCGCCGGCAACGCCGTCTACGAAGGGATGATCGTCGGCGAGCATTCGCACCCCGGCGATCTCGACGTGAACGTCACCCGCGGGCGCAAGCTCACCAACATCCGCGCCGCCACCCGCGACGAGAACATCATCCTCACGCCGCCCCGCCAGATGAGCCTGGAAAAGGCCCTGGAATGGATCAACGAGGACGAGCTGGTCGAGGTGACTCCTAAAAACGTCCGCCTCCGCAAGCGTGTCCTCAGCGCCGGCGACCGCTACCGCCTCGAACGGGAACGAAAGCGCGCCGACGGCCTCATCTAGCCTTTTTCTTTCACGCAGAGCTCGCAGAGCGCGCAGAGGTTTTGTGTTGCGAGCCGGACATCTGCGTCCGATCGAAGAAGAAGAACCGCAATTCCCTCCGCGATCTCCGCGAGCTCTGCGTGAAACCGTTCTAGGCTAGTTCGGCGGAGGGGTGAGGGGGAGGGAGAGGCGGAAGATGGAGCCGCCGCCCGGGGCCTCGGTGAGGGTCAGATCGCCGCCGTGGAGGCGCGCGATCTCCGCCGAGATCCAGAGGCCGAGCCCGTTGCCGCCCTCGCCCTTGGTGCTGAAGAACGGCTCGAAGATCCGATCGCGCAGATTGGCAGGCACCCCCGGGCCGTTGTCCTGCACCTCGATCAGCGCGTCCCCGTCCAGGCGGCGCGTGCGCAGGCACAGCCGCGCGCCGGGGCGGTCGCGCAGAGCGTCGGCCGCGTTCACCACCAGGTTCACCAGCACCTGGCCGAGCAGCGTCGGCTGGCAGCGGACGGGCGGCACCTCGCCGAAGTCGCGCACCAGCTCCACGTGGTGCTTGAGGCGCCCTTGCAGGAGCACCAGCGCCTCCTCGATCTCCAGCAACAGATCGACCTCGCGCTGGTCGCCGTCGGAAAAGCGCGCGCCGCGCCGCATGGCCTCGAGGATCGAGCGCATGCGCGCCAGGCCCTGCTGCGCGTTGCGCAGGTGGTCGGTGTGCTCCCCCGGCTCGACCAGGGCGTCGATCGAGTCCAGCTCGAGAGAGACGCTGGTGAGCGGGTTCGCCAGCTCGTGCGCCAGGCCGCCCGCGAGCGTGCCGAGGTGCACCAGCCCGACGTGGCGCGCGAACTCGGCGCGCGCCTGGTGCTCGCGCCGGCGCAGCCGATCCTGGACGGCGGCTCCGGTCACCCCGAGAAGGGACGCGCACAGCAGGAACGACGCCCGGGTCCCCAGCTCGAGCGCGTCCTCGCGTCCCTGGACGAGCGCCAGCAGCGGCAGCACCGTGATCGCGAGCATCTCCGCGTGCAGGACGAGCGCCTGGCGGGGCCGGAGCGGCAGCATGATCGATCCGCCCGCCACGATCAGCAGCACCGCGTACACGTACGGGCTTTGGATCCCGCCGGTGGCGAAGATGCCCGCCTCCAGGGTCACCGAGAGGACGAAGGCGGCGGCCGCCACGATCCGCAGCGTCCGCGTCCCGGGGCGCCTGAGCCGCCGCTCGAGCAGGAGCAGGAGCCCGGCGGCGGCGAGGCGGACGAACAGGAGCGACAGCCAGTGCTCCGGCGCGACCGCCCGGTCGAGCGCGGAGAAGGCGACGATCAGCGCGGCGGCGAGCAAGCAGGCAGTGCGCAGCGCCTGACGCTGAACTGACTCCAGCTCTTCCGGGTAGGTCGGGAGCGGAGAAGGTGCGAGCTGTGGGCCAAGGTCGTGCTTCACCGCGGTCGTGCATCGTACACGCTCACCGATGCGGGAACCAATGCTGGGACCGCCAGCGCCCCCGACGGCGGCGGGACGCCCAGGAGCAGGGCGGCGGAAGGCGCCACCTGGGTCGCGGACAGGTCCTCGCCGATCTTCAGGCGGAATCCGGGCGCTTGGGCGAGGAGCGGAACCACCGCGTCGTCGCTCCAAGGACTCCCATGCATCGCCCACGCATTGCCGATCTCGGGGCCGGCCAGGCTGGCGAGCGGCGCGGGCACGAACAAGACGTCGCCGCTCCGCCCCGCGAACCACGCGTGCCGCAACACCGGGCCGGCGTCCGCGATCCCGACCTGCGTGACCGCCTTCCAGACGCCGGGGACGCGCCGCAGGGCTTCCGCCGCGATCTCGGCCGCCCGCGCCGGGTCCACGCCGGGGAACCTCCGCAGGACGAGGACGCCGTCGTCCATCAGCAGCACCCAGCCTGGATGCGGGCCCAGGGCCTGGTCCAGCGCCTTCTGCACCGGCCCGGTCAGCTCGGCGGCCGGGACGTGCAGCGCGCGCAGGTGCACCTGGGCCGCGGTGGGCGGGGTGGGCGTCGCGCCGTGGTCGGAGGTGAGCAGGACGGAAAGCCGGTCGCCGAACCGGGCGCGCAGGTCGCTCAGGAACGCGCCCAGCTCGTCGTGCATGCGCAGGAGCAGGTCCATCCGCTCCCGGGAGGCGGTGCCCGTCGAGTGGCCGACGTAGTCGACCCCCGCCAGCGAGAGAAGCAACAGGTCGGTGCGCCCGCGCGTCCCCAGCTGCATGGCCTCGAGCCCGGCGCGCGCCGCCCGCAGCACGATGGTGGTGGACGGGGGCGCGGCGCGCAGCGCGCGGAACAGGCGGGACGAGACCTCCCCGTTCCCGATGCGGTGCGGGAACGACGGCCCGATCCCGTAGAGGTCCTGGATCTCCGTGCGCTCCTCGGCGATGCGCGCATACACCGCCTCGGGCCGCGACAGCGTCCAGATCCAGTCCTTCCACTCGCTCGCCGGATGGGCTTTCTGCAGCGCGGAGAGCCACTCCGGCGGACCGGACGCGTAGCAGGTGGTGGAGGTCAGCTCGCCCCGCTCCAGGTCGTAGAAGAGCGCCAGATCGGCCGAGCGTCCGGCGAGGAACAGCGCTCCCCGGTCCTTGATGGCGATGCTCAGCACGCGCGCCTGGCCGCGGCTCGCCAGCTTGAGCGCGTCGGCAAAGGTGGGTGCCCGAAGCGCCGCCGGGCTGACGCCGCGCTTGCCGTCCCAGGTGGGACACGCGGGATCCTCCACGGCCTCGCGCAGCTCTTCGCCTTCCACGAAGCGGTTGCCGACGATGCCGTGCACCTCGGGCCAGGCGCCCGTCGCCAGGGTCGCGTGCCCGGGCGCGGTGTGCGTCAACGCGGTCTCGTACCGGATCGGGACCGGCTGCCCGAGCCCGGCGAACCCGCGCGGACCCAGCTCGTCCCGGAGCACGAGGAGATCTTCGGTGCGGAGCTGATCGACGACGATCACCACCACCAGCTTTCCCCGCTGCTCCGCGGGGGCGGCGGCGGAGGCGGCGAGCAGCGCGGCGCAGGCGAGCCAGCGGTGGACGCGACGTGCGTGAATCTGCATCATGCGGCTCCTTCTACCTGGAGGCCTTTAGTGTACGCACCCGATCTGCTCAAGGGGCGCAACATCGTCGTGACGGGGGGCGGCTCGGGCCTGGGCGCCGAGATGGCCCGCCGGTTCGCGGAGCTGGGCGCGCACCCGGTCGTGCTGGGGCGCAGGCAGGAGAAGCTCGACGAGGTGGTCAAGCAGATCCGCTCGCGCGGACACCAAGCGAGCGCCGTGGCCTGCGACGTGCGGGACGCCGCCGCGGTCGAGCGCGCCGCGGCGCAATTCCCGCGCGTGGACGGCCTGGTGAACAACGCCGCGGGGAACTTCCTCGCCGCCTCGGAGGACCTGTCGCCGAACGGCTTCAAGACGGTGGTCGACATCGTGCTGAACGGCACGTTCCATTGCACCAGCGCGTTCGGGAAGAAGATGATCGAAGGCGGCAAGGGGGCCATCGTGAACATCGTGACCACCTACGCCTGGATGGGATCGGCGTTCGTGCTCCCGTCGGCGTGCGCCAAGGCGGGCGTCCTCGCGATGACGCGCTCGCTCGCGGTCGAGTGGGCGGCGTACGGCATCCGGGTGAACGCGATCGCGCCCGGGCCGGTGCCGACCGAGGGCGCGTTCAGCCGGCTCATGCCCGACCCGCAGATGACGGAGATGGCGAAGAACCGCGTGCCGCTCAAGCGGTTCGGCACTCCCCGCGAGATCGCCGACGCCGCGGTCTTCCTCCTCTCCGACGGCGCCGCGTACGTGACCGGCGACTGCCTGACGGTGGACGGCGGCGAATGGCTCAAGAACGGCGGCGAATTCAGCTACGCCACCGACTACGACCGGGACAACGTCAAGCAGATGTTCCGCGCCATGCGCGGGAAGGAGCGGTAGCCGCCGCTCCGGGTGGTTTCAGGGCGCGGCGAGCAGGTCGCGCACCGCGCGGAAGCGCTGGTTCGGCACCGTGATCGACAGCACGTACTGGTCGATGAGCCACTTGCCGTCGCGCAGCGAGAGCACGCCGCTGCCGCGCGCCGGGCCCAGGTTCTGCGTCTCCAGATCTTCGTCGAACCAGGCCTGGTCGCCGCGCACGATCACCGCCCGTCGTGTGGCGTGGAAGCTCCAGGCCTTGCCGCGCGCGAAGTGCGGGTGCGCGTAGGCGCGGAAGGCAGGGATTTCCCAGCGCTCCGTCGCGTCCGTGCCGAGGAACACGCCGCCCGGCGCGAAGTGGGCGAAGTAGCGTTCCTCGTCGGCGCGCGCGGCGGCGTCGTGGAAGTCGTCGAGCGCGCTCGCCACGGCCTGCTCGGCGGCAGGGCCACGGGGAGCGTGAGCGCAGGCGGCCAGAGCGGATGCCATCACGACCCTGCCGAGATGCATTCAAAATACGTATCGGATGCGCGGCAGCAGCGCCAGCGAGGCGATCCCGCCCTTGCCGCCGTCGGGCCGCGAGGCCAGCGAGTAGCGCAGGATCGCGTCGAGCCCGACGCCGAAGTGGTCGAGGCGCGTCTTGTACTCGAGCCCCAGCCCCGCGCCCGCGTGAGGCGCGATCGCCTGTTCCGGGACGGCAGCGCCGAGCGTGAACGGGCCCGGGGAGAGCAGCGTCATGCCGCCCATCAGCTTTCCGGAGACGAGCAGCCGGCGAGTGAGCCACGCCCCGGTCGAGGCGCCCACCTCGAGGAAAGTGGCGCCGAAGGAATCGGTCCCGGCACAGCTCCCCGGCGCCGCGGGCTGGAAGCAGGAGTTGCTCGAGGCGCCGGCGCCGACCGAGGCGAAGAGCGAGGATGCCGCGCCCAGGTCACGGCCGACGGTGAGGCCCAGGTACGGCTGCGCGTTGGACAGGGCCCGGCTGCCGCCCAGCGTCGCGAACGCGCCCAGGCTCGCTTCGGCGAAGGTCCCGCGGCGCGGCGCCTCGTCGACTCCGTTCGAGGGTATCGGAGTCCGGGCCAAGGGCCGATCGGCGCCGGGCTCCGGCTCGCCGCCGCGCGCGGCGGCCGCGAGCAGCAGGGCTGCGGCCAGGATACGGGTCATGGAGCGCTGCTCTTGAAGACGTACGGGTAGGTCACCTGCACCGTGCCTCCCCCTTCCGGGGCTGGGAACGCCCAGCGCCGCACGTGGGTGACGATGCAGCTCTCCACCGGCTCGCTGCCCATGGTGCTCTGCTGCACCAGCGCATCGCCTACCCTGCCGACGCCGTCGATGACGAACAGCACCGTCACCTTGCCGTACAGGGCCGGGTCCTTGGTCAGCTCCTTTTCGTAGCAGTACTTCACCTCGTTGTAGTGGCGCTGGATGATGCGGTTGATGACGTCGCGCGAGAGGCCGCCGACCACGATGGTGCGGCCGGGGATGAACTGGGTCTCCTCCTTGCCCCGCCCGCCCAGGTCGACCTCCCCGTACCCTCCCCGCCCGCCGCCCGCGCCCTTCGTCCCCAGGCCGCCGATGCCCATCGCCGTCCCGCCGCCGCCCTGGCCGGTGCCGCGCGAACCCAGGCCGCCGACGCCGTACGCGTCGCCCGGGCCCGCCCGCCCCTTCACCCCGCCCAGGGCGTGGTTGATTCCGGTGCCGAGGCCGCCGGGCCCCAGCACGTTGGAGGCGCTGCCGGCAGTGGCGCCCATCTTCGACAGGGCGGCCACCAGCCCCAGCTTCATCACCTTGCGCCGGTCGGACTCCCGTTTGTCGGCGTCGACCACCGGCGCTCCCTTGCGGGAGGGCGCCGCTTCCTTCTTCTTCGCCTCGCGCTTGCCGAGCTTGCCCTCCTCGTCGCGGGCCTTCGCCCCTTCCTGCACGCCGGAGACCTCGCGCGGCTTCGGCTGCTCCTCGGGCGGCTTCTCGCGCGGCTTGACCTGGTAGCGGGCGATGCGCTGCTGGTGGCCCGCCAGATCGTCCGTGACCTCGTCGTGGCGCGGAGCGATGCGGACCATCAGCCAGAAGAGGGCCAGGAAGAGGAGCGCCACCGCGACCGTGCTGGCGAAGCCGACGTCGAGCGAAGCGAGCAGTGACCGGTCGCGCTGCCGCTCGGCGCGGACGTACCGGGCGACGAGCTGCAGCTGGGGCGCGATCCGGACTACGACGCGCTCCCGCGCGCTCAGTAGACGAGCGTGGCCGGCGAAGGGCGCCTGCACCGCACGGCTGCCGGCCTGGTCGAAGCGCCTGACCCCGCCGGCGCGGTGCACCTCGGCGTGGACCCCGGCGGGCACGGTGAAGACGTGACCGTCTCCCTGGGGCTGCACGATGCGGAACTCGGGCGGGAGCTTCGCCTCGGGCAGGTCGAACAGCTTGCCCGCGCGGAGGCCGCCCCCGCGCCCGACTTGCTCCAGCTCGATCAGCGTCTCCTGCCCCCAGACCAGGCCGACCAGGAGGACGCGGTCGCCAGCGCCGGGATCCGCGCCCTCGGGCGAATCGTCGAACAGCAGCCTGGCAGCCGCGGCGTCGCCGGCGCGCGCGGGATGCACCGGTCCAGCGCCCTCCGGGTCGGGACCCTCGGTGACGGGCGCCGCCAGCACGGGCGGGTGGGGTGGAGGGAGGATCTTGACGCTGTTCTCGTTCGGCATCTCGCGCTCGCCTAGAGGTTGTCGGCCGACTGCCGAAGCTCTCCGTTGAAGTCGTCCCGGAGCTGGATGAGCGGCTTGAACCGCGTCTTGTTCCGGTGGAGCAGGTAGCTGCCCTCGGGCTTGATCAGCTCGCCCTCGACGGTCACGTCGTTGAAGTCGACGGCGGTGCGCTTGCGCACGATCACCTTGTCCGGCTCCTGCACGACCTTCACGGCCTTGGGCGCCTCGGCGGCCGCGGCCGGCACGGCGGCGAGCAGAGCGAGGACGATCAGGGCGCGCATCGCCGAGGGCCTCCGGCCCCACCATTTGCACTGCTCGTGCGCCAGCCAACCGCCTCGCCGCCCGGCCGGCGCGTCGGACCGCGAAAGTGGACACCCGCCCTGCACGCCCGTTCTGCTCATTTCGCCGCTCCTGCCCGGTCCGCACGAGCCTCGGCCGCCGGCGAGGCGGCGTGCTGCAGCCGGAGGTCGATGGACGCGATCTGCGCCCGCGCGTCCTTCGCCCGCGTTCCTTGGGCCAGCCCCGCCAGCTGCTCGAAGGCGGCCTTGGCGGCGGCGAGCTGATTGCTGGCTTTGAGGGCCAGCGCGCGCCCGAAGAGCGCGTCCTCCTGTCCGGGCCGAAGCGCGAGGACCTTCTCGTACTCCGCGAGCGCTTCGGCGGGCTTCTTCGCTCCTTCGAGCGCCCAGGCCAGGGCCAGGCGCATCTCCTGGCGCAAAGGGTCCAGCGCCACCGCCTTCGCGTACGCCTCCTCGGCGGCGGCGTAATCGCGGTACGCGAGCGCCACCGCGCCCAGGTTCGCCCACGCCACCGCGTAGGCCGGGTCCAGCTTCACCGCCTCGGCGAACTGCTCCCGGGCCACAGCCGGCTCGTTCCTGCGCATCGCCAGGATCCCGAGCGTGTTCGGGATGCCCGGATCGGCCGGGTCGAGCTTGCGCGCGTTGGCCAGCGCGATCTCGGCCAGGCGGATGCGACCCCGGTCGGCCTCGATCAGCGCCAGGTTCTTGTACGCGTCCGCGTCGCGCGGATGCCTCTGCAAGACCCGCCGCGCGACCGACTCGGCTTCGTCCAGCTTCTTCTGCTCGCGCAGCACGGCCGCGAGCGCGTTCAGCAGGCGCGGCTCATCCGGCTGGGCTCCGGCGGGCGCCAGGTCTGCCTGGAGCGGCTTGGTAGGCTCGGGCCGCGGAGCTGCCTGGACGGCCGCCGGGCGAGGCCCCTCGGCCGCGGCGGGCGGCGCTTCCGGTTTCACCACTTGCCGCGCGCAGGCGCACAGCCCGAGCGCGACGACCGCCAAGAGATTCGTGCTCACTTCCCCTCCCCCGCGCCCGTCCGTTCCGGGCCCTCCGCCGCGGCCGGCCGCGCTCCGCTGCTGCTCAGGAGCGCCGGCTCGCGGCGGTCCATGACCTCGTCCGGCCGGTACTCCCGCAGACGTTCCTGGGCGCGCAGCGTCCACTCCGAGTAGAAGCCGGTCCGGCCGCTGGTCTCGATCGCCTTGCGGAACGCCTCCACCGCCTTGTCCTCGAGCGGCAGCGCCTGGTTCTCGAGCGTCGCGCGGTACAGACCCTGCTGCTCGGCGTCGAGGCCGCGCGGCATCGGCGCCTCGAGCAGGCCCTTGTTGAAGTCGCGGTAGGCCTCGCCGAGGCGGGTGAGCGCGGCCTGGCTCCACCTCGGGCTGCCAGCCGCGATCACCTCGGTGTACGCGGCGAGGAGCTTCGCGATCCGGGCGTTCTTCGCCGCGAGCGCCGCCACCAGCCCGGACTGGTGCGCGGTGTGGAAGCGGATGGCGACGAACTGGTCGAAGGCGGGCTCGACCAGCAGGAACCGCGCATGCGCCGCGGCGTCCACCACGGCCCCGGTCCGCTCGGCCTGGGACAGGCGCGCGAACCGCTGCGTCACCTCGGCGAACGCCGCGGCCGCGCCTTTGTCCTTGCGGTTCACCTCGCGCCGCGCGAGACCCTCGTTGTAGCGCGCGAGCAGGAGCTGCCCGGGCGCCGCCGTGCGCGCGTAGCCGCGCTGGAACTCGCGCCAGTGCTCGGCCGCCTTGCGCCAGTCCTTCTGCCGCTCGAGCAGCAGCCCGACGTTGAAGGCGATGCGAGCGGCGTCCGGCCGGGAGCGGTACCGCTCGACGTAGCGCCGCCAGTCGGCCAGCGCTCCCGCGTCGTCGCCGAGCCCCTCGCGCCAGAGCGCCGCGTTGAACAGCTGGTCGGGCGCTTTCGGGTCCGCGGGCCAGCGCGACGCGTACTGCTCGTACCACCGCACCGCCTCGGGGAAGCGCGCCGACCTCTCGTACGCGTTCGCGAGCGACAGCACGGCGGGCTTCTGCAGGCTCTCCGGCGCGCCCGGATAGTCTTTCAGGAGCTGCTCGGCCGCGGCGATGACCAGGTCGAGCTGCTCGGCCTTCTCCGCGATCACCACCGAGTCGTTCAGCGCGAGCGGCGCGTACTCGCTGCGCGGGTAGCGCGCGACGAAATCGTGGAGCTCCTTCGCCGCCAGCACGTCGTCCTTGCGCTTCTCGTGGATCTCGAGGGCGTGCTTGAACCGCGCTCCTTCCGCGATCTTCGCCACCCGCCGCTCGAACTCGCTGCCCGGCGGGGACAGGCGCGCGTCGGCGTGGAACTTCTCGGCCAGCTCGCCGAGCGGCAGCCATCTCTCGCTCGCGTTCAGGATGTCGAGCGAGAGGTCCGCCGCCTTCTGCGAGAGCGGATCCGAAGGCCAGCGCTCCACGATCTCGCCGAAGCGCCTTGCCGCCTCCGCCGAGTGGCCGTGCTGGTAGAAGACGTACGCCGCCTTGTAGCGGATGACGGTCTCGTCGGAGGCTTGCGGCGCGATCTCCAAGTAGCGTTCGCAAGCGGCGATCAGCTTCTGCTCGACCGGCGGGATCGACTCCTCCTGCGCGCCGGCCGCCCGCGCGGTCCGGGCCTGCCCGACGCGTCCCTTCGCCTGCCGATCGTCGACGCGCGCCGCGCCTGCGAGCTCCCGCTTCTGCAGCTTGCCCTCGGCGATCGCGACCGACTTCTCCAAGGCGAGGACGGCGTCGTAGGCCGCCTTCCGCGCGTACTCGCCCTTGGGGTCCTTGTCGGCGACCTGCGCGTACTGATCGGCGGCGGGCTCCCACTCCTCGAGCGCATAGAGGATCTCGGCGTAGTAGTAGCGCAGGCGGTACGCGCTCTCGCTGTCCGGGAACGCGTCCAGGTAGCGCTTGTAGATGTCGCGCGCCAGCCGGTAGGTGGCGGCGTTCTTGGTCTTGATCGCTTCCTGGTGGTAGTCCTGCACCAGCTCGCGCAGCGCGCTCTCCGTCAGCTCGTGCGCCTCGCTGAGCGCGTTCGCGCGGCCCGCGTTCGCCTTGGACCACGCGCTCCGCGGCCCGTAGTCGGCGACCAGCCGCTCCATCTCCTGCGCGACCTCGTCGCGGCGGTTCAGCTTGTCGTAGGCGAGCAGGATCTTCTGCTGCCAGGCGGCCGCGCGCGCGTCCGACGGCGCCTTCGCGGCCAGGAGACGGTAGACCCGGATCGCCTCCTCGAACTTTCCGCTCTCGAAATACGTGCCGGCCAGCCGGTCGGTGAGCTCGACGCCGCGCTGGCCGCCCTTCTCCGAAAGGTACGCGGCCGCGCCGTCGATCGCGTCCACCTGCGCGAACGACAGCACCAGGTCCTTGAGCGCCTCGTTCTTGAGCTGGATGCGGTCGCGATCCTTGGCTTCGGCCTGCCGCTCGGAATACTCGACCACCTCCTGGAACTTCGCGATCGCCGCGCCGTAGTCGTGCGCGTTGTAGTCGCACCACGCCAGCTTGTAGACGGCGAAGCCGTAGATCTTGGGAAGCCGGAACGAGGCCGCTTTCTCGAACGCGGCGCGGGCGTGAGACAGGTCGTTGTGCTGGAACCAGTGCTCGCCCATCTGCACGTATGCGTCAGGCACGAAGCGCGAGGCGGGGAACTGGTCGATGAGCGCCTGGTAGCTGCGCAGCGCGCCGGCCCGGTCGCCGATCTCGTACTGGTTGTAGGCGAGGACGAAGAGCAGCTCGTCCCGGCGCGGGTACTCCGGATAGTCGCGCAGCACCGCCTGGTAGAGGGCGAGGGCCTCCTTGCGGTCACCATCGCTCGCGGAGGTCGAGACCTTCGGCTCCGGGCCAGCGGACTTCTCGTCCTTCTCGCGCGCGGCGAGCCACGCCGCTGCCCGCTCGTCGTATTGCCGGACCTCCTGCAGCGAGACGTAGCTCGCCTTCTCCCACCACAGCTCCGCGAGCTGGAAGAGGAGATCCGCCTTGCGCGCGCCCTGCTCCACCTTGGGGAGGAGCCGCTGCAGCTGCGCGATCATCTCCTCGCGCTTGCCCTCCACCGTCGCGTCGTGCGCCGCTTCCTCCGCGTTCGGCTTGGGGACCGGCGGGGCCGAGGCGACGCGCTCGCCCTTCGGACAGGCGTCCTTGACGGTGTAGCGGTAGTACCCGACCTCGTCCGGCCAATACTCCCCGTCGAACTGCCAGTACTCGTGCCCGCTGCCGGGCACGGGCGGGCGATACAGCTTTTGCCCGGCGAGGAGCGCGTCGCGATCGATGCGCTCCTCGAGGAACTCCTTCTCGCCCTTGAGGGTCTCGAAGCCGACGATCTCGTTCTCGCCGTCCAGCGAGTCGACCAGGCGCAAAAGCCGCGCGAGCCGGTCCCGGACCATCTCCCCGGCGGCAGCCGCCACGCGAGCGTGCCGCTTGCCCAGGATTTCCAGGAGCTCCGACCCGAGCGCGCTGCGCATCAGCTCGGCGTCGCCGGCGACCTTCCGCCGTTCCGCGTCCACCCGCCGCAGCTCCGCGAGCATCGCCTCGATGCGCTCGTCGTTGCGCACCCGGCGGCGCACCGGCGCGGGCAGCTCGTCTGGCGCGTCCACCGCCGCGGCCAGCCCGGCCGGCGTGGGATTCCCCGCGAGGAACGACTTGACCCGATCGCGCATCGGCGCGTACCGGGTCGCGAACCGCTCCATGGTCTCGCGGACCTGCGGCCACAGACAGTGCCGGTGGTAGATGACGGCCGCCAGGTTCTCGGACTCGGGCGCGAACTCGTCCGACAGCTGCGGCGAGCGCAGGCTGTGCAGCTTGCCCAGCGCGGCCCCCGGGTCGCCGCCGCGCAGGTCGGCGTACGCCCCCTCGAACAGCGCCTGGTCCCAGTGGCGCGAGAACCGCGGCACCGCCGCGTACGCAGCCGCGGCCTCGGGATAGCGTCGCAGTCCGTAGAGCGTGCGGCCCATGGCGAGCTGCGCCAGCTGCTTCACCTCGCCGGCATCGGCGTCCCTGCCGGCCTCGGCGGCGGCCAGCGCGCCGAACATGCGCAGCGCCTTTTCAGGATCGATCCGTTGCGCCAAAAGGCCGGAGAGGTACTGCGCCCGCGCGTAGGCTTCGCTCGCGGGTGGGACCCGCTCGGCGAGGCGCGCGGCATCCCCGTACCGCTCCGCCTTGTACGCCGAGACGGCGAGCAGGTAGTGGAGCCGCGCCGCGACCTCGGGCGTCAATCCGGCGAGCGCTTCGGCCGGCACCTTTTCCAGCGCGCCGGCGTCGCTGACCACCTCCAGACGCTGCAAGGAAGCCGCCGCGCCCTCGACCGCGCCCGCGTAGAACGGGGCCGCCGGCCCGCGCTCGACGATGCGCAGGTAGTAGACCGAGGCAGCCGCGGGCAGGCCGAGGCGCGCCAGGGATTTTGCCAGCAAGAGCTCCGCCTGCGCCCGCTCCACTGCGTTGGCCTCGCGCAACGCCTGGTGGAACCCGATCGCGGCGCCGCGCGGGTCGCCGGCCATCTCCCGGTCGGCGGCCTTGTGGAGCGCCTCTCCCGCGCCGGCGTTCGCGGCCGCCGCCGAGGCGATCGAAGCGAGGAGGACGGAGATCCGCATCGTTGCCTCGTCTAGAACAGCCAGCTCACGCCGCCCTGGAAGGCGATGTTGTTGATCACGCTCGACGAAGGCTCGCCGAGCTGGATGGCGGCGCTGCCCGCTCCGCTCTTGATGTCCTCCTCGCCGCCGCCGAACGACGACGGGCTGCAGCCCGGGCTGAGACCGGTGGCCGCCGAGCCGCTGGATCGAATGGCGCGCGCGTCCTGCACCGTGCAGCCGTTCACCTTCGACACGTAGGCGGAGTAGATGCGGTCCCGCAGCTCGAGCCGGAGCGTGAACCGGTCGCCGGTGAAGATGCGCACGCCCAGGCCGAGCCCCGCCTCCGGCCGGAACCCGGTATCGCCGAACGAGCGGCCGCCGACGGCGTCGGAGGGCCGGAGCTGCAGCCGGGTCTTGGCCACGCCCAGACCCGCGTTCACGTAGAAGCCGAGGCGGAGGACCTTTCCGTCGAACAGGCTGATCTTGCCGTAGACGGGCATCAGCTCCAGGCCCGCCAGCGCGTCGGCCTGCAGCAGCAGTGCATTGGCGGCGACGGGCTGCTGGTCGACCTTCGCGGCCAGCTCCTCGGTGAGCGCGCTCTGGTGCGCGACGGCGTTGTAGGAGAAGGCGACCAGCGCGGCGAGGTTCTCGCGCAGGTGGTAGGACAGCTCGAGGCCGAGGCCGGCGTGCACGGTGAAGTGCGGGTTCACCTGGCCGAGACCAAAGAAAGTCAGCTCGGCGCGGTTGGCCTCGCTGAAGGGACGCTGCTCGACCACGTGGACGCGCTGCACGTCGCGTTCTTGCGCGACCGCGGCGGGAGCGAGCAGGACGGCGGCCAGAAGGAATCGCATCGGTCGGACCCTTGAGTCAGAAGAGCGCCGAGGCGCCCAGCCCCAGCGTGGTGACGAGTCCCAAGTAACGAGCGCTGGTCCCGGTCCCGGGTTGGGTCAGGTCGGCGCCGCGCAGGACGCTGGCCGGGTAGAGGAAGGCGCGGACCTCGGTGCGAAGCGACCAGCGCTGGCCGAGGTAGAAACGGAAGCCGCCGCCCACCTCGCCGACCGGCTTGAGCGAGCTCGAGGTCTGGTAGTCGCCGGGCGCGCAGGCCGCGTCGCCGGCTGAGGCGCAAAGGTTGACGGACTCGTGCTTGAACACGGCCCCGCCAGCGCCGGCCAGCAGGAACGCCTGGAAGTGCACGGGCAGCTCGGCGGCGAGGTTGAGCTTGCCGTAGATGGGCGCGATCCGCGCCATGACCAGCGCGCCGCCGCGCATCTGGTCGGCTCCTTCGATCTCGTCCCCGGTGTTGGGTTGCCCGGTGCCCGGGTTGGTGCGGGACGGCAGCTTGTCGCGGATCTGGCCGGAGAGGCCGGAGAACGAGGTGCGGTTGGCGAGCACGTCGACGCCGACGTCCACCCACTCGTTGGGATGGTAGCTGATGGACAGGAGGCCGCCGTGCTGGTCGACCAGCGAGGTGTTCAGCACCGTGCCGAGCGCGACTCCCACCTCCCAGCGCCGGGAGAGCTGGTGGATCTTGCCCTGGACCGTCGTCGGCGGAGCGGCGGGCCCGATCACCGAGTCCTCGCCGCGGGCGGGCAGTGCGGCGACGAGCACCGCGGCGGAAATCAGGAGGATCGGGGTCGGTCGCTCCACGCTCGGCTGCTCCCTCGGAAGGGGAGGACGTTGCCCACCGCCCGCTCCAGGCGCAACAACCGTGCATTCCCCAACAGCCGCCACCAGCGAGGGCGACCGGCCGCCGTGGTGCAAAAAGTTTCACGCAGAGCCCGCAGAGATCGCAGAGGGATCTTTTGAAAAAAAAGACTCTGCGTGCTCTGCGTGCTCTGCGCGAACCAACCAGGCTGGTCTTGCTGGCTTACTTCACGGCGGGGCGGATGAAGACCAGCTGCTTGCGGTGGCCGGGGATGGAGCCGCCGACCAGCAGGAGGTGGTTCTCGGGGATCACGTCGATCACGGACAGGTTCTGCACGGTGCGGCGGTCCACGCCCATGTGCCCCGGCATGCGCTTGTTCTTGAAGACGCGGCCCGGCGTCTTGCGCTGTCCAATGGCTCCCGGGTGACGGTGCAGCTCGTGCGCCGTCGAGCTGTCTCGCGCCGCGCCCTTCATATGGTGCCGCTTGAAGACGCCGGCGAATCCGAAGCCGCGCGTGGTGCCGGTCACGTCGACCTTGTCGCCCTTCTTGAACAGCTCGACGGTGAGCTGCGACCCGAGCGCGTGGCCTTCCAGCTCCTTCTCGTCGACCCGGAACTCGCGCACGTTTCGGTGGGGCTTCTGGTTGCGCTTCTTGAAAGCGCCGAGGTCGGGCTTGCGGGCGTTGCGCTGCTGCTTCTCGGACAGCTCCTCGTGCGCCAATTGCAGCGCCACGTAGCCGTCGAGCTCCTTGGTGCGGTGCCCGAAGACGAGATTGGGCTGCACCTCGATCACCGTCACGGGGTGCGCGGTGCCGTCCTCCGCGAACACCGTCGTCATTCCGACTTTCCTGCCGATCAGACCCTTGGACATGACGTGCTCCTGCGCTGCCTCCCGCGCCATCGCGCCCACCACGGTCAGGCCGGATTGCCTGCCGGCGGGTGGGGGACCGATCGGTCCGGAGGGGTTGCATCCGCGGCCTGGAAGGACTCGCGGGGCGGGGCTGAATAGCACGGCTGTCCGGAAACGCGCAACAGAACTCCACCGCGCAACCGGGGCGTGGCGCTGGCCCGCCTGGGAACCCAGTTTCCCACACCGGACCCTGCCGGCGGCCGGAATTCCCGAAGTGAGCGCACCCAGGCGCTCCCTGGCACGGCGTCTGCGAGGGCCGACCCGCGCAGGGGTGGCGTGGGGGAGACCGGGATGTCGGCGATTGCGGAGAACCTGGTCGTTCTGGGGGGGCTCTCGGGGAACCGGGAGCGCGCACCCGCCCGGCAGCGGGGGGTCGCATGGGGAGCAGTGCTCGCCCTGGGAGCGGCGGCGGCGGGAGCCGCGCTGGGGCTCGTCGCCTCTCCCGGGCCGGGCGGCCGCGACGAGACGGCGGCGAACCTGGCCTGGACGAGCGCGGCGGCCGTGCACGTCGCGCAAAGATCCGAGCAGCGGGCCCAATCCGCCGAGAAGGCCCTGGCGGAAGCGCGCGCCCAGCTGGCCCGGCTCGAGCAGGCCGGCGCGGTCCAGGAGCTGCGCGACGGGCAGGAGGCGAAGCGGCTCGGGCTCGACCGCGCGCTGAATGACCGCGGCGGCCTGTGGGGCGACGACCGGCGCCGCGTTCTCGCAGCGATCGTGCGGGAAGCGCGGCGGCACGGGCTCGATCCGCTGTTGGTCGCCGCGGTGATCGAGATCGAGTCGCGATTCGACCCGTTCGCCGTCTCGCAAGCGGGCGCGTACGGGCTCATGCAGCTGATGCCACCCACCGCGGAGGAGATGTTCCCCGGGAGGAAGCCGTTCAGGGTGGCGCACCTCTTCAACCCGGTGTTGAACATCGAGCTGGGGACGGCGTACATGGCGCAGCTCCTCCGCCGATTCGACGGCGATCTGCAACGGGCGTTGATCGCCTACAACGCCGGCCCGTCGGTCGCGCGCGCCCTGGTGCGCGGCAGCAAGTCCCACCGGCGGCTACAGGCCTATCCGCGCGCGGTCCTCGCCACCTACCGCGAGCTGCTGCTCGTCCAGGAGCAGGCCGGCACGCGCCTGGCCCAGCGGTAATCGCGCGCGCAAGCGTGCCCTCGCCGCCTGCATTCCGCAGGTGCGCGCCTCAGCGTAGGGAAGGAGGCACCCCATGGACAAGAAGAACCTCGAGGGCAAGGTCGACAAGGTCACTGGCAAGGCCAAGGAGATCGGCGGCGTCGCCACCGACAACCGGGACTGGGAGACGGAGGGCAAGCTCGACCAGATCAAGGGCAAGGTGAAGGAAGGCCTCGGCAACCTGCGCGAGGGCATCAAGGACAAGCTCGACGAGCTGGACGAGAAGAAGAAGAAGGACGACCAGCTCTAAGGTTTCGATTTGCCGCAGAGGCGCAGGGTTTGGCGTCTCTGCGGTGAATTCCCGGCGTCAGCGCTTGGGGAGTGCGATCAGAAGCGCCCCTTCGCACTCCTGTAGCGATCCGCCGTGAGCGGCGAAGATCGTCTCCGCGAGCGCAAATCCCAGGACCGATCCGATCGGGTCTCCGGAGGGACGCTCCTCGGGGATGGGCGGCACCAGGGGATTGGGCGGCTGGGAGGACTGTACCGTCAGCTCACCCCCGGAAGGCGCCGCGTACCCCACGAGCGTGAGTCGCGCATGGCCGCCCTTGGCCATGTGCTCGAGCACCATCCGCAGGCCGCGCCGCAGCATCTCGACGTCCCCGGTCACCAGCACCTTGGTGGGCACGTCCACGGCCCAGCCCTGGGTCGCGGTCCCGTCCTTCTCGGTCAAGGCGGCCATTGCCCCGTCGACCAGCGAGCGCAGCTCGACGGTCTCGCTGTGCAGCTCGTACCCGTGCTCGTTGAGCCGCTCGATGGTGAAGAAATCGTCGACCAGCCTCCGCATCCGCCGCAGCGCCCGCAGGCTTGCGTCCACCATCTTCTCGGCGCGGGGTCCCGAGCGGTCCGCCGTGTCCATGCGCTTCAGCAGGTCGCAGGACCACAGCGCGGTAGCGAGCGGGTTCTTGATTTCGTGAGCGACGAATCCGAGGTATTTGCCGCGTCGCTTGCCGGCAGGGGGCATCCCCGCAACGTAGTCCGGCCGCCGGGCGCTCGCAAGGAGACGGCCAGCGCGCTTTACAGGCTCGGCCGTCCGCGATCCTGAAATTCCTACCGGTTACGCCCCGCCTGCCTGGCCGCTCGAAACGGCAAGAGGCGGTGCTCCGGGGGCAATTGCGCGGAGCGCCAACCCTGGCATCCAGCTTGCTCATGGTCCCTGCGTCGCGCAACGCCACAGTACCAAGGGAGGCACCGCATGCAACCGTCCACCGTACCCTCGAGCGCCGGCTCGCTCGCGATGTACCTGGCGGAGATCAACCGCTACCCGCTGCTCACCGTCGACGAGGAGCAACGGCTCGCCCGGCTGTACGCGAAGAACGCGGATCTCGACGCCGCGCACAAGCTCGTCACCTCGAACCTCCGCTTCGTGGTGAAGGTCGCCTACGAGTATCGGTCATACGGCATCAAGATGGCCGACCTCATCCAGGAGGGGAACATCGGCCTGATGAAGGCCGTGCAGAAGTTCGACGCCGACAAGGGCATCCGCCTGATCAGCTACGCTGTGTGGTGGATCCGCGCGTTCATCCAGAACTACATCCTCAAGAGCTGGAGCCTGGTGAAGCTCGGGACCACCCAGGCGCAGCGCAAGCTGTTCTTCAGCCTGGCGCGCACCCGGCGCGAGCTGGAGAAGTTCGACGGCACCGAGCAGGTGGGCGCCGACGAGAAGGCCATCGCCCGCAAGCTGCGCGTGAAGCCAGGCGAGGTGGTGGAGATGCAGCAGCGGATGGAGGGCCGCGACCTCTCGCTCGACGCTCCGATGGGCGAGGACGGCGGATCCACCCACGTCGACTTCGTGATGGACGGCGCCGATCTGCCCGACGCGGAGCTGGCGGAGCAGGAGGAGCGGCACATCGTCCAGGAGCGCGTGCTCGAGGCGCTCTCCCGCCTGGATCCGCGCGAGCGCTACATCATCGAGATGCGGGTCATGCAGGACAAGCCGATGACGCTCAAGGAGCTGGGCGAGCACTTCGGCTTCTCGCGCGAGCGGGCCCGCCAACTGGAGATCCGAGCGAAGGCCAAGCTGGAAGCGGAGCTGGGCGAGCTGATGGAGGACTTGTTCCCCGGCGAGGAGCGCCTGCAGGTGGCAGAGTCCGCCTAGCGACGCCTCGCCCTGCGGCCCCCGGGGCCCGCAGGGCCACGAACGTCTTTACCCTGACCCGGGGGCATCGTGTCATCTTCCGCACGAGGTGCGAAGATGATCCGCATGCCTGGGCTTGCTCGAAAGCTGTGCCTCCCGTTGCTGGCTGCCGGCCTGTTCGTCGGTTGCCGGACCGCCCAGCCGAAGGGCGCGGGCGCGATGATCGTCACCCCGCTCTACAGGCCCGCCGCCATCCCGGTGTACCTGGGCGTGGACGGGCCGCACTTCTTCGCGCATGGCGGGGATGCAGACGCCGATTTCGACCTCGAGCTGCAGCAGGACGGCTGCGCGCGGGGCGCGGTCAACGGGAACCCCCTCGAGGTCTGTCCGGTGCCCGGCCAGCCCGGGCAACCGGAGACGATCAGGACGTACCGGTTGAACGGGCCTCTCGGCGCCCGCACGTTCACGGTCGAAAGCCACGGAGACCGCGTCTACGTCGACTTCGGCATCAACCTGGGCCGGGCCGAGATCGTCGTGCCCGACGGCCTCTTGCGCGAGCACCCGGAGATGGTCGCCACCGCGTGGTTCCATGGCGCGTTCGGCCGGCCGATCCCCGGCTCGGAGAGACAGGCCTACCTCATCCGACCCCGCGGATCGTAAGCTGCGACGGCTCGGCCTGGACGCCGTTCATGGAGGCGAGCTACGGCCGGGATTGATGCGCGCGGGGAAAGGCGTCCTTCCCCGCGTAGCGGGCCGACAGGCCGAGCTCCTCCTCGATGCGCAGGAGCTGGTTGTACTTCGCCGTCCGGTCGCTGCGGCTCGCCGAGCCGGTCTTGATCATCCCGCAGTCGCACGCCACCGAGAGGTCTGCGATGAAGGTATCCTCGGTCTCTCCCGAGCGGTGCGACATGACGGTGCGGTAGCCGCTTCCGTGCGCCATCCGCACGCAGTCCAGCGTCTCGGTCAGCGAGCCGATCTGGTTCACCTTGATGAGCACCGCGTTGGCGATCCCGTCGCGGATCCCGCGCTGTAGCCGCTCGGTGTTGGTGACGAAGAGATCGTCGCCGACCAGCTGCACGCGCGCCCCTAGCCGCTCGGTGAGGAGCTTCCATCCGTCCCAGTCGTCCTCGGCGAATCCGTCTTCGATGGAGACGATGGGGAACTCGCGCGACCACTTCTCGTACAGGTCGGCCAGCGCCTTGCGGTCGACAGATTTGCCCTCCAGCTGGTAGCCGCCGGTCTTCTTGTCGAAGAGCTCGCTCGCGGCGACGTCGAGCGCCAGGACCACGTCGCCGCCCAGCTGATATCCGGCCTTGCCGATCGCCTCGGCGATCGACTCGAGCGCCTCGCGGTTCGAGCGCAGGTCGGGCGCGAATCCGCCCTCGTCGCCCACGCTGGTCGCCTGCTTGCGCGACTTGAGCACCGCCTTGAGCGCGTGGAACACCTCCGCCCCGCAGCGGAGCGCTTCGGCGAAGGTCGGCGCGCCCCAGGGAACGATCATGAACTCCTGCACGTCCACGTTGTTGTCCGCGTGCGCCCCGCCGTTGAGGATGTTCATCAGGGGAACGGGCAAGGTGCGCGCGTTGACTCCGCCGATCCAGCGGTAGAGCGGCACTCCCTGGGAAAGCGCGGCGGCGCGAGAGGCGGCCAGGGAGACGCCCAGGATCGCGTTGGCGCCCAGCGATTTCTTGTTGGGCGTGCCGTCCAGCTCGATCATCAGCCGGTCCAGCGCCTCCTGGCCTTTGGCGTCCATCCCGAGGAGGCGTGGCGCGATCTTGCTGCGCACGTTCTCCACGGCGGTGCGGACACCCTTGCCCCCGTACCGCGCCTTGTCGCCGTCGCGCAGCTCGTGGGCCTCGTGCTCGCCGGTCGAGGCGCCGGAGGGGACCGCCGCGCGGCCCATGCTGCCGGAGGCGACCGTCACCTCGCACTCGAGCGTCGGGTTGCCGCGGCTGTCGAGGATCTCGCGCGCGTGGACGTCGACGATCTCGGTCATGACACCGGCTCCTGGATTCGGAGCGCCCCGGTAGCACGTGCGGGGGGCCGCATCAAGGCCGACCGGCTCGCGCGCTTGCCATCAGACCTTCGACGGAGGTACGTGTCGCGCTCCAAAGGGGGGTTCACGATGAGAATCGGATGCGCGGTGGTCGCTTGCGGGCTGCTGCTCTGCTTTGCGACGGATGCCTACGCCGATCGGAACAAGACGTTCATCCTGGCCACCGGCCGGCGCGATCCGCGGATGTACGCCATCGATCTTGCGAAGGCGCTCAGGCCGGAGAACCAGAACACGCCGAACGCGATCGTCAGCCGATCGAAGACGGCGCTCGACCGCCTCGACGGCAAGCTCCTCGGGGATCCCGCGAACATCGTGATCAGCGAGGACCGGAAGACCGCCTTCGTGGTCAACCACCACGGCGCCATCGACAACGACCAGTTCCTCCAGCACGGCGGCCGGGGCGGCATCGCGGTGATGAGCATCAAGGCGATGATCGATCCGAAGAAGGACAACACCGCCGCGGCGCTGGAGCGGCACGTCGATACCGGGCATTTCGGCGCCGTCGGCCTGGCGCTGTTGCCCGACCTGTTCATCGTGGGGAACGCGGAGAGCCACCTCACCGAGGACGGAGGAAATCGCATCACCTTCGTGGATCGCAGGACGGGCAGCCTGCGGGGCGAGGTGGAGCTGGCGCTCGCGGGCGCCGACTGCGAGACGGCTCGGCACTTCAAGGTGCCGTTCGTGTCTCCCAACGGGCCGCCGTCTCCCATCGCGCTGCTCTCGCCGGACGCGACCTGGGGATGCTTTCCCGACAGCAACGGCATCGCCGTCGGCCACGGGAGCAACGGCAAGTCGTACCTGTTCACCGCGAACGGCGGCACGGACGACGTGTCGGTGATCGATCTGGAGCGCGCGCTGGCCGGAGACGACGATCGACTGGCCTTCCGTGAGTCCCGACAGAATCGCTGTGCGCCCCTCCTGTTCCATGCCGAGCGTGACGTTCGCCACGTCGAACGAGCCGTTGGCGCCTTCCACGATCAGGTAGATGCGCGCGTCGCGGAAAGCCCTTTCGATTTCGTTCTCGGTCATGTAGCCTTCGCCACCCATAATCTGTAGGGCGTCGTTGACGACGCGCCAGCCCATCTCGGAGCAGAAGAGCTTGCAGATGGCGGTCTCGACCATGATGTCCTCGTCGTGGCGGTCGAGCATGCCGGTGGTCATGTAGAGGAGGCCGTCGGGGCCGAACGTGATGCCGTGGAGGGAGCCGTTATCCTGGTGGCCGAAGCTGCCGAGGATTTTGGTGGATTTGTCGGCAATGTTGTCGTTGTTGGTGTCTTGGAGAACCAGGAGGTCGGGGGGATCGGGGACAAAGAGTTTGTTGTCGCGCCAGGCGATGCCCATGGGGAAGACGAGCTGGTCTTTGAAGATGGTTTGGGTTTCGTAGATGCCGTCGTTGTCTTTGTCTTCGAGGAGGCGGATGCGGCATTTGCGGGTTTGGTCCTGGAGTTCTTTGTAAAGATCCAAGCCCGAGGATTCGGCGACGAAGAGTCGGCCGCGATCGTCGAAGGTGGCGAACATGGGGAAGGTGGTTTGGTCTGGGCTTATTTTTGTGATCGAGAAGCCGGGGGGAGCTTGAGGCGCGGCGAGCGAGACGGAGGAGAGGATTAAACACGAAGACACGAAGGCACTAAGGCGCGCGCGGAGTCTGGAAGCGGTGCGGGAGGGAGACATTTTTATTTTTTTCTTTGCAGAACGTTCAACGTCCAACGTTCAACTTTCAACGTTCAAAGAAGAATCGCTTTAGTCGTGCTTTGACCAATCTTCGGACAATTGATTGAGAGTTTTCGGGTCGGGGGGGCCGTCGTGGGCGACTACTCGGTAGCGCAGGATGAGGGGCTGATTGGCTTTGATGGTGAGCGAGCTGGGGGCGGTGATGGCGGGGTTGATCATTCTTATGTCTTTGTGGTTGTGCCAAAG
>Ga0137409_10000439_pt1 | contig 45138 bp, 46 predicted proteins | sample CZODoug1_16funga_FD_122059 | JGI IMG/M metagenome (GOLD analysis project Ga0137409, IMG submission 122059) | Vadose zone soil fungal communities from Angelo Coast Range Reserve, California, USA - CZODoug1_16fungal (Hybrid Assembly) | ecosystem: Environmental > Terrestrial > Soil > Vadose zone...
CGCAGCTTGGTCTTGAGCAGCTTGCCGGTGGCGGTGTGCGGCAACTGGTCCACGAACACGACGTCGTCCGGGATCCACCATTTCGCCACCTTGCCCTCGAAGAACTTGATCAGTTCGTCGCGGGTCACCTGAGAGTCCTTCTTCTTCACCACGATCAGCAGCGGCCGTTCGTCCCATTTCGGATGGCGTATCCCGACCACCGCCGCTTCCGCGACCGCGGGGTGCGCGACCGCGGCGTTCTCCAGGTCGATCGAGCTGATCCACTCGCCGCCGGACTTGATGACGTCCTTGGAGCGGTCGGTGATCTGCACGTAACCATCGGGATCAATGGTTGCCACGTCTCCGGTGGGAAACCATTCCTTGCCTTTTTCGTCTTTGCGCATCGGGTCGCCGCCCTCGCCCTTGAAGTAACCGTTGCTGATCCACGGTCCGCGCACCAGCAGGTTGCCGAAAGCCTTGCCGTCCCACGGCAGTTCCTTGCCGGCGTCGTCCACGATCTTCAAATCCACCCCGAAAATGGTGCGTCCCTGCTTGCTCTGGATAGCCAGCTTGCTGTCCTTCGGCAGATCCAAATGCCTGGACTTGAAAGTACTGACGGTGCCCAGCGGACTCATTTCGGTCATTCCCCAAGCGTGCAGCACCTGAACCCCGTAGTCCTCCTGGAAAGAGCGGATCATCGCGGGCGGGCAGGCCGAGCCCCCGATCACGGTCCGGTTCATGGTGCTGAACTTGAGCTTGTTCTGGCCCATGTGCTGCAGTAGCGCGAGCCATACGGTCGGCACGCCGGCCGAAACCGTGACGTGCTCCGTCTCGAACAGCTCGAAGAGGCTCTTGCCGTCGAGCTGGTAACCGGGCAGCACCATCTTGGTTCCGGCCAGCGCGCAGCTGTAGGGCAGGGCCCAGGCGTTGGCATGAAACATCGGCACCACCGGCAACATCACGTCACGCGACGAGATATTGAGCGCATCAGGCAGCGCCGCCGCGTAGGCATGAATTACCGTGGAGCGGTGCGAGTACAGCACGCCCTTCGGATTGCCGGTTGTGCCCGAGGTGTAGCACAGCGAAGATGCGGTGCGCTCGTCCAGTTCCGGCCACTCGTAATCGTCCGGCTGCGCGTTTATCAGGTCTTCGTAGCACAGCAGATTGGGGATGCCGGCTTGCGGCATGTGGGCGCGGTCGGTCATGACGATCCAGCCCTTCACGCTCTTGCACATCGGCGCGAGCTTTTCGATCAAAGGCACGAAAGTCAGGTCGAACAGCAGAAAGCTGTCTTCGGCATGGTTGACGATGTAGGTGATCTGCTCGGGAAACAGGCGCGGGTTGATGGTATGCATTACCGCCCCCATGCCGGAGATGCCATAGAAGGCCTCCAGGTGGCGGTAGCCGTTCCAGGCCAGCGTGCCGACGCGGTCGCCTTTCTTTACCCCGAGCGCGCCGAGGGCGTTGGCAAGTTTGCGCGCCCGGCGATGCGCGTCGCCATAGTTGTAGCGGTGTATCCCGCCTTCCACCGTTCGCGACACGATTTCGGTGTCGCCGTGGTGGCGGTCAGCGTGCCTGATCAGGGAAGAAATCAGCAACGGGACATCCATCATCAGGCCTTGCATGGCGGGCTCCTCTCGCAGATGCGTTTTTGTGTGAGGATTCTAGCAGCTTGCACCCGCCACTCAGTATTGCAGCCGTTGTCCCGGCGGAACCCTCGTTGCGGTGCAAAACGGCGCCGCCAGCCGTTCGCCGCGGATTCGCTCGGTTTACAATGACGCGGCTATCCGACTAGAATCAGCACGCTGCAACGAAGCAGATGGCAGCCATGGTTGCACTCGACCCGGTCGGCAAGCAGCTTGAGTGCACGTCGCATATGCAGATAACTAATCAGATGACGGCCACGACCGTGCCCTCTCCGCAAACGTTTCCATTCGAAGTTGGCCGCGGCTCTTTGCGGGGCGGTCCGATCCTGCGCGTGCATTAACGGAGACCGGACCGTGAAACCCAAGTACGCGCTGACCCTGTTCATATGGATGCTGATGTCGTCGCTGGCTGCTACGGCACCGGCCCAGGACAGTATCAAGATCGCCTTCATCGAGGGCCTCAGCGGCCCCTTCGCGAACGTCGGCGAGATCGGGCTGCGCCACTACCAGATTGCGACGGAAGCCGTGAGTGCGCGCGGCGGCGTGCTCGGCGGGAAGAAGCTCGAGATCGTGCCCTTCGACAGCAAGACCAATCCGCAGGAAGCGCTGCTGGTTCTCAGGCAGGCAATCGACCAAGGCATCCGCTACATCGCCCAGGGCAACGGCTCCAGCGTCGCGCTGGCGTTGGCGGACGGGGTGGCCAAACACAATGCCCGCAACCCGGAGAAGAGCGTGGTGTTTCTGAACTACGCCGCGGTGGATCCGGTGCTGACCAACGACAAGTGTACTTTCTGGCATTTCCGTTTTGATGCCGATGGCGACATGAAAATGCGGGCACTGACCAATTACATGGCCACGCAGAAGGGCATCAAGAAAGTGTATTTGATCAACCAGGACTATTCCTTCGGCCAGGCGGTGGCAAAGTCCGCGCGCGCGATGCTCAACGCGAAGCGGCCGGATGTCGAGATCGTCGGCGACGATCTGCATCCGCTCGGCAGGGTGAAGGACTTTTCGCCTTACGTTGCCAAGATCAAGGCCACCGGTGCCGACAGCGTGATTACCGGCAATTGGGGCAACGACCTCGCCCTGCTGGTGAAGGCAGGCAAGGACGCCGGGCTGAAGGTGGACTACTACACCTACTACGCGGGCGCCGCCAGCGTGGTTACCGCCATCGGCGATGCCGGCGTCGGTCACGTCAAGCAGGTCACTACCTGGCATGCCAATATCGGCGGCAAGGGCGCGGCCGAGCATACGGTGGCCTACCGCGCGCGTTTCCCCGACGTCAGGGACGACCTGTATTTCTCCTCCGTGCGGGTGGCGATCGACGCGCTCGCCGTGGCGATGGAAAAAGCCAAGTCTGCCGATCCGGCCAAAGTGGCGGGGGCGATGGAAGGCCTCAAACTCGAGGACGACTCCGGGGAAGTGACCATTCGCGCCGACAACCACCAGCTGATCCAGCCTCTGTACGTCTCCACGCTGGTGCATGCCAACGGCAAGGATGTGAAATTCGACGTCGAAAAGACGGGGCTGGGCTTCCGCACCGACGCGCGCATCGAAGGCAAGGACACGGTGATGCCCACGACCTGCAAGATGCAAAGACCGTGAGATCGGTGAATGGTGATTGAGTGATTCAGTAATTGTTGCTCAATCGCTCAATCACTGAATCGCTCAATCACTGAATCGCCCGGCACATGGAATTCTTCCTCGTCACCCTGCTGAACAGCCTGTCCTATGGGTTGCTGCTGTTCATGCTGTCCTCCGGGCTGACGCTGATCTTCAGCATGATGGGCGTGCTCAATTTCGCGCACGCCAGCTTCTACATGCTCGGCGCTTACTTCGCCTATCAGACCGGGTTGTACGTCGGGTTCTGGCCGGCGCTGTTCCTGGCGCCCCTGCTGGTGGGCGCGCTCGGCGCGCTCACCGAGCGTTACGGGCTGCGCACGGTGCACAAGTTTGGCCACGTCGCCGAACTACTGTTCACCTTCGGCCTTGCCTACGTGATCGAGGAGATCGTGCACCTGATCTGGGGGCGCGCACCCGTCGATTACCGCATTCCGGCCGGACTCGATTTCACCCTGTTCACGCTGTTTACCACCCAGTACCCGGCCTACCGCGCCTTCATGATGCTGGTGTCGGTCGGCATGCTGGCGGCGCTGTACTTGGGGCTCACTCGCACCCGCATCGGCCTGGTGATCCAGGCTTCGCTTACGCACCCGGACATGGTGGAAGCGCTCGGCCACAACGTGCCGCGGGTATTCATGCTGGTGTTTGCCGGCGGCGCGGCGCTGGCGGGGCTGGCCGGCGTGATCGGCGGCAACGCCTTCATTACCGAACCGGGGATGGCGGTGGCGGTCGGCAGCATCGTATTCGTCGTGGTCGTGTTCGGCGGCATGGGCTCGCTCACCGGTGCATTCATCGCCTCCCTGATCATCGGTGCGCTGCAGACTTTCTCGGTCGCGCTCGACTACTCGATGCTGGACCTGTTCGCGAAGATAGGGGTAAGCGTCCCGCCGAATTCATCCTGGCACGGGCTGTGGTCGATCACGATATCGCAGACGGCGCCGGTAATGCCTTACCTGTTGATGGTGCTGATGCTGATCGTGCGTCCGCGCGGCTTGATGGGCACGCGCGAATCGTGATGAAGGGCCACATCTGCATGGTCACTCATCGTGCCAGGGCAAAACCGGCATGACCCCGGTCGTTACCAAACGCCGCATTATCTTCTGGGCCGTTGCCGCGCTGTTCTTCGCGTCGCTGCCGTTCGTGTTCACCCAGAGCTTTGCGCTGTCCATGCTGTCGCAGATGGGCATCGCGATCATTTTCGCGCTGTCCTACAACATGCTGCTTGGCCAGACCGGCCTGCTGTCTTTCGGCCACGCCGTGTATTTCGGCCTCGGCGCATTTTTTTGCGCGCATGCACTGAACCTCGTCGGTGCCGGCAAATTCTGGTTCCCGGTGACGTTCATGCCGCTGGTGGGCGGGCTTGCGGGAATGTTTTTCGGCCTGGTGCTGGGCTTCGTCACCACGCGCCGCGCGGGCACGCCGTTCGCGATGATCTCGCTCGGAATCGCCGAGATGGTTGCGGCCAGCGCGCTCATGTTCACCGGATTTTTCGGCGGGGAGGGTGGCATTGCCACCGACCGCACTGTTGGCGGTACGATGATGGGCATCGGCTATGGTCCGCAGATCCAGGTCTATTATCTGATCGCCGGATGGTGCCTGGCCTGCATCATCGGGATGTTCGCGATCACGCAGACGCCGCTGGGGCGCATGGCCAACGCCGTGCGGGACAATCCGGAGCGGGCCAAGTTCATCGGCTACAACCCTACGCGGGTGCGCTGGCTGATGATGACTCTCGCCGGGTTCTTCGCCGGCGTGAGCGGCGGACTGGCTGCGATCAACTACGAGATCGTCACCGCTGAGACGCTGGGCGTGATGGCGTCGGGCAACGCGGTATTGATGGCATTCATCGGCGGCATCGGCCATTTCTGGGGGCCGATCATCGGCGCGGTGCTGGTGACGCTGCTGCAATCCGCGCTTTCCAATTACACCCAGGCCTGGCTGCTCTACTTCGGACTGTTCTTCCTGGTGATCATCATGTTCTCGCCGGGAGGCATCGCCAATCTGATCATGTTGCACAAGGCTGCTTGGGAAGCGGGGCGCTTGAAGCGTCTGTTGCCCGGGTATTCCCTTTCAGGGGGCGCCGGGCTGGTGATGTTGCTGGGATTCTTCGCCCTGATCGAGATGATTTATCGGTCCGAGGCCAAAGATGCCGCGAACAAGGCGTTCTCGTATTTCGGGGTCACTCTCGATCCCGTTCAGGCCACATTCTGGATCGGCACGCTGGCCGTACTTGCGGCCGGCATCGCCATGTTCTACGCAGCGACGCGGGTGGTGAAGCGCGCCTGGGACGACATTACCGCCGAGCTGCAGATAAAAGGGATGGTATGACCGGCCCGGCCCTGCAACTGAGCGACGTACGCAAGAGCTTCGGGCGTACCTCGATCATTAACGGGGTGAATCTGGCGATCTCGAGGGGCGAGCGCCACGCGATCATTGGCCCGAACGGCGCCGGGAAATCCACGCTCTTCAATTTGATCAGCGGCCGTTTTCCGGTGAGCGCCGGCCGCATCGACCTGCACGGCGAGGACATCACCGGGCTTGAGCCGCACTTGATCAACCGCAAGGGACTGTCGCGCAGCTTCCAGATCACCAACATTTTCCCGCGCCTGTCGGTGTACGAAAACCTGCGCTGCGCGGTGCTATGGTCGCTGGGATACAAATACTCGTTCTGGCACCGCATCGGCGCGCTTAGGGAGGTGCGGGGGCGGACGGACGCGATCGTCGAGCGCATCGGCATGGCGGCGCGCCGGGACCGGCCGGCCGGCGTGCTGACCTACGCCGAGCAGCGGGCGCTGGAAATCGGCGTCACCATTGCGGGCGGGGCCGACGTGATCCTGCTGGACGAGCCGACCGCGGGAATGAGCCGCAGCGAGACCGACGAGGCGGTGGAGCTGATCCGCAACGTGACCGAGGGCAAGACCCTGGTGATGGTGGAGCACGACATGAGCGTGGTATTCAACCTCGCCGACCGCATCTCGGTGCTGGTCTATGGTGAGGTGATCGCCAGCGGGACGCCGCAGGAAATCCGCGGCAACAAGACGGTGCAGGAAGCCTATCTCGGTACTGAACAACTTTGATGTCACCACAGAGACACAGAGGCGCAGAGAAGGACAATGAAGGCTCAACAATACGGCGGGAAGACAGTAGGAAAAGCAGACATTGTTCGGTGTCCTTTCTTCCTGTTTCTTGACGCCATCGTTTTTCTCCGTGCCTCTGTGTCTCTGTGGTGAAGGCGGATCCATGCTAGAAGTCAAAGACCTGCACGCATACTACGGCAAGAGCCATATCCTGGATGGGGTACGTTTGAACGTGCGCCAGGGCGAGATCGTCAGCCTGCTGGGGCGCAACGGCGTGGGACGCTCGACCACTATCAAATCGATCATGGGTCAGGTGAATTCGGCCGGTTCGGTCAAGTTCAAGGGCGAGGAGCTCAACGGCCTGAAGACCTATATGATCGCGCGCAAGGGCCTGGGTTACGTGCCGGAGAATCGCGACATCTTTCCGTCGCTCACCGTCAGGCAGAACCTGATGCTGGGAATGAAGAATGCGCGCCGCAGCGGCCGCTGGAGCATCGACGACATGTTCAAGCTGTTCCCGGTGCTGTGCGAACGAACCGATGCGCTCGCGGGCGTGATATCGGGCGGCGAGCAGCAGATGCTCACGCTGGGCCGCACGCTGATGGGCGATCCCGATCTGGTGATGATCGACGAGCCGACCGAGGGGCTGGCACCGAAGATCGTCGAGCTGGTGGCGGGCCTATTCGAGGAAATCAAGAACCGCGGCGTGTCCATCCTGCTGGTCGAGCAGAAGCTCACCATCGCACTAAGGATCTCGCAGCGGCTCTACGTCATGGGGCACGGCCGGATCGTGTTCGAGGGCACCCCCGAAGATCTCAAGGCAAACGAGGCCATCCGCAAGGAATGGCTGGAGGTATGAAAAGGCGAAACGCGTTCAACGCAAAGGACGCAAAGGTACGCAAAGGAGTTCAAGAGCAAAGCCGGCATAAAAATCAAACGTAATACTCGAAACAGTAATTGTGTCCGGGCATGCGCTATACACTCAGGTTTTCTGTCTATATCGTTTTGTCTTTCCTTCGCGTACCTTTGCGTCCTTTGCGTTCCAAGATTTGAGGTTTTATAAATGACCACCTTAGTCGAATACCAGAAGCAGGCCAGCGTGGGCGTCATCACGCTGAACAATCCGCCGGTCAACGCGCTGTCGGTGAACAAAGGCGTGGTGCAGGGCATCCTCGACGCGCTCAAGGAGGGTGACCACGATCCGCACGTGCGCGCGTTCGTGATCATCGGCGCGGGCCGCAACTTCTCCGGCGGGGCGGACATCAGCGAATTCGGAGGCGGTTACGACCCCGGCAAGGCCAAGCTGCCCGACGTGCTCGCCTACATGGACACGGTGACCAAGCCGATCGTGGCGGCGATCCATGGCCCGACCATGGGCGGCGGTCTCGAGCTTGCGCTCGCCTGCCATTACCGCGTCGCGCTTCCCGCCGCACAGATCGCGCTGCCCGAGGTCAAGCTCGGCATCCTGCCGGGCGCAGGCGGCACCCAACGCCTGCCGCGGCTGATCGGTGCCGAGAAGGCGCTCGACATGATGATCGCTGGCGATCCGATTTCCACCGAGAAGGCCAGGGAACTGGGCGTGGTGGACGAGGTCGTCTCCGGCGACCTGCGCGCCGCGGCGCTCACATTCACCAACCGTCTCGTCAGGGAGGGCAAAGGGGTGCGGCGTGCCAGCCAGCTTTCGGTGGCGCTGGATCTGCCGGCTGCGGAGTTCTTCGAGCAGGCGCGCAGCCGCGTAGCCAAGGACTGGCGCGGCTATCCCGCGCCGCTGGCGATCGTTGCCTGCGTCGAAGCTGCGGTCAAACAGCCTTTTGTCAAGGGCATTGCATTCGAGCGCCAGCAGTTCGAGAAACTGGTCAGGACCGACGAGTCGCGTGCGCTGCGGCACCTGTTCTTTGCCGAGCGCCAGGTAGCCAAGATTCCCGATGTGCCGGAGGACACGCCGGCGCACGAGATCAAGTCCGCGGCGCTGATCGGTGCGGGTACGATGGGTGGCGGCATCGCGATGAACTTCGCCAATGCCGGCATTCCGGTGAAAGTGCTGGAAGTGAACCAGGAGGCGCTGGACAAGGGTCTGGCCATCGTGCGCAAGAATTACGCGGCGACCGTGTCCAAGGGCCGGTTGAGCCAGGATGCCATGGACAAACGCATGGGACTGTTCAAGGGTGTGACCCGCTACCAAGACATCAAGGACGCCGACATCGTGATCGAAGCCGTATTCGAGGACATGGCGGTCAAGAAGCAGGTATTCGAGAAGCTCGACAAGGCCGCCAAGCCGGGTGCCATCCTCGCCACCAATACTTCGACCTTGGACGTCAATGAGATCGCCGCCGTGACGTCGCGGCCGCAGGACGTGCTGGGGCTGCATTTCTTCAGTCCAGCCAACGTGATGAAGCTGCTGGAGGTGGTGCGCGCCGCGAAGACCTCGAAGGAAACGCTGGCAACGGCGATGAAACTTTCCAAGACCATCAAGAAGGTCGGCGTGGTCGCCGGCGTCTGCGACGGCTTCATCGGCAACCGGATGCTGCACGGCTATTTCCGCGAAGCCGGCTTTCTGCTCGAGGAAGGCGCGCTTCCGCAGCAGGTGGACAAGGTGATCGAGGATTTCGGCTTTGCCATGGGCCCGTTCCGCGTCGGCGACCTCGCCGGTCTCGATGTGGGCTGGTACATCCGCAAGCGCCAGGCAGCGACGCGCCCACCACACCTGCGCTATTCGAAAGTGGCAGACCAGATCTGCGAGCTCGGGCGCTTCGGTCAGAAAACCGGCGCAGGCTGGTACCGCTATGAGCCAGGCAATCGCACGCCGATTCCCGATCCCGCGATCGAGGCACTGATCCTGAAAGCCTCGAAGGAGGCGGGGATCAAGCGCCGCGCGATCTCCGACCAGGAGATCCTCGAGCGCTGCATCTACGCGCTGGTCAACGAGGGCGCAGAAATCCTGGAAGAGGGCATTGCACTGCGGGCATCCGACATCGACATCGTCTACATCTACGGTTACGGCTTCCCGCGCTATCGCGGTGGCCCGATGTTCTATGCCGACACCGTCGGCCTGGACAAGGTCCTGGAGTCGGTGCGGCGTTTCCACTCGGTTCATGGCGAGTTCTGGAAACCGGCTCCGCTGCTCGAAAAACTCGCCGCCGGAGGAAAGAAGTTCAATAAATAGCAAGAGCGTGAAGGAGTGAATGAGTGAATGTGTGAAGGGTAATGGCGTGAAGGTGTGAATGAGTGAATGAGTGAAGGGTAAGGACGTTTAAGGCAATAACGCATTCACCCTTCACCCTTCACCAACCCTTCACCCTTCACCCTTCACTCATTCACACATTCACGCACTCCAAAGGAGTCATCATGGACGCTGTGATCGTTTCGACCGCACGCACGCCGCTATGCAAGAGCTGGAAGGGCGCGCTCAACATGACCCACGGCGCCACCATGGGCGGGCACGTGGTGAAGGCCGCGCTGGAACGCGCGAAGCTCGATCCCGCCGAAGTCGAGGACGTGATCATGGGCTGCGCCACCCCGGAAGGCGCGACCGGTCAGAACATCGCCCGGCAGATTGCCATCCGTGCCGGGATGCCGGTCACGGTCTCGGGCATGACGGTCAACCGCTTCTGCTCGTCGGGGCTGCAGACCGTGGCTCTGGCGTCCCAGCGCATCCTGACCGGCGAGGCGGAGATTTTCGTTGCCGGCGGCGTCGAATCGATCTCGTGCGTGCAGAACGAAATGAACAAGCACATGCTCGCCGAGACCTGGCTGACGCAGAACAAGCCGGAGATCTACTGGCCGATGCTGGCCACCGCGGAGAACGTCGCGAAGCGCTACAAAATCAGCCGCGAGGTGCAGGACCGTTACGGCGTCGACAGCCAACTGAAGGCGGCCAAGGCGCGCGCCGAGGGCAAGTTCAGGGACGAAATCGTCCCGATTTCCACACGCATGAAGGTCGTCGACAAGAACACCGGCCAGGAGTCGATCAAGGAAGTCACCGCAACCGAGGACGAAGGCATCCGGCCCGATACCAATTACCAGGGCGTGTCGCAGATCAAGCCGGCGATCGAGGGCGGCGTGATCGCCGCCGGCAATGCCAGCCAGTTTTCAGACGGCGCGTCGGCGCAGGTCCTGATGAGCGACCGGATGGCGGCCAGGAAAGGCCTCAAACCTATGGGCCTCTTCCGCGGCTTCGCGGTCGCCGGCTGCGAGCCCGACGAGATGGGCATCGGCCCGGTATTCGCCGTGCCCAAACTCCTGAAGCAGACCGGGAAGAAAATCGAGGACATCGGGCTTTGGGAACTGAACGAGGCGTTCGCGGTGCAGGTCATCTACTGTCGCGACAAGCTCGGCATTCCCAACGACCGGCTCAACGTCAACGGCGGCTCGATCGCAGTCGGACATCCGTACGGTGTGACCGGCAGCCGGCTGGTCGGCCACGCGCTGATCGAAGGCAAACGCCGCGGTGTCAAGTACGTCGTGGTGACCATGTGCATCGGCGGCGGCATGGGCGCCGCCGGCCTGTTCGAAGTCGTCTAGAACAACCAGATCAAGTTCTTTCAACGCAAAGGACGCAAAGGTACGCCAGGGAAAACCAATACAAACCAACTGAGAGAAAGAACAGGCAGGTCGCGCGTCCGGCGATAATGGCCCCCCATGAGTGTCCTTTGATTTTCGCACCGATTTCGTTCTTGAATTCCTTTGCGTACCTTTGCGTCCTTTGCGTTGAAAGATTTAGGGTTTGCATATGAATGTGAAGAAACTGTTTGATCTCAGCGGCAAGACTGCGCTGATCACGGGCGGTTCTCGCGGACTGGGACTGCAGATTGCCGAGGGCGCCCCGGACTCGTTAGCGGTACGCCCGTATACGGGCAGGGGCGCATAGGGCTTCGGCGCGGAAATATATCCTGGAACACCATAAGCAACGGAACAGACTATGAGCGTAAAAAAGCTACTGGACCTCACCGGAAAAACAGCGCTGATCACCGGCGGCTCGCGCGGACTCGGGCTGCAAATCGCCGAAGCCCTCGGCGAGATGGGTGCAAAAGTGGCTATCACCGCGCGCAAGGCTGGCGAGCTGGCGGAGGCGAAGGCGCATCTCAAAGGCATGGGCGTGGAGGCGCTGACCGTCGTCAACGACCTTCAGAACACCGATTCGGTGCAGCCGATGGTTGAACAGGTGCTGAAGAGCCATGGCCAGATCGACATTCTGGTGAACAACGCCGGCGCAGCCTGGGGCGCGCCGGCCGAGGATCATCCGCTGGACGCCTGGTACAAGGTGATCAACCTGAATCTGACCGCGGTGTTCCTGGTGAGCCAGGCTGTTGCGAAACTCAGCATGATTCCGCGCAAGTACGGGCGGATCATCAACCTCGCCTCCATCGCCGGACTGGTAGGCACCGATCCACGCATGATGCCAACCATCGCCTACAACGCGAGCAAAGGCGGCGTGGTCAATTTCACGCGCTCCTTGGCGGTGGAATGGGCGCACTACGGGATCACGGTGAACGCCATCGCTCCGGGCGTATTTCCGTCGAAGATGTCGCAGGGGATGATCGACAAGGCCGAGCAGGTCATCCTGGAAATCACGCCGATGAAAAGGCTGGGTGCGGATTACGATCTGAAGGGTTTGGCGGTGTTGCTGGCGTCCGATGCGTCCGCTTATATTACCGGGCAGATCGTCGCTGTCGACGGCGGACTGGTCGCGATGTAACGCCATGGCAAAGGTGGCGACAGGCTTCGACATCCATGTGCCCTTCGTGGAGCACCTTGGTCTGCAGCTTCTAGAGAAGCGTAACGGTGTGGTGCGCATGCGCCTCGATCCCCGGCCGGAGCTTGCGAACAGCTGGGGTTCGGTACACGGCGGCGCACTCATGACGCTTCTCGACGTGGCTCTGGCGAGCGCGGGACGCTCGCTCGACGAGCACTGCAACGGCGCACTGACCGTAGAGATCAAAGTAAACTTCATTGCCGCCGCGGGCGGGCCGGTGCACGCCGAGGCCCGCGCCCAGCGCGCCGGCCGTTCGCTGATCTTTTCCGAGGGCGAACTGCGCAGCGAGGATGGTAGCTTGCTGGCAAAGGCGACCGGAACGTTCAAGCTGCTGTACCCGTCCCCGAAGGACCAGGGACGGTAGACGATGTAATCTGAATAAAACGGGGCGCTAACCACGGAGGACACGGAGGACGCGGAGGAAAGGCAAGAGCAAGAAAACAAGTTGGGGTAAAAATATTTCGTTGGCTCACGATTTATTGCAGCGAACGTTGGCCACACAGGTTAGCGAACAGTTACCTCGCTTTTTCCTCCAATTTTCTTTTCCTCGTTTTTGTTTTTCCTCCGCGTCCTCCGTGTCCTCCGTGGTGGGAGCTGTTCCTAGAGAAAGAGAGAGAATGCATGGCGCTTGATCCGCAGATCGAATTCGTCATCGGCCTGGTAAAGAAGGCCAATGCCCCCGAGTTCTGGCAGCTCACGCCCGACCAGGCGCGCAGCCAATACCTGCTGCGCGTCGCCAAGCTGGCGGTCAAGGAACCGATTTTCAGGACCGAGGACCGGCGCATTTCCGGTCCCGGCAGCCATATCCCGATCCGCATCTACACGCCGCGCGAGATCAAGCCCGGTGAAAAGCTGCCGGTGCTGCTGTGGTTCCACGGCGGCGGCTTCGTCATCGGCTCGCTCGAAACCCACGATTCCGTCTGCCGGATGCTGGCCAACCAGGCCGACTGCATCGTAGTCTCGGCGGACTACCGGCTCGCCCCCGAGTACAAGTTTCCCGCGGCGGTGGAGGATTGCGAGGCGGCGTTGAAGTGGGTGGCGCTGCACGCGGTGGAGTTCGGCGCGGATCCGCAAGCCATCGCGATCGGCGGGGACAGCGCCGGGGCGAACCTGGCGACGGTGGTGGCCATCCTGGCACGCGATGCCGGCCATCCGAAGCTCGCGTTCCAGTTGCTGATCTATCCCTGCGCAGCGCCGGAACCGGAGACGCCTTCGCACTACAAATTTGCCGAGGGCTATGTGCTGAGCCGCAACACCATCACCTGGTTCTTCAAGCATTACCAGCGCAGCCGGGCGGACTCGAACGATTTCCGCTTCGCGCCGCTGGCCGCCGACGACCTCGCGAATCTGCCGCCGGCGCTGGTGCTGGTGGCAGGCTACGATCCGCTGCGCGACGAGGGCGTGGATTACGCGAAGCGGCTGATCGAGGCCGGCAACCGCGTACGGCTCGTCAATTACGAGGGCATGATCCACGGCTTCATCCTGATGGGCGGCGCAGTGGACGCGGCGAAGCGCGCCGTGGCGGAATCGGCGCAAGCGCTGCGCGAAGCGTTTGCAGGCACGCGCACAGTGGGGAAGAAGGACTCGGCGTTCGCAAAATAACAGGAGGCGCAATGATATCGCTGACGGGAAAAGTGGCCTGGATTACAGGCGCGGGAACGGGGATCGGCCTGGCCGGCGCCAAGGCGCTGGCGGATGCGGGGGCGACGGTGGTCATGTCGGGACGCCGCAAGGAAGTGCTGGCGCTGGAGGCGGAAAAGATCCGCATCAAGGGCGGCAAGTCCGAGATCGAGGCGCTGGATGTCTCGGAAGCGAAAGCCGTTAAAAAAACGGCAAGCGCCATCCTCAGCCGTCACGCACGCGTGGACATCCTCGTCAACAGCGCGGGATTGAACGTGCCGAACCGCTACTGGAAGAACCAGACCGTCGAGGGCTGGAAGGAAGTGATCGGCATCAACCTCGACGGCTCGTTCTACACCACCCTTGCGGTGCTGCCGTCGATGCGCGCCAGGAAAGACGGCCTGGTCATCAACGTTTCCTCCTGGGCCGGCATCTTCCATCCGAAGCTGACCGGCGCTGCCTACAACGCCAGCAAACACGCCGTCACGGCAATGACCGAGACCATCAACATGGAGGAGTGCGCGAACGGCATCCGCGCTTGCGCAATCTGCCCGGCGGAAGTGGCCACGCCGATCATGGACCGGCGCCCGGTCCCGCCGAGCCAGCAAGACCGCGCGCGCATGCTCCAGCCCGAAGACCTTGGCAACACCATCCGTTTCATTGCCCAGATGCCGCCGCACGTGTGCATCAACCAGGTGATCATCAGCCCGACCTGGAATAGGATGTATATCGAGAACCTCTAGTTGTTGCCGAAAAACCATGAACGCGACACTCTTCAGGAACGTAAGAGTTCTGGACTGTACCGGCAACCCCGCGTTCGCCGGTTCTGTGCTCGTCGAAGGCGACAGGATAGCGGCGGTCGTTCCGGCCGCCGCCTCGCTTGCTTTCGGCAACGCAAGGGTTGTCGACGGCCAGGGCGCAACGCTGATGCCCGGGCTCATCGAGGCGCATTCGCATCTTTCGTTCACCGACTTCGCCCAGTCGGTCGAGCTCGGATTCATTCCGCCCGAAGAGCATACATTGCGCACCGCGCAGAACGCGCGGCGCATGCTCGACGCCGGCTTTACCAGTTGCTTCAGCGCTGCGTCGGCCAAACCCAGGCTGGACATTGTGCTTCGCAACGCCATCGACAACGGCGATTTTCCCGGTCCGAGAACGCTGGCGGCCAGTCCGGAAATGACCGTCACATCGGGTCTTGGCGATGTGCGTCTTTATCACATGTATCGGGAGAACTTCGGCGTGGTCTGCAACGGCGCGGAAGAGTTTCGGCGCTTCTCGCGGGAGATGGTGCGCGAGGGTGCGGATACCCTGAAGATAAACGTGTCGGGGGATGACGGAGTGCCCGCATCGCGCGCCGATACGACGGTGATGACCGAGACCGAGGTCGCTGCCGTTTGCGACGTGGCCCGCGCACATGGCAAGCGCGTGGCGGCGCACGCCCGCAGCGCCGAATCGGTGAAGATGTGCCTGCGGCACGGAGTGGAAGTCATTTATCACGCCACGCTCCTCGACGAGGAAGCGACGGACCGGTTGGAAGCGCAGAAAGACCGGATTTTCGTGGCGCCGGTGCTCGGCCATCTCTATACCACGCTGAATGAAGCGGGGCCGTGGGGGATTACCCGCGAAGTTGCGGAGAAGCGCGGGACCGGCCGGGAACTCGAACGCGGGATCGAGAGTATGAAAGACCTGAAGCGGCGCGGCGTACGCATCCTGATCGGTGGCGACTATGGGTTCGCCTGGAACCCGGTCGGCACCGATGCGCGCGACATTGCGCACTTCGTGAATCTGCTTGGGTTCACGCCCATGGACGCGATTATCGCGGCGACGAAACTCGGCGGCGAGATCATGGGCATGGGCAACCGCCTGGGTCAGATCAAGGCGGGCTTTCTGGCCGACCTGTTGCTCGTCAACGGCGATCCGCTCGAAGATGTCGCCATTCTGCAGGACAAGAGCAGGATCCCGGGAATCATGAAAAACGGGGTGTTCTGGAGGGCGCCCGATCCAGCCCTGGTAGGATCAGCGCGACACTGAGTCTGGAATCAGGGGCGCACGGCAATCAAGGCGTTCGCGGTTGAAGGACTAGCGGCTGGAGAGGAAATCCACCGCCAACGCGGCCAGCGAGCGTGCGCCCTGCAGCAGTCCCGATTCGTCGATATGGAAGCGTGGCGAGTGGTTCGGCGCGGCGGCGGCCATGTCCTGGTCTTTCGGCGTCACGCCGACGAAATAGAACAAGCCCGGAACTTTTTCCTGGAAGTACGAGAAGTCCTCGGCCACCATCACCCTCTGTTGCGGCCTCGATCCGCCGTCGCCGCCGATGCGCTTCAGCGTCGGAATCATCTTTTCGGTGAGCGCGGGATCGTTGACGGTGACCGGCACCGCCTTTTCCACTTTCACGTCGGCATGGGCGTGATTGGCCTCGGCGATCGACTCCGCGATGTGCTTGATGCGGGCGTGAACGTCCTGGCGCATACCCTCGTCGAAAGTACGGATCGTCCCGGTCATCTCGACCTGGTCGGGGATGATGTTCTTGCGCGTGCCGCCGTGAATGGTCGCCACCGTCACGACCGCCGGTTCCCTGGAGACGTCGATCTGCCGCGCCACGATATTCTGCAGCCCGGTGACGACCTGGGCGGAGGTCACCACCGGGTCGATCCCCGACCACGGCCACGCGCCGTGGGTCTGCTTGCCTTTCACGGTGATGTAGAGCCAGTCTGCGCTCGCCATCAGCGGTCCGGGGCGATAGGTGATCATGCCCGCAGGGATTCCTGAAATGACGTGCAGGCCGAAAATGGCCGAAGGCTTCGGGTTCTCCAGCACGCCTTCAGCAACCATCTGCGGCGCGCCGCCGGTTTCGCCGGGCGGCGGTCCTTCCTCCGCGGGCTGAAAAATGAACTTGACCGTCCCCGGAATCAGATCGCGCACACCCGCCAATGCCTCGGCTACGCCGAGCAGGATGGCCACGTGCGCATCGTGTCCGCAGGCATGCATGACGCCGACCGGCTGGCCGAGATACTCGGTCTTGACCGCGGACTTGAACGGCAGGTCCGATTCCTCGGTTACCGGCAGCGCGTCCATGTCGGCGCGCAGCGCCACCACCGGTCCCGGTTTGCCGCCCTTGAGCAGGCCGACCACGCCGGTTTTCGCCACGCCGGTCTTGACCTCGATGCCGAGCTTGCGCAGTTGATCCGCCACCAGCTTCGACGTTCTCACCTCGCGGTTGGAGAGTTCGGGGTTCTGGTGTATGTCGCGGCGCCAGGCGATGATCTTCGGTTCCAGTGCGCGAACCTTCTGATCGACGGTGGTGGCCAGGTCCTGCGCCGGGGCAGGCATTGCAGCAATCAACAGCAGCGGGGCGAGTAGCGCCAGACGACGCATGAACGGACTCCTTCGAAAGTCGGTGTGTTCCTGTGAACGGGTGCAGGCGCAATGATACGGCCAGCCGCCCGGTTCGGAATAGTAATCCGCGGAGTGCTGGCAACTTCCGCGGCGCAACCCCATAATCGCTTCCCGAATCCATTCTCCGATATCCGCAAAGGGCAGTCATGACGAACATCAAGCTGACCGCCGCATTTGCCGCTGCGATGGTCGTGATCGTGCTGAGCTCGAACGTCCTGGTCCAGTATCCGCTCAGCGACTGGCTCACCTGGGGCGCGATCACCTATCCGTTCTCGTTCCTGCTCGTAGACCTCGCGAACCGCTATCACGGTCCGTGCATGGCGCGAAGAATCGTGTATGTCGGCTTCGTGGTCGCGCTGGTGCTGTCGGCGTGGCTGGCCACGCCGCGCATCGCCGTTGCGTCGGGAACGGCGTTCCTGTGCGCCGAACTGCTGGACGTGACGGTTTTCAACCGGCTGCGCCGGCACGCATGGTGGAAGCCTCCGCTGGTGTCCACCCTGTTCGCCTCGGTTCTGGACACGGCGGTATTCTTCACCTTGGCTTTCGCCGGCACCGACATGCCCTGGATCACGCTGGCGCTGGGCGATCTCGGCGTGAAGCTGGCGATCGCGTTGTTCGCGCTGGTGCCGTTCAGGGTTGCGCTGGCGCTGGTTCGGCCCAGTGCCTGATGTGGCTGACCGGGTCGGGGCCGCCGGCATGATACGTTCGGGGTCGTGTTGAGCAAGACCAATGCGCATTGGACCTGGTTCGTGCCGGTGCTGGGGTGGCTGGTCATGGCGGCTTCGATAGCCATGCCGGGTGCATTCATGTGGGGATTGGCGGCGGTGGCGCTGGTGGGTGCGGTCATCGCCGCGGTCCATCACGCCGAAGTCGTGGCGCACCGGGTCGGCGAGCCTTTCGGCACACTGGTGCTCGCCGTAGCGGTCACGGTGATCGAGGTGGCGCTGATCGTTTCCGTGATGCTGTCCGGCGGCGCGGGCAAGGAAGCGCTGCCGCGCGACACGGTGTTCGCCGCAATAATGATCTGCTGCAATGGCATCGTGGGCCTGTGCCTGCTGATCGGCGGCGTGCATCATCGCGAGCAAGGATTCCAGATCCAGGGCGCCAGCGCTGCGCTCGCTGTTCTCTGCGCCTTGTCGGTTCTGTCGATGATTTTGCCCAGCTATTCCATCACCGTGCCCGGCCCCGGGCTCTCGACTTCGCAGCTTGTTTTTTCCGGAATCGTATCGCTCGTGCTGTACATGGTTTTCGTTTTCGTCCAAACCATCCGGCACCGCGACTATTTCCTGGCGGAGAGCGACGATGAAGATGCGCATGCGTTGCCGCCTTCCGGCCGCACGGCCCTCGCCAGTCTTGCGCTGCTCATCGCTGCCCTGATCGCTGTTGTCGGCCTTGCGAAAATCCTGTCGCCGGTCGTCGAAGGGGGCGTGAAGCGGATGGGTGCACCGGCAGCGGTGGTCGGGATCGTCATTGCGATGCTGGTGCTTCTGCCGGAAGGATCCGCGGCCTTGCGCAACGCCAGGGCGAACCGGCTGCAGACCAGCCTCAACCTCGCGCTCGGCTCCGCGCTGGCCAGCATCGGCCTGACGATTCCCACGGTTGCCGTCGTCTCCATCCTGAACGGTCAGCCGATTCTTCTTGGGCTTATGCCGAAGGAGATTGTGCTTCTGGCGCTGACGCTGATTGTCGGCGTGATCACGCTGGGCACGGGCCGCACTACGCTGCTGCAGGGCGTGGTTCACTTGGCAATTTTCGCCGCATTTTTGTTCTTTGCCATCGTGCCATGAATGCCCATTCTGATTGCAATCCGGACCGACCACAGCGTGCGCGGCTTCTCGGTCGGCGTCGCCGCCCACGGCATCGGCACCGCGCGGGCGTTTCAGGTCAGCGAGGAAGCGGGTGCGTTCTCTGGACTGGCGATGGGGCTGAACGGACTCGCCACCGCGTTGCTCTTCCCGCTGTTAGTTTGGTTACTTCACGCGCTATCGCGCTAGCACATCAATCTATATCTCACCGCAAAGACGCAAAGGAGCGCAAAGAAGGTCAAAAACCCCAAAACGAGTTTTTGTAGACTACATGCTGCCCTTATGTCAGTTAACGTGGCACCGCGCTTTTTATACTGTATTCCGAATGTTTTTCTTTGCGACCTTTGCGTCTTTGCGGTGAAAATGATTTTCGCAGTAATCAGGTGAGCTTGACGAGTTGTTTGCCGAGGTTCTGGCCCTTCAGCAGGCCGATGAACGCCCTCGGCGCATTCTGCAGGCCTTCGGCGATGGTCTCGCGGTATTTGATCTTTCCCTGCGAAACCAGATTTGCGAGCTTCGGAATCGCGCGCTGGTACAGGTCGACGCGATCGAAAACGATGAAGCCCTGCAGCTTCACCCGGTTCACCAGCAGCGAACGCATCATCTTCACGCCGTAGGGTTCGGTAGCGTTGTACTCCGCGATCAGTCCACACAGCGCCACGCGCGAAAACGGATTGAGCACCTTGAACGCGGCATCCAGCACCTCGCCGCCGACGTTCTCGAAATAATTATCCACGCCGTTCGGGCACGCCGCCTTGAGATCGTCCAGGAGCTTGCCGGCCTTGTAATCCACGCAGGCGTCGAACCCGAGTTCCTTGACCGCGAACTCGCACTTCTTCGGGCCGCCGGCGATGCCGACCGCGCGGCAGCCCTGCAATTTCGCCAGCTGGCCAACCACGCCACCGACCGCGCCCGTGGCCGCCGATACCAGCACGGTTTCGCCGACCTTGGGCGCGCAGTGCTCCAGGAGCCCGATCCACGCGGTTCCGCCCGGCATGCCGCACACGCCCAGATACGCGGTCAATGGAACCAGCTTGGGATCCACCACCGCGAGCCCTTCACCATTCGAGATCGCGTACAACTGCCAGCCGAGCGAGCCGACCACGTAATCGCCGACCTTGAACTTGGGATTGCCCGACTCGACCACCTGGCCGACCGTGCCGCCGGTCATGACTTCGCCGATCTCCACGTACTTCGCGTACGACTTCGCCGCGTTCATCCGGCCGCGCATGTAGGGATCGAGCGAGAGCCACAGATTCTTCACCAGCACTTCGCCGGGCCCGGGTTTCGGAACATCGGTTTCGACGATCTTGAAGTTCGATTCCTCAACCCAGCCGGTGGGCCGGCTGGCGAGCAGCACCTGCATGTTCCTGGCCATATTGACTCCCTGATGTTGTGTCAATTCGTATAGCATTCTACCGGACGCGACTCCTCCGACCCTGTCATTCCCGGATGCTGCCATGATCTATGCGCTGAACCTTTTCAATCTCATCCCGGGCAAGGAGAACGAGTACCGCGACTACAGCGTCAGGGCCGGCAGGATCATTTTCGGCCTGGGCGGGAGGGTGGTGAGCGCCGGCACCGGTCCGCTGCGCGAGATGCACGGCGATACCACTCGCCGCCAGCTGATCGTGGTCGAGTTTCCCAGCCTGGAAGTGTTCGAACAGTTCATCGACGAGGCGGAGAATCAGAACATTCACCACATTCGCGAGAATTCGACCACCGATTACATCTGGACGCTGTATCACCCCTGGGACCTGAAGAAGTGGGTGAAAGAAAGCTGAGGGATTCGCGCCAGGGAATCGCTGCTGGATCCGGGTCTAGGCAGAACTAACGGAGGATGATCGTGAGCGCGCGCACACCTGAATGGAAAGATGAAAGCAAGCTGAAGCCGCTTTCGTCACGCTACGTCAAGACGGATTCACTGCCGTGGCGAAAGACGGCCTTCCCCGGAGTGGAGATCAAGGTGCTGCTCGAAGACAAGGACAGCGGATTGCTGACTTCGCTCACGCGCATGGCCCCGGGCGCAGTGCTGCCGTTGCACGAACACGCCGATGTGGAGCAGACCTACGTGATCGAGGGACGCCTGGTGGACGAAGAGGGCGAGGTCGCGGCCGGGGAATATGTCTGGCGGCCGAAGGGCAGTACCCACGTTGCGACCGCGCCGGAAGGAGCGCTGCTCCTCGGCATGTTCCTGCGGCCGAATCGCTTTCTCTGATCCGCCGCCGGGTTACGCCCGATCCATGAGCTTAGCGGCCCCAGCGCAATGCTGCGGTGTGTACCGGCGCATCCCATAGCCGGAGCATTTCCTCGTCCATGCGGCTCAGGGTTATCGAGCATCCGGCCATCTCAAGAGAAGTGACATAGTTGCCGACCAGCGAACGCGCGATGTCCAGTCCACGCTTCTGCAATTGTCGGGCAGCCGCGTCGTACATCAGGTAAAGCTCCATCGAGGGCGTGCCGCCGAAGCCGTTCACGAATAACAGCAGCGGCTCGCCCGTCTTCGGTTTGAGATTGCCGACGATTGCGCCGACCAGCTCGGCGGCAATCGAATCGGCGTTGGTCATCGCGACGCGGCGGCGACCCGGTTCTCCGTGGATGCCCACGCCCATTTCCATCTCCGCTTCGGAAAGGCTGAATGTCGGCTTCCCGGCGGCAGGGACCGTACACGAAGTCAGCGCCACGCCCATCGAGCCACAGCGCCGGTTGACGCGTTCGCCGAGCGCCCGGCAGGCCACCAGATCGGTGCCCGCCTCGGCGGCTGCGCCCGCGATCTTTTCCACCACCAGCGTGGCGGCCACGCCACGCCTTCCGGTCGTATACGTGGAGTTCTCGACTGCAACATCGTCGTTGGTGATTACGCTGGCGTGCTCTCCGGAGAACAACTCGGCAGCCATCTCGAAATTCATCACGTCGCCGGAATAATTCTTGACGATGAACAGCACGCCGGCACCGGTGTTCACTGCTTCTGCAGCGGCATTGATCTGGTCCGGGGTGGGGGAGGTGAACACCTGGCCGGGACAGGCGGCATCGAGCATGCCATAGCCGACGAAGCCGGCGTGCAGCGGTTCATGACCGCTCCCGCCGCCGGAAACGAGAGCCACTTTGCCTTTGGGCTTGTTCACCCGGAACACGAAATTCGGCTCAAAGTTCACCGCAACGATGTCGGCATGGGCCTGCCCGAAACCGCGCAGGCTGTCGCTCAGGACCGTGTCGACCGTGTTGAGGAATTTCTTCATCAGGACCTCCCGTTCCTTGATTGGCTGGACTGGATCAGTGCAAATACCCTGCCGGCAAACTCCTTGAGCAGTTCCTCGGCTGCCTTTTGCTGGCCCGGGTCCGCAAGCAGCGGGATCTCCAGTTGCAGAATCCTGTGCGCAATGCGTGCCGGTGCGGCGACGTTCTGCAGCGGCTTGCGGCGCGCCGGATGGGCGGCCGAATAAGCGGCAAGAAAGGCTTTGCGTTCCGCCGGCGAAAAGTGACAGATTTCGAATATCGTCTGAAGGTGCGCAACCGGGATCGGCATTGCATAGGAAGGCCCGGTGATCTGCGAGACGAAGCTTTTGTGCTTGCCCAGGGCGGCCGCGAGCTTCTGCCGCATCCCGGAGGGCCTGCGGTCGATGTATTCCTTGAGAATGGTCTTGTAAGCGGCGATTTTCTCCGTGGCCGAAGCCGTTTCCGCCATACGCGCCCGGTTACTCCGTTTTCCTGCCATGTTCTGCGATCGCAAATTTGACCTGGGCCAGCGCCACGGGGGTTACCGATAGCGCGGTGAGCCCGGCATCGAGCAGCGGCGCAATCGCCGTCGGGTCGGATGCCATTTCTCCGCACAGGCTGACATCGCGCCCGCTGGCGGCGCCGTGCGCCGCCACGCGCGCGATCAGCTCCAGCACTGCACCATTGCGCGCGTCATAAAGGTTGGCGACACCAGAACAGTCGCGGCTCGCCGCCATGGTGTATTGGATCAGGTCGTTGCTGCCGATCGAATAGAAATCGGCATCGAACGCCGCAGCTGTGAGGGCCGCCGCCGGAACCTCCACCATCATACCGAGCTCCGGCATGCGTGTCGGGATGCCGTCACGGGTGAGATTGTCGACCTCTTCGGCGAGCATTTCCCGCGCCTTCTCCAATTCCCCGGGCACCGTGACCATCGGTAGCATGACGCGCACCGGACCCAGCACTGCAACTCGAGCCAGGGCACGCAGCTGCTGGCGGAATACCTCCGGCCTTGCCAGGCTCAGGCGCACCCCGCGCACGCCGAGGAAGGGGTTGGTCTCGTTTTCCGGCGTGAGACCCGCGATCGGCTTGTCTCCTCCCGCATCGAGGGTGCGAATGGTCACCGGCCGGCCACGCGCCCATTCGACCAGCCGCCGGTAAAACTGAAACTGGGTTTCCTCATCCGGGAGTCCCTGTACGCCGCGAAACAGGAACTCGGTGCGGACGAGCCCGATGCCGTCGCATTCAGCCGGATCGACGCGGGTCAATTGCTCCGGATCTTCCACGTTGATATACACGCGTATACGCTGACCGCCGCGGCCGATTGCCGGCAGCGTCCGATAGAAATCGGCGGCCTGACGTTTGGTTTCACGCGCGGAGATTCGCTTCTGTGCGGACTGCAGACTGGATCCTGAAGCGTACGCAACCAGATGGCCGCCTTCGGCATCGAGGATGACCGGCGCGCCGTTCAGGAGCTCCCCCGCCTCGGGTGCCACCTGCACCAGCAGCGGCACGCCGCGCGAGCGCGCCAGCATCGACACGTGGCTGGCGACGCTCCCGCCGAGCAGCGCCGCTCCCCGATATTTGCTCCAGTCCAACTCGAGGAACCTCGACGGCGGCAGGTCCTCAGCCAGGTAGACCGCTCCTTCGGGAATTTCAACTTCCGCAGCCGCATCCGGGTTCAACGCCGCAAGCACCCGGTCCCGCAGATCCGCGAGGTCGCTGGTTCGGGCGCGGAAGTATTCGTTGTCTGCGGCACGGTAACCGGCAAGTTCGCGATCCACAGTCCTGGTCCAGGCCTCGGCGGCAGCACTGCCTTGGGTGATCGCTTCGAACGCGGGCTCGGTCAATTTGGTGTCCTTCAGGAACTCGAGCTGGAATTCGAGAATTTCAGATGCCATGCGGTCGCTGGCGGTCAACAGCCCTTCAAGATCGCGGCTGGCGCAGGCGATCGCCCGCTCGAGCTGGCTGCGCGCGATTTTCGGCTCGATGGTGCCGCCGCGAATGGCGATCGCGCGGACCGGGCGGGCGATCACGCCGACGGCAAATCCGCTGGATGCAACCTGGCCCTTGAACTGGCGTTCGGCCGGCGAGCCTTCATCGAAATCGCGGCGGGTGAGTTCGAGCAGCGCCTGCACCGCGTTCGCGGCGTCCGGCCCGTCGGCGGAGAAATACAGCATTTCTCCCATGGCTGCGCGCATGCCCATCACCTTGACCACGCTCTTGGCGTCGACCCAGTCGCCGTGCGGCCCGATACGCATCCTCACCGCCGCGCTGAAGCGCTTGGCCAGCTTGGTGAGCTTGACCGCGGGCCGGGCGTGCAGGCCGCTGTGATTGTTGATGACCGCGGCGCCTTCGGCTGCCTCGTTCACCGCGATGCTTGATCCCGGACTGGTCATGGCGACAATTCTTCTGCAGTGGCCCGGACCTTGGCGAGATCGCTGCCTCCGGCTGCCTCGGTGGCAGCCATGACCGCACCCTCGACGATCGGCGCATTGCAGATGACGACATTCTGCTGCCACTGTCCGGGCAGCATTTCGATCGCCATTTCCGAGTTCGTTTCCGCGCCTCCCAGGTCCACCAGCACCGCCACGCCGCGAGGCCCGTACACGGTCTCGATGCAGCGCTTGATATCCGGCATGCTGGTGCCCAGGCCGCCGTCCGGATTGCCTCCGCACCAGGCAACGCGGACCTCGTCGCCGACCATCTGGCGCACCATATCGGCCGTCCCCTTGGCCACATCTATCGAGTGGGAAACGATGACGATGGCCACATTGTTGTTCATTGCGTCGCACCCTCTTCAAAGACGTTGCAGACCGCGTCCACGAGCAGGTAACTGCTCTGCGCCCCCGGGTCGAGATGACCGATCGACCGATCGCCGAGGAACGAGGCGCGCCCTTTGGTTGCCAGCAACGGGCGGCTGGCTTCCAGGCCGCCGCGCGCCGCCTGCCTCACTTGATCGAGCAAAGGCGCGAGCCGCACATCGTTGGCTACGCCGTCGCTGAGCGCGGCGAGCACCGGCACCAGAACTTCCAGCATGGTCTTCTCCCCGGCTTCCGACTTGCCGCGTTTTTTTATCGCCGCCACGCCGTCCGCGAGCATGTTCACGACTGTGGCGCGGTCCAGCGTACGGCCCGCCCCGGACTTGCCCATTGCCATGAACAGGCTGCCGTAGAGCGGACCCGAAGCGCCGCCGACTTTTGAAACCAGGATCAACCCGGCCTTCAGCAGCGCCTCGGGTGGCGCCAGTGCGGCGAGTTCCTCCGCGGCTTCGTGTATGGCGGCAAAGCCACGTTTCATGTTCAGGCCATGGTCTCCGTCGCCGATCGCCTGATCGAGTCCGGTCAGCAACTCCACATGCGCGTCGATGGTCCCTGCCATCGCTTCGATGAGATGTGCCATCAATTGCGTGGAAGGAATTCCTGTACGCATTTTTCAGGCGGCGATGCGGCGCCCGCCGGCGTCGAAGAATATCGCGCGGCCTGCGCGCGGGGCGATACGTACCGTCTCGCCGCTGTGAAACCTCTGCCCGTGCGCAAGCAGTGCCCGTACTTCCTCACCCGCGCAGTCGATCTCGATCACGGTTTCGGCGCCCAGAGTTTCCACCAGTGAAACCTGTCCGTGCGGCCCGTCGCCGCCGAGGACCACGTCTTCGGGGCGCACGCCTATGGTCACCGTGCCCGGGGGTGTGTCCACAGTGGGCAGCATTTGCGCCGGAACCAGATTGATGCGCGGCGAGCCGAGCCGGCAGGCAACGTAGGTGTCCTCCGGCTCGGAGTAGATCTCGCGCGGGGTCGCCACTTGAATTAGCCGGCCCTGGTTCATCACCCCGATCCGGTTCGCCAGCGTCATTGCCTCCATCTGGTCATGCGTCACATAGATGATGGTCGCGCCCAGGTCCGCCTGGATGCGTTTGAGTTCCACGCGCAGATCTGCCCGTAGCTTGGCATCAAGCGAGGACAGCGGTTCATCCATCAGATAGGCCTTCGGGTTGCGTACCAGTGCGCGGCCGATTGCCACACGCTGCATTTCCCCGCCGGAAAGGCGCGTGGCGCGATTTTGCAGCTTCTCGCCGATCCCGAGAAGCTCGGCTACTTGGTTTACCTTGCGCGCGATCTGGTTCTCAGGGAGCCGGTGCCGAGGGGAGCGCAAGGGGAAGGCGAGATTGTCGAATACCGTGTAATGCGGATAGAGCGAATACTGCTGGAACACGAAAGTGACGTCCCTGTGCGCCGGCTGCATGCGGGTTACATCCGTTGCCCCGATCGCAATGCTTCCGGAGTCGGCGCGTTCCAGCCCGGCCGCGAGCCGCAACAGAGTGGTTTTGCCTGCGCCGGTAGGGCCGAGCAGGACGAAGAACTCGCCGTCGGCGACAGTCAGGGTAAAGTCCGCGATCGCCTGCGTATCGCCGAAGCGCTTGTTGAGGGACTGCAGCGAGATCTCAGCCATGCCCGTTCCCATTGATCAGGTCGCTTGGCAGGGCCTGCTCGCTGTCCTTGTCGAAAACGACCACCCTGGTTGCGTCCATCTGCAGGCCGACCGTGCTGCGCATTTCGACCTGAATGGTGTTCGGCGCTTTCAGGCGCAGGCGTCCTGCGGGCGTGTCGACGGTGACCAACTGCGTCGATCCCATGTATTCGACCGCAAACACGTTGCCGCGCAGCGCTCCGTTTGCATCGATGCGAATGTGTTCCGGGCGTACACCGATTACGCCTTTCCCTTCCTTGACGCCGGCATGAAGGCGCGGCACGCTGATGTGCGCACCGGCAACCCGGACTTCATGCGCACCATTGGCGGCGCCACCATCGATCGGGAGGAAGTTCATCGCCGGGCTGCCGATGAACCCGGCGACGAACATGTTGCGCGGCCGGTCGTACACGTCCTGGGGCGGGCCGGCCTGCAGCACTTCCCCCTTGTTCATTACGGCAATGCGATCACCCATGGCCATTGCCTCGGTCTGGTCGTGGGTCACGTACACCGTGGTGGCGCCAATGCGGTCGTGCAGCCGGCGCAGTTCACCGCACATCATTTCGCGGAACTCTGCATCCAGTGCACCGAGCGGTTCGTCCATCAGAAATGCCTTCGGCCGGCGGATGATCGCGCGTCCGAGCGCCACGCGCTGGCGGTCGCCCCCCGCCAAACCGCCGACCGGCAGCGGCAGGAGGTGTTCGATGCGAAGCATCTGTGCGACCTCATCGACACGCCTGCGGGTCTCGGCGCGCGCGGTGAGCTGGGTCTTCAGCGGAAAGGCGAGGTTCTCGCGCACGTTCATGTGCGGGTACAGCGCGAAGAACTGGAACACGAAGGCGATGTCGCGTTGCGCCGCGCGGCGGAAAGTCACATCGTCGCCGCCAAGAAGGATCTTCCCGGAGGTGGGGATTTCGAGGCCGGCGATCATGCGCAGGGTCGTGGTCTTGCCGCATCCCGAAGGGCCGAGCAGGACGAAGAACTGCCCATTGCCGATGGTCATGGTGCTGTCGCGCACCGCCGTGAAATGCGCGAAGCTCTTGTGCAGGTTCTCGATGCGGATCTCAGCCATTCTCATTGCTCCGGAAAATGACTGACGATCACGAAGCCGATGGTGCCCATCAGCAGCACCGTGAAGCCATTGGCGTACGCGAACTTGGAGAAAGGCTGCATCAGCATGACCACGCCCAAACCGATCAGCAGCGTTGCCGCCCCCTCCCATGGTCCGCGCCGGAACCAGCGCCGCAGATTCCTCATTTGCGCACCGCGCCGAAGGTGATGCCGCGCAGCAAATGCTTGCGCAGCAGCAGCGTGAAGATCATCACCGGCAGCAGGAACAGCATGGTGCCGGCGGAAACCGCCGCCCAGTCCAGGCCTCCTTCGCCGATGACGTTGGGAATGAAGGGCGGCGCCGTCTGCGCGGTGCGTGTGGTAAGAAGCAGCGCGAATGCGTACTCGTTCCAGGCGGTGATCAGGCAGAAGATCGCGGTGGCGGCGATGCCGGTGGCAGCCTGCGGCAGGACCACTTTGACGAAGGCTTGCAGGCGCGTGTAACCGTCTATCATCGCTGCCTCTTCATACTCTCTGGGGATCTCGTCGATGAAGCCCTTGAGCAGCCACACGGCAAAGCTCACGTTGATTGCGGTATACAGCAGGATCAGGCCGAGGTGCGTGTCGGCAAGCCCCAGTTGGCGGTACATCAGGAAGATCGGAATGGCCACCGCGATGGGCGGCATCATCCGGGTCGAGAGGATGAAAAACATCAGGTCGTCCTTCAGCGGCACCCGGAAGCGCGAGAAGGCGTAGGCGGCAAGCGTGCCCAGAAACACCGCAAGAAAAGTGGACCCGAAGCCGATGATCACGGAATTCAGGAAGCGTCCGGCAAAAGGAGACGGGCCGGCGATCACCATGTTGCGGCTGCGGACGATGCGGTCGTACCAGGTCGCCGGCGGCGGCAGGCTTTCCATGTACTCGGGCGTGGCGCGGGTGCGTGTGGTGAACAGATTGACGTAACCCTCCAGCGTCGGTTCGAAGAACACCACCGGCGGATAGGCCACTGCCTCGGTCACGTCCTTGAACGAGGTCATCGCGATCCAGGCCACCGGGATTAGCGTGATCACTGCATAGATCGCCACCACGATGCCGGCAAGCCACTTCACGGCCGGCGAGGATTCGGTCGGGTTCCGCGCCGTCGAATGTCCGGCGGGGACTGTGGCGACCTCGGCTGCGGCCCTGTCCATTTTCCTATCTCGATTTGACACGGTTCAGATACTTCACGTACAGGTTGGACGCGCCGAATACCACCACGAACAGAAGTATCGCGAAGGCGGACGCGTAACCGGTGCGCCACTTTTCGAAGGCGGCGCGCTTGAGCGACAGCGAGGCCAGCTCGGTGGTTTCGCCGGGGCCGCCGCTGGTGAGCTCGATCACCATGTCGAACACCTTGAAGCACTCGATGGCGCGGAACAATACGGCGACCATCAGAAGCGGCATCACCATCGGCAGCGTGATATGCCAGAACTGCTGCAGCCTCGAGGCGCGATCCACCTCGGCCGCCTCGTAGAGATAAGGCGGGACCGAACGCAGCCCGGCAAGGCACAGCAGCATTACGTAAGGTGCCCACATCCAGGTGTCCACCAGGATGATCGCCCACGGGGCGAGCTGGGTGCTCGACAACATGCTGAAAGTGCCGAAGCCGCCGAAATAATTCACGACGTAATTGAAGATCCCCGCCTGCGGATCGAAAAGGTAACGCCAGAACAACCCGACGAGCGCGGGCGACAGCATCATCGGCAGCAGGATCAGGGTAGTGAGCGTGGCGTGGCCGCGGAACTGCCGGTGCAGCAGCAGCGCCAGGCCGAAGCCGATCAGGACCTGCAAAGTGATCGACCACACGACGAAATGCGCGGTGTTCTGCAAATACGACCACACCGCGTCGGAATCGAACAGCGACCGGTAGTTGTCAAGACCCACCCATTCCACGGCACGGCCGGGCTGGTTGGCACGGAAATTGGTGAAACTGAGATAGATGGTCCAGAACAGCGGAAAAATATTGATCGCAAGCAGCAGGACGATGGTCGGCGCCACGAACAGCCAGGTGATGACACGGTCCGACAGGCCGGCGGATACCGCCGCAGTGGCGAGGCGATCGGCTGGAACGGAACTGGGCATGGTCAGTACGTCCGGGTTGGAAGCGCGCCGGGACCATCCCGGCGCGCCCGTTGCATTGTGCCGGAACAGGCGCGAACCCGGCTGCGATCCGCGCGATCCGTCCTTCCAACTCAGTTGTACTTGCCGTCCGCCTTGAAAACGTCCTTCCACTCTTTGACTATGTTGTCGAGCGTGCTTTGCGCCGTGCCTTTGCCCTCAACGACGTAGATGTGGAAGTTCTTCTGGCTGCTGTCGAGCAGTTCGGCGTACACCGGCTCCTGCCAGAAATCGCGCACCTTGAGCATGGTCTCCTTGAAGCCGCGGGCGTAGGCCGCGCTCTTTTCGAAGTTCGGGTCGTTCAACACCACGTTGTGGCAGGAATAACCGCCCAGTGCCCACCACTTCTTCTGGACTTCGGGACGCGCGAACCACTTCAGATATTCCTTTGCCAGATCCTGCTTCTTCGAGTACTTGACGATCGACATGCCCTGTCCGCCGAGCGTTGCCGAAGACTTGCCGCTGTGCGACGGCATCGAGAAGTAGCCGGTAACCTTGCCTACGGCCGGATGTTTGCTGATTCCGGGGAAGAACGCATACCAGTTCATGGCCATCGCCACCTGGCCGCTGGTGTAGGCGTCGAGGTTCTCCTGCATGTAGGCATCGCCCCAGCCCGGTGGGGTGCAGCAATCGTACAGCGTCTTGTAGAATTCCAGCGCTTCCGCCGACGCCTTGCTGTTGAAGTAGCCGTCCAGGTCATAGGGCTTCTTCGGATTTTCGTACTGCGTTCCCCATGTATAGAGCGTGTTGGTCACGCCCATGGTGATGCCGTCGCCTGCCCGCTTGGTGTTGATGGCCATCCCATAAACTTTCTTGCCGTCGATGGTGCGGCCCTGGAAGAACTTGCCGATGTCGCGCAATTGCTCCCAGGTCTTCGGTGCCGCGAGATCGTACTGATACTGTTTCTTGAATTCGGCTCTCAGGTCCGCGCGTTCAAACCAGTCCTTGCGGTAGGTGAACGCGAGGCCATCGCCTTCCGCCGGCAGGGCCCAGTAGTGCTTGGACCCCTTCGGCCAGGTGGAGTAGGCAAACACCGGCAGCGGCGCAAAGTCCTTCTCCAAGTCAATCTTGTTGCTCTTGAAGAAATCGGTGAGCTCGATGTAGTGACCGTAGGTGGCGCCGGCGCCGATCCATTGGGAATCGCCGATCAGGACGTCGTAGGTTGAACCCTTGGCGTTCAGTTCGGTGAAGATCTTCTCCTGGAAGGTCGGCCAGGGAATGAACTCTCCCCGTACTGCAATGCCGGTTTCCTTGGTGAAGTCCTTGGACAGTTCAATCAGGGCATTTGCCGGGTCCCAGGCGGCCCAACCGACAGTGATCGACTTCTCCTGGGCCTGTGCCACGGAAAACGAAAGTCCCAGCGCGGCAGCAAGCAGTGCTAGCTTCATCCTACTCATGGTGAATCCTCCTTGGTGATGGTGAACTTCGAACGCGCGGGGAGGAGACAGCCGGCTACGGCTGTTGGGCGGAAATTCCTCCCCCGGTCTTGGTTCGGGCGGTTTAGTTTCTTGGTTTAGTTTTGCCAGAAATATAAACTAAACTAAACTTTCGTCAAGCAGATTTTGTCGGGTCGGGTGACCCGGGTGATCCTTGGTGCGGCGCGCAATGCGCTGGGCCGTCGACAGTCGGATCTCGGTCCTGGCCATTTCCGGAGCGGCAAAGGCAGGCGCGGAAAGCGCTGAACAAAACAGTTTAGTAAGGTTTAGTAACGACGCAAATCTTGCGCTGCAGCAGCCTGATTTTTTATTGCCCGGGACCTTCTGTGAGGCTCTATGACGACTGCGCAGTTGCTGAATCAGTCGCCGGAGATGGGTCTGGGGAGGGCTTAATGCCGCTGCCTGGCGAAGAACTCATTCAAAACTTCGAAGGCCTTGCCAAAGGTGCCGTTGCCGACCGCGTCCACGAGACCGGCCTCATCGCCGTGGGTGACCTGGCACTCGGCGATCCAGATGCCGAAGGTCTTGTTGCCCATGGTGACCGGGTAGAGCGTGAGCTGCGCCACGTAGTCCCTTACCGGCAGCGGCGAAGTGAGGATGCAGTATCTGAAGTAATGCTCGGTGTCGGACAGCGCCAGCAGCCGCTCGCGGATGGTGCCGCCGCCAGCGGCGATGTCGAAATTGCGCACGCAACCGACCTGGTCGCTCGGTAGCCCCCCTTCGATATGGCTGCGCGAAAACTTCGGATGCCACTCTGGCAGGTTGTTGAAGTCGCGTACCTTGGCCCAGACTTTATCGATCGGGGCGTCGATCACCGCACTGATGCAGATCCTGGTGGTCATGGCGCCTCCCTATTTCCTCGCGAGCTTGCGGTTCATCGCGGCAAACCCGGCGACGAAGACGTTGTCGCCGATATCGCTCACCTGGACGTGCTCGGGTCCGGAGGTGACATCGAACTCGGCCCACCACTCGGCGAAACTCCTATTGCCCACCGTGACCGGAGTGACGCGCATGGTCGCCACGTAGTTCGCGACCGGCATCGGCGAAACCAGGATGTTGTAAGTCAGCTCCCGGGCCGAATCCGAGAGCGTCAGCAGTTTTTCGCGCAGCAACCCGCCATCCTTCTTGAGGGTAAAGCGGCGCACGCAGCCGACGCGGTCTCCCGGCAGCCCGCCTTCGATAGCCGATTTTCCGATCGCCGGGTGCCACTTCGGCAGTCCGTTGAAGTCCCGCACCAGCGCCCAGACCTTGGCCGCCGGCGCATCGATCACCGCACTTCGATATACGCTCGCCATGCTTTTCTCCCCCTTGTACCGAATCGAAACAAACTCTCACCGCAGAGGACGCAAAGGACGCGAAGGAAAAACAAGAACGAGGAAAAGCAATTCGGGGATAGAAGCGATGCACCTTTCCGCGAACCTGTGCCGCCAACTTTCGCTGCTATAGATCATGATCCAATGAATTGTTCTCACCCGAGCATATTCTTTGCTCTTGCCTTCCTTGGCGTCCTTTGCGTCCTCCGCGGTTAGTGTTGATCTAGTCCCTCAGAACTTGATGCGCTTGAACTTGCGGGTCTGGTCGGTGAGCGCGACTTCGGTCGGCAGGCGTTCCATGCTGCTGGCGCCGAAAAAGCCGTGGCAGTTTTTGGTGCGCTTGAGGATGTAACCGGCATTCTCGGGCGAGGCGATCGGGCCGCCATGGCAGAGCACGATCACGTCCTTGCGCACCTTCATGGCCGCCTCGGCGATCGCGTCGATTTCCTTCACGCAGGTGTCCAGGCTCCTGGCAGAGGAAGCGCCAACGTTGCCGCCGACGGTCACTCCCATGTGCGCGACCACGACGTCCGCGCCGGCCCGGGTCATGTCCTTCGCTTCGCCGGTATTGAAGACATAAGGCGTGGTCAGCAGGTCCTGCTCGTGCGCCAGCCCGATCATGTCCACTTCCAGTCCGTAGCCCATCCCGGTTTCCTCGAAACTGGCGCGCATCACGCCGTCGAACAGGCCGATGGTCGGGAAGTTTTGCACGCCCGAGAACCCCAGGTATTTCAACTCCGCGAGGAACTGCGGCATCAGCACGAAGGGATCGGTGCCGTTGACGCCGGCGAGCACCGGGGTCTTCTTCACCACCGGCAGCACCTCGAAGGCCATCTCCTTGACGATCTGGTTGGCATTGCCGTAGGCGAGCAATCCCGCCGCCGAGCCGCGTCCGGCCATGCGGTAGCGCCCGGAGTTGTAGATGATGATCAGGTCGATGCCGCCGGCTTCTTCGCATTTTGCCGAGAGTCCGGTGCCGGCGCCGCCGCCGACGATCGGCACGCGCTTGCGCACCATGTCCTGAAACTTCTCGATGAGTATTCTTCTTCCGATTGCGGGCATTCTCGTGATCCCTCTATCTGATGATTTCGCGGAAGGCTTCGGCCAGCGCCGCGGAAAACTGCGGGTCGTTGATGTGACAGGGCAGGCGCGTTAGCCGCCGCACCGGCGTCTGCCGCATCGTCCTCTCCAGAGACTGAAATAGCGCGTCGTCGGCCTCCGGGTCGTAAAAGGCCTGGTCCGGCGCATCCAGCGCGGACACGCCTTGCTCGGGGATCAGAAAATGCACCGGACCCTCGCAAGCATTGAGCCGTTCCGCGATCCAGGTGCCGATCGAGCGGCACTCGGAGGCGGTGGTGCGCATCAACGTGACGTTCGGATTGTGCTTGTAAAGCTTGCGCAGCCGAAAGCGCTCGGGCACGGTATCCATCGCCCAGAAGTTCACCATGTCCAGGGCACCGACCGAACCGACATAGGGGACACGGCTGCGCGCAATCGCACCGAGGCGATCGGGACCTGCTGAGAGCACGCCGCCGACCAGGTGGTCGCAGATTTCGGTCGTGGTCACGTCGATCACGGCTTTCAGCATTCCGCTGTCCGCCAGCCTTTCCATCGACCGGCCGCCGGTGCCGGTGGCATGAAACACCAGGCAGTCGTACTGGTCCTCCAGCTGCGCAACCACCTGCGTGACGCAGCTCGTGGTGACCCCGAACATGGTGAGACCGATCGCGGGTTTCGCGGCCGCCTCGGGCACTTTATGCGTCGCCATGCCGGCGATCGCGTGCGCGGCGTTGCCGAGCACCACCCGGCTGATCCGGTTCAGCCCGGCCACGTCGGTCACCGAGTACATCATGGTGATGTCGCCGGCGCCCACGAACTGGCTGACGTCTCCGGCGGCGAGCGTGGATACCATCAGCTTCGGCAACCCGACCGCCAGCCTGCGCATCCCCGCCGTGACGATCGAGGTGCCGCCGCCGCCGCCGATGCCGATGATGCCGGCAATATCGCTTCGGGTGCCTAGATAGCGCGCGAACGCTTCGCCCATCGCCTCGACCGCCACGCCGCGGTCGACGCTGCCGAGAACGAATTGCGCGCCTTTGGGGTGAAAGGCCGCAATCTCGGCTGCCGCCACGTCCACCGCAACCTTCGGCGCCTTGATGCCGACGTCGACCAGCAGCGCGGGCCCGCCCGCATTCTCGATCAGCGATTTGACGTACTGCAGTTCCTGGCCCTTGGTATCGGCGGTGCCGGCGACGTAGATCCGCTTCATTGCGCTATAGGTATGTTTTGCGTCCTTAGCGTCGACGCCTTTTGGGTTTGTGGCGCGCGGCCGCGGCGGCCCGTCGAATCTCCTCGCTGAAGCTCATGGTCCGCCTCTACTTCGGTGCTGCGGCGCAGCGCGGCGCTGGAAAAACCGCAGGGCGGTTGTATTTTTGTAAGACGCTGGTATCGTAGTGAGATGGTCGTCTCAGGTCAAGAACAGCGTCTCACGGGCCGGAAGGGCAAGGTGCGGGACGACAAGGCGCGGGCCGACCGGGGGCCGCGCGCGCGCATGCGCAAGATCATGCTGGACGCGGGCATGCTCCTGATGCAGAACGGGATCATTCCCTCGGTGAGCGATGTGGCGGAAGCGGCCCAGGTGTCGCGGGCAACGGCATACCGTTACTTCGCTACCCAGGCATCTTTGATCCAGGCGGCGGTGGACGAGGCGCTGGGCCCGATCCTGGCGTGGAAATCGGAATCGCAGGACCCGGAAGAGCGCGTCACCCAGCTGGTGACATTCGCGTATCCGCGCATGGAATTCTACGAGGCGACGCTGAAGGCGGCGCTGCGGCTCGCGCTGGACCAGTGGGCGCGCAAGCACGCCGGCACGCTCGGCGACGAGGCGCCGATGGTGCGCGGGCATCGCATCGCGTTGCTCAATTCCGCGGTCGCGCCGCTGAAGGGCGTACTCAACCGCCAGGGGTTCGACCGCCTGACCCAGGCGTTGTCGCTGATTTTCGGCACCGAAGCTTTCGTGGTGCTGAAGGATATCTGGGGTCTGGACCGCAAGCGTGCGCAGGAAGTAGCGTTATGGACCTGCCACGCGCTGATCCAGGCGGCACTCGCCGAAGCATCCACGGGGAAAGCGCGTGCCGGCACGGCGCGCAGGAACGGCGCCCGCAGCGCCAGTGCGCTGCTGAAAAAAGGGGGTCGTGTAAAGATAAAGTAGCACTCGGCGTCGGGAGTCGGGAAGTGTATTCGAACGCGGCGGCAAGACCGCGAATGTTTCGAGGGTGCAACCGGGCGGCTCGAGCAGTACGGCCGGATGCAAAAGAATGTCCAACGCACTATGGAGGAGAATCAAATGAGCAAGAAGAAATGGTCCGGCCTGCTGGCCGGCGCTGTTTTCGCTCTGGCCTGCAGTTCGGCGCCGGCAGCGGAAAAACTGACCATCCTCTGGGCCCAGTGGGACCCGGCGAACTACCTGCAGGAACTGGTCAAGGACTACGAAAAGCAAACCGGCGTAACGGTCAAGGTCGAAACCACGCCATGGCCCGATTTCCAGACCAAGGCGTTCCGCGAATTCGCCGCCAAGGGCGATGCCTACGATCTGGTGGTCGGCGATTCCCAGTGGCTGGGCGCGGGTTCCACCGGGGGTCACTACGTGGAGCTCACCGATTTCTTCAAGAAGCATGGCGTGGACAAGAGCATGGCGCCGGCGACCGTCGAGGGCTATGCCGAGTACCCCAAGGGCAGCAAGCACTACTGGGCCGTTCCCCTCGAAGGCGATGCGACCGGCTGGTCCTATCGCAAAGACTGGTTCGATGACCCGAAGGAAAAGGCCGCATTCAAGAAGAAGTACGGCTATGACCTGGGCGTGCCGAAGACCTGGGCGCACATGCGCGACATAGCCGAGTTCTTCCATCGTCCCAGCGAGAAGCGCTATGGCATCGCCATCTACACCGACAACAGCTACGATGCCCTGGTCATGGGTTACGAGAACGTGCTGTTCGGCTACGGCGGCGATCTCGGCGATTACAAGACCTACAAGGTCAAGGGCATCATCGACAGCAAGACCGCGGTGGACGCGCTGAAGTTCTACAAGGAGCTGTACAAGTACACCCCGCCCGGCTGGGGCAAGGTGTTCTTCCTGGAAGACAACCAGGCCATTACCGAAGGCCTGGCGTCGATGAGCATGAACTTCTTCGCTTTCTTCCCGGCGTTGACCAATCCGGCGACCAACAAGAACGCCAAGGTCACCGGCTACTTCGCCAATCCCGAAGGCCCCACCGGAAAACGCTTCGCGGCACTCGGCGGGCAGGGCATCTCGATTATCAAGTACTCGAAGAAGCAGGACCAGGCGATGAAGTTCCTGGAGTGGTTCATCAAGGACGACGTGCAGCAGAAGTGGGCGGAACTGGGCGGCTACACCTGCAGCGCAAAAGTGCTGCAGTCGGAGAACTTCCGCAAGGCGACTCCGTACAACCAGGCGTTCTACGAGACCATGTTCATGGTCAAGGATTTCTGGGCGGTGCCGGAGTACGCGGAACTGCTCGATTCGATGAACAAGCGCTTGCATCCCTTCATCGTCGGCAACAAGGGTAGCGCCGAAGAGGCGCTGGCCGGCGTCGCCAACGACTGGGACAAGACCTTCCGCAAGGCGGGCCTGCTGAAGTAATCGTTTCGTGATTGGCGGGGAAGGCTCCGGCCTTCCCCGTTTCCCGTTTGAGGTATCGCGGGAACGACAGGCTGCCGGAGAATCATAGGGAGAGCATTTTATGCTGGCCAGGCTCGATCCTGGCTCCGCTTCGGCGAGGCGGGGCTTGAGCGATATCGCCATCCGCAACCTGTTCATCATTCCGACGATCGTTTTTCTGATCGTCTTCAACATCTTTCCGCTGATCTACTCGCTCGGCTACTCGTTTACCGATTTCCGCGCATCCGGGTCGGCGCCGGCCAACTTCATCGGGCTGCAGAACTACCGCGAACTGCTCGCCGACGAGTACATCTGGAACAACTTCACGATAACGGCCAAGTACGTGCTGGTGTCCGTGGGAGGCCAGGTGCTGGTCGGCTTCGGCGTGGCGCTGCTGCTCAATCGAAAGATTCCGGCCAAAGGCCTGGTGACCACATTGCTGCTGCTGCCGATGATGATGTCCATGGCCGTGGTCGGGCTGTTCTGGCAACTGCTTTACAGCCCCTCGTGGGGGATCATCAATTACGTGCTGGGCCTGGAAGATTTCGGATGGCTGTCGAACGCCGATGTCGCACTTTATGCGGTCGCGCTGACCGACATCTGGATGTGGTCCCCGTTCGTGATGCTGCTGTCGCTGGCCGGGCTGTCGGCAATCCCGCAGCACCTTTATGAAGCCGCCGCGATCGACCGGGCGACGCGCTGGTACACCTTTACCCGCATCACGCTGCCGCTGGTGACGCCGCTGCTACTGATCGCGATCATTTTTCGCACCATGGAGGCGTTCAAGACCTTCGACCTCGCCTTCATCATGACCAGCATGGAATCCACCGAACTGATCGCCATCCGCCTTTACAAGATGGCATTCCAGGAGTGGCAGACCGGCAAGTCCTGCGCCATGGCCTACGTCGTCCTGATCATGGTGCTGGCGATCACCAATATCTACGTGAAGTACCTGAACCAGGCGAAGGCGAGGTAAAGACCGTGGCGGCTGTAACTTCCAAGGGGCACAAAGTCTGGAACCGGGCGCTGATCGGGATCGTCTTCGCGGTGCTGGTCATCTATCTGCTGCCGCTGTACTGGATCAGCTCCACCGCGTTCAAGCCGCGTAGCCTCGCCACCACCGTGCCGCCCACCGTCGTGTTCGAGCCCGAGCTGACGTCCTTCGTGAAGCTGTTCACCTCGCGCGTGCAGATGCGCGGCGAAGTCGAGCCGGAGGTTTACCAAAAGGCGCCGTGGTACGAGAAACGGGTGTTCGACTCCGGCGAGCGCATCATCAAGGACGCCAACGGCAAGCTCGAGAGTTCCGGTTACCTGAGCCGCTTTCTCAACAGCATCATCATCGCGGTGACCAGTACCTTCCTTGCGGTGGCGATGGGAACGCTCACCGCCTACGGATTCTCGCGCTTCAAGCTGCCGGGCGAGCAGGACTGGCTGTTCTTCATCCTCTCCACGCGCATGCTGCCGCCGGTGGTGGTGGCGATCCCGATGTTTCTCATGTACCGCACTGTCGGCCTGGTGGATACCCACATCGGGCTCATCATTCTCTATACCGCGTTCAACCTGTCGTTCTCGGTCTGGCTGATGAAGGGATTCATCGACGAAATCCCGATCGAATACGAGGAAGCCGCACTGGTAGACGGCTACACTCGCATGCAGGCGTTTTTCAAGATCGTGCTGCCGCAGGCGGCCACCGGGATTGCGGCGACGGCGGTGTTCTGTTTCATCACCGCATGGAACGAATACGCCTTTGCGCTGATGATGACCAACTCGAAAGCGCAGACGGCACCGCCGTTCATCCCGTCGCAGCTCGGCTCCGGCGTGACCGACTGGACCGTGATCGCCGCCGGGACCTTCCTGTTCCTGGTACCGGTGGCGATTTTCACCTTCGTCCTGCGCAAGCACTTGTTGCGCGGTGTGACCTTCGGGGCCATCAGAAAATAGGGGCTAGGGACTAGGGGCTAGGGGTTTCCGTCACGACCGTCACGCCGTTACGACCAGCCAAGGCCATATTGAGGAAATGTATGATGAACCTTCGGGAACTCAGCGCGCGCGTACTGGAACCACTCTCCATGTACACCATGATCTTCGGCATCGTAGCGCTGTGCCAGCCCTGGATCGAGGTACTGCATCGCTACGGCGTCACCATCACGCTGATCGGGCTGATTGGCTTCTCGGTGTTCTCCAAGATCAAGCCCTTGCCGGAAGCGGAGCGGTAATGCGGCTGAGAATGGGCATGGTCGGCGGCGGTCTGGACGCAATGGCGGGCGAATTGCACCGTCGTGCCGCCGCGCTGGACAGCCGCGTGGAATTGGTGGCGGGCGCGTTGTCTTCGACTCCCGAACGGTCGCGGGCCGCCGCGAAAGCCTGGGGCCTGGCGCGCGGCTACGGCAGTTGGCGGGAAATGCTGGACGCGGAGGCGAAGCTTCCGGTCACGGAACGCATCGAATTCGTCACGGTAGCCACACCCAACCATTTGCACGTGCCGGTATCGGTGGCATTTGCCGAACGCGGATTTCACGTGGCCTGCGACAAACCAATCGGCCTCTCACTGGAAGAGGTGAGGCATTTATGTGGCGTCGTGGAGAAAAGCGGCATCGTGTTCCTGCTTACCCATAACTACACCGGCTACCCGATGGTCAAGCAGGCGCGCCACATGATCGCCAGCGGCGAACTGGGGGACATCATCAAAGTAATGGTCGACTACCCGCAGGGCTGGCTGCTGCAGCCGATCGAGAAACTGGGCCACAAGGGTGCCGCGTGGCGCACGGATCCGTCGAAGTCCGGCGCGGCGGGCTGCCTTGCCGACATCGGATCGCATGCCCAGCACATGATGCACACGGTGACCGGGCTGGAGATCGACGAGTTGTGCGCGGACTTTGGCCACCTGCACGGCCGCAAGGTCGACGACGACATCAGCATCCTGCTGCGCTTCCGCGGCGGGGCGCGGGGCCTGCTGTCGGCGTCCCAGGTCATGGCGGGAGAGGAAGGCGGCCCGAATTTCCGCATCTACGGTACCCGGGGCGCGCTCGAGTGGAAACAACTGGAACCCGAATCGCTGATTTACCGGCAGCCGGACCAGCCCGTGCGCACGTTTCGACGCGGCGAGTCGTATCTGTGCGACGCGGCGAAGCGCGCCAGCCGCCTCCCGCCCGGCCACCCGGAGGGCTATTACGAAGCGTTCGGCAATCTGTACCGGAACTTCGCCGATGCGATCATCGCCCGCCGCCAGGGTACCCACGCCGAAGAAGATTTCCCCACGGCGATCGACGGCGCGCGAACCATGGCCTTCATCGAGACCGCGCTGGAGAGCAATGCCGCCGGCGGCAAGTGGGTGCGCGTCAAGGATCACGCGCACTAACGCACCCATCACCCATCGCACATCACTCAATCACCCATCGCCCATCACCTTTCTTCATGGCCGATATTGTCTTGAGAGACGTCGAGAAGTACTTCGGCGACAACTACATCATCAGGAAGCTCAACCTGGAGATCCGGCACCGCGAATTCGTGGTGCTGCTCGGGCCGTCCGGCTGCGGCAAGACCACCACGCTCCGGGCGATCGCCGGTCTCGAGGAAATCGACACCGGAGACATCTTGATCGACGGCAAGCCGGTGCAGGCGATGCAGGCGGCGGATCGGGACATCGCCTTCGTGTTCCAGTTATTCGCGTTGTACCCGCATCTGACCGCGTACGAGAACATTGCCTTCCCATTGCGCGCCACCAACGAGAGCCGGGAAACGGTGGACAGGCGCGTGCGCGAAGCGGCCAAGTCGCTAAGGATCGAGCATCTTCTGGACAAGCGGCCTGGTGCGCTGTCCGGAGGCGATCTGCAGCGCGTGGCCATCGGCCGAGCGCTAGTGCGCCGGCCCAAGGCGCTGCTGATGGACGAGCCGATCGGCGCGCTGGATGCCAAGCTGCGTGAGGAGATGCGCACCGAGCTGAAGCGCCTGCACATCGAGAACGAAGCCACCACCGTGTACGTCACCCACGACCAGGTGGAAGCCATGTCGATGGCTGACCGGATCGCGATCATGAACGATGGCGTGCTGCAGCAGGTAGGCACGCCCACCGAGGTGTACCAACACCCGGAAAACCTGTTCGTCGCCCAGTTCATCGGCAGCCCGATCATGAACGTGGTGAACGGCGCGGTGCGCCCGGGCGGCGGCGATACCCAGCTGATCCTGGGCGACAACGACGCGCAACTGAGTTTCCCGCAGAAGCTCTATCCCCTGATCGTGGAGAAAAAGCATGCGGAGGACGAACTGGCGATCGGCGTGCGCCCCGAGGGCGTGCTGGTGGCGCGACAGCAGACTCCCGGGTATGTCCCGGTGGAGGCCCACATCATCGAGCCGCTCGGCCCCTTCGACATCGTCGACTTGAAGTTTGGCGCGCAGATGCTGCGCGCCCGCACCTCCTCGGGTTACGTCGCCAGGGCCGGCGACGTGGTGTGGGCGAAACTCGACGAGGCGCAGACCCATTTCTTCAGCACCCGCAGCGGGGAATCGCTGCACATACGGCTGTAAGGAAAATGGCTCACGTCAGACTCGAAAAGGTGACCAAGAAGTTCGGCAGCCACACGGCGCTGAGCAAGCTCGACCTGGAAATCCGCAACAGCGAGTTCTTCGTGCTGCTGGGGCCGACCGGCGCGGGCAAGACCACCACGCTGCGGCTGATCGCCGGGCTCGAAAGCCCGAACGGCGGCACCATTTCGATCGACGGAACGGATGTGCTGAACTGGAGCGCGGCGGAGCGCGACGTGGCGTTGGTGTTCCAGTACTACTCGCTGTATCCGCATTACACGGTGCGGCAGAACCTGGAATTTCCGCTTAAATCGAAGGTCCGGCGCATGTCGCAGCAGGAGATCGATGCGCGCATCGCCAAGGCCGCGAAGACCCTGCGCATCGAGCATCTCCTGGAGCGCAAGACGGACCGGCTCTCTGGCGGCGAGATGCAGCGCGTCTCAATCGGCCGGGCTATCGTGCGTGAGCCGCGGGTGTTTCTGATGGACGAGCCGCTGTCGAACCTGGACGCCAAGCTGCGCGAGCTCCTGCGCGCCGAGCTGAAGGACCTGCAGATGAAGCTCGGCGCCACTTTCCTGTACGTGACCCACGACCAGGTGGAAGCGATGTCCATGGGCGACAAGGTAGGCGTGCTTAACCAGGGCCGCATCATCCAGGTCGGCACCCCGCAACAGATCTACAATCAGCCGCACGACACTTTCGTTGCCACTTTCGTCGGCTCCCCGGCGATGAACCTGATGCAAGCCAACGTGGCCGGGGGACGCGCGGTGGTGGTGCCCGGAAAGCTCGAAATACCGGTCGACGGGGCAGGCGGCGGGCGGGCGCTGCGGGTCTCCGGGGCGGTCACGCTGGGCGTGCGCTCCGAGGACATCGTAGTCGGCGCCAACGGAACAGTTGTAGCCCGGGTCCATGGGGTGGAGAATCAGGGGGTTGAGAAGGTGGTGACCCTGCGGGTGGACGAGTGCCTGCTCAAGGCCACCGTTCCGGCGCGCCTGGAACTGGGCATCGATACCAGCGTGAGGTTTTCATTCAAACAGGAAAAGCTGCAGTTTTTCGACGCCGGCAGCGGCATCAACCTGTTCTACGGTGAGGAGGGCAAAAATGGCTAAGGTTCTGTTCAAGAATGTGAATGTCCTGGATTGCAGCGGCGCAGCGGCGTACGCGGGCCAGGTGCTGGTCGAAGGCAATCGCATCAAGACGGTTGCGCCGCAGGGTTCGAAAATCGCCGCCGAAGGCGCGCAAGTGGTGGATGGCGGCGGGGCGACCCTGATGCCGGGCCTGGTCGAAGCACACTCGCACATGACCTTCCTCGACACTCCGGACCTGGAATCACTGGGCTTCGTTCCGCCCGAGGAGCACATGCTCCGCACGGTGAAGAACGCGAAGAAAATGCTCGACCAGGGCTTCACCGCGTGCAACAGCGCGGCCTCGGCGAAAGCGCGGCTCGACGTGGTGTTGAGGAACGCGATCAACGCCGGCGATTTCCCGGGACCGAGGACGCTGGCCGCCAGCCCCGAACTCGCCACGACGGCCGGACTGGGCGACGTGCGGCTGATGCACATGCGTCGCGAGACTTTCGCGATCATCTGCGACGGCGCCGAAGAATTCCGCAAGACCGCTCGCGAGATGGTGCGTGAAGGCGTGGACACGCTGAAGCTCAACCCGTCGGGCGACGAGTTCATCCCGCATGCACGCGCGCACCATACGGTGATGACCGAAGCGGAAATCGCGGCGGTCTGCGACGTGGCGCATGCCCACGGCAAACGCCTGGCCGCGCACGCGCGCAGCGCCGAGTCGGTGAAGCTGTGCCTGAAGCACGGCGTCGCGGTGATCTACCACGCTACGCTGGCGGACGACGAAGCCTGCGCCGCGCTGGAGAAAGCAAAGGACTGGTGTTTCGTGGCGCCGACCTTGGGCATCAGCTACACCACGCTCAACGAAGCGGCGAAGTGGGGCATCACGACGCAGATCGCCGAGAGTTTGGGCATCCGCCGCGAACTCGATACGGCCTGCAAGAACATGAAGGAACTGAAGAAGCGCGGCGTGCGCGTCCTGCCGGGCGGAGACTACGGATTCGCCTGGAATCCGATCGGCACCAACGCCCGCGATATCGAGCACTTCGTGAACCTGCTGGGCTTCTCGCCCATGGACGCGATCCTGTCCGCGACCAAGCTCGGCGGCGAGATCATGATGGCCGGCAACGAGATGGGACAGATCAAGCCGGGCTATCTTGCTGATATGATCCTGGTGGACGGCAATCCGGTCGCCAACGTGAAAATCCTGCAGGACGCCACCAAGCTGCTGGCGATCATGAAAGACGGGCAATTCCACAAGGAGCCGCACACCGCCTCGCAGTCGCAGCGGCAGATAGCGTAAGGAATAAGAAGAAGGAAAGAAACAACAATAAACCTTGTAGTAGGGATCGCGCCCGCTTGCGGGCGCTTTTTTTTGGGGAGGTACAAAAAAGCATGCAGGCCCGAACCAAGCTTGCCCTTCGCATCAGTCAGCGCTGTTTTCTGCTCTTGCTGTGCCTGCCGCTGCCGTTGCCCGCACAGACCCAGCCGGCTGCGTCAACCGCGGCCGAAGCGACGCTCAATAAACCCACCGACTTCCGCTCTCGCGTAGAGATACGCAACGAGTATCAGGACCTCAAAGACGGCGGCTACCGGAATCTGGTCATTCCTCGTTTCGAGTACGCGGTGACCCCGGCTGTCGCGTTCCGGATCGAGACGCCTTACATCGAATACGACCCGGGCACTTCCGGCACCGTACGCTCCGGCGGGTTCGGCGATCTGCTCGTGCGCGGCGCCTGGCGCGCGACGCAACGCGACGGCTTTGCCTTGATCCTGGCGACGGAAGTGATCTTCGATACGGCCGAAGATCCTCGATTCGGGCAGGGGAAGACCATCGTTGCACCGCTCGTTTACGCTGCCATCGATCTGCCCAAGGTCGACTCGGTGTTCTTCCCCAACATCCAGCATTACTTCTCGGTTGCCGGCGATGAGAGTCGCGCGGATGTGAGCTTCACCACTCTCAAACCCAACCTGCTGACCCGCTGGCCCAATAAGATCTACACTTTCCTCGAACCGCAGTTCACCATCGACTGGGAACGCGATGCCAAGGTCGGACTGACGGTCGAACTCGAGGTCGGGAAAATCCTTTCCAAGAACATCGCCGCCTGGGCCCGACCGGGGATCGGGGTGATCAACAGAAATGAACTGCCTCAGGTCTACAACTGGAACCTCGAAGTGGGGATGCGGTATATTTTTTAGTAGGGGCGAGGGGCAAGGAGTAAGGGGTAAAAAGTGCAAGCCGGCCGATGGCCGGCATTAAAAGCGTTGACGCAAAGGACGCAAAGGGACGCAAAGTACGCAAAGGAAAACTGAAAGGCAGAAAAGAGAA
>Ga0137409_10000440_pt1 | contig 45133 bp, 41 predicted proteins | sample CZODoug1_16funga_FD_122059 | JGI IMG/M metagenome (GOLD analysis project Ga0137409, IMG submission 122059) | Vadose zone soil fungal communities from Angelo Coast Range Reserve, California, USA - CZODoug1_16fungal (Hybrid Assembly) | ecosystem: Environmental > Terrestrial > Soil > Vadose zone...
CGCCGACGATTACGCTCCCCTGCGCGACGCGCTCGGAAAATTAAAACTGAACGACGCTTCGCTCGGATACGAGCCGGAAAATTCCGTCGCGCTCGGCTTCGGTTTTCGCGGCGGCTTTCTCGGCCTGCTGCACCTGGAGATCGTGCAGGAAAGACTCGAGCGCGAATTCGGACTCAACCTCATTACCACGGCGCCGAGCGTACGCTACCGAATCACGAACGTTGTCGGCGAAGTGGTCGAAGTCGATAGCCCTGCTAAATTTCCGACGCCGAGTGACATCGAGAAAATCGAAGAGCCGATCATCAAAGCGATGATCATAACGGACAGCCAATCCGTCGGCGGGATTCTGCAGCTTTGCCAGGACAAACGCGGCACGCAAAAAAACCTTGAATATCTTTCGCCGACTCGCGTGATGCTGACTTACGAATTGCCGCTCAACGAAATCGTCCTCGATTTTTACGACCGGCTGAAATCGGTTTCGCGCGGTTACGCTTCGCTCGACTATCAACTTGCCGGCTACAAGGATTCCGACCTCGTGAAACTCGATGTGCTCGTCGGCGGCGAACCGGTCGACGCGCTGGCGATGATTTGCCATCGCGAACAATCTTACGAACGCGGCCGCGAACTCGTTTCTCGGTTGCGGAAACTAATTCCGCGCCAAATGTTCGAGGTGCCGATCCAAGCCGCGATTGGCAGTCGCGTGATTGCCCGCGAAACCGTTGCCGCGATGCGCAAAAACGTTTTGGCCAAGTGCTACGGCGGCGACATTTCGCGCAAGCGCAAACTCCTCGAAAAACAAAAAGAAGGCAAGCGCCGGATGAAGCGCGTCGGCCAGGTCGACATTCCGCAGGAAGCGTTCCTCGCTGTCCTGAAAGTTTCGTCCGCGGAAGAAGAAGACTAGCGCGGTCGCGAGTCGTCAGTTTTCAGCCGGTTAAACCTCCCTCTTTTTCACTTCCGTAGTTAGTTTTCCCTGGTGTAGCTGAATCGAAATCGAGTCGCCGAGAGAGACGGCGGAGGCGTCGCGGAGGACGGCGCCGGTGGCGTCGGTGACGATGGAGTAGCCGCGTTCGAGAACTTTTAGGGGGCCGCGTTCCTCGAGCTGGACGAGGAGTTTTCCAAGGCGTTCACGTTTGACTCGCGTGAGGCGTTCCATTCGTTTGGCAAGTTCAGTGGCTCGCCGTTCGAGGCGGATTCTTAGCGCGGAAATCCTGGCGCGAAAATCGAAACGGAAAATGCGGAGATGCGCGGCAGTGTACCGTTTGCGCGATTGTTCGAGGCGCGCGCGAAGACCGAGAGCGAGGCGCGAAGTCATTTCGTCGGCGCGCTGGCGCTGCTGGCGTAAAAGATCGAGCGGACGGCGGAAGCCGCGGCTCGCACCGAGTTCATGAACGCGGCGACTGAGAACGAGGATGCGGTAGCGAATTTGATCGCTGAGTGCCTGGCGAAGGTCGGCGATATGCTTATCGAATTCACGGCGCGTTTGTACGACAAGTTCGGCGGCGGCGCTGGGAGTAGAAGCGCGAACGTCCGCGACGAAGTCGGCGATGGTGAAATCGGTTTCGTGGCCGACGCCAGAGATGACAGGAATTTCCGAATCGAAGATGGCCCGCGCGACGATTTCTTCGTTGAAGGACCAGAGATCTTCGATGGAGCCGCCGCCGCGCGCAAGGATCAGGACGTCGACAAGTTTTCTTTGATTGAAAAATCTCAACGCACGGACAATTTCCTCGGCGGAACCTTCTCCCTGCACGCGAACCGGGAAAACAGTGAGATGCACGTTGTGAAAACGGCGGCGCAGGATGCGGACGACGTCCCGGACTGCGGCGCCTTTGGGCGAAGTGATAAGGCCGATGCGGCTTGGAAGAAGAGGTAATGGTTTTTTGTGTTTCGCATCGAAGAGACCTTCGGTTTCGAGACGTTTTTTGAGCTGCGCGAAGGCGAGTTGCAAAGCGCCAACGCCCAGCGGCTCCATGCTTTCGACGTAAATTTGATACTCGCCGCGCTGTTCGTAGACGCTGATGCCGCCGCGGAGCGTGACCTTCATCCCATCTTCGACGCGGAATTTGAGGCCGCGACGATCCTGCTTGAACCAGACGCAGCGGATCTGGGCCTTTTCATCCTTGAGCGTGAAATAAAGATGGCCGGACTGGGCTTCGCGGCAATTGGAGATTTCGCCTTCGACGCTGAGTTCGGTGAAATTCTTGGCAAGAAGATCGCGGATGCGCGCGGTGAGTTCGCTGACCGAGAGCGCGCGGCGGGAGGGTTGGAGGTTGAAAGTGAGCTGGCTCATGGAATGGGTACGCCACTCTCCGGGTAGTTTGCATGAGTATCAAAAGAAAGGAGTTGCAGGAGGAGCAATTTGCATGAGTGTGAAAACAAAGGATTTGAAAAAGTGTGGCAAGACGAGGACAACGAAACACGAAGGGGGTACACCCCCGTTGTTTTGGTAAAGAGTGCGCAAACGGTTGAAAGAAAAGGAGATGAGTTGTCGCTCTTTGCAAAAGAGTGAAGCAAGAGTGTGTAAGCTGTTGAAAATACAGGGGTCACTCTTTTGCTGTCTGGTGCGGTAAGTTGGAGCCGGGAGGACATTCGCCGGTCCTTTCGCAAAAAGCTAATCGCGGAGCAGAGGCTCCGCGATTGTTGAAACTACTATTTTACCATGCTGTGCAATAGGAAAAATTTACAGAGTGCCGAAATTGGCTGATGGTTAGAACAGGCGGCGCCTGCGTGCCCCACGACGGTCACGGTGTCTTAGAAAATCGGAGGGAATCCTGACTGAATCCGCCAGAACGAAAAAACGTTCCCAAGACGATGGTTTGCGTTTCGTGGCTTGGCTTAGCTTGGACATGCGCCGGGCCTTTCGCGGAGGAGTGCGCTGAGCGGCGATGTGCTCGGCAACCGAAGCTACTATTTTGACATCGCGTGCAAGCGGTGAAATTCGAATCGAAGAAGTCGGTCGAGTAATTAGTGCAGGAGTGAACGACGGATGAGCCGAGGTAGCTGTGTCTATGGGGCGATCAGCGATAAGGCGAGGTCGGCGATATTTTCATTGACGTCCACTTCCACTTTTCGTGTTTGCCAAACTAAGGGGGAGTTCGGCTCAATTGCGACAAACGCCCAGTATTTACCCGGCAGAACGCTTGGAATAGTAAAGGATCCATTCGCCTTAACGTCCTGCGAGTAGTCCAGTGCGAACAATTGAGCATCGACATTCATTAGGAAGACCTTGCATTCATTCGGCAATTTCGATGCGTTGGACAGTTGCACCATCCCACCGACAGAAAACGTATTCTGATCAGGCACATCAAGAACTAAAGCAGGATTGCTGTGGCTGCTTGTGACTTCGATTTCTGTAGCTTTGGAGGGCTCGGCAGTGCCAGGAAAGAACGCAAATGGCGTTGGCGAGCCTTCACTTTCATTCATAAAAAGTAGGCGATATTTTCCGGGAGACACGCCCTCTACGCAAAACGAACCGGACTCGTCGAGGTCGGCCTCATCGGAAGGTAGAGGAGATTTATCACCGGCGGCAAAGAGGAGGATTCGACCGTCAGAGAAATTGCGGCCACTTCTAAGTACTCTTCCACACAAGCTGCCCAGGGCACTCGAAGCGCTCCGCGTAACCTTATCGGCCGTAATGGGCTCGTTTCTCAAATATTCGAGATTCGCTTCACTATCCTCGATCAAGGCGGTGGCACTACAGATTCCGGTAGAGAGTTCGCCTGAATCTTCTGAATACGCATAAACGAGGTAACGCCGTCCAATCTCAAAGCGATAACCGCAGTCACCACCACCGAGGCCGGTCCTGATTTGAACTTTTGCCTGCTCCCTTCCACGATAAAAACGAGGTGTATCGAAGGACACAAGCATATGAGGATAGTCCTGCTCCATATTCGAGGGCACGAGATCGCCAACATGTGCCTCAATCAATCCCCATTTCAACTCCGCCCGTGTGACTGTTCCTTCAAAGATTGCATCGGCGTGTCCGGCGGCCAATTCCGCCAACTGTCGAGGCGTCCTAAATTCAGGAAGCGGTGGAGCACAGCTGCAAGCAAAGACGGTTACAGGAGTCAAAGTACAAGCGAGTAGAGTGGCCCAAAGAAATTTGAAACGCACGGATGTCCCGAGTTTACCTGTAAGTGGTGAGATGAAAAACAACAAAACTGAAATTGCAGCGAGTATCGCTCGCAACAACACATAGGCCGCACGCAGGACGAATGTGCCCACTAGAACAATAGGAATAGGATTCAGCTGCGTGCGACATGAGCGACGGTTTTGTCGACTAGGAGGAGGAAGGCGCGGATGGAGGGTTCGAGGTGGGCGATGGGCGTGTCTTCTTCTTTGCAATGGGAGAGGCCGCGGGAAGAATAGGTGAACATCATGACGGTGGGCATGTGGAGCGCCATTTGCGCGGCGTCATGGAGCGGGCCGGAGGGAAGTTTGGGCGCGTCGCCGGTGATTTCGCGGACCGAGTCTTCACAGAGTTTGAGGAGTTGCGGATCGAAGGGGCGGGGTTCGATGGAGAAGAGCGGAGTCCACTCGACGGTGACATTGTTTTCAGCGGCGAAGCGGCGCGAGGCGTGCTGGGCTTCGCGGACCATGACGGCGAGAACGTTTGCGTCGAGGGCGCGCTGATCGACGGAGATTTCCGCTGCCCCGGGAATCGCGGTGACGAAGCCGGGTTCCACTTTGACGACGCCGGTGGTGCAGACGACTCCGGCGCCTGGCTTCGAATGGCGGCGCGCGATTTCGCGACACTCGAGCGCGGTGGATGCGGCGGCGAGGAAAGCATCGCGGCGCAAATTAATTGGCGTGGCGCCGGCGTGCGCGGCTTGGCCGACGAAGCGAAGCATGTGACGTTGCAAGCCGAACGTGCCAAGGACGACGCCGGTGGATTTGTTTTGCGATTCGAGGACGCCGCCTTGTTCGATGTGAAATTCGAGATAGGCTTTGGCGTTTATTTTTTTTAGCGCGGCGTGACCGTTGAGCATGGAGTCGAGGTCAACGCCGTTCTCTTTGAGGGCGTCGACGAGAGCTGTTCCCTGTTTGTCCTTGAGCGAGCGAACTTCTTCGAGATCGAGCGTGCCTGCGGCGGCTCCGGAGCCGAGGAGGCTGTGACCAAAGCGCGCGCCTTCTTCGTCGGCCCAATCCACGAGTTTTAGAGTGATGGGCGGTTGCGGGGCAGCGGCGTAGCGGCGCATGGCTTCGAGAGCGGTGACGACACCGAGTGCACCATCAAGCCAGCCGCCATTGGGGACGGAGTCGACGTGACTGCCGAGGATGACAGTTTTGTCCGATGCGCCGGGAAGCGTGGCAAAAAGGTTTCCAGCCGAATCGATTTCGTGAATGAGGCCGATCGTGTTGAGTTTTTCAATAAGCCATTCGCGGGCGGTGCGCCAGACGGGGCCCCAGGCAACACGCTGCGCGCCATCGGGAGTTGAGGTGAGCGCGGCGAGTTCGCGGAGATCGGAGATGACGCGACTCGAGTTTTCGGCTGCGGGAAGTGGGACTTGCGGTGTGGGCTGCGACGAAGCCATGCGGGAATCTCCGAACTGAAAGACTGAGGATACGTCAAATGGGCAGCGAATTCGCAGATTTTCGTTTTCGGGGAGAATTCTGCGCGACGAACGAAAGGTTTTCGGTGATGGCGAGGCGAGGAGCATGGGCGGCTGGTGTGCCTGCGATTGACCGGCGGAGCGAACATCAAGACTTTTATGCGGTCGGAGTTTGGGTTGAAGTGAAATGTCACCGACATCGCCAAAATTATTTATCGGCGGAAGTGATTTATGAGCCAGAGAATTAGGCTCAGCGCGAGGCTGAGGACGAGGCAGGTGACGACGGGGAAATAGAAGGCGGTGTGTTCGGACTTGTAGGAGATGTCGCCGGGAAGTCTGCCGAGGCGGAACGGGAGCTTGCCGCCAAAGTAGAAAAAGGCGCCGACGAGAACCATGATGCCGCCAAAGATGAGAAGGGTACGACCGATGTCGCGAAGGTCCATCGGGGAGAGTTTAAGAGGCTAGAGGGAAAAGTTGAAGAGGGATGACCCTTCGTGTCACCAAGACGCACGGGTTGAGGTCCTTCGGCCCGCAAAGGACGCGAGCCTCAGGATGACAATTGTGTAAGTAGATTTGGCGCCAGCGCGGCACAGAAGACGCACGCTAAAGCGTACGCTACGCGACGGCGGCGATGCGGCGGAGGAGGTCGGATTGTTCGGTGATTGATTCGGCGCCGATGGTGAAGGCGTCGAGGAGATTTAGGCCGAGGGCGAATTTGAGGGCTTCGTCCTGGCGATCGCGCAGAGCGCCCTGGCCGAGAATCTTCATGCCGATGATTCCCTTTCCGGCTGCTTTCATCTCTTTCAAAACACTGACGACCGTGTCGGGATCGGCGTCCATGTGCGCGCCAATGGGATTGATGCGGCACAGGTCGACATCGACCCATGGCGATTTAGCGGCGGCGCGAAGCGCTTCAATCGAATGGCACGAGCAGCCGTGCGCACGGATGATGCCTTTGTGCTTGGCTTCTTCGAGGACGTCCATGACAGGACGGTAGCGCGTGGTCCAATCGCCCTCAGTTAGGCAGTGCATGAGGAAGACGTCGATGTAGTCGGTGCCGAGTTCGCGACGAAAGCGGTCGAGGTCGGCGCGCATGCCGTCCGCGTCACGCGACCAGGACTTGGAAAGCACTGTTACTTTGCTGCGGTCGACGTGCTTGAGCGATTCGGCGACATGAGGATGGCTGCCGTAGGAATCGGCGGAATCGAAAAAGAGGAGGCCGTTGTCGTAGCCATTGAGCAGCAATTTCGACAAACCGCCGATACCGAGATCGGTCTGGTGCGAATGATGGCCGACGCCGACGGTTCCAGTGCCCATAGCGAGACGTGAAGTCTGGATGCCGGTGCGGCCGAGCGTGACTTTGTCGGTGGCCGTAAATTTTTGTGAGAGCGCGGGAAGGGCAGCGAGGCGCTTCGCGAGGGCGTGAGAACTAAAAGTTGCGGCGGCGATGCCGCGGGCGCTGTGATGCAAAAATGTGCGGCGGCGCATAGCGGGCCTCCGGTTAACCGAGACGATTGTACACCCAGATGGACGCGCGTCAGTGAGCAGAGGTTTCTCTGAAAGCGCGTCGCTTCTAAGGTGAAATGGGATCCGGTGAGAATAACGAAAGCCCGGCGTATCATTTTGACAATCGAAGAGCGCAGCTAAGAGTGGCTACGCTACCGCTCGTCAGATAAGTTCGAGGCCGGCAAAGAAGTAGCCGATTTCGAAGGCGGCGGTTTCGGGCGCGTCGGAGCCGTGCGTGACGTTGTTGCCGATGCTTGTGCCGAGGTCGTGGCGAATCGTACCGGGCGCGGCTTTTTTCGGATCGGTGGCTCCCATGGTGTCGCGCCATTTCAAGATGGCGCCATCAGCTTCGAGAACCATGGCGATGATTTTGGCGGAGCTCATGAAATCGGTAAGTTCGCCAAAGAAGGGGCGCGCTTTGTGAACGGCGTAAAAACCGCCGGCTTCTTCTTTCGTGAGGCGCATGGATTTGACGGCGACGATGGTGAAGCCGGCTTTGTGAATGCGTGCCAGGATGTCGCCTTGTATCCCTCGGGACACCGCATCCGGCTTGATGATTGCGAAAGTACGTTCGAGTGCCACGAAAATTCCTCCGTGAATTTGACATCGAAGAGGCCCGCTTCAGACCCTTCGGCTTCGCTCAGGGCAGGAAGCGGCCTCTACAAAACCGAAACAAAAACTAAGCCAAGATGGCGACTTAAAGTCGCCGCTACTTGAGCGCGGCGGCCAGAGTGCTGCCGAGGTCCGCAGGCGTTTCGACGGTTTTGATACCGGCAGCGGCCATTGCGGCGTATTTATCTTTCGCCGTTCCCTGTCCGCCGGAAATGATGGCGCCGGCATGGCCCATGCGGCGGCCCGGCGGTGCGGTTTGTCCCGCGATGAATCCGACGACCGGCTTTTTAACGTGCGCCTTGATCCACGCGGCGGCGACTTCTTCCGCGTTGCCGCCGATTTCGCCAATCAGGATTATCGCGTGCGTTTCGGGATCGTCGTTGAAGAGTTTGATCGAATCGAGGAACGCCGTGCCGATAATCGGGTCGCCACCGATGCCGATGCAGGTGGACTGGCCAATACCGAGGCGCGTGAGTTGGTCCACGGCTTCGTAAGTAAGCGTACCGCTGCGGCTGACGACGCCGACATGGCCGGGCTTGTGAATACGGCCGGGCATAATGCCGATTTTGCATTTGCCGGGAGAGATGACGCCCGGGCAATTCGGGCCGACGAGGCGCGTCTTGTCGCGATCAACCGTCAGTGAAACGCGAACCATGTCGAGAACGGGAATTCCTTCGGTGATGCAGATGACCAGCGGAAGGGCCGCGTCGGCAGCTTCAAGAATTGCGTCTGCCGCGTACGGTGGCGGAACGAAAATCACAGATGCGTTTGCGCCGGTCGCCTTGACCGCTTCGGCGACTGTGTCGAAGACCGGACGCTCAAGGTGTTTTGTTCCGCCTTTGCCGGGCGTAACGCCGCCGACAACGTTCGTGCCGTACTCGATCATCTGTTGCGCGTGGAAAGTGCCCTCACGCCCCGTGAAGCCCTGCACGATAAGGCGCGTCTTTTCGTTTACCAGAACGCTCATCGCGCACCTCCCGCCAGCGACACAACCTTTTGCGCGCCGTCCTTCATCCCGGCGGCGATCGTGAAATTCAAGCCGGAGTCGCGGAGGATTTGCTGGCCAAGTTCGACGTTGGTGCCTTCCATACGAACGACCACCGGAACTTTCAATTGAAGATCCTTTGCGGCAGCGACAACGCCGGTTGCGAGCACATCGCAACGTAAAATGCCGCCGAAAATGTTGATGAAGACGGCCCGCACAGCCGTATCGCTCATGAGGATGCGAAATGCGTTTTTCACCTGGTCGGCCGATGCGCCGCCGCCGACATCGAGGAAGTTCGCGGCCGAGCCCCCAGCGTACTTGATGATGTCCATCGTGGCCATGGCGAGGCCGGCGCCGTTGACCATGCAGCCGACGCTGCCATCGAGCTTGATGTAGTTGAGGCCGTACTTTGAGGCTTCGACTTCGAGAGGGTCTTCTTCGTCGAGATCGCGGAGACCGCGAAGTTCCTTGTGACGAAAGAGGCCGTTATCGTCGAATGTCATCTTTGCGTCAAGAGCGACGAGCTTGCCATCGCCGGTGAGGACGCAGGGATTGATTTCGAGCATGGACGCATCCGTATCGACGAAGGCGCGATGCAGCGCCTGAAAAAACGGCGCCGCGTTATTGGCAACGTCACCTGTAAGCCCGAGGCCAAAAGCAAGTTTGCGCGCTTGATAAGGTTGCAAACCGACCGCTGGATGGACAACCTCCTTAATAAGGGACTCGGGATTCTCTTTGGCGACTTCTTCGATTTCCATGCCACCCGCACCGCTGGCCATGAAGACGACGCGGCCGACGCTGCGATCGACAAGAAGCGAAAGGTAAAGTTCGCGCTTGATGTCGACACCTTCTTCAATGAGCAACCGCTTGACGATTCGGCCGCTGAGACCGGTCTGGATTGTGACGAGATTCATGCCGAGCATGCGGCTGGCAACTTCGGCGGCCTCATCCGGCGAATGTACAAGCTTGACACCGCCGGCTTTTCCGCGGCCACCGGCGTGAATCTGCGCCTTCACTACAATAACGTTTGACTTGAGGCGCTGCGCCCCGTCGCGTGCTTCTTCTTTCGTGAACGCCACTTCGCTGCGCGGGGTGGTGACGCCGTACCGAGCGAGAATCGCCTTGGCTTGATACTCGTGAATCTTCATTCGCGGGTTTCCGTATCGGGTGTGACCACAGTGCGGTCACCTGTTAAGATTTTGCTCAGTCGCAGAGCCTAGAAGTTTACCTGCAACCTCGTCGTTGGAGCAAGGAAGGGCGGAATAGTCGCGGAGATGAGCGGGTCTTTGATTACAAAAGTGAAAGCTGGCGCGGCGCTAGAAAGCGGCGAAGCGGAAGCGTTGATGGAGGAGGTGCTGGGCGGGCGTTTGGATACGCCTGCGATTGTGCGGCTGCTGATGGCGTTGAATGCGAGGCCATATCGCGCCACGGAGCTGGCGGGTTTCGCGCGCGTGATGCGACGACACGCAGCGCGCGTGTTTGCCGAAGGCGAGACGCCTCCACAAAACATGGTGGACACGTGCGGGACGGGTGGCGACGGAGCGCAGACGTTCAATATTTCGACAGCGGCGGCCATCGTTGCAGCGGCCAGCGGCGCGCGCGTGGCAAAACACGGTAATCGCGCGGCGAGTTCGTTGAGCGGATCGGCGGACGTTCTGGAGGCGCTGGGTGTGCGGATTGACTTGCCGTTTTTGGAGGTTGGGAAGGCGATTCGCGAAATTGGAATTGGCTTTTTGTTCGCGCAAGCCGCGCACACGGCGACGCGACACGCGATGCCGGCACGAAAACAGATTGGGGTGCGGACTGTCTTTAATTTGCTTGGGCCGCTGACAAATCCCGCCGGAGCGCAAGCACAAGTGCTGGGCGTTTTTTCGGCGGATGTACTGGAGTTGGTGGCGGAGACGCTGCGCGACTTGGGAACGGAACGCGCCATGGTAATTCATGGTGCGCGCGGGCTGGATGAAATTTCTCTTTCCGGACCAACGAAAATTGCTGAAGTGAATCATAACAGGATTTTGCGCTGTGAAGTCACGCCGGAAGAGTTCGGAATGAAGCGGGCGCCAGTGGAAGAGATTCGCGGAGACACAGCCGCGGAAAATGCGAGGCTAATCCGCAAGATTTTCGGCGGAGAACGCGGGCCGAGCCGAGACATTGTAGCCATCAACGCGGGCGCGGCATTGATGGTGACTGGAATTGTGAAAACACTGCGAGAGGGCGCTGAGATTGCGGATGCGGCGATTGAGAGCGGCGCGGCAAAGAGGAAATTGGAAGAGATGACGAGGCTTGGCGGGGATTGAGAGAACGAACGTAGCCTACGGCTTAGACGGCGATTCGAGCGCTTCGTCGATGGCGATATAAGTTGCGACGCTCGTCGCGCCGATAATGAAATAGAGAAAGGCTTTCGGCTTTTTTGAGGGCGGTCGTTTTTTATTAGGGAGGCCAGAAATAGCGAGGTCGTCGTCCGCCGGATCGAGAACGAAGCGATAGGCGGCACCTTCGGAAACGATTTGGATTTCTCCTGCGTAAGAAAACTGAAGCGAGCCGCGCTGGGCCCGAATGTCGATCACCTTTGGACCAACGATAGAGATCTGGGCGACGGTGGGTTGATCAGTGGCGGGTCGAATGCGGGCCTCCCCGACCTCGACGCTTATCGCACCTGGTCTTGCCGACGAAAAGACCATTGTGCCTAAAGTGAGCTTGGCGACCATACCGCCGGGAATGGAATGAAGATTGATGGCGCTTTGGCCGGCGAGATAGAACTGCGCGGCGCCGGCGCGAACTCGAACCAAACCATCGGAAGCCGTGCTGAAAGAATCGCCGTCATAAACCGTGGCGCCCGCAGAGACGGTCGCGCTTGACAGATTTGCTCTCAACGCTTGCGTGACAACACCGAGGGGAGAGACGCTAGCAGCGCGCGCTGGAGGTGGACCCACAGCGAGTGCAAGGACAAGCAGAGTTGCGGAAATGCGCCGTAACATGTGCGGACAAACTTCCTTCGAGCTACTTGATGTTACATGGACAATTTATAAAATAGGAAAGTAGCGAGGGATAGTACTGTGCGAAACCGTTGATAGCGGATTCCGCACAAATGGGACTGTACCCTCGGACAGGGTATGGAGGCGATCCTTGGGAAAGGGCAAATTGAACTGCCTGATGAACGCTCGACGGCCCGGTGTGGAATAAATACTGAATTCGGCCAGTTTCGATAAGATTGCAGGGCCCAATGCGGATGCGAGGAGAAGAGTCTTGAGAAATCCGGCGATCACTTTGCTGATTGCATTTTTCCCGTTTCCGGTGCTGGCGCAGAAGACAACCGCACCTGACGCGACTGTGAAAGCCGTGCGCCAATACCGGCAGGAAAACGAAGACCGGATTATGCGGGAACTACGCGAGTTTCTAGCGATGCCAAACGTGGCCAGCAACACGGTGAACATCCAGAAGAATGCCGAACGTTTGCAGGGAATGCTCGAAGCACGGGGGATCGAGACGCATTTGCTTTCGATTGAAGGGCGCGGACCGGTGGTGTTCGGAAAATTGGAAACGCCCGGCGCGAAGCGGACAGTGATCTTCTATGCGCACTACGACGGGCAGCCGGTGGATCCGGGGGCATGGACGCACAAAGCGCCGTTCGAACCGATTCTGTACGACAACGCGATGGAAGCAGGCGGGAAACGGATTCCCTTTCCAGCGCCCTCTGGCGTTCCGCATTACAAAGACGATTGGAGAATTTATGCGCGGTCGGCGTCCGACGATAAGTCCCCGATCGTGGCGCTGTTGGCGACGTTAGATGCTCTGAGCGAGCAGAAGATTCCGTTGAGCGTTAATTTGAAGGTCATTTTCGAGGGGGAAGAGGAAGCGGGCTCGGAGCATCTGCAACAAACATTGGAATTGCATAAAAATCTGCTCGCAGCCGATGTTTTGCTCACCGGCGATGGTCCGGTGCATCAGAACGGGCGGCCTCTCATTTTTTTTGGAAACCGCGGAGTGATTGGAGTGGATGTAACGGTATACGGGCCGGTTCGCGCGTTGCACAGCGGCCATTATGGGAACTGGGCGCCGAATCCAGCGCTGGAGTTATCGCGATTGCTGGCGGCGATGAAAGACGAAAACGGACGAGTGAAAATTCCCGGTTACTACGACGATGTGACGCCACTCGGCGAAGCTGAGAAAAAGGCGCTAGCGGAACTGCCTGACTACGATATGGAACTGGAGAAAGAATTGGGAATTGCGAAGCCGGACGGTGGCGGGAAGAAGCTGGCGGAATTGATCATGGAGCCGTCGCTGAATATTCGCGGATTCCGCAGCGCCTATGTCGGCGAGCAAGCGCAAAACGTTGTACCGGACCGCGCTGAGGCGTCGCTTGATGCTCGACTCGTCAAAGGCGAAGATCCGAAGGAGAAGTCGCGGCAGATCGTGGAGTTTATTCGACAGCAGGGATTTTGCGTAGTAGACCGCGAGCCAACGATCGAGGAACGACGCACGCATCCAAAAGTTGCCAAAGTCATTGAGCAGGGCGGCTATCGCGCTTCGCGGACGCGAATGGATTTGCCGGTATCGAAGGCGATCGTCGGCGTGATGAAAGACGCCGAAGGCGATGTGGTAATTGCGCCGACGCTTGGCGGGAGCGTTCCTATGTATGTATTCGAAGATTTGGGATTGCCGTGGGTGGGTGTGCCAATCGTGAACTACGACAATCATCAGCACAGCTCCGACGAAAATTTGCGGCTGGGACATTTCTGGAAGGGCATGGAGACGTACGGGGCGCTGCTGGCGGGATTGAATTGGTAAGTTGTGTTCAAGTGAGGCGGAATCACCGAGCGGCACACGCGGAGAGTCCACCGAAAGTGATGTAGATGAGCTGTTTTGTTCCGGCTTCCCTGAAATGCTTCTTTTCATCATTTTTGCCTGAGACGCTCAGCTGAATTGAGAATTTTTCAGGCTCTACGCGCCAAAGTTTCAACTGAGATTTCTCGAAGCCGGGAAGGGCCCATTTTGCATAGCGCTCATCGACCGCTTTTTTTAGATCGTCCGCAGAAATCTCCTTGTCGTAGAGCGCAGTCATTCCATACACGCAATGTTGATTTGAATCGATAATCAATTGCTTCGGGAAAACAGTTGCGCCCATACTGTTTGACCACAACTGTGAGCAATCTGCGAATTTGCAAGTCAGAAGTTTTGGATTCGGCAAAACGATCGCGCTGCTGTCTTCCTTCGCCGGTTGAGAAATCGGCAAGAAAAACACCAAAACCAATGCGGCAAGAATTTCCCTCATCGCGCCTCCTGGCAAACTCCGGAGCAGTGTCGAAAGAATTCTACTGTGCGATTGTTATAGAGAAAGGAAGTTTTTGAGGAGTTGCTTCCCAGAAACAGTGAGGACGGATTCGGGGTGAAATTGGACGCCTTCGAGTTTGTAGCGGCGGTGGCGCACGCCCATGATGACGCCGTCGCTGGTTTGCGCGGTAACGGAGAGTTCGCGCGGTAGGGATTTCCGCTCGACGATGAGTGAATGATAACGCGTCGCAGTGAAAGGCTCAGGCAGTTTCTTGAAGACGCCTTTGCCGTCGTGATGGATTTCGCTGGTCTTGCCGTGAAAAAGTTTCGGCGCGCGAATGATCTTCCCACCGAACGCCGCGCCAATGGCTTGATGGCCGAGACAGACGCCTAAAATTGGGAATTTACCAGCCAGCTTTTGCACGAGCTCCACGGAGACGCCCGCTTCCTGCGGCGTGCAGGGGCCGGGCGAAATGATGATCGCTTCAGGTTTGCGCTGGGCAATATGTTCGACGGAAATTTTGTCGTTGCGATGAACCTCGACGGTACAACCAAACTCGCCGAGGTACTGCGCAAGGTTGTAGGTGAACGAATCGTAGTTGTCGAGGAGCAGAATCATTACGCGCCACTATCTATTCTATGCCAAGACAGGCTGTGAGTCTCTTAGCTCAGTTTATTGCTGAACACCATCACGGATCACCGACCTATTCAAGTGCCTTCATTGCATCTGCGTATTGTTGATCCGTTGGCGCGAGTTCACGAGCCTTGCGATAAGCTTTCATCGCAGCAGTGGTATCGCCGACTCGCTGATAGGCAATTCCAAGGTCGTACCAAAGTTCGTGCGTCTTCGGCTGATACCGCACGGCATCGCGCAGCCATCGAATTGCCTCATGGTCCCGCTTCGCGAGTAGCGCATCGTAGCCCCACCTTCCCTCTTCGTAACCCTCAGTGTGTGTGAGGTTCACGTAAGGCCGCAGAAAAGTCGCAGCAACAACGCCAAAGGCAAAAAGCAACCCTGTGGCGGTAATGAAGAACAGCCTGTAGCGTGGCGCGCTTACGGCGTACGCAACGATGGCGCCAAACACCGCACCCGCTCCATGGGCAACATTTGCGACTGGATAAATGCCCGTGACCGTCGTAAAAATGCAAAGGAAAAACCACCCGACAAAAAGTGAGGTCGTGCGGGGTTCGAGTGCATTTTGGAATCGGGCGTCATTCTTGGACAAGACCCATAGCAGCCCGAAAAAACCGTAGCCAACGCCGGACAGTCCGACCCCGCCATGCGCGAAAGCAAAATCAAACGATCCACTCCCGACAGCCAACAACAAAACCAGCAAGGCTGTTTTCGCGTGTCCTAACGCACTTTCCACTTTTGTTCCAAAGATCCACAGCCACCAGACATTGAATACCAAATGAAGAATATCGAGATGCGGAAAGATGTTTGTGACAAGTCTCCAAAGCTGGCCGCGTCGAATATACGCAGTTTCAAACAAGATGCTGATGTCAACCTTGGCCCACCACGCGAGCGTGATCCCGACGGCAAGCAGAATCGTTCCTGCAACGACCGGGTACCGAGGGAAGTCAGACCATTTGGGAGATTCGTTGGTTGTCGTCATGAACCGAGATTTTTATTTTCGTGCATGGGCTGCTTCCAGCGCGCGGACAAGCGCTTTCGATTTATTGACGCTCTCTTCGTATTCCCCGATCGGCGTTGAGTCGGCGACGATGCCGCCGCCGGCTTGAACGTGCGCGACGCCGTTCTTGATGACCATGGTGCGCAGAGCGATGCAGGAGTCGAGATTGCCCGCGAAGTCAAGATACAGGATGCCGCCGGCGTAAATGCCGCGGCGGGTTCTTTCAAGCTCTTCGACAATTTCCATGGCGCGGACTTTCGGCGCGCCGGAAACGGTGCCTGCCGGGAAGCACGCCATCAGAGCGTCAAAGCAGTCGACGTCCCCACGCAACGTGCCGCGCAGGCTCGAAACGAGATGCATGACGTGCGAGTAGCGCTCAACAGTCATCAATTTTTCAACTCGCACGCTGCCATATTCGCAAACTCGGCCCAGGTCGTTGCGGCCCAGGTCCACGAGCATGATGTGCTCGGCGCGTTCCTTTTCGTCGGCAAGCATTTCGCGCTCGAGACGCTGGTCGTCGGCTTCGTCCTTCCCGCGCCAACGCGTGCCCGCGATCGGGCGGTAAAAAACGTCACGGCCCTGGACCTTGACGAGCATTTCCGGCGAACTGCCAACGACGGCGACATCGTTCATCTGCAAATAGAAAAGATACGGTGAAGGATTGAGCGCGCGAAGCTGCCGGTAGATTTCGAATGGCGGCGCTTTCGTTTTTGCGGAAAAACGCTGGCTGATTACGACCTGGAAAATGTCGCCTGCGCGAATATATTCTTTGGCTTTGCGAACTGCTGCAAGATAAGCGGGCTTCGCGAAATTCGAAGAGATCTTCAGTTTTCCGGCTTTTCCCGATTTCGACGACTTCTTCGGCGCTTCTTCCGCCACGGGCTCGGCGAGCAGTTTGCGTGTTCGCTGAATTTCGCGAACGGCTGCATCGTATTTTGCGCGTAGAGTACCAGGCCCCTCCGTAAAAACGTTTCGCACGATCCACAGCCGATGCTGCACGTGATCGAACGCGATGAGCCCGTGATAGAACATGAGCATCGCGTCAAACAGGCCGATCTCGTCGCGCAAGCGCTTGGGTAATCGCTCGATGAGCCGCACCATGTCGTAGCTGAAGTAGCCAATGGCGCCGGCAACCAGCGGCGGCAATCCCGGCAGACGCACTGGCTTAAAACGCTCGATGCGTGCCCGCAAAAACGTAACCGGATCTTTTTCTTCCCAAACAATGCGGTCGTGACTTTCTAGGACACACGCGCCGTTTGCGTAACGAAAAACTTCTTCAGGATTTGCTCCGGCAAACGTGTAACGGGCGATTTTTTCGCCGCCTTCGACGCTTTCCAGAAGAAACGAATGTCTCGCGCCTTGCGCAATTCGAAGATAGGCGCTGACGGGTGTAAGAAGGTCAGCGGAAAAAACATCGTAAACAGGAATGAGGTTGCCCTGTTTGGAAACGCGCTGAAACTCGGCGAAGGAAGGTTGAATCATCGGACCCGGGACCTTTGCGATGTGACAGTTTACACGAGAACGTAGCGCGTGGTCTGCGGGTCCCGGCTACTCGACTTTTTACTCCGCTCGTAATGCAGCCGAAACGGCCTGCCGCATGGCGAATTCCGGTGGACGCGTCTTCGTCCACATTTCCCATTGAGCAAAACCCTGCGCCAGGAACATATCGAAGCCGGAAACGGTGGCGATTCCCGTTTTACGGGCAAGCTTTAGCAGTTTCGTTTCAAGCGGCCGATAAATCAGGTCCATCACCAGATTGCAGCGAAGCTCTTGCGCCGTTAGCGGCGAAGCGTTTTCGTTCGGATGCATTCCAACAGGCGTCGCGTTCAAAATCGCATCGAAATTCTGTGACCGCAGTGCGCGTCGTGGGATCGCTTCGCCGCCAACGGCACGAGCGAGCTCCTTCGCGGCAGAGCCCCGGCGCGCGCAAACGAAAACCTCCGCGCCGGATCGCGCGAGCGCAAACGCAGCCGCGCGCGCGGAACCACCTGCGCCAAGCACAAGCACTCTGCTTCCACCAAGCTTCATCTTACTTTCCAGCGCTCGCAAGACGCCGACGTAGTCCGTATTGCAACCGTACAGCGACCCGTCGCGGCGCACAGTAACTGTATTCACTGCTCCGATTTCGGCGGCAAGCGGCTCGCAATCTTTCAGATACTTGAGGATGGTTTGTTTGTGCGGAATCGTAACGCTGAATCCGCGAATCCCAAATTCCGGAATCGCGCGGAGAAAATCCTTCAAATCATGAACCAGGAACGGCAAATAGACCGCGTCGCGTTTGCGCGCAACATAGCCGGTGTTGTGCATCAGCGGCGAAAGCGAATGCCGAATCGGATCGCCAATCACGCCATACACTTCCGTGCGGCGCGTCAACGAATGTGCCCGGTAGAGATACTTCAAGTCATGCAGGCTGACTTGCCCCGGCGCAGTCGCGGGGCCAATCGGAGCATAAGCAAGAGCGCTGCCTTCGCGAAGAGCCAGCAACCGCGCGGGCAATCCCACTTCCCCCATCGGCACCGCGACGAAGCACCGCGAAGCTCGCGCAAGGTGCAACAAACGCACGCTGTCGTCCATCGTTCGCGCAGCCGCGGCAATCTTCACGGCGTCCACCTCGCCATGCTCGGGACACGAGACCGTTCCAGGCAGTTTTGGCGTGCGTTCGAAATCATGCATTGAAAGCAGAATTCGAGGTGGCACTGCGTACTCACGAATGGACTGATCCGGCAGCTCGCGCTCAGTCTCCACTTCCACGTCGCACCACGCACAACCCGCTCGCCGCGCTTCCATCAGCCAGAACAGCTCCGCTTGGATATCCCCGTTAAGCTCCCCACCCGCTATCTTCCTACGACAGGTCGCCAGAAACGTCGCGGACCGGAAGCGCTGTTTCGCCAACCAGCCAAGCAGCCTGCGCCGTTCTGCATCACTTTTCAGCCAATCCAGCCTCAACTCAATTGTGCAGGTTTCCTTCAGGCCAACTCGGACCTGGCGCGCCATTTCCACGGCCGTTTTGGCGGCGGCCACGGCGCAGATAAGGTTTTCACGGGTCCCAAAAGGGCTCGGGTGCGGTTTGGTTAGCGGCATTTTATTGAAAACATGAGATGTAGCATGCCGTATCAAATGTGTAAAGCACCCATACCCTATTTCTTGACCCGCACAGCCTAGGATTGCTAACTTCGCACAGTGGAGTCTCCACATGCCCTAGAGGGCGTGTCCGAAGGAGTTTGCGATGCTCGCAAAATCAGCCAAATTGTGCCTCACCCTGCTCTTGGCAGCAGGCGTCAGCGCCGCGCAGCGGTCCGAAGCGGTGCAGAAGGCGAACCAGCCGAACGCCACGCAGGTCAACTGCGCCGGCTTCTTCAGCGACCAAAAAGTCGGTGGAGACACTTCTCTGGTTTCCGGCGAAGAGTCCAGCATCAAGCTCGCATGGACGGTCGGTGAGTACGTCCACGTCAACCGCGGCATGAATCAGGGCGTCAAGGAAGGCGACCTGTACACCGTGACACGCGTAGAGAGCGATCCAAACAAAGTGATGTGGTTCAAATGGCAACCCAAGCTGCTGAAGGCCATGGGATCGCCCTATTTGGATCTCGGCCAAGTGAAGATCGTCAGCGTGCAACCCAAAGTTTCCGTCGCGCAGGTGACTTTTGCCTGCGGACCGATGCAGCGCGGCGACATTTTGATTCCCTACCAGCCGCGTCCAGTTGGACCCTTTAAGGACGCCGCCAAGTTTGATATTTTCGCCCCGGTCAGCGGCAAGCCAGTCGCGATGGTCGTAGTTGGAAAAGACTGGGCGCAGGCAATTGGCCAGGGTAGCACGGTCTACGTAAACCTCGGCACCGTGCAGGGCGTCAAGCTTGGCGATTATTTCCGCATCTTCCGTTACCAGGGAACGCGCGCAGAAACGGCGCCGACGGAAAAAGATTATCAATACAGGCTTTTCGGCTACGGCAGCGCCCCTCAGCGGTATGAATGGAACGACCTGCCACGCGAGGTCCTCGGAGAAGGCATCGTTCTTTCCGCGACGAAAAACTCATCCAGCGTGCTGATTACTTTTGCCCGCAAAGAAGTCTATGCCGGGGATTACATCGAAATCGAATAGACCTCGATCTATCCGAAATTGAGAAAGCCCGCTTCGGCACACTCCGAGGTGGGCTTTCTCGTTTCGCTCGCTTACTCCTCGCGCCGCAATTCTTCACTTTCCGAAATAACTACGCACGTAAAGCCCAGGATAGCTACGTCGTCTGTCCGCCATGCATCTCCGGAGAGCCCGGCCTTACGGCAAGTCTCGGCCAAAAACTGCTCGCGGCTCAGTTTGTGTTCGACGGCCACTTGCGGCAGCAGCAATCCACGCCGGCCGTCCTTACTAACGATCAAGCCATGTCTGCCGATCTCGATCTCTGAAACGAGAAGAGGCGCCGGCCGCGAAAGGAGCGAAAGCTCCACTTGGAGCGCGCCGAGTTCTTCTTCACTTACCGGCGGAAATCGCGGATCACGCAGTGCCGCGCCAGATGCACAATGCGCGATGCTCGAGCGCAACGGCTCGCTCGTTTCCACAACGCCGATGCATCCGCGCAATTTTCCCTGCACATGGACCGTCACGAAGACTCCGCATGCGATGTCAAACGTTTCTCGTGGAGGCATTTCGGGAACGGCGGAGCGAAGCACTACGGATTGAATCGATTCACGAGCATAGACGAGCAGCGCGCGGCGATCTTCCGCGGAAAGCAGTAACTCAGGAGGGGACGGCATCCTTTGTTTTTTCAGGCATCGGCTCAACCGCCTGGTTCATCCGCAGCTTGCGACGCTGCTTGATGCGATCGTCCAACTGCCCCCAGAACCGCTGAAAATACTGTGCAGCCGAGACCAGCGCGCTGACCACCACAAGCCAAAGTAGTATTTGGGCAAGCAGCCGAAGCGAAGGATGGCGCGCGGTACCAATCAACACGGCCACTGCGCAAACCTGCAACACCATTTTCGTTTTGCCAAGCGCCGACGCCGCGATTGTAAATCCCTCCGCGGAGGCGATGTTGCGCAATCCCAGCACGGTAAATTCCCGGCCGATGATGATGACCACCATCCAGCCAGGCACAAGTCTCATCTCCACTAACGACACGAACGCTGCCGAAATCAGCAGCTTGTCGGCGATCGGATCGAGCAGAATTCCTAGCGTCGTCACTTGCCGCCGGCGTCGCGCAAAATACCCGTCAGCCCAGTCCGTGGCCGCCGCCGTCAACAAAATCAGCACGCCCCAAAATTCAAAATGCATCGGAACGCCCCACGGCTCCACGTTCGGGCTGCGGGTCAGCAACACCACGATCAGGAGCGGCACGAAAAAGATGCGCAGAACTGTGAGTGAATTGGGGAGGTTCATAAAAGGGCGAAGGCTGCCGCCACAGCGCCTTAGCTGCCACCGGAATTCACTATAGACGCCGAGGAGGGGGGCGTCAACGGGTGGTAAGGCGCCAGACGTGGCTGGCCAAGTGACGCGGCATCTGGTACTTAGGCGTTAACGGCTGGGAGTGCCTATTCAGGATGGCGAGAATACTGATGCGTAACGAAACAAACCCAATCTGTGCAAAAGGATGGAGCCGTGCTTCAGCGCGGTCAGGGGGCATACGAATATGTTACTAAGCATATATACTCCACAAATATCTGATTACAATAGACTTACATGGACTATGGGCTCGCGGGAGCTTTGACGCCGGGTGGTGCGCCAATTTGCAAGCGTTTCGTCGGATTGCGACTTTCCACAGTGTTTTCCACAGGTTAAGGGCACTAATCCGCCCCCGGCTAGCCGGGTTTCGCGAGTCCAGCAAAGCTTCAAACTGCCAAGGGAATACCGTATTAACCCAAACGTTAAGCTCGGGGCTGCCGGGAGTCAGATCGTGTGCGGCCCCCGCAGCAGCCGGACCGGCAAATAGAAGATCGCGCTCAGCAGGCGGAAAACACCGTTAACCGTAATCCCTACAATGCGGAACGGGATGGAGAGCAGCCAAACAATCGGGTACAGGACTAGCGCCAGCAGCGCCAGGGGCCAGCACAAGACGAACAGGATGCACCACAACAGAAATCCGGCCATGATTCCGCCTCCCTCTCTAACTACAACTACGCCGAAGACCGCCGAAAAGTTCCGCGCGTCGCGAAGCTCTGCAGGCGCAATTTTTGCACCACCGATGCGGGCACTTCCGCTTCCAGTTGCATATGGGAATCTTCTACCCGCGAGGAGAGGACTTTTCCAAGCGCGTGAACCAGCGCCAGGGTCTTCCCTTCCGCAAGCGGCAGCCGAAGCGAAAGCGTGACGGTCGGGTCGACCGGTAGCACCGCGTCCATTTTGCGGACTAATTCTTCCAGGCCTTCACCAGACATCGCGGAGACCAGCGCGACACGATCGTCGCCCGTTCCATTCCCCGTTCCGTTCAATGATTGCGCGATGGTAGCTTTCTCTTCCGCCGACAATCGGTCCACTTTATTCAGAACGCGGATCATGGGGCGATCCGAAACGCCGAGTTCCACCAGAATCTTTTTCACTTCGGCGTCGAGTTGCTCATGCTGCGGATTCGAAACGTCGCTCACGTGAAGAATCAGCGCTGCTTCCTGGACCTCTTCCAATGTTGCGCGGAACGCCGTGAGCAACGGCTTTGGCAAATCACGAATAAATCCAACTGTGTCCGAGAGCAACGCGCGGCGTCCGGACGGCAATCGAAGCGCGCGAATCGTCGGGTCAAGCGTCGCGAACATCCGCGACGAAACCAAAACCTCCGCTTTGCTGAGAGCGTTGAACAGCGTGGATTTGCCGGCGTTCGTGTAGCCGACAAGTGCAATCGTGCCGAGCGGAACTGCATTCCGTGCTTCGCGTCGCAAAGAGCGCTGCTTGCGCACTTCCTCAATTCCCGCCTGAATTTTGCGCACGCGATCTCGAATGCGTCGGCGGTCAGTTTCCAATTTCTTTTCGCCCGGACCACGGACACCGATGCGCCCGGCTCCGCCGCCCGCTCCGCCCGCGCCTCCGCCACCGCTCTTGCCGCCAAGCCGCGACATCGACGTGCCCTTGCCCGTAAGCCGAGGCAACATGTAATTCAGTTGCGCAAGTTCGACCTGCAACTGTCCCTCGCGGCTACGCGCATGTTTCGCAAAAATGTCCAGAATCAGCTGCGTGCGGTCAATGACGCGTCTTTCGGTCACCTCTTCAATGTTACGTTGCTGCACCGGGGACAAATTCGAATCGAAGATAATCAGCGGCGCCTTCCGTGCATTAGCCTCCGCGGTAATCTCTTCGAGCTTTCCGCGGCCGATGAGAGTGGCTGGATCGGCTTTGTCACGCAATTGGAAAACTGTTCCGGCAACATCCGCGCCCGCGCTGCGCGCTAGCTCCACGAGCTCCAAAAGCGATTCCCGCTCTGGCGCCCCCGCGGGGTGCCCTGGAAAGCGCGGCGCACGCTTCCAAGCCACGCCAACGAGAAGCGCGCGCTCCGTAACCGTAATTTGTTGACTGGCTTTCATTTGGAAGGCGGAACAGCTTCCGTTCCGTGCACGTCTGCGAGTGGCCTGATCTCCCCCGTCGCTCGATTATACGCCCGTGGACTGCCCGCCGCGAGGCCGCACAATTCCCAAGCTAGCGAGGAGCTCGCACGCTCTCTGCTGGACGAGAGCGTCATCACCGAAGCCGCCGAGCCAGTGAACATCTTTCTCGCGCCGGAACCACGTGAGCTGCCGCTTGGCGTATTGCCGCGTAGATTGTTGTATCGCAATGCGGGCATCAGCCAACGTCATCTTGCCGCGCAAAACTGCTCTCAATTCGCGGTAGCCGATGAAGTCGAACGGCTTGGCATCTTCCGCGTGATTCTGACTGAGCAATCCGCGCACTTCTTCGAGCCAGCCTGACGCGAGCATGGCATCGGTTCGCGCGTGAATGCGATCCACTAGCGCTTCCCGCGGTGGCTGCAGTCCGATTTTAATGGCCCTCCAGCCCAGCAGCGGTTTCCGCGCGGTGCGGTGAACTTCGGAAAGAGGCTTGCTTGCGAGAAGGCAAACCTCAATCGCGCGAATGATTTTTTGTTCGTCCGCCGGCGCAATTTTTCCGGCGGACTCTCCGTCGAGCTTTGTCAGGACTGCATGGAGGTGGCCTGGTCCTCGCGAAGCGGCGTTTTTTCGCAATCGTTCCCGCAATTCTTCCGAACGCTGCGGCAGATCAGCCAAACCTTCTAGAAGCGCGCGAAGGTAGAGTCCTGTACCAGCGGTAACGATCGGCAATTTGCGCCGCAATCTTAAATCTGCAAGCGCAACCTCGGCGCGTTCACGATAATCGCCCGCGGTCGAAGGCTCGTCCGCTTCCAGAACATCCAGCAAATGATGCGGAACTTCCGCGCGTTCCGCGAGCGTTGGCTTCGCCGTGCCGATGTCGAATCCTCTATAGAGCTGCGTCGAATCGCACGCGACAATTTCTCCGCCAAACTTGCTGGCGATGGCGATGCCGAGCGTGGATTTACCGGATGCGGTCGGCCCAACGATAACGATGAGGGGCGAGTCCGTGGTTGCGGCGCTCATCGAAACAGAATATGCCATCCGCGCACGAGAAGGATAACGAGCACAACGGCAGCCAGGAGAATGCTGCCGATCACTTGCTGGCGCGTAGGCTTCACTGCTGGTTCAGAATCTCCGGAGGCAAATTGTAAAGGTAAATCGCTCGCAGTTCGATATACGGACCCGTGAACGCGGACGGAAGCGGTTCAAACGGATTTGAAGCGCGGATGGAAGAGACGGCAGCGCGATCCAGCGGCTCTTTGCTCGAGGAGCGGATCAAGATCGGATACCCGGGAGGCACACTGCCATCCCGCATAATCTTGAACTGCAGCTCGACCCAGCCTTTTTCTCCCAGTTGCACCGATTCCGGAATGACCGCCTGCCAATTGCGGTCCACGCTCGTCTGCACGCGCGCGAGATAGGCGCTGAAGTCAACGCCCTGGTCGGGTGTCAACATCGCCATGCCACCATACGCGCGGCCGGATTGGCCACCGCCTCCACCAACCGAGCGCGGCAGCGGCACACTCTGAATCGACGCACGCGGACCGGACACTGACGGCGTTTCCCGGTGCGGTGCCGAGTCCGTCGGACGCGTGTTCCCGTACTTCGGAAGAATCAAACCTTGCTGCGGCTTTGGCGTGTCTGGAATTTCGAGCTTCAACGGATTGTTCGATGCAATTTCGGTCTTCGGCTGCGGCGCGGCCGGCGTTTGCGGCGCTGGTGCGCTCGGCAATTCTTGCTTCGGTTGCGGCTGGACTTCTGGCTGCGGAATCGGCGTCGGAAGCGCCGGTGGCGCGATCTTTCTCAACACATTTGGGTTCACTTGAATGCGCGGCTGCGGAGGACGCACCGGTGCCGGAATATCCAGCGGGCCGGGTGGCAGCAACAACGTAACGTTCTTCCGAGCTATATCGTCGCTGTCCGTTCGAACTTTCTGCTTTTGAAATCCGGGCGTGATCCAAATCGCGGCGAGAATCATTACGTAGGCAATCGCAGTCGTAACACGGTTCTTGAGTTCTTGCCGCGTCTTGTGCGCCTGATCAACCGGCGTCACCAGAAGCTGTACTTCACCTGTGGTGAAGACGTCGCCTTCGACCAAATCTTCCGGACGCGTGAACGCATCCACCACATTTTCCGGAGGCTTCGCGTCGGCAGGAATCGCAATGCGCTCATCGAGCACGCTCGGTTGCGCGGTAATATCGCCGATCGGCGGCGCGATATACGCCAGAATTTTTGCGTCGCGCGGCACAACGACTCGCGCGCTGATCGAATCGAGCGGCAAACCTGCCGGAATTTGTGTTCTCTCTTCGAGCGGACCCGTGGTGATTGTTCCCGGAATGAGCGTGCGCTCATCCAACGCCGTCGGGCGCCCCCGCGTCACAAGTAAAGTTGTCGGCCGGGCATCCGGCGGAACCAGGATCCGTGGAATCATTTGGCTTCGTTCTGGGGCGAGGCGGCCGGTCGAGGAGCTCGGCTGCTATCCGTCAGTTGGACGCGCTCCGCGTGCTCCTGGATGCTTTGCATCACGCGAACTGCCAATTCCAGCGAGGCGCGGCCGGAAATACCGTCGGTTTTAGGTTGTTTGCGCGTGCGCACCGAATCGAGAAAGGCTTCGAGCTCCGCGCGCAACGGTTCCACGGCGGGGGCGTCCAGCTTTTCGAATCCGAAGTCAGGCTCCGGACCGGGCCGGTTCACCCGCACGCGCATCGCATCGCGCCGCGCATAATCGAGCGAAATATACTCGTGCTGCTGAAAAAAACGTACCTTGCGGACGCGCTCCGTTGAAACGCGACTCGCCGTCACGTTGGCGACTGCGCCTCCCGCGAATTCCAGCCGCGCATGCGCAATATCCACTTTGTCCGTCAGCACGGGAATGCCTACGGCCTTCACTTCGGTAACCGGCTCCCCGACGAGCGCCAGCAAAATATCCAGATCGTGAATCATCAGATCGTAGATCACGTCCACATCAAGGCTGCGCGGCGTAAAAACACCAAGCCGGTGTACTTCGAAAAAGAGAGGCCGGTTGAGGATCGGCTCAACAGCCAGCACCGCGGGATTGAACCGCTCCACATGGCCGATCTGTAAAATCCGCGAGTTGCGATGTGCTGCGTCCACCAGCGCGTCAGCCTCCGCGAGGTCCGCGGCCATCGGTTTTTCCACGAGCACGTCAATTCCCTGCTCCATCAAGCGGCAGCCGACATCAGAGTGAGCGACAGTCGGTACCGCAACGCTCGCTGCATCCACTTCACCCTGCAACTCTTCGAGCGACGGAAACACGCGCGTATCGAACTCTTTTGCAAACGCCGCAGCCCGCGAAGCATCCGCGTCAAATACCCCGGCTAGTGTTGCGCGCTCGATTTCCCGATACACGCGTGCGTGATTCCGGCCGAATTCGCCGCACCCCACCACGGCCACACGAATAGCATTCCCTTTCACAGCGGCCGTCATTCTCTATTCATTCCCTTCGCAGCGCTGTTCAGTTCCCCGGCAACCGGAAAAGCCTGAATGGCGATTCCCACCTGGTTGGCCAACTCAATCAGTTTTTCGCGATCGAAAAAAACCGTCCGGCCGGCATCGACGGCGAGCGCCGTCGCGCCACAAGCCCGCATTTGTTGGATGGTGGGCAGCCCGACCACGGGTACATCGAAGCGCATATCCTGTTTCGGCTTACTCACCTTCACGACCACTAGCTTTTTTCCATTGGCGAGCCGCGCCGCGCGCGTAATCGTTTCATCCGTTCCTTCCATCGCCTCCACCGCCACGCACGCCTTGTCCGAAATCACCACGGTTTGCCCGATGTCCATTCCCGCAACTTGCCGCGCTACGCCAAGTCCATATTCAATGTCCGCGGCCTCCTGCTCGCTTGGCGCGCGCTGCGTCAAAACGCCTGCCTCCGGCACCAGCGGCTTCAAAAACAACGTCGAATCCACCAGCCGGATTCCTTCGTCTTCCAAAACTTTCGCCACAGCTCCAATCAACGCGTCCGTATTTTTTCTCGGCAATGCAAACAGCAACTTCGCCAATTTCCAGTCCGGCCGAATTGCGCTGAATATTTTCGTGTGCTTCACCTGCCCGGCCATCACCGCCTGCGTGACACCTTCCTTGTGCAGCAAATCAATCGTCTTGCTCAATTCGCCCAGGCTCACCCAATGCAATCTCTTCGTCTCCGCTTCCAGTTCCGGCGCGGCTTCTTCCTTAATCGCAATCACAGCCATTTCAATTCCCTGGCTCCGTGCTCCTTCCAGTACAAGAAACGGAAACCGACCGTTGCCCGCGATAAGTCCCCATCCCGAATTGTTGGTTGCGGCAATAGACATGGATTCGTCGCGTAAACTACTTCACGATGCCGCGTTCAGCCGTCTCGATGAACTGCACGAGCTCGATCACGTCGGCGGAATCGCGAAACTGTTCGCGCATCTTCGCCAGCGCCTGCGAAGTATTCAGTTTCGAGCGCAGCAGCAATCGAAACGCGCGTTGCAAAGTCTTCCGGCGCTCCTCGCTAAATCCCTTGCGCTCCAGCCCTATGGAATTAATCCCAAAGCTCTTCGTCTCGCGCTCTGTCACCACGCGCGCAAACGGCGGCACATCTTGCGTAATCACCGTGCACGCGCCAACATACGCGTATCGCCCGATCCGGCAAAATTGATGCACCGGCGACAGCGCACCCACCGTCACATGATCTTCAATAACCACATGCCCCGCCACCGTCGCCGCATTCGCAAAAATCGTGTGGCTCCCAACCACGCTGTCGTGCCCGATGTGCGTATAAGCCATAAATAGATTGTGGCTGCCGATCTTTGTCGTCCCGCCGCCCTTTTTCGTCCCACGGCTCACCGTCACCGACTCGCGAAAATTATTTCCATCGCCGACGATCAGCTCCGTCCGTTCGCCCTTGAACGTCAAATCCTGCGGATCCACTCCAACCGCGCTGAACGGATGAAATATATTGTTCGCTCCAAATTTCGACGGACCCTGTATCACCGCGTGACTATGCACGACACACCCGTCTCCCAGCGTAACGTGCGCGCCAATCACCGCAAACGGTCCCACCGTGACGCCCGCGCGCAATTTCGCTTCCGGCGACACCACCGCTTGCGGATGAATCGCGCTCTCGCTCATTTCCCGGATTCTTTGCTCGCCGGCTCACGGTCAATCATCTTGCACATCAGCGTCGCTTCCGCCGCCAATTGCCCGTCGACGATGCCTTTGCCTTCAATCTTGCAAAAATCTCCGCGCCACGAAAGTACGGTCACTTCCAGCCGCAGCTGATGCCCCGGCAGCACCGGTCGCCGGAACCTCACGCCATCCACCGCCGCCAGAAATAGCAGCTTATTTTCTCGGTCCGGAATTTCATGCAGCAGCAGCAACCCGCCCGCCTGCGCCATGCCCTCAATAATCAAAACACCGGGCATCACCGGTCGTCCGGGAAAGTGCCCCTGAAAATGCGCTTCGTTGATCGTGACATTTTTGATCGCGACGATCTTCTTCAGCCGCTCCATTTCCAGCACGCCATCAATCATCAAGAACGGATAGCGATGCGGCAAATATTTCTGAATTTCCACCACGTCAAGGATCATTCCGTCTCTCCGCGAGGCGGTCCGCTCCTGCGACCTTCGGGCGCCCCCCGCCAAAACTATCATTATAAAGGAAGCTAGGGCACCAGATATGCGCAATCTGCGGGCGCCAGACCCCAAAAACCAGACCGAGGGACCGTTGCCGAACCGGGGCGCGATTGTTAGCATGGCCGGATGACCGGCCCGGCGCTCCATCCCAAAAAACTCCTCGCTTTTCTTCGGCCTCAGCTCCCTGGGATGCTCGAAGTTTTGCACGACTTCACTCTTGCCGAATCGCCCAGCACCGAAAAAGCACCCGCTGACCGTTGCGCCGAACTGATCGCTGCCGAGTGGCGCAAACGCGACGTTCGCGTCGAGCTCATCGCTCAAAAAATCCGTGGCAATCACATCCGCATCGATTGGCGGCCGCCCACGGCTACAAAATCTTCCAGCCAGCTTCTTGTCCTGGGCCATTACGACACCGTCTACGCCACCGGCACGCTCGACAAAATGCCCTTCCGCACCTCCGGCCCAAAAGTTTTCGGCCCCGGCGTCTTCGACATGAAGGCCGGCATCGCCCAGGCGTTGTTCGCACTCGATGCTCTCCTCGCAACGCAGGCGCCCGTCCGCAAGCAAATTGTTTTTCTCTGGACCTCCGACGAAGAAATTGGCTCCGAGTCTTCCCGCAAACTCTTGGAGTCGGAAGCTGCACGCAGCGATGCCGTCTTCGTCCTCGAACCTTCGCTCGGACCAAAAGGCCTCCTGAAGACTGCGCGCAAAGGAGTCGGCGAAGCGCAACTAACCGTTCAAGGCAAAGCCTCCCACGCTGGTCTCGCGCCGGAAAAAGGCGTCAACGCCGTTCACGAGCTGTCTTTGCAAATCGCAAGAATTCTCAAATGGAACGACCTCCGCCGCGGCATCACCGTCAACGCCGACCTCGTCCAGGGCGGCACTCGCGTCAACGTCATCGCGGAAGGCGCGCGCGCGGTACTTGATTTGCGTGCACTCCGCATTTCCGACATGCACGCCATCGAAAAAAAGCTTAAGGCGCTTAAGCCTTTACTCCGTGGAGCGAAACTCGAAGTCACAGGCGGCTTCACCCGCGCGCCCCTTGAACGCAAAATCAGCATTGAACTCTTCGGTCGAGCAAAACAAATTGCTTCGCAAATGGGGATTCCTGTCGGCGAGGGCACCGCCGGCGGCGCATCCGATGGAAATTTCACTGCCGCGCTCGGCATTCCAACTCTGGACGGCCTCGGCGCAGTCGGCGACGGCGCGCACTCCCGCCACGAGCACATCCTCGCGAGGACCATGCCCGAGCGCGCTGCACTTTTGGCCGCGTTACTTGCTAATTCCTGATTTCAAGTATTTTTTGTTCTACCGGAGTGACTACCGCCCGTAAGTCTTCCGCAAATAATCCGCCGTCAATTGCGTCAAGTCGTTGTAGTCGCGATTCAATATCGCGTGCACCGCGGCTTCCGGTTTCTCTCCCACCGCAATGTGTTCCAGGATTCGCACGACGTCGCTGATTCCCGATGACGCGGCAATCGCCTCAATCGTCGCCAGTCCCCACGCGTACGCAAATTGCACCGCCGCGTCCGTAAAATGCATCCACGAACCTTCCAGTTGAGTCAGCGTCGCCGCTTGTCCCGTCGTGTAACTTTGCAGCAACGCAGCCGCATTGTCGCCGCTTCGTTTCCCTTCGAGCCATTGCGCCAGGCCTTCTTGCAGCCACGTTGGCGCCAATCCATGCGTCTTCTGCTGGATGAAGCTGTGCGCCAATTCGTGTTTCAGCACGCGCGAGAGTTCCGGCGTCATGCTCGTCAATCCCTGCACCGGTACACGCAGTCGCCCGTCGTTCAACGCGCCCGCCCAGCTCGGCGCGTTTGTAATATCCATAAAAGCCTGCCGCGTGTACAAAATCACGCCGATCGAATCGGGCGTCGAAAAGTTCAATTCGGATTCAATCGCGTTGTAGTGCGCTTCCAGCGTGTGCAGCACTTCCCGCGCAAGGCCCGGCTCCGCCGCGCCGCTGTATTTCAACGTAAAATGCCGGCTCTCATTTTCCTTGTAGCCCTCTTCTTCCTCTTTATCGCGCTCTGCTTTGGCCAATGCCGCTTGCACTTCCTGGTCTTGCCGCAACGTCAGCGATTTTTTCCATTCATTCACTGCCAGCTCGAGTCTGTTCAATCCGTAGTACGCCCAACCTGTAAGCTTGCTCACCTCGGGATCATCGGGCGCGGTGCGCCGCGCGCGGTCCAGATATTCCAGTGACTGCTTGAACTCGCTCCGTTTCAGGTGCATGTAGCCGAGGTTAAGCAGCAACATGTTTTCGTTGGGCGCAAAACCCAGCGCGACTCGTTCATCATCCATTGCGCGGTCCATGTCGCCGTGCGTGATCTCGTATTGCGCAGCGGTGTGATGCCCCAGCGCTGCAGCCTTCGACGCATCGCGTGAGCCGCCGTGTGCGCCATCATCGAGCTTCGACAGGAACTCTCGGTCGACCGCGCCGTCGCGCACTGTATTTTGCTCGACATCGTTTTGCGAAAATGCCAGCGGCGCCAATGCTGGAGCGGCCATCGCAAAATTTGCTGCCTCCGACCCATAAATTCCCGCCGGCCCCTTTTCGATGTGATCGACAATGGACTTGGGAAGTGTGAGCGAGCCGCTAGCCGTCTCGTAGCGGACCTTGTCGCCCTCTACCGTCGTGCTCAATGCGGCAATCTTGCGGCCGTTTTTCAGCACGATTGTGTCCGCGCTGGCGAACGCGGCACAAAGAAGCAAAAGTGTGGCGCACATCGACAGACGTGCGAATATTTGGCGCTGGCGCATACTCAATTTTACTGCGCGTCCGGCAAGCGCCGGCTCCATTGCTTGTCGGAACATGCCGTAAGTGACTACACTCCCTGTATGCGGGCCCGGGTCATCGTAGTCGTTTTTCTCCTGACTTTGTTTCCAGCTCTTCCTTGTGCCGCCGATTCCAAATCGGCGCGGGAACTTTACACGTCCCTCAATGAACTGAAGCTCGACCCGTCTTTTGTCTACACGCTTCCACCCGGCAGTCGCATCGAGCTCAGCCGCGGCGAAGCCCAGATCACCTTTGAGGAAGGCCGCATCGCCCTGTTCGCGCCGATCGACGGCCACGTCACCGGCGCCGTATTTTCAGGCCGCGGCCACATTCTCGCCGCGCCGCGCGACCCGGTCGAAAAGCAGCAACTCGCGCTCTTCACCGGCGCTCCGCTGCTCGACCAGTCGATTTCTTCCGCCTACATTCGTTTCACCGACGAAACCGCCGCCGAGCTCCAGCAACAGTTGCAAAGCGCAAAAATCTTCGCAAGCGAGGATTTGTCGTTTATCTCTCGGTGGGACCCGCTGCTCGCTCCGTTCAACGCCCTCCATTCCCTCCGCATTCTTTCAAATTCGCTGACTGAAAATCCTCGCTCGTATTTTTACGCCGCTATTGAAGGCCTCGCCACCGGTCCATTCGATTTTGTTTTCGATCGGGGACGCGACGAGCCAATGTTCCTCGGCCAGGTGCGCAAAACCGGCAACGCCACCTACTATGACGTCTGGGCTTCGTACGCCATGCCGGACGTGAAGCCGCCCGCCGTTGTCTTTCGCGCATCGAAATATGTCCTGGACGCAAAAATCAATACCGATTCCACGCTCGAAGGCACGGCGACGATTCAACTGCGCGCGGAGAACGACGGCGAACGTTTTCTCGCCTTTCAACTCTCACGGAATCTGCAGCTCAAGTCTGTCGCCACCGAGGCTGGACAGAATCTCGACTTCTTTCAGAACGAAGGAATGACGCCGCAGCAACGCGAAATGCAGGGCAACGATGTCGCCTTCGTGATTCTTCCCTCTGCGCCGAAGCGTGGCGAGGAATTTCGCCTGACCTTTCACTATGCGGGACGCGTCATCCGCGATTCCGGCAACGGCGTTTATTTTGTCGGCGCTCGCGAAAGCTGGTATCCGCACCTCGGCGATGCATCTGATTTCTCACTCTACGAAATGACCATGCGGTGGCCGCGCCGCCTCAGACTTGCCGCAACGGGTACCAAGCTCGACGAAAAAGAAGACGGTGACTTTCACGTAGGCCACTGGAAAACGGATACGCCCGCCGCTGTAGCCGGATTCAATCTCGGCGAATATGCCTTCGCTTCCGTCGCCGCCGCAAACTATTCCGTTGACGTGTACGCCAATCGCCAGCTTGAGGTGGCGTTGCAACAGCGCCTTCGGCCGGTGGATGGGGACATCGCCTCACGGCTCGCTCCCCTTCGCAACCCCGGCCCCATTGCCCACATACAGCTTCCGTCCGCCGAACCAAGCCCCGCCGACGCGCTAAAGCATTTGGCGAAAGAGATCGATTCTTCGATTCATTTCTACGAAGCGTTTTCCGGACCGTTTCCGTTCCATCAACTCGCCGTCTCCCAGATTCCCGGCACGTTCGGCCAGGGCTGGCCCGGCTTGCTCTACCTTTCCACGCTTTCATTTTTGCCCAGCGGCGCGCAAGAAAAGGCCGGGCTCTCCGCATCTAGCCAGGAGCACTTCAGCGAGCTCGTTCCGTTTCATGAAGTGGCTCATCAGTGGTGGGGCAACGTCGTCGGCTGGTCAAATTACCGCGACCAGTGGATTGATGAAGCCCTTGCAAGTTATTCATCCTTGCTGTTCGCTGACAGCCAAAAGACTCCCGACCGCCGCATGCATGTTTGGCTCGATCGCTACCGCAACAGGCTGGAAGAAAAACTGCCCAATTCCAATCTGATCGCAGCGGACATCGGCGCGCTCTCTCTTGGCAATCGCTTGACCTCCTCTAAAGCCCCGGAAGGTTTCGAACTCGTCATTTACTCCAGAGGCGCCTGGGTCATTCACATGATTCGCGAGATGCTCCGCCAGCCGGGAACAAAAGATCCCGACGCGCGTTTCCGCTCGTTTCTCCAAAAGCTCTACGCGAAATATCAATTCCGCGCGCTCTCCACTGCCGACCTCCAACACGAATTGAACGCCGTCATGACTCCTGCCATGGACCTCGATGGAAATCGCTCGATGGAATGGTTTATCGAAGACTGGGTGCGCGGCACCGGCGTGCCCCACTACCACCTCGAGTACAAAACCAGCCGCGCGGAAAAAGGCTTTGTCGTAAAGGGAAAGCTTCTGCAGTCGCGCGTGCCGCGCGGTTTCGTCGCGCCGGTCCCTATCTACTCGTCAAACGGAACGTATCTGGGCCGTGTGATCGCAAGTGGTGAGGAAACTCCCTTTCACTTTTCCTCTGCCACCGACCCGGGAAAATTGCAGATCGACCCGCACATGACTTTGCTCTGTCTTGTGGACCACTGAACTAAGGCGCGTAACGAAACCCTCTCACGACTTGCAAGTCACGAAACTCCGGTCGTTGTGGTTACGGTCTAGAAATGGCGTCGGCGATCCGTGGACGCGGGCGAATGCCGCGTCCACGGATCAATCCACCGGCGTCGAGCAGCGCGTACTTGTTACAGGATGTTGGAGCAGGTCGCCGGGGCTGGCGCGTCAATCCGGCGATTGGCCTTGGCCGGATCAAATGGAACGAGCTGAACGGCGATGGTTGAGGCGGGAACCGAGCCTTCGTTGCGGATGATGTGGACTTGACCGTCACCGGAATCGACCAGTGTGGGTGCCGGTTGTCCCGGGACAAATGTGTACACGTGCGGTGTGCAGTCTTCCATATACTCGGTTATGGTTCCGGACGTGAGAATGATGAGACTGTGGCCTGGGTGCGTATGCCAGCCGGTGCTGGCTACCGCTCCAGTGACCGGATTGACGGCCGGCCAGAAATTGTTCTGTACGTACAGGTCTGACGGCCCTTTGGTTTTCTGCAACGATAGCCAGACGTCACCGGGGAATCCCGCGGGAAGCGAATCCTTCGAAGACTGGTTAAAGACATCAAATTGTCTGAAGCTGCCGGCGGCGATGGTTGTAGCCTTGAATCCACCAGCCGAGGGTGTAGCCAAGACGTTTTCGGTGTAGAAGATGGCCGCGGCGACAACCGTGGCAGTGAACAAAACTGCCCACATCATTTTTCTGCTCATACTCGAATCCTCCGTCTTTCCCTTTTTCATTTGATCCATTTGCCGTCGCCGAATGGTGACGCGCGGACACGATCTGACACTTTGGCAAGCACCGTCAAAGGGTAAGGAGCGGAATGCGAGCCGTTCTTCTATTTACCGTTCTTTGCCGTAATTTGCGGTGGCATGAATGCGGTTCGGAGGTTAGAATCCGGCTTCCGGATTAGCGACAACTGCGGGGCAATTCAGGAGAGCGCTATGGGCGAACCCATCCCAGGCACACAGCCATCCGCACGACCGTCAGAAGGCCGACTCGACTCCTGGAAGGAAATCGCGGCGTACCTCAACCGCGACGTGACCACGGTACAGCGGTGGGAGAAGCGGGAGGGGATGCCCGTTCACAGGCATGTGCATGACAGGATGGGTTCAGTTTACGCTTTTCGCGTGGAATTGGATGCGTGGGCACGCGGTCGGAACATCCGAACCGCAGACAATGAGCGAACAGCACAGGAGAATGAGAGCGATGCACCCCTCCTCATTGTCGATGCACCGCGACATTCCACTGGAACTGGCTCCCGAAACAAGTGGATATTCGTTTTTGGATGGGCACTGGTGACCGTCGCATTGGTGATTGGTGCAGGCCTTTGGCTTCGGGGGAAGGAGTATTACTGGCGAAACCCGATCGCCGACGCGCGATTTCAGACGATCACGGACTTCGATGCAGTGGCGCAGGCGGCTACAGTGTCACGCGACGGCCATTTCGTGGCGTTTCTGTCGAACCGGGACGGGCAAATGGACGTGTGGCTGACGCAGGTCGGGTCAGGCCAGTTCCACAACTTGACGCGAGGCAGCGCGCCGGAACTTGTTAACCCATCCGTGCGTACGATGGGGTTTTCGCCCGATGGGTCTCTCGTTACGTTTTGGGTGCGCAAAAAGAACGGATCAAGCAGCGGCGACATCGCCATTTGGGCGGTACCAACCCTGGGTGGAGAGCCGAAGCCCTACCTTGAAGGAGTGGCCGAGTCCGATTGGTCGCACGACGGTTCCCTACTCACGTACCACACGCCTGGACCAGGAGACCCCCTGTTCGTATCAACCGGCGACCGCCGGCCGGAAGACAAGCCCATTTTTACGGCGCCAGCCGGGCTCCACAGTCACTTTCCGTTGTGGTCGCCGGACACGGCATTCATTTACTTCGTTCAGGGTTCGCTACCGGATAAATTGGACATCTGGCGAATTCGTCCAAACGGCGGAACTCCCGAACGGATCACGTCGCACAATGGGCGCGTGACTCACCCGGTGCTATTGGATAAGCGGACATTGATGTATTTAGCCAGCGATCCTGACGGTTCGGGGCCGTGGCTTTACAGCATGGACGTCGAGCGCCGCATTGCGCACCGGCTGAGTTCTGGACTAGACCGATACACATCGTTGGCGGCAACCGCTGATGGTCGCCGCCTGATTGTAACGCTCGCAAGCACGAAAAGAACTTTGTGGCGCGTGCGCATCGATGATGCGAAGCGCGAGGTGCCCGCGGCGACTCAAATTCCGCTGACCACCAGCACGGGATTTTCCCCGCGACTCGGTGCAAATTATCTCTTGTATGTTTCCGCAAGCGGCACGAGTGAGAGTATCTGGAAGCTCGTCAACGGAACTGGCACGGAGTTGTGGAGTGGCGTGGGCGCGCAAATATTTGGCGGTCCGGCAGTCTCTCCCGACGGACGGAATATCGCCTTCTCGGTGCGGCAGCATGGCCAGGCACTTTTGTACGTAATTCAGGCCGACGGCATCAACGCGCGGATTGTGGCCGATTCGTTGAACTTGCAGGGCGCTCCCGCATGGGAACCCGGGGGCCAATCCATCACCTCCGCAGTGGAAGATCACGGCGTGCCACACCTCTTCCGTGTGCCTGTGAATGGTGGCTCACCCGCGCCGTTCGTAGAGGAGTACTCGGTTGATCCCGCGTGGGCACCCGACGGCCGCTTCGCTGTGTATTCAGGGCCCGACATTGGCACGACGTTTTCGGTCAAAGCCGCCGCGGCGGAGCCCGCAGCGTATGCCGCTCCTCATACAATACCGGCCCTGACACTAACCCGCGGAGCTCGGCACTTGACCTTCCTGCATGAAGGACGTGCACTGGTATTTTTGCGAGGAGAGATTCAACATAAGGATCTTTGGCAGATCGACTTGGACACCGGAACCGAGCGGCAATTGACCCATCTGGCTCCTGACTTCAACATTCGGGACTTCGACATTTCACAAGATGGCCGTGAAATCGTCCTCGAACGAGTGCAGGAGCGTTCGGATGTAGTGCTGGTGAACTTGCCCCAGCCATGATCGCAGAGACGCGAAGACGAAGTTTTGTTACCGGCATCAAATGGCCGGACTAAAATCTTCGATAGAGCGGCGCTAGCTTAAATAGCGGGCTTTTTGAATTCAGCTCCGCGTGGCCCGTCATTCCAACGATGTACGGAATGCCCTCCGGATCGGCCGGGACACTGCGTAACATCCCGGCATTCACCAGTTCGTTAAGACTTTCCGCCTGACTTCCTGTTTTCTTTGCGTATTCCGCCAGCAATCGGTCGAGTTGTTCCTTATCGTCATCCGTTTTCAGTAGGATCAGGTGGGTCTTGGCGTTCTCGCGCACGGTTTCGTCCTGCGCGGACTGAAATATCTCGGTCCAAAGCAATCGCGAAGTCTGGCGCGTATTTCCTCGTTCCGTAACTCGCGCGCCCATAATTTTCATCCAGGGCTGCGCTCCAGTCACTTTGCTACCTGTGTCGTAGGCTTCGGCCGCCTTCTCGTTGTCGTGCAATGCAAAATAGTAGACGTTGCCGAGGTCCTGATACAGCCGCCAGTACTCCGGATTTTCGCGAATTCCCCGTTGAATCAAAGCAATCGCATAATCCGGTCGCCCCGCTCCGACCGGTCGTGCCTCCGCCAAAAAAGTGGAGCCGAACCGGTACGCAGGTATCAAATTTGGATCGAGTGCCGTCGCCAGGTCCAGGAGCGGCCACAGCCCGTCCAGATTCTGTTCGCGTCGTTCTCCCTTGCTTCCGTAATACTGCACCACGCGCGTCCAATACACGTCCGCCATCAGCGGCGCATACTCCAGGCTCAGAAGTTTCACCATCTTGCCGGAGCGCAGCAGCACTTCATCTTGCTCTTCGTGCAGCACGGAAAGATCGCCATCAATCGAGTGTTGCAACCACGAGATTCCGGCGAAACCTGCCGGCAATACCAGGAGGCACAAAATCGCAATGGAACGTTTCGAAGTCATTTCAGGTTTTTGCGTCCAAACACAACCGACGCTGCGCCCAGCACCACCGCGCAGTAAAGCATCGCGTAGAGCGTGTTGTGCACGATCAATATGCCGGGCAGCGGCCTTGCGTGAGCTGCGGCCGCCATTACGTCAAAATTTTGAAAATTCGGCAGCAAATACGAAATGCCCGTGAAAAAGTGCCGGGCCGCCGGACCCACGCGGCTCGCATCCAGATTTCGCATCTCGGAAATAAAGAGCCCCGCGATATACAAACCGGACGTAAACAAAATCGCGAGCAGTTGCGACGTGAAGCAGGAAAACAGCAGTGCCAACGCCACCACTATCGCCAGCTTCAACAAAATGAAATAGACCGCGACAAACGCCGTTGCGTCTCCGGATCCCAACGAATGCTTCACGTACAGCAGCGCAAGCATCAGTCCCACGGCCATCGCCCCGGTGTTTACCGTCAGCGTAAGGACGAGCCCGCCGAACTTTCCTACTAGAAATTCCCACCGCCGCAGCGGTTTCGACAGCAGGGCGTAAAGTGTGCGCTTTTCGATCTCCTTGGACACCAGCCCAACGCCTGTGAAGACGGCGATCAGCAATCCGATTACGGAAATTGCGCTCAACCCAAGACTCACCAGTACAATCGTTTCGATTCCAATCGAAATCTGGCCTACGAGAATCGCCGTCGCGATCAGCAGCAGCGCAAAAAAAACCAGGTTGTACAGCACGCGGTCGCGCACCGCTTCCCGGAACGTGTTCCAAGACACCGCCGCGATTCGCGTCATTTTCCGCTCACCTCAATCGCCGCAGCCTGTGCGCGGTCTTTCTCCACGAGGTGCAGAAAATACTCTTCGAGAGTTGGTTTGATCGGCGTGACCGCGGCTAGCTTCGCGCCCGCCGCGCGCACTTCCTCGATCGCGGCAAACACATTTTCTTCCGGCACGCGCATCGCGTACCGGCTGCCGGACTTGCTCGCCTTGGCGCGTAGCGTCGCGCTGCGCACGTCATCATCCGCGTCGAACACAATTTCGATCTCCTGCGCTTTCACCCCGACAATCTCATCCGGACGCCCGACGCCCTGCAATTTCCCGCCGACAATCACACCCACCTTGTCACAAAGCATTTCCGCGTCGGTCAAAATATGTGTGGAAAAAAACACGGTCTTCCCGCCGCGCTTCAATTCCGAAATGATGTCGCGTACTTCGTGTCGTCCGATCGGATCGAGCCCCGACATCGGTTCATCCAGAATGACGACTTTGGGATCGTGCAGAATCGCCTGCGCCAGCCCCACGCGCTGCAACATTCCCTTGGAATATTTTCGCAGCTGGATTTTTTCAGCCGTTTCCAGTCCAACTTTTTTCAGCATTTTTCCGACGCGCTCTTTTCGCTCCGCCGATTTCATTCCGTAAAATCGAGCAAAATAATCGAGCAGCTCCGCGGCCGTCAAATAGTCGTAAAAATACGGCTGCTCGGGCAGGTAGCCGATGTCCTTATGCATCTCGACGTCAGTGATAGGCCGGCCAAGAATCCTGGCGCTGCCGGACGTTGGGAAAATAATCCCCATGAGCAGTTTTATCGTCGTGGATTTTCCGGCGCCGTTGGGGCCGAGGAATCCGAACGATTCGCCCTCTTCGATTCGCATCGACAAATTTTCCAGAGAGCGCTTTGTTTTCAGATGGAGAAAGCCGGTGGGGTAGTCCTTCGTCAGGCTTTCTATTTCGATTGCAGGTTCCGGCATGCACTCATTTTTGTTGACGCGGAGCGTAGCGTCAATCGCGGGCTCGCGGGATGGTGCGCCAGATGAAACTTCGTAGGGCTAATTCGTGTTGCGGCTGCCGCCTATTTGGACGAGATCGCCGGAAACAGGAGGTGGCGGCATGGGCATGGGCTTTTTCGTTTGCGGATCGCGCCAGTTATCGAGCATGGCGATTTGCTGTACGCAGGAGACGGTGCAGCGCGGGCCGCAGAACTTGTCGGTCAGATATTCGTGTTGGCGCATTTCCGGAGTGTACTGCGACAGTGGAATTCCGGGGTAGCCGCGCTGCTGCGAACACCAGTGAACGAGGCCATCTTCGCAGATGTAGAGGTAGCGCGAACCAGACCGGCAGCGCCAGGTGTGTTCTTTCGCGCGCGCGACGTTGTGCTGGAAATCGTTGAAGCGCGAGTACGAACGTTTTCCCAAAATCATGATCTCTTCAAAGATTTGAATTTGTTTATCGTCGAGCGGTTTTAGCTGGCCGTTGTGGTCATGAATAATTCCAACGGTGCTGGTGAAACCGAGAGCAACTGCACGGTGCGCAATCGTCAGCGCGTCGTCGGGATTTTTCACGCCGCTGCCGAGCACGGAATTGATGTTGACTTGAAATACCGCATATTCCGCGAGCCATTCGAGGCGCGAATCGAGCGTCTTCAAACTCTTTTTGGAGACTTCGTCGGGCGTGACGTTATCAATCGAAATCTGCAGGTGCTCGAGGCCAGCCTCGTTCAAAGTCCTGATTCGATCTTTGCTCAACAAAAATCCGTTGGTGATCATTCCGGCGATCATGCCGCGCTTGCGGATGTGCCGGATAATTTCTTCGAGTTCAGGATGCATCAGCGGTTCGCCGCCGCTGATGGTGATGATGGACGTGCCCATATCGGCGAGCAGGTCTAGGCGGCGCTTCATTTCTTCGAGCGGTACAGGCTTCGAGACGTCGTCGTATTCGTTGCAATAGCCGCAATCGAGATTGCAGCGGCGCATGGGGATGATGTGGACGAGAACGGGATGCTTCGTCGAGATGAGCGCCTTCGTAATCATGCGCAGCTCTCGCATACGCGTCCGCACAAAACGCAAACGTTTGCGCCAGCGCACGCCCGCGCTCGCCTTAGCGATTTTTCCCTTTTCTGCCATGAATTGTGCGAAATCCCCTGCCTTTAAGTATACATGACGCGAAACTCTCCACTTGCGCGGTGCGCTTCCCTGCTAACATTTTGCTAACTTCGCGCTCGACAGGGGTTGCCAATGAAATTCTTCGCTCTGACCGCCATTCTCGCGCTTGCGCTTTACCCTGCGCCCGCCGCGCAGGACAAAGCTGGTTCGGCCGACGAAATCCAGGTACGCCAGCTGGAACGCGCATGGAATCAGGCCGAAATGAAGCAAGAGGTCGGCGCGGTGGACAATCTCGTTGCCGATTCGCTCGTCTACACCGATTACGACGGCTCCTTCATGAATAAAAAAGAGTATCTGAAGTGGATCGTCGATCCGGATCAGAAGGCCGACCACATTTACGACGAGGGCTTGAACGTTCAGGTTTATGGAAACGCAGCCGTTGTCACGGGAATTTATCGCGAAACCGGCAAGAACAAAGGCAAGCCATACGTGGTGCGTTCGCGGTACACGGATACGTGGATTAAGCGAAACGGGTTGTGGCAGTGCGTGGCGAGCCAGAGCACGTTGCTGCCGGCGAAATAGAGGCGTCTGAACGTCCGAAGGTCTGAACGTCTTGACGTTCGGACGTTCCAACGTGTAAACGTTTCGACGTTCAACGGTTCCAGCGGAGCGCTCATGAAATTCGCGAAATATCTTTTCTATGTGGCCGGGGTTTGGGGAATTCTCGTCATCACGCCGCTGTTTTTTATTTTCGATCAGATTGGAGTGAAGGATCCGCCGCCGGTGACGCATCCGCTGTTTTATTACGGATTCGCGGGAGTAGCGCTGGCGTGGCAGTTTGTGTTTCTGGTGATTGGATCGAATCCGGTGCGCTTCCGGCCGCTGATGCTGGTCAGCATTCTGGAGAAGCTCGGATACTTTGTTCCAGCGCTCATTCTTTATTCGCAACATCGCGTTCATCCGGTGGATCTGCTCATCTCCTGCGGCGATGCTTTGCTGGCCGTTCTTTTCTTCATCGCGTACCTCAAAACGCCTTCCTCGAATAGTTAGATCGTGATGTGTTTGCAACCGTGGGGCACGACATATCGTGCCCCTACACAAGCTATGAGGTCGCGACTTTGGTGACACCCCGGCATTTTCTGGCAAAGAGTGCGCAAGTGATTGAAAGAACGTGAGATGAGTTGCACGGCTTGGCAAAGAGTGACAAAGAGCGCGCAAAGAGAGCAGAAGAATGGAGAAGGTGGGACCGGAGGGATTCCCGAAACGGGACAGGGTACCCCCCTCCCCTGTTTTTTCGTAAGTATTCATTCTAAAGGAGTTAGAAATTGGAATTCTGTAAGTATTGATTGTAAAGGGGCTAGCGGAAATTGGCGGGAAGGCAAAAAAGCGGGTGTTCGCCGCGAGGCTATCAGAGAGCGTCGAGCAGGACACACCCCATCATAATACAATACGTTTACTTTGTCAACAAGATTACTTCATTCTAATCATTGCGGACGTTGTTGAATAAGAAGGATTTGGGAGAGCCAAGAATTCAGGAGGCAAATCGTGGATTTTAGGCCGCAAATCGGGTCTATACTAGGCGTATGACCAAGCAGGCATTGGAGCTATTGCAGAAAGCGCTGACACTTCCCGAAGCTGACCGGGCGGCGCTCGCGGGTTCCCTGCTGGAGAGTTTGGACCAAGTGGTCGATGCCGACGCTGAGATTGCTTGGCAAAGCGAAGTCTCGCGCCGGATTTCCGACCTCGACTCGGGAAAAGCAAAAACGGTCCCTTGGGAAGAGCTTCGCAGTAGCCTCGCCGCCCGCCTTGCGAATGGCAAATAAGCCAGTTCAATTCCACGAAGAAGCTTCCACGGACATAGAGGCAGCGTTTGAATGGTATTTTGTGCGGGGCGAATGGGCCGCCGCCAGATTCCTGCAAGCTATGGACGAAGGAGTCCGTAACATCGCTGAATCGCCGGCGCGGTGGCCGCTTGCCGACTCGGGCACGCGGAAGTATTTGCTGGGGACGTTTCCCTTCGCGCTGATCTATCGAGAGCTTTCGTCGTGCGTTCAGATTATCGCGGTCGCACATACGAGTCGTCGCCCTGGGTTTTGGACAGGCAGGCTGTAACGGGAATTCCCACAACGCTCGCTCGCGACGACACAACCTAAACTAGAAAAGCAACTTCAACCGCAGGGCGTGGCACCTTATCGGGGAAAAAAGGGAAATAGCTTACGAATCTCTTCTTCGCTGGGCTGACGTCCGTATTCGGTGATTTCAAAGGCCTCGACGTGCTGGATGCGAGTCGCTTCCGCCCCATAGCGTTTCTCGAGTGCACCTTGCCATTCGGGGGACGCCTTTCGCACCGCCATCGGTTGCGCCGCCAGCCATTTCTTCCGCTCAACGGCATCCTTAGGGACCTGATCGAGATTTCCAATGGTCCACGGCAGCCATTCATAAAACTGTGAAACATGCGCGTCCAACATATCGATCTTCTTTTGGAACACGTCGTCGATTGACACCACGATGTCCGGGCGGAACGGCTGCGGCATGGTGAAACGGTCGCTGTAGTACAGAAACATGGGGTTGCGCGGCAGCGGCGGCATATCTTTAACGAGGTTGGGCACGATGACCATATACGAAGCATCCTGAACTAGAACGCCCGTATACCGGTGGTCCGGATGATAGTCGTTGGGGCGTGGCCCAATCACGACGTCTCCCTTCCACTGACGGATCTCACGGATGACTTGTTCGCGGACATCCAGCGTAGGCAAGAGCTTGCCGTCATGGTTGTCGAGCACCTCGTATTCGATGCCGATGCGTCGGCCGGCTTCCTGCGCCTCCGCGCGGCGGCGCCTGGCAAGTTCTTCTCCCCCCTGAGTCTGGTGGCCCGCATCACCGTTGGTTAACGACACGAACTTAACCTTAAAACCGAGCGCTGCGTACTTGGCGGCCAGGCCTCCTGCGCCGAGGTCACAATCGTCCGGGTGCGCGCCGAAGGCAATGACGCGCACAGGCTCATTCTGCGCGGACGCGACGGGAAAGAACGGTGTAGTTAAAAGCCACGCGGCAAATACCGCACAATGAACAAAGAACCGGCGCCGGAATAGTTTCAGCATGCGCAATTACCTCGCGCCAGATCATACGCCGGAGTGTTCGAAGATCTCGCCAATTAGTGCGGCCGGACTGAAACGTCTTACGAGCATGCATCACTACCCAAGCAAGCCACCCGAGAACAGGTCAGCCTAAACGAGAGTCAGGCCACGAAGACAAGACGGACATTTCCGAAAGGATGATGGCTATGAACACCCGAAAGAACCACGCCGATATGTCGGCGGCGGAAAAGGCAGCTTATGTCTCCGCGGTGCTGGCCTTGAAGAACAAAGTGAAGAGTGTCTTGAAGCCCGGCAAAATGAGGCGCTACGACGACTTCGTCCAGATTCACAAGAACGCAATGATGGGACCGGACATGTTGATGCCGATGCCTCACGGCGGCCCGCTCTTTTTTCCATGGCACCGCATACTGCTGCGGCAGTTTGAGCTGGCGTTACAGGCAGCCGCCGGCAATTCCAATATTGCGATTCCCTACTGGGACTGGGAACTCTCCGGAACGAATAGCCCGTTTACCAACGACTTTATGGGCGGAGATGGAGATGCAGCGCAAGGGCATCGCGTGGTATCGGGCCCGTTTGCCTATGCAACGAAGAAGTTCAAGATTCGTGTCTGGGACGAGAGCTCTGGAGACAAGGGACTGTTGAGAGAATTCGGGAATGACCCGACCGCGTATCTACCCACACAGCCACAAGTGGCATCGGGACTGACCAAGATACCTTATTCGCCCGCGACCAATAGTTGGGAGAGGACGTGCGAAGGCGGAATGCACAACCCTGTGCACCGCTGGATCGGCGGTAACATGGGAGATGCCACGTCTCCGAACGACCCGATTTTTTTCATGCACCATTGCTATATCGATCTGCTGTGGGAAAAATGGCGGAAGCAACATCCGACGAGCGGCCCGTACCTGCCGACCTCCGGCACGCCAGGCTATGATTTGGCTTCGAAGTTAGTCTTCAATAAGGCAGGCAAGCCGGCGCCGTGGGCGGGTTCGTGGAAAGTGCAAGATACGTTGGACACGACCAGCCTTGGGTATGTCTACGCTTGAGCAACTTCAACACTAAGACCCAGGCTCTGGAAAGCGAGCCGTGGGGCACCTGTGATCTTTCGAGAGGTTGTCCATTCGATTTGACTCGGAGAAGCTGCTTGTGACGAGCAACTAGGTTTCTTTGGAGGGATCGAATGGACATTCATAAGAATGCCCGACTCAGCTTCCGCAGTCG
>Ga0137409_10000443_pt1 | contig 44934 bp, 43 predicted proteins | sample CZODoug1_16funga_FD_122059 | JGI IMG/M metagenome (GOLD analysis project Ga0137409, IMG submission 122059) | Vadose zone soil fungal communities from Angelo Coast Range Reserve, California, USA - CZODoug1_16fungal (Hybrid Assembly) | ecosystem: Environmental > Terrestrial > Soil > Vadose zone...
GAGCGTCTCGGCGAAGCGGGCCAGCAGGCTGTATTCGGGCGCCTCGACGCGGCCGTCGGCGACGACGACCTCGATCAGGTCCTCGAGCAGGGCGTCGCGCTCGGCCGCCGTGGCGGGGATGCCGATGGAGAGCTTGCGCTGCTGGCCGAGGCCGATGATCTCGTTCATCTCCATGGAATTGATGTTCATCCGGGCGGCTTTTCGCTGGAGGACGACCTTCTCGGCGTCGGCGAGATAGCCGTCGGCGAACGCGGCGGCGACGAGGGCCTCGAACTTGCGCCGGGTGCCGGCATCGGTCATGGCTCTGAGACTCCCCAGTTCCGGTTCCGTGACGCCGGATTATATCATCGGCTGGTCGTCGAAGGGGCCGCGGGGCCGGGGCGGCGGCTCGAACGGGCGAGCGCGGAGACCGAGCGAGAGGATGTCGGCGACCGAGCGCAGCTTCTTCATCTCGTCCTCGGAAAACGCCCCGATCTTCCGCCGGAGCAGGAGGCGTCCGGTCGTCTCGCCGATCCCGAGCAGCAGGCAGGCTTCGAAGCCGCCCTCGATCTCCTTCGAGTACTCGGCTTCGCGGGAGCCGATGCGCGGAACCTCGCCCAGGCCGGGCCGCTGCGGCTCGACGCCAGGTTTGACGGTGCGGCACCAGATCTTGCCCTGGTCTTCGATATCGTAGCGCAGCCAGTCGGCGGGGACGATTTTGAGCAGCTCCGTGCTGAGGTCGGGGAGCAGCGTCTGGACCGCCTTCTTCTGGCGCAGGACGACGGCGATGCGCTCGAGCATGGGCCCGTTGTACCGCGGCGCGCCGGGATCTTTCAACACTAAACGGATCGCCCCGGTGTAGGATGGACGGCGATGCCGCCCCCCGCGCGCCTCCGGTCCGCCGCCGCGATCCTGCTCCTCCTCGCCCGGGCGGGGTCGGGTCAGGAGGCCCGCCCCCCGCGCCTGGACCTGCGCGTCGCCGCCGACGGATGGGGGGAAGCCCGGACGGCGGACATCCAGGCTCTGCTCCGTTCCGCGGCCGACGAGCTCCTCCTGCGCTTTCCCGGATTCCCGCTTCCGGTGATCGACGTGTCCCGCAGCATGGCGGGCCCCATCACCCTCTACAAGCGCGGCCCGGACGGGGAGGTTCAGGTCAAGCTCGACGTCGAAGGGATGCTCTGGGCGCGATTCTCCTTCCAGTTCGCCCACGAACTCTGCCACGTGGTTTGCGGCGCGGAGGAGTATGCGAACCCCAACCAGTGGTTTGAGGAATCGGTCTGCGAGACCTCGTCGCTCTTCGTGCTCGGGCGCATGTCAGAGACCTGGAAGACCCGCGCGCCGTACCGGAACTGGACGGAGTACGGGCCCGAACTGAAAAAGTACCGCGACGAGCGGATCGAGAAGGAAGGCGAGCCCCTTCCCGAGGGCGTTCCCTTCGACGAATGGTTCCGGGGGAGGGAAGCGGCCCTCCGGGCGGACCCGCACCTGCGAAAGGCGAACCTGACGATCGCCGCGGCGCTGCTGCCCCTCTTCGAGGAAGCGCCCGGGCACTGGGAGGCGCTTCGCTGGCTGAACACGGTGCATGGGCATAAGGACCGGACGTTTTCCCGGTATCTCGGCGACTGGTCGCGCTCCGCGCCGGAGAACCATCGCGACTTCATCCGCCGCCTGGCGAAACGGCTGGGCGCGACCGTGGATCCTTAAGGCGATCGGAATCGCATGACCCCCGCCCGGCGCGCCTCCCTCCTGCTCTCCGCCACCACCCTCCTGTGGGGCTCCAGCTTTTTCACGATGGACTGGGGCGCGCGCGGAGTCGCGGCTCGCGTCGGCGCCGCCGCGGCCCCCTCGGGCTTCCTCTTCCTGCGCTTCCTCGCCGCCGCGATCCTCCAGGCCGCGATCTTCCCGGGCCTGCTGCGCCGGCTCTCGGCGCCCCTCGTCCGGGCGGGCGCGCTCCTGTCCGTGCCGTTCTACCTGGGCTTCATCCTCCAGACGACCGCGCTGGCCTTGTCGACGTCGACCATCGTCGCATTCCTGACCAGCCTCTTTGTCGTCATCACGCCGCTGATCGGGCGGCTGTTCTTCCGGGAGCGCGCGGGCGTGGGGGTCGTGACGGGCGCAGTCGTCTCGCTGGCCGGCGTCTGGGTGATGACGGATCCGGCCGGAGGACTCGGGCGCGGCGAGCTGCTGGGGATCGCGTGCGCCGTCGCGTTCGCGTTCCAGATCCAGATGACGAACGTCATCACGAAGAGCCATTCGCCCGAGGCGATCTCGTTCGTCCAGTTCGTCTGCGCCGTGATCTACTCGGGGATCACGCTGGCCGCGATGCGGGTCTCTCCCGGGGAGCTGTTCCGCTCGCTGGGGGAGCGGCAGGTCGCCTGGACGGTGCTCTACCTGGCGGGGGCCTGCTCGGTGGTGGCGATCGGCGTTCTCAACCGCTACCAGCGGGACATCTCCGCCGCGCGCGCGTCGGTGATCTATATGGCGGAGCCCGTGATCGCCGCGATCTTCGCGGCGGCCCTGGCGATGGAGCCGATGACCTTGCGAAAAGCGCTCGGAGGCGCGATCATTCTTGCCGGCAACCTGGTGTGCGAGCTGATCGACCGAAGGGCTCCGGAGGAGAAGGAGGCATGAAAGACTATTTCGGCGGGCGCGAGGAGCAGCTGGTCCGGTACCTGAACCGCGTCTTCCACCCGGAGGACGCGGTCCTGAAGGAGATCCGCGAGCGCAGCCTCAAGGCGGGGCTTCCGGAGATCCAGCTGGGAAGCATGGACGCGCTGCATCTCGAGGTGCTGGCGAGGACGGCCGGGGCGAAGAAGGCCGTCGAGATCGGCACGCTCGGCGGGTATTCGGGGACGGCGATCGCGCGCGGCCTGGGGAAGGGCGGCCGGCTCCATACGTTCGAACTCGAGCGGCGCCATGCCGAGGTCGCGCTCGAGTCCTTCAGGAAAGCCGGGGTGCTGGACCGCGTGATGGTCCACGTCGGCCCCGCGCTGGAGCGGCTGCCCGAGATCGAGCACGAGGAGCCGTTCGACCTGGTCTTCATCGACGCCGACAAGGAATCGTATCCCGCCTATCTCGCCTGGGCGGCGCACCATCTCAAGGTCGGCGGGATGGTGCTCGGCGACAACGCGTTCGCGTTCGGCGAGATCGTCGACGGCCGGAGCGCCGGGGCGGAGGCGATGCGCGAGTTCAACAAGGAGCTGGCCCAGGGCGGGCGCTTCCGCTCGACGATGCTGCCGACCGGCGAAGGACTCTGCCTGGGCGTGAAGATCCGCTAGGGGAAGAGCTTCCGGCGGCGGGCGTCCTCATAGCCCAGGACGTGCAGCACCGGGCCGCTCTGGAGTTCGACGCGGTCGCCCAGACCCAGGTCGTAGCGGACGCGGGAGCCGTCGATCCACAGCCTGAGCCCGACGGTGAGGGACTGCAGGCCGAGCTTCGGGACGAAGCCGCGCGACAGTCCGTAGCGGCGCTGGGGCCAGGTATAGGGCTCGCGCACCAGATACTGAAGCCGCTTCGACGAGATGGGCATCCGCCGGCCGCCGGCCGAGCGGATGCCGGCGGTGGACCCCGCGGCCGTGGAAATCCAGACCCCCGAGCTCTTCTGCTGCTCGACGGCGGTTCCGACGCTCAGGTGGTAGCGGGTCATCGCAGCGGGATTCTTGTGGGCGATCAGCACGTCGTTGAAGGCCAGCTCCCGCACGGGCCTGCCGTTGATCGCGATGCTCAAGCGGTGGATGCGGACGGCCTTCAGGGTTCCGGCCAGCGCCCGCTCGAGCGGCTCGCGGAAGCCGCTGCTGTCCGCGCAGGTCCAGAGCCCCAGCGAATTGGCGGGGTCGGAGTTGATCCCGAGGATGGGCGTGTCCTTCAGGTAGCGCGCGGCGGCGAAGAAGGTGCCGTCGCCGCCGAGCGAGATCACCAGGTCGTAGCGCCGGCGCGCGGCCACGGAGCCGCGGAAGACGGCGTCGGAGGAGACGCCGAGCCGGGCCAGGTGGGCGGTCAGGTCGCCCAGCGCGCGCCGGTTCTCCTGGTCGGCGGTGAGCAGGCGGTGGCGGTCGGCGGGTTCCAGCAGCGCGAGCCCTTTCGCGTCGCCGCCGTGCGACTCGAGGAAGGACTTCTTGTAGACGATGAGCACCTTCATACGATCGGGCCGTCCAGGATCTTCATCCTCGGAAGCGCGAAGGAATACAGCTGGGCGGGGCGGTGCGCGCCGGCGGACCGCTTCTGGCCCTCGGCCTTCAGCAGGCCGAGCGAAAGCATCTTCTTCCTGAAATTGCGCTTGTCCAGCGGCCGCTCCAGGATCGCTTCATACAGGCGCTGGAGCTCCGACAGCGTGAACTGCTTCGCCAGCAGCTCGAAGCCGACCGTGGTGTAGCCGATCTTGGCGCGCAGCCGCTGCAGCCCGGTCTTCAGGATCTTCGCGTGGTCGAACGCGAGCTTCGATGTCCGGCCCGCGGGATGCCAGTCGGCTTTGGCCGCGTCCGTCGATGCGCGCAGGGGGGCGGGGGGCGTGAGGGCGTAATAGGCGACCGCGACGGTGCGGCCGCGCGGATCACGGTCGGGATCGCCGAACGTGTAGAGCTGCTCGAGGTAGACGTCCCGCAGGCCGGTCTCCTCCTCCAGCTCGCGGCGGGCCGCCTCTTCGAGCGTCTCGCGCTCGCGGACGAAGCCGCCGGGCAGAGCCCACTGGCCCCGGAAGGGCGGGATGCCCCGCTCGATGAGCAGCACCTGGAGCCCGCCGTCGCGGACGGTGAAGATGACCAGGTCGACCGCGACGCTGACCGCGGGCGGTTTCACAGCCTCCACCCCTCCGGCCGCTTACAGCTTCCGCGCGATCGGCAGACGGCGGCCCGTGCCGAAGGCCTTCGACGTCACGCGCAGCCCCACCGGAGTCTGGCGGCGCTTGTATTCGCTCTTCTCGACGAGGGCGACGGCCTTGTCGACGGCGTCCTTCGCGTGGCCCGCGGCGACGATCTCTTCCGGAGACTTGTGCTCCTCGATATAGAGCTTCAGGATCGGGTCGAGGATGTCGTACTCGGGCAGGTCGTCCGAGTCGCGCTGGTTGTGGCGCAGTTCGGCGCTCGGCGGACGCTGGATCGTGTTCGCGGGGATCAGCTCGCGGCCGGAGTTCACGACCTCCTTCGCGATGCGGTAGACGAGGGTCTTGGGGACGTCGGCCAGCACGTCGAGGCCGCCGGCCATGTCGCCGTACAGCGTCGTGTAGCCGGTGGCGAGCTCGCTCTTGTTGCCGGTCGACAGCAGCAGGTGACCCTGCTTGTTGGAGATCGCCATCAGGACGGTGCCGCGGATGCGGGCCTGGAGGTTCTGTTCCGACAGGTCGCCGGGGCGGCCGCTGATCACCTTGCCGACTTCGCCCGCGAACGAGTCGAAGATCGGCTGGATCGGGATGGTCTTGAAATCGATGCCCAGGTGCTGGGCGAGGACCTGCGCGTCCTTCTTCGACGCGTCGCTCGTGAACTGGCTGGGGAGGGAGACGCCCAGGACGTTGTCCGGGCCGAGCGCCTCGGCGGCGGCGACGGCGACGAGGGCCGAATCGATGCCGCCGGAGAGGCCGACGACGGCCTTCTTGAAGCCGCACTTGTGGGCGTAGTCGCGGGTGCCGAGAACCAGGGCGCGGTAGGTGGCCTCCGCGTCGGAAAGCTTCACGTTGTGCTGATCGCCCGCGCCGTAGTCGAGGTCGATCATGATGATGTCTTCTTCGAACGGCTTGGCGTGGGCGATGACGTTGCCCGACGCGTCGACCGCGAGCGAGTTGCCGTCGAAGATGAGCTCGTCGTTGCCGCCGACCTGGTTGACGCAGATGACGGGGCAGTTGTAGGCCTTGGCCTGCGCCTTCATGAGCTCCTCGCGCTGCAGATCCTTGCCGATGGACCAGGGCGAGGCGGACATGTTGAGGATGAGCTGGAACTTCTTCTTGGCCATCTCGGCGAGGGGGTCCTTGGCGTACTTGCGGGGCCCGCACATCTCGTCGGTCCAGATGTCCTCGCAGATGGTGAGGGCGATCTTCTGTGCGCCGATCTTGAGCGGGGCGGTGCCGGCGGCGGGCTCGAAGTAGCGCGCCTCGTCGAAGACGTCGTAGGTGGGGAGGAGCGACTTGAACGTGACGTAGGCGATCTCGCCGCCTTCGAGGAGGGCCGCGGCGTTGTAGAGCGGCTTGCCTTCGGCGGAGAGATTCTTTTCGACGAAGCCGACGAGCGCCGAGATGTCCTTGACCTTGGGCGCGAGTTCGCCGAGGGCGGCGATGTTCTGCTCGATGAAGGCGGGGCGGTCCAGGAGGTCGCGCGGGGGATAACCGGTGAGACAGAGTTCCGGAAAGACGACGAGCTGGGCGCCGAGCTCCCGCGCGCGGCCGATGTACTGCAGGATCTTGTCGACGTTGCCCTGGATATCCCCGATGGTGGGGTTGATCTGCGCCGCGGCGATTTTCATCGCAGTTCCTTTCCGGGCACGTCCGGCGCGCGGCGACCCGATGGTCTGCCCGCGCGGGGACCTCCCCTAGAGTTCAAATCTTCCTCTGTCCCCGGGTGTCGGCCAAACCGCGCCGATAGTATCCCCGGTTACGTCACCGCCACTGAACGGCCGTAAGACTTGCCTGCCAAGGAGATACGGGGCCATCCCGCCGCCCGTTGGAACGGGCAACCTCCTCGGCGTCGCGGAGACCGGCACCAAAGGGCGTTTTGCCGGCCCAAAGCGAGTCGATTTTATACTTGCAAGCGGGAACGGATGCAACAGGTATTTCCAGCCGGCCGAGGGGCGGGATCAGCCCCGGTATTCCGCACGGAGCTGCATCAGCAGCTCTCCCAGGCGGTTGCGCCCGCTTCCGTCTCCGCCGTCGCCCCAGTAACGGTCGTACTTCGTGTGCTCGACGATCTTCCGCTCGCCGGTCCCGAGCAGGAGCCGCTTCAAATCCTCGTGCTGCCCGAATTTCGCGCGCAGGGCCCCGAGCATGATCTCGTCCTTCGACATCTCCCAGTCCGGGCGCAGCGGACGTTTCCGGGAGCGCCCCATCCGCGCCGCGATCATCGGGCTCTTCGCGAGCCGGATCTCCTCCGCGTGCGGCGTCCCGGCGAATTTCTGTGCCTGGAAGTAATGCTCCGAGGTGGGCCAGGTCCGGCCCTTCAGACGGAACGGAAACGGCGCGAAGTTGGAGAAGGCGCCGTGTGCGTCGCTCACGCCGTAGAACAGAACCGGATGCTCCGCCATAATTAGTGTTCATACTACACTAAGTAGGCGGTCTGTCAAGTCGACGTCGTGCCGGAAACCGTTTCGGGAATGCAGCGGTATTGCGCAACAGGGGCGGTTGTTCGGGCGTCCAACGAGTGGTATAATTTCGAGCGCGGAGACGCGGTCATGCAAGACGTCATCGTCGGCGGAAACCTGCACGGACACAAACTCCTCGAGAAGGTGGGCCAGGGCCATTACGGCGAGGTCTGGCGCGCCGAGTATGCCGGCCACGAGGTGGCCCTCAAAATATTCAGCGGCGACCGCAAGCCCGCGCATCTCCGCCGCGAGGTCTTCGCCCAGTATGCCCTCGGCCGCCTCGACGGCGAGGAGGGCCGCTGGTTTCCGCGCGTCGAGCATCTCGACCTCGACGCCGACCCGCCTTATCTCCGGATGGAATTCATTGAGGGCTCGCCCCTCGAGAACCTTCTCTCGCCGTCGTCGCTCTCGCTCGACGAGCGGCTGTCGATCGGCGAGCAGATCCTCCGCGCGCTGGCCGCGGTGCATGCCCACGACTTCGTCCACGGCGACCTGTCGCCGCTGAACGTGCTCGTGACGGCGTCGCGCGACGTGCGCCTGATCGACGTCGGCTACGGCGCGCTCTTCGACGCGTCGGCGGACGTGGCCCTGTCGACGACGAACGAGGACCAGCCCGCGGGGGTGGCGTCGCCGCTGTATTCCGCGCCGGAGCGGTTCAAGCTGGCGGCGGACGGCTGCGGGAAGCCCTCGGATGTCTTCTCGTTCGGCAAGCTGCTCTATCACATGATCACGGGCGAGCAGCCCTTCGTGATCAAGCCGGTGAGCCTGAAATTCCGCGCGCTCGGCGCGGCCTGGGACGAATTCGTCTTCAAGTGCCTCGAGGAGAAGCCCGAGGCCCGCTTCGCGGACGCCACGGCCGCGCTGGCGGAATATCGCAGGATCTTCCGTCCGGCCCTGGCGCCCGGCGAATACCGCGCCGAATGCCCCGAGTGCACCGCGGCGCAATCCATTCCCGGCGGCTGGGCCGGCGAGCGCTTCGACTGCCGCGGCTGCGGCCGCCGTCTCGAGGTGCTGTTCTACGACGACGGCTCCCGCTACGCCACCACGGCGCTGCTGAGCCCCGCCGAGGCGTCCGTCGTGCCCGACGTCCAGATTCTCGACGTGCAGACCGCGGCCCAGTCGCGGAAGTTCTGCCCCTCGTGCGGCGGGGAGATGAAGATCGAGGCCCGGAAGTGTCGCCATTGCGGCGTCTGGGCCGACGAGCGCGCGAAGCAGATCCTCGCTGCGGCTCCCGCTCCGCGCGCGGTCGAGGCGCCGACCTATCTCATGGCCTGCGTGGTCACGTTCCTCGGCTACTTTTTCTTCTGGGTCCCGGGCCTGATCCTGAACCTCTACTTCCTCGAGGCCGCCCGGCGGACGGCCCGGGAAACCGGCCGGGAGCCGTCGGGCTTGGGCGCCCTCCGCGCCCTCCTGATCCTGCTGGTCTACGTCCCGCTCGCCGTCGTCGGCGCCCTGACGATGCTGGCCATCGTCGGCGCCCTGATCGCCCGCGGGTTCCTCTGATCGGCCGTTTCTAGCGCGCCTCCCCCCCAAGGTGCTATAGTCCATCCTCGATGGCCATCGGGCACGGGTGGGATGTCCACAGGCTGGTCGCCGGGAGAAGGTTTCTGCTCGGCGGCGTCGATATCCCCCATCCCACGGGCCCCCTCGGGCACTCCGACGGCGACGTCCTCCTTCACGCGATCATCGACGCACTTCTGGGGGCCGCCGGCCTGGGCGACATCGGCAGGCTGTTCCCGGACACCGACCCGTCGATCAAGGGCATCGCGAGCGAGGCCATGCTCGCGACGGTGCTGGGGTTGCTTCGGGGGAAATGGACCATCGTGAACATCGATGCGACGGTCATCACCGAGGCGCCGAAGATCGCGCCGCACCGTGACGCCATTCAGTCCCGTGTATCCACCCTTACGGCATGCAGACAGGTGAACATCAAGGCGAAGACGAACGAGGGCTTGGGGTATATCGGCGCGCGCGAGGCGATCGAATGCCACGCCGTGGTCGAGCTCAAACCGGCATGAAGCTCCACAATACGCTCACCCACCAGACCGAGCCCTTCACCCCGATCGAACCGGGCCACGTGAAGATGTACAACTGCGGCCCGACGGTCTACGGCGACCAGCACGTCGGCAACTACCGCACGTTCGCCTTCGCCGACATCCTGCGCCGCTACTTCGAATACAAGGGCTGGAAGGTCACCCAGATCATCAACATCACGGACGTCGGACACCTGACGCAGGACGACATCGACTCGGGCGAGGACAAAATCGACGTGATGGCGCGCAAGATGGGCTGGACCGCGATCCAGGTCGCCGAGCACTTCATGAACCGCTTCTACGCCGACCGGAAGACGCTGCTCATGCGCGAGCCCGCGAAATTCACGCGGGCGACCGAGCACATCCCGCCGATGATCGACCTCATCCAGCGGCTGCTCGACAAGGGCGTCGCCTATAAGGTCGGCGGCAACGTCTACTTCGACGTCTCCAGGTTTCCCGCCTACGGGAAGCTGTCGGGGAACACGCTCGACGCGATCAAGTCGGGCGAGTCGGGCCGCGTCGGGGACGAGGTGAAGGAAAAGCGGCACCCCGCGGACTTCGCGCTCTGGAAGACCGACGCCAAGCACCTGATGCAGTGGGATGCGCCCTGGGGCCGCGGCTTCCCGGGCTGGCACATCGAGTGCTCGGCGATGTCGATGCAGTACCTCGGCGAGACCTTCGACCTCCATACCGGCGGCGAGGACAACATCTTCCCGCATCATGAAGCCGAGATCGCGCAGGCGGAGGCCGCGACGGGGCATCCCTTCGTGAAAGTCTGGATGCACGCCCGCCATATGCTCTGGGACGGATTGAAGATCTCCAAGAGTCTGGGCAACGTCATCCTGGTCGAAGACATGCTGAAGAAGGGCTACACGCCGCAGGAGATCCGCTACACGCTGGTGTCCACGCGCTACAGCCAGCGGGTGAACTTCTCATGGCAGTCCTTCGACGATTCGCGCAAGGCGCTCGGCTACATCGTCGAGTTCCGCCGCCGGCTCCAGGATGCCGCGAAGAAGCCCGCCGGCGCCGCCACGATCGACCTCGAGAAGCACCGCCGGGATTTTGAGGCGCGGATGGACGACGACCTCGACGTCGCCGGCGCGATCGGGGTGCTCCAGTCCTTCCGCAACGACGGGAACCGCGCGATCGACCAGGGCCTCGGCGGCGAGGCGGCGCAAAAGGCGCTCGCCCTGCTGGAGCGCTTCGGCGACGTCTTCGGCATCCTTCCGCCCGAGGCCGACGAGGCCGTTCCCCCCGAAGTGATCGCGCTCGCCAACGCCCGGCTCGAAGCGCGCAAGCGCAAAGACTTCAAGGCCGCCGACGATGCGCGGGACAAGATCAAGGCGATGGGCTGGTCGGTGGAAGACACCAAGGACGGGATGAAGTTCAAGAAGCTATAGAGCGCCCTCCGCCGGAATGCATCCGCCGAAGGAACTATTCTTCATTCTGCTCTCAGAAGGGCATCCATCCCTTCTGAAACACCCGATCCATCAGCCAGAACAATCCCAGCAGCAGAATCGGCGCCGAACCGATCCGGACCAGCTTGACCTGGCGCTTCGCGGACGTCGCTTCATCGGGGCCCTTGCGGATCCACGTCAGGATCGGGAAGGCCACCAGCAGGATCGCGAGCTGGCCGAGCTCGACGCCGAGGTTGAACGAGAGCACGGGGATCGCGACCGAGTCCAGGTCCTGGAGCCGCTCGTGCAGCACGCTCGAAAAGCCGAGGCCGTGCACCAGGCCGAAGAGGAACGTCAGCACCCAACGGTACTTCGCTTCCTTGAGGAAGTAGTTTTCGGCGGCGACGTAGACGATCGACGCCGCGATGAGCGACTCGGTCAGCGTCGACGGCAAGTGGACCACGTCGAGCGCGGCGAGCAGCAGCGTGATGCTGTGCGCGACCGTGAACGAGGTCGCGATGCGCACCATTTCGCCGAGCTTCTTCGCGCCGAGCATCAGCGCGAGGAGGAACGCAATATGGTCGTAGCCGATGAAGATGTGGTGCATCCCCCAGACCAGGAACTCGCCGCCCGTGGACCAGAGCGTCGGCTGGACGCGGCGGGCCGTGAGCTCCAGGTCGAAGGGCCCGTATCTTGAAAAGCTCCGCTTGGCGCCGTCCCACGAGACCACGAGGATCGCATGGTGCTGCTCGGTCCTCGTGGCGAAGAACGCGCCCGACAGGACCGCGTCGCTGATCTTCGCGGTCGAACGGTAACGGAAGGTCTGCCAGAAATGCGCGATGTACTTTTCGCCGGAGGCGACGAAGGTCTCATAGACCGGCTCCAGGGCGCCGTCCTCCGGCTCCAGCTCGACCCCGTTGACCTGGACCCGCATGCAGCTGCGGAGGTACTTCAGGATCTCGGGCTTGAAGGCCTGCAGCTGGCGCTCGGTGAGGTCGATCGCCGGCGCGGGCAGCGTCAGCACGGTCCCGAGGCCCTGCAGAGACACGTCGACCGCCCAGGTGAGGACGTCGTCCTTGACCTCGACGCGGGACGACGAGAACTTCTCGTCGTGCGCTAGGGCGGCGGCCGACGTCGACAACACGAACAGGAGGGTCCAGGCGGGTTTCACGAATTCCCCGTCTTGAGCAGGATCAGGAGCGTCACGACCGCCCCGGCAAAGAGCAGGTTCGAGAAGAGATATCCCCAGACAATGGCGATCTTATGGCGGTGCTGGAAGCGCGTCAGGGCGTACGGCAGCAGGCCGAGCGGGATCCAGCCCGAGCCCGCGTTCCCGTCCTTCGTCGCATGCTTCTTCAGGACGGAACTGCACAGCGTGGCGGGCAGGGCCGCCAGGATGGCGATGACGACCAGGAAAACCCTCAGGGGCTCGGTAATTGAATAACCTCCTGCGCTTACTACAATACCCAGATGCACGCCCTGCCCATCATGATTCTCGCCTTGTCTACGCTGGCGATCGGCTATCGGTTCTACAGCGCGTTCCTCGCGGCGAAAGTCGCGGTCCTGGACGACACCCGGACGACCCCGGCCCACATCTACAACGACGGCCATAATTACCACCCGACCAACAAGTGGGTGCTCTTCGGTCATCACTTCGCCGCCATCTCCGGCGCCGGCCCGCTGGTCGGGCCGGTCCTCGCCGCGCAGTTCGGCTATATGCCCGGCCTGCTCTGGCTCGTGATCGGCGTCGTCCTCGCCGGCGCGACCCAGGACTTCCTCATCCTGGCGGCTTCCCTGAGGCGCAAGGGCCGCTCGCTTGCCGAGATCGCCCGCGAGGAGATCGGCCCCGTCGCCGGCGTGGTCTGCGCCATCGCGATCCTCTTCATCATCGTGAACGCGCTGGCGGGGCTCGGCCTCGTCGTCGTGAAGGCGCTCGGCGGAGAGGAGCTCAAGTTCCCCCCGGGAAGCTCGATTGTGACGCAGAAGAGCCCCGAGCGGATCTCCGATCATCTCTGGAAGATCCCCGGCCCGGTCAAGATCGTCTACGGCAAGTCGGGAGAAAGCCTCAGCGTCCAGGAGGACTTCGACTTGGAGTCGACCGACGGCTTCGGGAAGGCGACGGAGTCCGGCGTCTATCCCATGCCCGACGGCTCGCGCCGCCTCATCCGCGGCAGCTCGTGGGGCGTCTTCACGATCGCGTGCACGGTTCCGATCGCGCTTTTCGTCGGCCTCTGGATGTACAAGATCCGCAAGGGCAGGGTCGTCGAGGCGTCGCTGATCGGCGCCGTCGCCGTCCTCTCCTGCACCTGGCTCGGCAGCCTGATCCCCGGTTCGCCGTTGGAGCCCCTCTTCGGCCTGAGCAAGAACCAGGTCACCGTCGCGATCGCGTTCTACGGCTTCACCGCGTCGGTGCTCCCGGTCTGGCTCCTGCTCTGCCCGCGCGACTACCTCTCCAGCTTCCTCAAGATCGGGACCATCGCCGGGCTTGTCCTCGGCGTCCTTATCGTGAACCCCCGGCTGAACATGCCGTCCGCCACCGCCTTCTGCGCGGGCGGCGGGCCGATCGTCCCGGGCAAGGTCTTCCCCTTCATGTTCATCACGATCATGTGCGGCGCGATCTCCGGCTTCCACGCCCTCGTCTCCTCGGGAACGACTCCCAAGATGATCGACAAGGAGTCGCAGGCCCGCCCGATCGGTTATGGCGCCATGCTGATCGAAGGCCTGGTCGGCGTCGTCGCCCTCATCGCCGCCTGTTCGCTGCAGCCCGGCGACTACTTCTCGATCAACGTCGACCTGGCCAAGCAGCCCGGCTTCCACGACCAGATGATGAAGGCCGGCACCGCGGAGTTCGGGGAGCCGCACGAACTTGGCGCGTTCGAGAAGGGCGTGGGCGAGCAGCTGCAGGGCCGCTCGGGCGGCGCCGTCTCGCTCGCCGTCGGCATCTCCAAGATCTTCTCCGGACTGCCCGGGTTCTCGAAACTGATCTCGTTCTGGTACCACTTCGCGATCATGTTCGAGGCGCTGTTCATCCTCACCACGATCGACACCGGCACGCGTATCGCCCGCTTCATCGTGCAGGAGCTCGGCGGGCGGCTGCACCCCCAGCTCGGCAAACAGGACTGGATGCCCGGCGCGGTGATCTCCACGCTGGTCGTCGTCGTCTGCTGGTCCTACTTCATCTGGACCGGGTCGATCGACACGATCTGGCCGATGTTCGGCATCGCCAACCAGCTGCTCGCCGCGATCGCGCTGAGCGTCGCGACGACGGTGATGATCAACGCCGGCCGCGGGAAGTACGCGTTCGTGACAATCCTGCCAATGGCGTTCGTCATGATGACGACGCTGTCCGCCGCTTATTTGCTGGTCTTCAGCAGCAACGTCGTCGTCAAGACCGATCCCAAGGGGTTCTTGCAAAAGGCGCAGGAGGCTTCGACAGGGGCTGAGGCATTCAAATGGGGCCTGAACATCGCCCTCACAGCGATCATGGTCGGCTGCCTGCTGGTCATCGTGGCCGACTCCTTCCGGCGCTGGCGGAATCCGTTGCGACCCAACGCTCCGGAGCCCCTGCGCGTTTAAACACGAACTCGGGTCCCCGGCGCAACTTTGCTTTTCCGGGGTGGGTCTATATACTGGTTGGCTTCATTGAGGGTTCCTTTCATGAATTCCCGCCGCCTTTCCGCGCTCGTTCTCTCGCTGCTCGCCCTCGCGGGCTGCCACGAGGACCCGCAGGTGCTGAATGTCGCAGTGGCGGCCTCCGTCACCGCCCTTTCGGTGACCTGCAGCGGCGGGACCGCATCCTCGAGCCCGGGCGTCGACGGCACCGGGGGCGCCGGCGGGACCTTCTCCGTCACGGCCAGCGGCCTCATCTCGCTGGGCAGCCCGGCCTTCGTGCCCGCCGTCCCGTCGGCCCCGACCCCGCCCTCCACTTTCGCCAGTACTCCGGTGTCGCCGCTGCCGGCGGCCACCACGTCCGCGGGCTCGATCCATCTCACCGGCGTGCTGGCCGCGTCCGGCGCCGTCACCGTGACGGTGACGTCGACCAACGGCGACATCGTCTTTGACGGCCTTCTTCAGGCCGGGGATTCCGGGGGCGGAACCCAGACGAACATCGTGCTGAACGCCCCGAACGGAACCGTCTATATCCAGGGTACGATCCAGACCTTCGGAAACGACGCCCTGTCCAACGGCCGCGCGGGCGGGAACCTGACCATCTCCGCCGCCCGGGTCGTGATCACCGGTCCCATCGATACGCACGGTGTGGCGAACACCACCCTTCCCGGCATCAACGGCGGGAAGGGCGGGGACATCGACCTCAGCTCGACCGTGGGGCCCATCTTCGTCACGTCGGGCGCGATCACCACGACCGGCGGCGCCGTGGTCGACACCGCGGCCTCCGTCTCGATCCGGGGAGGCGACGGCGGCTTCCTGCGCCTGAACTCCGCGGCGGAGGTGAGCGACATCTTCGTCTTCGTCCCCGTGAATCTCGACGGAGGCGCGGCCACCGGCAACGGCACGACGCCCCAGGGCGGGAAGGGCGGCGACATCACCACGCGCGGCACCGGCGAGATCAACTTCGTCGCGAGCCTGTCGATGGCGGGCGGCGTGACGACCGGGACCAACATGGACGCAGTCGGCGGCAACGGCGGAACCCTCACCGTCAACGGCCGCGCGGCCTGCCGCATCTACGGAACGCTGACCCTGGGCGGCGGCGCCGGCACGGCGTCCGTCACCGGCGGCTCGGTGACCGGCGGCAACGGCGGTTCCGTCCTCCTGGGCCAGATCGCTCCGGCCCTGGATCTGGTCGAGCTGGGCCAGGGTACGTACTCGATGGCGGGCGGCACCGGACAGCTGAGCACCGGGGTCGGCGGCGGCGTCGGCGGATCGGTCGCCGTCGAGAGCCTCGACGGGGACATCAGCGTCGAGTCGTCCCTCTCGACCGCGGGGGGTGCGGGCACGGGGGCCGGGAACTCCTCGGGCGCCGCGGCGGGGAACCAGCGATACCGGACGGACTTCCAGGCGTCGGGCAACGTCAGCAACCACACGCTTTCGATCCCCTCGCTGGCCTCGCTCCTGGACGCGAGCGGCGGGGCGGCTCTGGGGACCGGCACCGGCGGCGCGGGCGGGAACGTGCTTCTGCAGTGCGGCGGCGACCTCACCAGCGGTGCGCGGATCCAGGCGTCGGGCGGCTCCTCCGTCAACGGCGTGGGCGGCGCGACGACGCCGATCACGCCGGTCATCGCCGGCGTGGACCCGACGAGCGCGGTGGTGTTCCGCGTGGCGGCGACGAACATCGCGCCGACCGGCGGCCTCAACGCGGCCGGCGAGATCCATACCCAGGGCGGCTCGGTTTCGACGGGAGGCAGCGGCGGGAACGGGGCCAGCATCACGATGCTGATCGCGGCCGGGTCGGGATCGCTCCAGTCGCTGGGACTCCTGGTCACGTCGGGCGGCGTCGGCGTCCTCGGCGCGGCGGGCAGCTCCGGCAGCCTGTTCTTCACGTCGCAGTCGGGGAATCTCGACGTCACCGGAACGCTGACCGTCTCCGGGGCGAATTCCCCGACCGTCCCCACGGTCTCCGGCAACGTCACCGCCCGCAGCGGAGGCATCCTGACATTCGGCGCGAGCGTCCTCGCGGTCGGCGGGTCGTCGACGGATGCCAACGGCCTGGTCTCCGGAAGGAAGGGCGGCGCGATCCTGCTGGATGGGACGAGCGTGTTCGCGTCGGTGACCCTCGTCGCGGGCTTCACGATCCAGGCGGACGGCGGCAGCGCGCCCGGTACGTCGGTGGCGACGCTGGGCGGCGCCGGCGGTTCGATCACGATGCAGACCCGGGGGCAATTCATCTCCCTGGCCGGCGGCTTCCTGGCGCGCGGCGGACCCGTGAGCGGCACGGGCACGGGCGGCCTCGGGGGCCAGGTGGTGGCCAATTCGGACTTCACGGGCGGCGGCACGGCGGGCGATATCACCCTTCAGTTCAACGGCGGCATCGACGTCTCCGGCGGCACCGGCTCCCTCGGCGGCTCCGCCCAGCAGAACGGCGTCGACCCGGGCACGGCGCTGGCCAATCCCCCGGTCAACCTGGCCGTCGTGTTCGACGCCAACAACGGCCTTGGCGGGACGGGCGGCGGGGCCCCCGGCAAGGTGATCAACAACGGCACCATCACGGCGGCGGGCGGCGGCGGGACCGTGGTCGGCGCCGGCGGCGACGTCTACTTCGACGGCCTCAACGCGTCCGGGGTGACCCTGACGCTGCTGGACGCCGGCAGCCAGAACCGCGCCGGGACGCCCGCCGGGCAGTTCTATCCCCACTAAGGTCCGGCCGCCGCGAACTTTTCAGGCCCCTCCGGCTACTCATCCTCCAGGCAGGATCTGCGTATGAATATCATAGAGGGGTCGCCGGTCCTGGATGCGACGCGGCCCCACCGCATGAAACCCGAACGTTCCTGGAGCGAAGCGGAGCTGGTCGACGGCTGCCGCGCGGGACGCCGTGAGGCGCTCGACGCGCTGGTCGCGGTCTACTATGACCGGCTCTACCGCATCGCCTACGCGATGGCGGGCGCCGACGCTGCGGCGGACCTCGTTCAGGAGACCTTCCTGGCGGCGGTCCGGGCCTTCCCCCGCTTCCGCGGGGAATCCCAGCTGTCCACCTGGCTCATCTCGATCCTCCGCAACCGGTTCTCGCTTCTCCTGCGCGGGCGCCGTAAGTGGCACCTCGCGGCGCTGCCGGACGACGGCGCCCTGCTCCCGGCCCCGGAACCCCCGGCCGTCGAGGACGACGTCCGCGAGATCCTGGACCGGGTGAAGGATCTGTCCGAGGAGCTGCGGACGACGCTGGTGCTCTTCCACGTCGACGGCATGAAGTACGCCGACATCGCGCGTGCGATGGACTGCCCGGTGGGCACCGTGCGGTCGCGTCTCTTCGAGGCGCGTGAGCGGCTCCGGAAACTCGTGAGCCAGACGGAGACCCGATGACCTGCAGCGATGCCCGCGAAGCGCTGGACGCGCTGCTCGACGGCGAGCTGGACGCCGCCGAGGAGGCCGGGCTCCACGTTCATCTCGAGGTCTGCGCGGATTGCGAGGCGGAGCTGAAGTCCCTGCAGTCCTGGCACCGCACGCTGAGCGGGGCGCTCGCCGGAGGCGATATCGCTCCTCCTGCGGAAGCCCGGCGCCGCGCAGCCGACGCCGCGGCGCCGTCTCTGGGCCGCCGGCGGATTCCGGCCGGCCGCCTTGCGGCGCTGATCGCGATCGGGCTGTCGGTGGGTATCGTGGCCTCGGCGGTCGGGGTCTCCCGCGCGTCGGAGGTCCGGATCGCCCGCGTGGTCGAGCGGATGACGGAGCAGGAAAGCCGCGACCTGCGCCTCCGGGCGGCGAACGCGGAGATCGAGCACGACCTGGCCGATGCCCGGCGCGCGGTGGCCGGCCGCGGCGACGAAGATCCGGCCGCCCGGGCCGTCGCGGTGGCGTCGACGAACATCACGCGCCGCCTCGACGAGGAGACGCCGGAGACCCAGAAGTCCGCGGGCGAACGCGTCTCGATCACGCGCGAGGCCGAGGGCGGTACGGTCAGCGTGGTCCAGTTCGAGGACGGCCGCATCCGGGTGCAGACCCCGGCGGAGCGCGTCGAGGCGCGCAATATGGAGGAACTCCTGAGCCGTCACGGCGACGTCTGCCGGCGCTACTCCATCGGCGGCAGCGACGGGTTCCTCAAGGTGGCCGACAGTTCCGCGGGCGCCGACTGGAAGGGCCGCCTCGACCTGCTGCTCCGCGGCGGCGCCTGGGACGAGAATCTCCAGTGGGAGGCGTTCCGCGGCTGGGCGGCGGCGAGGATCGGCGATCCGAAGGAAATCGAGCGCCGGCTCCGGGTCCACCAGGAGCGCTGCCGGGCGACCGCCGAGATGCCGGCCCCCGAGCCTGCGGTCGACGTCGAGGCCATCGCGAAAAAAGTGAAGGCGCTGACGCGGACCGAGCTCGCGCAGACGCAGGCGCGGCTCGAGGCGGACATGAAGCGCCTCGAGGAGCGGCTCAAGGCCGTGGCCGAACTGCGGACGCGGGCGAAAGGCCTCAAAATTTTCGCCGAAGACGTAGGGCGGGAATAGGGGTTCAACGATTGCCCGGGACGAATCCCGGGGCCGTGCGTACTGACCGTGGGTACATCTTGATGGAGGGTCTGGTGATCAATCTGGTGCCGATTCGCATCCGACTGGGTCTGGCCGCGCTCATTGCGGCCGGCGTGGCAACCGCTCCTGCCTGCGTCGTCCGGGTGAAGGAAAATCCTCCGCCGCAGCACGAGGTGTTCGTGGAGCGGCGGCCGGCGACGACCGAAGTCGTCGTCGTGGAGACTGCTCCTCCTCCTCCCCGGCGGGAAGTGATCGTCGGGGTGGCTCCATCGCCGAATCACGTCTGGGTCAACGGGTACTGGTGGTGGAACGGCCACACGCATGTCTGGATCGGCGGTGGCTGGCACCCCCGCCCCCGCCCCAGTGCGGTGTGGGTCGAAGGCCGCTGGGAGCCCCACGGACATGGGCACGTCTGGGTCGCCGGATACTGGCGTTAGCGTCGCTCGAATTTTCAAGGGGGCCGGCCCTGTGGACCCTGCAGGGCCGGCCCGCCTGCCTTCCGCTCGACTCGGGGAGCGCCGGTCGGAGTCGATGTTCTCTTGAGACCGAGCGCGGGAGTGTTCATGGCGGTCCTGACGGCCGGCTTCATCGTCGGCATCGCCCGCATTCCCGCCCCGGTGGGAAAACGCCGGGAAAGGCCGCCCGTGCGGAGCAGCGTTGCCGTCGAACAGGATCCGAAAGCCCCTACGGTGATCCGGGATCCCGCCCCCGTCGCTCCGCCGGGGGTCCTCATCCCCGAGCCTCCCCCTCCTCCCCGCCGGGACGAGCCGCCCCCCCAGCCCTCCGCGAATCACGTCTGGGTGGGCGGGTATTGGTACTGGAATGGGCGAACCTTCGTGTGGATTGCGGGCGGCTGGGTCGCCCGTCCCCGTCCCAACGCCGTGGGGGTCAGCGGGCACTGGGACCGTCGCGACGCCGGCTACTTTTGGATCCCGGGAACCTGGCGCTGAGGGCGGGGACCGCCTTTCCGCATCCCTGGAGATCCGGCTGCCGCGGCGGCGCGTAGGATCGGTATGAGAATTATGACGGCAGCCCTGTTCGCGATCCTGGCGCTCGGCGGACTTCAAGCCCGCGCACAGGAAACCTCCTCCGGCATCCCATGGGGAGAGTGGTCCGACACGCTCTTCGAGCGCTCGCAGCGCGAACACAAGCTCGTCATCCTGCACCTGGGCGCCGACTGGTGCCACTGGTGCCACGTCATGGAGAAGACCACCTACCAGGATCCCGACGTGGTCAAGCTGATCCGGAAGAGCTTCATCGCGGTCCACGTCGAGCAGGACGCGCGGCCGGACCTGTCGAACCGCTACGAGCAGTACGGCTGGCCTGCGACGATCATGTTCGACGAGAAGGGGAGGGAGATCGTCAAGCGCCGCGGCTACATCCCGCCCGGCCCCTTCGCGAAACTGCTCGAGGCGGTGATCGAGGACCCGACGCCGGGCCCCTCCGCTCCGCCCGCGGCCGCGCCGGTCTTCGGCAGCGCCGCCACCCTCGAGTCCGGGCTCCGTCAGCAGCTGACGAAGCGCTGGGAGGACGGCTACGACGCCGACCTGGGCGGCTGGGGGCAGATCCAGAAGTTCCTCGACAGCGACAGCATCGAGCTCGCGATGCGGCTGGGGAAGGGGAAGTGGGCGGAGCAGACCCTGGCCGCCCACCTGCAGCTGATCGACCCCGTCTGGGGCGGCGCCTATCAGTACTCCCACGGCGGCGTGTGGGGCAATCCGCACTTCGAGAAGATCATGCCGTTCCAGGCCGACGCGATCCACGCCCATCTTCTGAATTATCTGAAGACCGGGAACGAGAAGAGTCTGGCCGCAGCGCGCGCCGTGCGGAAATATCTCTCCGACTTCCTCATGAACGAGGACGGCGTGTTCCTAGTCAGCCAGGACGCGGACCTGGTCAAGGGCGAACACGCCGAGGCGTACTACTCGCTCGACGACGCGGGCCGCCGCAAACTGGGCATCCCGCGCATCGACCGTCATCTCTATGCCCGCGAGAACGGCATCGCCATCCGCGCGCTGGCCGAGCTGGCGGGCGCGACCGCGGACGCGGACGCGTTGAAGTCGGCGATCCGCGCGGCCGACTGGGCGCTCGCGAACCGCTCGCTCCCCGAGGGGGGCTTCCGCCACGACGACCGGGACGCCGCGGGGCCGTATCTCGCGGACACGGTCGCGATGGGCCGGGCCTTCCTGTCCCTCTATATGGCGACCGCCGACCGCGCCTGGCTGGAACGCTCCGCGGCGGCCGCGGGATACGTCGAGCGGACCTTCGCGGCGAAGGACGGGCCGGGCTATCTCACGTCGCGCCCGGCGGGGCCGCTGCCCCCGGTGCGGCAGATCGACGAGAACATCAGCGTCGCGCGCTGGACGAATCTGCTCCGCACCGCGACGAAGGTCGAGTCTTATCGCGCCATGACCGAGCGGGCGCTGCGCTTCCTGGCGAGCCCGGACGTGGCGCTGACCCGGGGGATGATGACCGCGGGGATCCTGCTCGCCGAGCTCGAGGCGTCGACGGAGCCGCTCAAGGTGACGGTGGTGGGGAAGCGGGGCGATCTGGCGGTGGACGCCCTGCTTGCCGAAGGGCGGCGCGCCTCCGAGCCGTATCTGCTGGTCGAGCTGCAGGACGAGGCCGCGTCGAAGCAGCCCGGCGCCTATCGGGTGAAGGACAAGGTCACGGCGTACGTGTGCACGGCCGAGGCCTGCAAGGGTCCAATTTTCACGGCCGGCGATGTCCGGGCGGCGGTGGCCAGGCTGACGGCTCGTTAGATTTATTGCGGAACGTCACAATCAACCCTACTCTGGCTCCTAGGAAAGATCCGATTACGAATGTGGTTCGTAATCTTTGCGAACCTGATTGGGAGGCATGATGAAGAATCCGATGAGTCGTCGGGAGTTCGGGAAGTACGTCGCCTCGGCGGCGGCCGGTCTGGCCGGCGGCGCGGTGATTCTCTCCGGCTGCGCGAGCTCCGAGCCCGCGGCCGAGAAGCATGCCTGCAAGGGCATGAATGCGTGCAAGGGCATGGGCGGCTGCAAGAGCGGCGACAACGGCTGCGGCGGCAAGAACTCCTGCAAGGGCAAGGGGGGTTGCGCCGTTCCCATTAAGCACTAGAATAGTCTGCGGATTCCGGGAAGGGTGGGAGCCGACCTCCCACCCTTCCTTTTTCCGCCATGACGCGATTCGACAAGCCGAACCTGGGACTGGGGGTGGGCCTCCGCACCGTCCACTTCGGCCACATCCTCAACAAGAAGCCCAAGGTCGACTGGTTCGAGATCGTCACCGAGAACTTCCTCGACACCGAGGGCCGCCCGATGTGGGTCCTCGACCAGATCGCGGAGCGCCACTCCCTCGTCGTCCACGGCGTCTCGATGTCCGTCGGCTCGCCCGACCCGATCAACAAGCCCTTCCTCTCGAAGATCAAGGCGCTCGCGAAGCGCGTGAAGGCGGTCTGGGTCTCCGACCACGTCTGCTGGACCGGCGTCGCGGGGCGCAACCTCCACGACCTGCTGCCGATGCCGTATTCGGAGGAGGCGCTGCGCCATATGGTCAAGCGCATCCGGCAGATCCAGGACTTCCTCGAGCGCCCGCTCGTGCTGGAGAACCCGTCGAGCTACGTGGAGTTCACCAGCTCCACGATGCCCGAGTGGGAGTTCATCGCCCGGATGGCCGAGGAGGCCGACTGCGGGTTGCTGCTCGACGTGAACAACGTCTACGTCAGTTCCTTCAACCACGCCTTCGATCCCGAGACGTATATCCGCGCGATCCCGCCGGAGCGGATCGCGTATTTCCACGTCGCCGGCCACACGAACTTCGGGACGCACATCCTGGACACGCACATCGGGCCGGTCATCGATCCGGTGTGGAAGCTCTACGGCCTCGCGCACGAGCTCACGGGCGGCCGCTCCACGCTGCTCGAATGGGACGAGGAGATCCCGACGTTCCCGGTCGTCCATCGCGAAGTGCTCAAGGCGCGCAAATACATGGAGGCCACGCTTGCCGCGCGCTAGCGGAGGGTCGTTCCCCGACATCGCGCGCTGGTTCCAGGAGAGCGTGGTGGGTCCCCACGAGCAGGGGCGCAAGAGACCCCGCCTCGCGCCGGCCTCGACGGTGATCCGCCCCTCCCAAACGCTCAAGCCCGAGCAGCGCGTCGGGATCTATGCCGAGGCCTACCTGGCGCGGCTCATCGAGGCGCTGCACGACGACTTTCCCGCGGTCACGCGCTTCCTCGGCCACCAGGCGTTCCACGAAATGGCCCGGGCGTACCTCGAGAAATTTCCGTCGCGCAGCTGGTCGCTGAACCCGCTGGGCCGCCGGCTGCCGGAGTTCCTCGCGATGAAGGTCCGGGTGCCGAAGTGCGAGCCCGCCCGGGCCCTGGCGGCCGTCGAGGTGGCCATGGCGGAGGTCTTCGACGGGACCGCGTCCACGCCGCTCGGCCCTGCCGACTTCGCCAGGCTGGATGCGGTCAAGTTCTTCAGGGCGAAGCTGGACTTCGTCCCGACCTTCCGGCTGGTCGAGGTCGATTACGCCGTGAACCCCTACATCGACGCGGTGCGCCAGGAGAAGGACGACGTGCCGGCGCTGAAGAAGAAGACGTCGTGGATTGCGATTTATCGCAAGGACTTCAAGGTCTGGCGCCTGGACCTGCAGCAGGCGGCGTACGCGACGCTGTCCGAGCTGCAGCGCGGGCGGACGGTCAGCATCGGGGTCGCGGCGGCGGCCCGGATCTGGAAGGGCAAGCCGGACGACCTGCCGACCCAGCTCCAGCAGTGGTTCGGCGAGTGGTCCAGCGAGGGATTCTTCCGCGACGTCCGGTACTGGCCGAAATTCAAACGGAACCGGACGGCGGGAGGTATAAGTAGCTGATGATGAAGTCCCGGTCGTTGTATCTTGCCGTCGCCGTCTTCACCCTCGCCGTGCAGGCGATGGCGGCGGGACACACCCCGGCGTTCCATGATGAGCCCGTCAGCAGGTGCCACGACCAGGGGAAGCATTTCTGCCCCGAGCAGGTCGAGCAGGAGACCGGCTCCTGCGTCCTCTGCAACGTCAGCCTCAACGGTGTCTTTCTCGAGCGGCTCGACAACGTCGACACCGCGCCCGCGGCCGAGCCGGTCGTCGTCGTCTTTGTCGCGCCGTTCGATTCCGCCCCCGCCGACTCCGCCCACGCGCCGCGCGGCCCCCCGGTCGGCTAGACGTCCGGTCTAGTCCGACTCTCTATTACCGGAGGGCTTATGATCCCATGGATCGTGGCCCTTCTCTGCGCGCAGGCACAGGGGGCGAGCGCTCCCGGCGACGCGGGGAAGGAAACCACTCAGCAGCAGGATTCGAAAGTCCAGGACCGTCTGGACGACCAGGAGGACCGCATCAAGGACCTCGAACGGCGGCTCGCCGAGTCCGAAAAACGGCAATCCCAGACCACGTCCGCCAATCCGTTCACGGTCTTGAACCCCCGCATGACGGTTTCGGGGGATTTCCTGTGGCGCGCGGACGACAAGCGCGTCTACGTCGACAACAATCCGTTGAAACCGCCGAGCGACCGGATCGACGATACGGTCAACATGCGCGAAGTTGAAATGGACCTCCGCGCCTCGGTCGACCCGTTCGTCGACGCTGTCGCCGTCATCTCGGTCGGATCCGAGATTCCCGGCCAGTTTGACGTCGAGGTGGAGGAGTTCTACGCGATCGTCAAGTCCCTGCCGCTGCCGTCTTGGGAGACGCCGCCGCTGGGCACGAAGATCAAGGTCGGCCGCTTCCGCACGGCGTTCGGCCTCAACAACATCTCGCACACGCACGATCTGCCGCAGAGCGATCGTCCCCTCGTGGTCAGGGAGTTCCTGGGAGAGGATGGGATGGTGGCGAACGGGATCGCGACGTCGTCGTTCCTCCCCTCGCCGGGCGACACCGCGCTGGAGCTGAATCTGCAGGTCCTGGGCGGCGGCAACTCCAACGTGGCCGAGGACCGCAACCGTCTCTCGTACCTGGCGAATCTGAACTGGTTCGTGCCGATCGCCGATGAGCACTCCCTCAACGTTTCGGCGATCGGCTTCTATGGCGTGGACGACCACGACGCAGGCCATCAGAACCGGGTCGCCAGCCTGGACCTTCTCTACAAGTGGAAGCCGCTCAAGCAGGGCGAATACAACTGCTTCCTCTTCGGCGGGCAGATGATGTACGCCAGCCATGAGTTCACGGACCCCCTGGGGGCCGGCGAACGGACCCATCCGTTCGGGTATACGGTGTGGGCCCAGTACCAGATGTTCGCCAGCCTGTACGCGGGCGTCCGCTGGGACCAGACCGACATGCTGACGGACGACACGATGCACCGGAAGCAGGTCTCGCCGTATCTCACGTGGTATACGAGCGAATTCTTCCGCGCCCGCTTCACCTATCAGCACACTTGGAGTGACAATCCCGTCGAGGCCGGACTGGATTCGTTCTTTGTCGAGCTCGTCGTCGTCTTCGGAGCCCATCCTCCCGAACCGTTTTGGGTGAACAAATGAAGAAGCTGCTGCTGATCCTGGCCGCGCTGCTCCTGGTGCCGGTCGTTCCGGCGCGGGCCGCGGCGCGCGAAAAGAAAAAAGTGATGGTGACCCTGGCGGCACTGAAGTCGATCACCGACGCCCTGGCCGGCGACGACTTCGAGGTGACGGCCCTGGCGAAGCCCGACCAGGACCCCCATATGGTGACGCCGACGCCGACCCTCATGAAGAAGCTGCGCGAGGCGGATCTCTTCATCGAGATCGGTCTCCAGCTGGAGCTCTGGGCGGATCAGGTCGCGACCGGCTCGGGAAACCCCAACCTGGCCACGGGAGCCAGGGGGCGGATCGTCGCCTCTGCAGGCATCTCCCGGGAGGAGGTTCCGTCGGTGGTGTCCCGGAGCGAAGGCGACATCCATCCCGAGGGGAATCCCCATATCTGGATCGATCCGATCCGGGCCAAGCAGATCGCGGACAACATCGCGGCCGGGCTCAAGTCGGCATCGCCCGAGGCGGCGTCGGCGGTCGACGAGCGCCTGAAGAAGTTCAAGGAGCGCATCGACGAGGCGCTGTTCGGACCCGAGCTGCTGAAGGAGGTGGGGACGCGGACGCTGACCCGGAAGGCGCTGGACGGATCGCTGCCGGTCTGGCTTGAGGAAAAGAAACTCAGCGCCAAGCTGGGCGGCTGGCTCAAGAAGGGCCAGTCCCTCCGCGGCGTGAAGATGATCGAGTACCACAAGACCTGGGTCTACCTGGCGAAGCTCTTCGGCTTCGAGATCGTCGGCTCCATCCAGTCGAAGCCGGGCATCGAGCCGGGCCCCAAGCACATCGAGGAGCTCAAGACGATCATCGCGGCGCAGAAGGTGAAGGGGGTCATCGTGGACAACTTCTACGACCCCTCGGTGCCCAACGCCCTCTCGCGGGACACCGGGGTGAAGGTCGCGGTGGTGCCCGGCCAGCCCGGCGGCGAAGCCGGCACCGAGGATTACATCAGCTTCATCGGTTACGTGATCGACCGGCTCGTGGAGACGACGAAATAACATGTCGCAGGTCCCCTGGTGGCTGTATCCGCTCCTGATGTGCCTGGTGCTCACGGGCATCCACGGCTACCTCGGGATCCACGTCCTCAAGCGCAAGGTCATCTTCGTCGATCTGGCGATGGCCCAGATCGCCGCGCTGGGCGCGGCGTACGCGATCCTGCTGGGGTACGACCCGAAGCATCCGGAAAACTCGTTCCCGATCTACCTGTTCTCCCTCGGCTTCACGCTGGTGGGGGCGGCGGTGATCTCGCTGTCGCGGATGAAGAAGGAGAAGGTGCCCCACGAGGCGTTCATCGGGATCGTGTACGCCAGCGCCTCGGCGCTGGCCATGCTGCTGCTCTCGAAGACCCCCACCGAGGGCGAGCAGATCAAGCATATGCTGGTCGGGAGCCTGCTCACGGTGCAGGCCTCGAAGGTGTGGACGACGGCCGCGATCTACTCGGTGATCGGCGTCTTCCACTGGATCTTCCGGGCGAAGTTCTTCGCGATCAGCGAGGACGCCGACGCGGCCGAGAAGGCGGGGATCAACGTCCGCTTTTGGGACTTCCTGTTCTACGTGTCCTTCGGCTTCGTCATCACCAGTTCCGTCTCGATCGCGGGCGTGCTCCTGGTCTTCAGCTACCTCGTGGTGCCCGGGGTGATCGCGGTGATGTTCGCCGAGTCCACGAGGGCGCGCGTCGCCATCGCCTGGAGCGTGGGGACGCTGGTCAGCGTCCTCGGCATGCTCATCTCCAATTTCGGCGATTTCCCGACGGGGCCCTCGATCGTCGCGGGCTTCACGACGACGCTGATCGTGTCGGGGATCGCGCACTACATGACCTCGAGCGGGCACTCCGGGGCCGCGGTGCGGCGGCTGCTGGCCGGCGCGGCCGTCGTCGCGCTGCTGGTCTGGGGGACGACGTTCCTGAAGAAACACGACGAGCACGAGCACGGCCCGGAGGACGCGTTCTCGAAGATCGTCGAAGGGCTGAAATCCGACAATGAAACCCAGGTGCTGCAGGCGCTGGATCACCTGCGGGACATGAGCCAGAAGGATCCGCACTTCGTGGCGCCGGTGGTGGACCTCGTCCGGCGGACGAAGTCCCCGCAGGTCCTGGAGCATGCGGCGGACGTGCTGGCGAAGCTGGACGCGCCCGAGGCGGCGTCGGCGCTCAAGGAGGCCGCGCGCCGCGACCTGGACCCCGAGCTCCAGATCCATCTCGCCCGGGCGGTGCTCGACCTCAAGGATCCCGCGGGCTTCGGGATCATGGTCCAGGCGCTCGATTCCGACCCGGCCCCGTTCGCGCGCGACGAGGCCCTTCAGGTGGCGGAGGAACGGACCGGGCAGAAGCGCGATGCGGCCGCGCTCAAGAAATGGTGGGCGGAACGCGGCGCCTCGCTGAAGTGGAAGACCGAGAACCACCGTTTCGAGTGAGGAGAGGCCTCGGTCAGTCCTTCAGCAGCTTCTCGAACCCCGGGGCGGGGGCGACCTCCGCGGTCCCGAAATCCTTAAGGCTGAGCCTGAACCGGCTCAGCCCCCTGGTTCCCGGACCCGGCTGGCTGTCGTCCTTGTAGAGGCGGCGCACGGCGGCCTCCAGCCTCACGACGGTGCCGTCGGATTTCTGGACGCGAAGCCGCAGGTCCACCCCGCGGACCGATTTCTCCTCCTCCTCCGCGGTCTCTGCATTGTCGTGGTAGCTTCGGATCGCCGCCTTGGGAATCGTCAAATCGTAGACGGCGCACTCCTCGCCGCCGATCTTCTCGTCCGGGAGCACCTTGACCGAACTGGCGTCCTTGACGTAGACCGCCAGCCGTTCGAAGTCAAGCAGCGACATCAGCTCGCACGGAGCGTTGACCAGGTCGAGGGGGTGATCCTTCCACGTTTCGCGGCCCGCGAGCCTGCCGCGTTTCACGGCCAGCTCGTGAATCGATTTGTCCCCTTTGATCTCCGCGACCATCAGAGTACCGGGCACGACGCCGCCCGAAACCGCGCAGACGGTCGGCTCCTCGTCCGCATCGTCGGGATCGACTTCGGTCTTGAGCTCTCCCTGGAACGCGAAGTTTCCGCGCTTCGCCGTCTTCTGGAGGCCGGCGGCGATCTCGCCCGCCAGGGGCTTGGGGTCTTCCTGCGGCGGGACGGAGAGAACCAGCGCCAGGAGCAGCATCGACCCCATGGAACACCTCCGTCCCTGGCTGGATCGTAGCGCGGGGAGGGGTCGAACTGAAGGCGATTCGGTGACCATCCAGGCGTTCTTCCGTTTATTTGCTTCGCCCGCGCCGATAGGATGACCTGCAGAGCCGGGTGGGAATCGCGAGCATCGTCCTGAACATCCTGTCGGTGGTGAGCCTGCCGATGGTGCTGGCGTTCGCCGTGATGACGACGGACAGCCCGAGCACGCCGAAGAGCTATTTCCGCCTGCTCTACGGGGTCCTGCTGATGCACCTGCTCGTGGTCGTGGCGTCGATCGTGGGAGCCTGGGTGCTTCGCTCGGCCTCGCGGCCCGGCCCGGCACTGCTGACCAGCCTCGCGCCCGCCGCCTGGATCGTGCTCGCGTTCGCCGGCATCCTCCTCTTCGTGGATTTCGGCGGGCGTAAAGGCGGGGGCGCGTGAGTCCCTCGGCCGACGGAAAGAATCCCTGGAAGGTCGTCGGCGACGTCTTCCTCAAGCTCATCAACCGCGCGCCCGAAAAAATGTCCGAAGCGGAGTGGATCGTCTACCGGGTCTGGTCGCTGCTCGGCGAGGTGTCCAACGGCGGCTTCGACCAGTACTTCTTCAACAGCTCCGGCGATCACGCGACGCGGACCCGCGACGCCCTGCGGGCGATCGGCGACACGAAGGGGTTGAAGGTCCTCGAAGAGGCGATGGCGGTGTTTCCCGGGGAAGTGTCGGACGACCGGGACATCCGCTGGAAGCAGCTCGACGGACTGTCGAAGTCGACGCGGGAGAGCTTCGAAGCGCTCGACAAAAAGCTGGTTGAGGCCGGACAGGACGTGGTCGAGAAACTGGCCGCCTATATCGAGGCGCATTCGAAAGAGATCCGGCCGACGAAGGAGCGGGGCGGCCGCCGTCACACTTAGGATCTGCCTCATCCCTTTCCTCCGCAACGGAGGGGCCGAAGAAGCAGACGCTGACGGAAGCCGTGGAGGCCTGGGAAAGGGTCTCGCCGCACGAGTTTGTCCACATCTCGGGCGCAAGGATCGAGCGACGCGGCTTTTCCTCGCGTCAGGGCTGGTATCTCGTTCCGGCCGCGCCGGAGGGTCGTGCCCGCCGCTACGAGCCCACGGTCGACGGCTGTGACCGGGCCTTTTACTCCTTCATGGGGGGCGCATGAACCGCATCGCTGGAATCGCAATCCTGATCGTGGGCCTGCTCCTACAGGGCTGGGGCCTGAACGCCTCGAACTCGGTGGGGTCGGGCATCTCGCGCAGCTTCACGGGCGCGCGGACCGACCGCTCGATCGTCAAGATCGTCGGCGGAATCGTCCTGGCGGCCGACGGCGCCGGAACCGCCTTCTATCCCTGAGGCCGGCGCCTAGGTGAGCCGGTTGAGCCCGTTGTAGGCGGCGACGCGATAGGCCTCCGCCATCGTGGGATAGTTGAACGTCGTGTTGGTGAAATAGCGGAGGTTGTTCAGGTCGGGGCTGGACATGACGGTCTGCCCGATATGGACGATCTCCGAGGCGCCGTCGCCGAAGCAGTGGATGCCGAGGATCGCCAGCGTTCCGGGGTGGAACAGGATCTTGAGCATGCCCACGTCGGCGGCGGTCATCTGCGCGCGCGCCAGGTTCTTGAACGCCGTGTGCCCGACCTCATAGGGCACGCGCTCCACCTGCAGGTCGCGCTCCGTCTTCCCCACCGAGGAGATCTCGGGGATCGTGTAGATGCCGCTGGGAATCATCTCGAGGCGATGCAGCGCGATCGAGGAGTCCAGGATGTGCTGCATGGCGTGGCAGCCCTGCACGTACGCCGCGCTGGCGAGGGCCGGGGGTCCCGCCAGATCGCCCACCGCGTAGATCGTCGGCACCGAAGTCTGATAGTGTCCGTTCACCGGCACCTGTCCGCGCGAATTCGGCTCGATGCCGACCGCCTGCAGGTTCATGTCGTTCGAGTTTCCGGTGCGACCGTTGGACCACAGGAGCAGGTCGGATTTGATCCGACGCCCGGATTTGAGGTTCAGCACGACATCGTGCTCCCGCGCGCCCAGGCTCTCGAACTGCTCGTTGTGGAGGATGAGGCAGCCCTGTTCGCGCAGGTGATAGGACAGGGCCTCGGCGATCTCCTCGTCGAGGAACGACAGCAGCCGCTCCTGCGTGTTCACGAGCGTGACCTTGACGCCGAGGTTGACGAAAATCGACGCGTACTCGCAGCCGATGACGCCGGCGCCGTAGATCGTCATCGCGAACGGCTGCTCGGGATACTTCAGGATGCTGTCGCTGTCGCAGACGCGGGGGTGGGAAAAATCGAGTCCGGGCGGATGGTACGGCCGCGAGCCGGTCGCGATGATGATATGGCCCGCCGCCAGGCGCGAGACGGCGCCGGTGTTGGAGCGCACCTCGACCGTGTTCGCGTCGACCAGCTTGGCCTGTCCGCCGAAGATCGGCACGCGATTGCGCTCGTAGAAGCGGCGCCGGCTGGCGATCTGGGTCTCGATGACGCCCTGCGAGCTGGAGACCAGCCGCGGATACGAGACGTTCAGGTGCGGACGCAGTTCGGCCAGCAGGGGGTCGCGCCGGACCATGGTCAGGGTCTTGACGGCGTGCCGCAGCGCCTTGCTCGGGATCGTGCCCCAGTGCGTGCAGCCGCCGCCGACGTCGTGATGCCGCTCGACGAGGGCGACGCGGCGGCGGTGCTTGGCCGCCATCATGGCCGCGCCCTCGCCCGCCGGGCCGCTGCCGATCACCAGGACGTCGAACTGCTCCATTCCGCCAATATTACGGAGTCTTGCGGTGATTGTCGCCGGTCTCGATCAGGAAGCAGCGCTGTAGGGGGGTGGCTACTCGGGACGGTACCCGCGCCATATCCAGACCAGCGTGTCCGCCAGCGTCTGCTGGAAGACCTTGCCGTCGCAGTGCCCGGTCGCCTTGCTGAACACGAAGCGGTAGTCGTAGCCTTTCGCCTTCAGCGCCACGGCCGTGCGCTTGCCGGCCATCACCCAGTTGTGATTCGAGCTTTCCGGGTCGTTGGCGCGGATGTCCTTCTCGGAGACGTGCGTGAAGAGGCGCAGCGGCTTCTTCTCGGTCGTTTCGATGAGCTTCATGCCGGAGTGATACTCCCAGGCGCCCAGCGGAAACTTCGCCTCTTCCGGGGCGTTGTCGGCCTGCTGGTCGACGAAGGTGCCGGAATAGGCGATCACGCGGCGGAACAGGTCGGGACGGAACCACGCGGCGGTGAGCGCGGCCGCGCCGCCCGAGCTGCAGCCCATCACGGCCCTGCCCCAGGGGTCGGCCGTGAACGCCAGCTTCGGGTGAGCGGCCTTGAGCTTCTCATCCGCCAGCACCGCCGGCAGCACCTCGTCGTTGATGAAGCGGGCATGGCGATCGGACATCGTGTCGTACTCCAGCCCGCGCTCGCTGCCCTTGCCGTCGTTGCCGCCGTTTTCGATCGCCACCACCACGAAGGCCGGGAGGCTGCGGTTCGGGTCCTTGGAGATCGTCAGGTTGTCCAGGGCGTTGCGCACCAGGTTCATCTGGCTGGGACCGTCGAACGTCACGAGGATCGGGGCCTTGGCGCCCTCTTTGTAGGCGGCCGGGACGTAGACGAAGATCTTCCGCGACTTGCGGACGGGCTTCTTCGGGTCGAGCGTGGCGTCGTTGCCGGGAAAGATCTTGCTGTCCGCCAGGGTCATCGAGAACTCGAAGGCCTGTCCCTTCGGGTTGCCCTTGTCCTTCAGGTCGGGATCGGTCTCGTAGTCGGGTCCGACGACGATGTCCCCGTTGCCCGTCGCGTCCGGCTTGTCCTGGGCGTTCCCGATTCCGAGGAAGCCCGCGAACAGGAGACTCCCCGTGCAGACCGCCAGCAGCCTTGAGTTCACCTTCATGGCAAGCATCCCCCGCATTCGATCCTAGAGCATACCGGAGACGGGGGCCGCTGGAAAGAGGTTGCGGGATCGGGCGGAGGATCGGAAACGGGAATCCCCGCTCGCTCGTCTTATATCCTGCGCACGGGGCCCCCGAAACCTTGCGTTGACGGGAGCTTCGGAGGATACTCTACCGCCGGAGGGGGGACCTCGAGCGATGGCGGATCCCGGCGCGGGCCCATTTGCAGGGAGGAACACCAGTGGCCGACGAAACGAGAGTCTTTCACTTCCATAGCGACGCCTACCCCGACGACACGTTCCAGCTCACCACCCTCCGGGGCTTCGAGGAGATCTCCGCCCCCTACGAATTCACGGTGGAGATGCAGTCCAAGAAGGCCGACATCGCCTTCGACCAGATGCTGACGACGGCGGCCAGGATCGACATCCGCCAGTCCATCCCGGTCCCGGGCGGCAAGCCGCGGAGCCGGCTCTTCAGCCTCTGGGGAGTCCTGTCGAGCTTCGAGATCCAGGAGAAGCTCCAGGACAACATCTCCTACCGCGCCGTTCTCGTGCCCCGTCTCTGGAAGTGCGGCCTGACGACGCAGAGTCGCGTGTTCCAGGAGATGACCATCGAGGAGATCATCAAGGCCGTGCTCACCGAGAAGGGCGGCTCCGGCCTCACGACCCAGGATTTCGAGATCACGCTCACCGGCTCGCACAGCAAGAAGGAGTTCGTCGTCCAGTACAACGAGACGGACCTCGACTTCCTGCACCGCTGGCTGGAGTACGAAGGCATCTTCTACTACTTCCAGCAGACCGACACCGGCGAGAAGATCGTCTTCAACGACGGGATCGACGTCTTCCCGCGGCTTCCCTCGGATCCCAAGGTCCCGTACCGGCCCGATCCCAGCACGCGCAACCGCTCGGCCGGATCGCAGGAGGAGCAGGAACAGATCGTCAGCCAGCTCCGCTGCCGCTGGAACAAAACGACGAAGCAGGTCGTGCTCAAGGACCACAACTACCGCACGCCCTCGGTCGACGTGAAGGCGGAAGCCGAGAGCAAGAATCCGGCCGCCGAAGGGATGCTCTACGCGTTCGGGGAGCACTTCAAGACGGCCGCCGAGGGGAAGGCGATCGCGCAGCTCCGCTCCGAGGAAATGGCCTGTCGGGACAAGGTTCTTGAGGGCCGCGGCGACCACCGGCTGTTCCGGGCGGGATCGGTCTTCAACCTCGGCGACCATTTCCAGGCGGACTTCAATGCCCCGTACCTGCTGACCCGGGTCGAGCACGACGCGAAGCAGGGCACGGCGGCCGCCGGGAAGGGCGGCACCATGACCTACGAGAACGAATTCACCTGCATCCCCTCGGACGTCGCCTTCCGCCCCGAGCGGCGCACCGAGTGGCCGTCGATCCACGGGTTCGTCAACGCAACGATCGACGCCGGCGGCAGCGGCGAGTACGCCGAGATCGACGACCAGGGCCGCTACAAGGTGAAGCTGCCGTTCGACCTGAGCGACAAGAAGGATGGCAAGGCATCGCGCTATGTCCGGATGATGCAGCCCTACGCCGGCGGCGGCATGGGCATGCATTTCCCCCTCCATAAGGGCACGGAGGTCGCCCTGGGCTTCGTCGACGGCGACCCCGACCGTCCGCTCATCCTGGGTGCCCTGGTGAATCCCGAGACGGCGAGCCCGGTGTCGGGGGCAAACAGCACCCAGTGCAAGATCCACACGGGCGGCGGGAACTCGATGACCATCGAGGACACCGCGGGGACGCAGAGCATCACGTTGCACTCGCCGTCGGGCAACACCATGTTCTCGATGGGCAAGACCTGAGTCGGGCATTGGGAGCAGGGAGGACACCATGTCGACGCCCGATGAAGCGCACGCGACCACCGCCGCCGCCGAACAGCGGCAGCACGAGGCCGAGGCCGCAGCTCGGAAGGAAGCCGCCGAGGCCCAGGCGGCTCAGCAGGCGGCCGCGGCGGCCCGCGCCAACGCCGACGCGAATCCGACGGCCGACAACATGAACGCCCTGGCCGCGGCCAACCAGAAGGCCGCGCAGGAGACAGCGCAGGCGGCCGCCGCGACCCAGGCGCAAACCGCGGCCACGGCGGCCGCGAACAGCGCGCGCCTGGCCGAGGTCCAGGCTATCGTCAGCGCGAACAACGAGAAGATCGTCACGACCCGGAGCAACCCGAACGGCTTCCAGTTCTCGACCGAGCACAACCTCGAGCAGTTCACGCCGGGCAACTTCGGGCGCCTCATCCTGAACAACATGAGCGTCCGCGTCACCGGTGTCGAGCGGAAGGTCATCCTGGGCGCGTCGGGCACGCTCATCCTGGGGATGAAGAACGAGTTCGTCCTGGCCTGCAAGAACAACCTGATCGTCGGCTTCGACATCAAGACCGTGACCGGGGCGAACAAGAACACCTTCCTCGGGCTCAAGATGGACACCATCGGCGGCGCGAAGATCGACCGGACTTCCGGCGACAAGCGCGAGACCCACGCGGGCCCGAAGGTGTACTTCGGCCCGGCGGACACGACCGTGGCGCCGGAGAATGAGACCAAAGCCGGCGTGCGAAAGGCCCACTGGTCGGCCATGAAGGACCTCTTCAAGAAGGACGTCAACGTCTCCGGCCGCCGGAGTCTCCGCGCGTCGAAGGTGCTCGAGGACATCAAGACGCTGGAGGAGAAGGTCGCCAAGCTCAAGGCGAAAGTGGACAAATCCGACCAGCTGTTCAAGACGCTGACGATGAAGTCGGCCACGATCAAGATCAGCTCCAGCGGCAACATGGCCTATACGGCCAAGGGGACGGCGACCGCCGACGGCGCCGGCGCGAAGGTCGTCCTGAACGGCAGCGCCGAGCTGTCCAAGGGCGGCAGCATCAAGTGCGACGGCTCGGGGACCAGCATCAACGGCACGGTCAAGATCAACTGAGGACGCCATGAGCATCCCCACGGCGGCAGAAGCCCAGAACGACCTGAACCAGGCCCGGAGCGACGCCCAGACGGCCCAGCAACGGGCGAACGACGCCAAGAAGGCGGCCGACGACGCCCAGCAGGCGGCCGAGCAGGCCCGCGGGAAGGCCAACGACGCCCAGAAGGCGGCCCAGGACGCGGACCAGGCGGCGACCGAAGCGGCCCAAAAAGCCGCAAACAATCCCCAGGACCCGGCCGCCCAGCAGGCCGCCCAGCAGGCGCAGGCCGACGCGGCGACGGCCCACGAGACCGCGACGAACGCCGGCACGGCCGCCGACACGGCGGAAGACGATGCGAATAACGCCGCCACGGCCAGCGACACGGCCCAGAGGGAGTCCGAACGCGCCGCTGCGGCGCAACAGGCGGCCCAGAAGAGGTCGGACGCGGCGGCGGCAGCCCAATCGTCCCAGGCGGAGCTGGCGAAGGCCGACGGAGACCTGAAGGCGGCCCAGATGTCGCCGGACCTCCAGGCGCAGGCCAAATACCAGCAGGAACTGGAGCGGCTGCTGAAAGAGGCGAACCAGGGGTCCAAGGACGCCGTGGAGGCCGATCACAAGACCAACGGCTTCATGCTGCACACGCTGGTCGACGTCTCGTGGAAGGTCGACGGCTGCTCGTGGAACATCATCAACGGCGATCACTGGAAGACCGGCGGCAGCGAGGTGAAGATCGTGCTCGGACACAGCACGAACATCCACCTGGCCCCGAAGCACGAATCGAACTACGGCGGCAAGTATACGCGCATCGCCGGCACTGAGATGAAGACCGTCGCCGGTGCCGCGATCACGAATATCGCAGGCGCCAAGTGGGACACCGTCTACGGGAGCAAGACCGAGCGCTGTCTCGGCGCCAAGTTCGAGACCCACGTGGGCACCAAGACGGTGGTCAAGAAGGCCAAGTTCAAGGACGTGCAGCCCTTCCGCTTCGAGAAGGGCGCGAAAAGCTTCGCGGATTCCATCGAGATGGAATGGAAGTCCGCGGATAACAAGCTCGACGTCAAGCAGCAGGAACTCAAGGTGCTGCAGGAGCAGTCCACCATGGGCAAATGCACGGAGACCGTCACGAACCTGAACGGGGACTACGACAAGGTCGACCACAACTTCTCGTCGACCATCAAGCTGAAACTCACGACGGGCACCATCAAGACCCAGGATCTGGAGATCAAGGGGTCGTCGAACGTCATCGTCAGCTCGAAAGGCAACAAGCTGGGGCTCACGAGCGGCGCGGCAAAGATGTGGCGCGGCGGCAACGTCGCTAAGTGCACGGACGGCACGGTCAAGCTCAACGGCGACACGTTCAAGGCGGAATAAGGAGAAGAATCCATGTCGGTCACGCAGGCGGACATTGACGCAGCCAAAAGCGCCGTCGACAAGAACGACGATGAGATCAAAAAGCAGGTCAAGAAGGTCGACGGCGCCACGCTCAACACGCAGCTGGATGCCGAGCGGAAGGTGAAGGGCAACGTCGTCGAGTACGCCCTCAAAAAGCTCGCTCTGAAGATCGAGGGCGGCTTCTTCAAGTTCCAGGTCGGCTGCTCCGACACGATCGTCTACGGCCTCAAGGGGGAATACATCGCCCCGCTGTCGATCGCCTTCATCCTCGGGATGGACATAAAGACCGTCGTCGGCCTTTCCAAGACCACGATCATGGGCGGGAAGCTCGACAACATCTTCGGCGCCAAGGTCGACCTCCTGCTGGGCATCAAGCACGAGGCTGTCGGGGGCGAGACCCTCAAGGGCGGCGCTTCTCCGGTGCTCAAGAAGGAGAGCAAGTCGAACGAGAAGCTCGACAAGGTCAAGAATGCGTTCGCCAGCTGGGCGACGAAAGCGACCAACCGCCTCTTCAAGGCGACGGAGGCCAGCACGAGGTCGGGAGCCGTCCAGGAACAGATCAAGACCCTCGATCAGAAGATCAAGTCCTTCTCCCAGACCGGCGCGACGTGGACCGCCGACGTCAAGAACCTCACCCAGGACTGTGCCACGAAGGCGAGCTACGAGGCGGGCAAGGTCCAGTTTTCCTGCAGCGGCTGGCAGATGCGCGGCAGCAACGGCGGCAGCATCATGAATATGTTCCCGAACAACTGCTGCTACATGGACGCGGGCGGGTCGAGCGTCAACGTCGGGCCGAGCGACATCCGGCTGGCCGGGCCCATTCACAAGTTCGGATGCAGCTTCTGAACGGAATGCACCGCCCATGGACCTCCTCAACGAGACGCCGCTGCAGCCGGGCTGGATCATCCTCCCGCTCCCCGGCCGCACGTCCGGAGCGTCCTTCGCGCTGAAGGGGACCTTCTCCCTCAAGCCCGACGCTCCCGCGGCCTGGGCCGAGGCGCCCGATGCGCTCGACGGCGACGTCCCCGAGGCGGAGGGCTCCCCCGCGCTGCGGTATACCCGCGACCTGACCGCGCCCAAGCCGATGGTCGACCTCCTGATCGCGGGCGCCGCCTTTGCGCCCGGCGCGAAGCCCACCGACATGATGCCCATCAGCGCGAAGATCGGCGCTTGGACGAAGATGCTCGCGGTCCTGGGCGACCGGAGGAAGACGTCGGGCCTGCTGTTGTCCAAGGTCTCCGCGCCGGTGCCGTTCATGAAGATGCCGCTGACGTGGTCGCACGCGCTCGGCGGCCTCGATTCCAGGAAGAACCCCGCAGGCCGGGGTCTGGACGACGAGGCCGACGACAAGGGGGAGACCTTCATCCGCGTCCCCAACATCGTCCGCGTCGACGAGGCCGGCCTCGACGTCCGCGCGCTCAAGGAGCCCGCGGGCTTCGGCCCCATCAACCCCGAATGGGAATCCCGGGCGGCGATCGCGAAGCGCGCCCATTATGGCGCGAGGTGGCTCAAGGAGCGCTGGCCGGCTCCGCCCGAGGACTTCGATCCGGACTACTTCAACGCCGCGCCCGCCGACCAGCGCGTGCCGCTGGGGAGCATCAAGGGGAACGAAGCCCTCGAGTTCCTCAACCTCCATTCCGCACGGCAGCGGTACAAGTCGGAATTGCCCGGCATCCGGGCCCGCCTTTTCCTGGAGGAGGAAGACCCGGCGAAGAAGGACGGCCCGCCGCTCTTCCGCGAAATCCCCCTGCGCATCGACACCGTCTGGGTCGAGCCGTCCGCCGACAAACTGATCCTCGTCTGGCGCGGCTTCTCGCCGGTCCGCTCGAAGAAGCTGAAGGAAGTTACGGCGGTCGTCATCGCGACGGAGCCGCTCGCGCAGGAGCCCGCGCCGGCGGAGCAGTATCGGACCACCCTGGCCGGGAAGCGGGAGGAGCGGGAGAAGAAGAAAACCGCGCCGCCCCCCGCGCCGCCGACCTTCGAGCCCCTCGACATCCCCGCGCCCGAGGTCCAGATGGAGGCCATCGAGAAGGAGATCGCCGAGGAGTATAAGAAGGCCGAGGCGGAGCTGGAGCAGGAGGTCGCCGAGGTGGACGCGAAGACCCGCGGCGCCGCCGCCGCCGAGCTCGCCAAGGAGGGGCTTCCCACCGGGATCGTGTATGCGACGCCACCCGCCGACCCGGCCTCGGTCGCCGCCCAAGCTGCCAAGGACTTCGAAGCCATCGCCGCCGTCAACCCCAAGGCGGCGAAGTTGCTCTCGCAGCCCCCCACGGCCGCGGCCCTCGACGTCGACGCCCAGATCAAAGCCCACTTCGACGAGTTCGAGAAGGAATTCGCCAAGCCCCTGTTCCCGCCGGGTTCTCCCGATGCCCCGCCGGGCGGCGGGGAGGAGGGCGCCGAGGAGGCCGAGCCCCCGGCATGGACGCGCGAGCGGGTCGTCGCCCACGCCGCGGAGAAGAAGACGTTCGACCAGGAGAATCTCGAAGGCCTCGACCTCTCCGCCCTCGATCTGTCGGAGGCGGTGTTCGAGGACTGCGTCCTCACCGGCTGCAGCCTGAAGGGCGCGACGCTGACGAAGACCGCCTTCCGGCGCTGCGCGCTCACCGGGGCCAACCTGACGGGAGCCAGGCTGGCCGACGCGGAACTATCGTTCTGCGACTTGACCGAGGCCGACCTCTCGGAAGCCGTGCTCGAGAAGAGCATCCTGGACGACGCCGACTGCAGCGGGTCCAAGTTCGAACGGAGCACGCTGACCTCGGTGTCGGCGCAGCGGGCCGCCTTCGTCGGCGTCTCGTTCGCCGGGGCGAAGATCCGCGAGTGCGTCTTCCGGGAGGCGGATTTCGAGGGGGCCAACCTCGAGAAGCTCTCCCTGGGCAAGTCGAGCTTCCGCTCGGCCAACGCTTATGGCGTCAAGGGTTCGGAGTGCGACTTCGAGGGCTGCGACCTCGGAAACTTCCGCGGCGGCGAAGGCGCGACATTCACCGGCGCCATTTTCCGCCATTGCAAAGCGGCGGGCTCCGTCTGGGAGGGCGCCGTGCTGGACCGCGCCAATTTCTCGTCGGCCGACCTCCGCCGCGCCAACTTCAGCGCCGCGTCGCTGCTCGAGGCGAAGTTCGGCCAGGCGAAGCTGGCCAAGGCCCGGTTCCCCGAAGCCAACCTGACGCGCGCCGAGTTCCAGAAGGCCGACCTGTTCCGCGCGACGTTCGAAGGCGCGCTCGTCGACGGCGCCGACTTCCGGGTCTCCAACGCCTACGAGGCCGAGTTCCTCGACACCACCGGATCGAACGCGAAGTTCGACGGTTCGAACCTGAAGGGGACGAAACTTGCCTGAGCAGCCCGAAGACGTCCCGACCTATACCGCCGAAACCTTTCCGCCGGCGCTTCGCGCGGGCACCGTGGCAGTCCGGTCGGTGATCCGCGACCTCGACCTGGGCGGCATCGATTTCAGCAAACTCGACTTCAAGGAGTGCGTCTTCGAGAACTGCCGCTTCGACGGCGCCATCCTCAAGGCCGCCGTCCTGAAGGGGATCCTCTGCACGGAGTCCAGCCTCCAGGACGCTGACCTGCGCGACGCCGACCTGCGCGACGCCGAGTTCGACATGTGCTTCGCGGTGGGAGCCAAATTCGCGGGCGCGGCTCTCGAGCGGTCGGTATGGCTTAACTGCGACCTGGCCAACGTCGACTTCGCCGGATCGACGGTGACCGATCTCCGCCTGATCCACTCTTCGCTCGACCGGGCGGTTTTCGACGGCGCCACGATCGTGAAGGGAACGATCATCCGCGGCACCTTTCGGGACACGTCGTTCCGCCGCGCCAAAATCCAGGATACGTCCTTCGAGGCCGCCATCATGGAAGGGGCGGCCTTCACCGGGGCGACGCTGGAGGACGCGCGGTTCTACGAGTCGATCTTGAAGCGCGCGAACTTCAAGGATGCGGTGACCGCCGACTGCGTGGTCCTCGAGGGCTCCCTGGCCGGCGCGACATTCGAATCGGCCGTCCTCGACGGTTTCATGGTGCGCGACCTCTCGCTCGAGGAGGCCGACTTCCGGAAGGCCAAATTGACGGGGTCGAGCATCAACCAGTGCCGCCTGCCCAACGCCGATTTCGAGGGCGCCGTGTTTCAGGACGCGGCCTTCCGCGAGTCGTCGATGCGCGGCGTGAAGAATCTTCCGAAGACCTGCCCGGGAGGCGACTTCAGCGGCGCCGATCTCACGGGGGCCGAGCTGTCGGGCGTCGACTGGCCGGGCGTCGTCATGCGCGGCTGCGTCCTCCGCCGGGCGAAGCTCGCGAAGGCGCGCCTGGCCGGGGCCGCCCTGGCCGAAGCGCGGCTGGAAGAGGCCGATCTCAGCGGCGCCGACCTGACCGGCGCGTCGCTCGCCCGGGCCACGCTGGTGGGGACGCTGCTCGAGGGCGCGGATCTGTCGGGGGGCAACTTGGAAGGAGCCTCGCTGCTCGGGGCCCGTTGGAAGGGCGCGATCGTCCGCGAAGCGAACCTGATCGGGACGCTGATGCGGCGATCGGACCTGCGCGACCTCGACCTGCGCCGCTGCCTGCTGCGGGGAGCGAACCTCCAGGGGATCGACCTCAAGGGCCGCGACTTGACGGGCGTCGACTTCTCCGACTGCGACATGACCGGCGCCGACCTTTCGCAGGCGATCCTGGACGGCGCCATCTTCATGAAGACCCGCCTTGTCGGGGCAAACGTCTCGAAGGCCCGCTTCAAGCAGACCCTGGCGGAGGAGGCGGACCTGACCGACTCCCTCTGGGACGGCACCCAGGCGATGCAGTTGACCTTCGCGAAATGCATCCTGAAGGGCGTCTCCTTCAAGACCGCCGTCCTGACCAGCTGCGGCTTCTTCGAGACCGAACTGCCCAAGGGCGGCCTCGCCGGGGGCAGCTTTCGGAAGTGCACCTTCGCCGGGCTCGCGCTGGAAGGCGCCGACTTCTCGGGCTGCGACCTGAAGCAGGCCGATTTCACCGGCGCGATCCTGAAGGGGGCCAAGGTCCTCAAAGCGAACCTCGACAAGGCCACGTTCGCCGGCGCCCAGCTCCAGGGGGCCTTGCTGGGGGGCAGCAAGGGGACCTCGGTCGAGTTCAACGAGGCCGCCCTCGACAAGGCCTCGTTCCTGGCCGCGGAGCTGCCCGACATCGCCCTCGTCGGCGCTTCCGCGCCGGAGGCGGACTTCTCCGGCGCCCGGATGGACGGCGCGTTCGCCTCCACCCTCAAGGCCCCCGGCGCCCTCTTCCTGAGGTGCAGCCTGAAGTACGCGGACTTCTCCCACGCCGTCCTGGAGAAGGCCAATTTCGAGGAGGCCAACCTGTTCGGAGCCAACTTCCACGCGATTCTGGATTCCGGGATTCGGTTATCCGGAGCCAATGTCCGCAGTCTAAAGAAAACGGACCTCGACCTGCTCGAGGCAGAAACCTTTAAGGGGGAGTGAAGGACATGAACACCGCCATGGTCGAATCGGGCGTCGCCGTCGGCCCCGCCCGGGTAACGTCCGTCCAGGACGGCGTCGTCCACCTGTCGACGCCGACCGGTCCCGTCGACGCGAGCCTCGCGCTCGCCTGTCCGTACTCGCCCCACCGCGGTGACCTCGTCCTGCTGCTCCGCTCCGAGAAGGTCGCCTACATCGTCGGCGTCCTGAAGACGGTCGGCCCGATGCGGCTGGACCTGCCCGGCGACGTGGTCCTCCGGGCCGGCGGGCGCCTTCGCCTCGCCGGCGGCGAGGCGGTCGAGATCGAAGCCCCTGAAATCCGCCTGCGGGCGGATCGGGTGGAGACGACGGCGCGCGCGGTGTTCGAGCGGGTGGTGGACGCCTACCGCTGGGCCCGAGGCGTGGCGCAGACGACCGCCGGCCGCGTGCGCACGCTGGTGAGCGGCACCGCCTCGCTGCAAGCGGAGCGCATCACGGAGAGCGCGTCCAAGGACGTCCGCATCGACGGCGAGCGGATCAACATCGGATAAGGAGGAGACATGGTTCCCGCATCGACCAAGGGCGGCGGCATGACCGCGACCACCGGGCCGCTCGACGTTTGCAAGGTCCCGGCCCCCCCCGCACCCCCCGTGCCTACGCCCTTCCCCAACATGAGCTCGGTCAGCAACGCGGGCGGTACCGCGTCGAAGACCAAGTTCGATGGGTCGGCGGTCGTGACCCTGAAGTCGGAGATGAGTTCCTCCAACGGCGACGAGGCCGGCGTGCTGGGCGGCATGGTGTCCAACCGCAACATGGACAAGGTCTCCTTCAAGAACGGGTCGAGCAAGGTCATCGTCGAAGGCGAGAAGTGCGTCCACATCGGGTCCATGACCGGCCACAACGGCAGCAACGCCAACGTCCCCGCCGGCGCCCAGGTCGCGCCCAGCCAGGTCAAAGTCCTCGTCGGGATGTAGGCGTCCGCGGCTCTGTAGAAAAGGCCTCAGGCTCAGATCGTCGACCCCAACCGCTTCGTGCTTCCTGCGCGCCGAAGGCACGCCCTTTTGCTGTGGCCGGTGGCCTTGGGCCACCATTCCCGGGGATTCTACGGAGCCGTCGTCCGTCAGACGGGGACGACCGAGAAGTCCTTCAGGTCGATCCGGAGCGCGCGCAGCCGCTGCATGCTGTCGCCCGGATTCACGCTCACCGTTCTCCCCAGCCGCTCGACGCCGGGCGATTCATGGATGTGGCCGTGGAGCGTCAGCGGCGGCTGGCGCTGGTCGATGAACGCCCGCACCGCCCGGCTGCCGATCGGCGTGATCCCCCCCTGCAGCCGATCGAGCGTCGTTGCGTAGGGCGGCGAGTGCATGACGTAGACCGTCCTGGCCGGATCCGATAGCGTCGCGAGCCGGGCCAGGTCCGCCTCGATGGTCGGGCGCTCCTGGATCGCGCGCAGGGGGACGGACTCGATGCCCGCCGGCGAACTCCACAGGCAGCGCTGCGGCTCCTGCGGCGGCTGCCAGCCGGCGACATCGACGCGGTCGAAGTCCTTCATCCCGAACGGCGTGATCGGGACGCAGCCATAGCCGGCGATCGAGAGTCCGTCGAGGAAGGGGACCGCGCGTCCGTGGATCGCGATGCCGGCGTTCTCGAGCGGCCCCAGCGGCGCGGCCCAGTCATCGTTCCCGGGGATCCAGTAGCAGGGGCGCGTGGCCATATGGTGGACGAGGAAGCCCTCGATGAAGCGGCGCTGCAGCGCGAGCAGGTCACCGCCGCTCTTCAGCGGGTAGGGGAGGAGATCCCCGCCCAGGACGACGGCGTCGGCCTCGAGCGAGAACAACTTCTCATAGGCCTCGTGGTTGCCGTGCAGGTCGGACGCGTAGACGAGGGTCGACACACTCACCTTGCGGCGCCGCGGACCTCAAGCCAGACGATCATGTCCATCAGCTCCGAGGCTTCGATCGAAGACAGGGCGGTCTGGCCGGAGAGGTTGCGCGCGTTGATGTCGGCTCCCGCCTCGAGGAGCAGGGCCGCGGCATCGACCTGGCCGAAACCGACCGCATAGAACAACGGCGTGGATCTGCGCTGGTCGTGTCCGTTGGGGGAGACGCCCTTCTTCAGGAGCGCCTCGATGGCGGCCAGGTCGCCTTCCGCGGCGGCGGTGCACAGAAGAATTTCGTCCACGTCCGCTGAGGATAGGGCTTCGACGGCGGGGTGTAAAGAGGGGGCCGCTCCGCCCGCGGTTCCTCTCGAGCCTACCGGGAGCGGCTGCGGCCGCGCGGAGCCTTGGGATTCTTCGGCGGAGCCTCGGGGGGAGGGCCCACCGGACGCGTGTGCTGCGTCGCGAAGGGCCTGCCGCGCGGGAGCGCCGGCTGATCGCCCGTGCCGCGCGGCTGCCATTTGGGAACCAGCTGGCTCCTGCCGCTGCCGATCAGATCCATGCGGCCCATCCGCTTGAGCGCCGACCGCAGCAGCGGCCAGTTGTTCGCGTCGTGCCAGCGCAGGAAGGCCTTGTGGAGCTTCCGCTGCTCGACTCCTTTCGGGATATAGACGTCCTCGAATTTTCTGCCCGTCCGCTTCATCGGATTCATGCCCGTGTGGTACATCGCCGCCGCGAACGTCATCGGCGTCGGCAGGAAGGCCTGGACCTGGTCGGCGCGGAAGTCGTTCTGCTTCAGCCAGAGCGCCAGGGCCAGCATGTCCTTGTCCGTCGTCCCCGGGTGCGCCGCGATGAAATACGGGATCACGTACTGCTCCTTGCCCGCCTCCTTCGAGAACTTGTCGAAGAGCTCCTTGAAGCGGTCGTAGGTTCCGATCCCCGGCTTCATCATCGCGTCGAGGGGGCCGTCCTCCGTGTGCTCCGGCGCGATCTTGAGGTAGCCGCCCACGTGGTGCGTCGCCA
>Ga0137409_10000444_pt1 | contig 44920 bp, 37 predicted proteins | sample CZODoug1_16funga_FD_122059 | JGI IMG/M metagenome (GOLD analysis project Ga0137409, IMG submission 122059) | Vadose zone soil fungal communities from Angelo Coast Range Reserve, California, USA - CZODoug1_16fungal (Hybrid Assembly) | ecosystem: Environmental > Terrestrial > Soil > Vadose zone...
CTGCGCGGTCGTCACGGCGGACGGCTTGCCGAGGCCGGCAAGCACGATGCGCGAGACGGCGAGATTGGCGGGAGCGAGAAGCGCGAGCAACTCGTCCTTCTTGCCGGTGAAGCGGCTCGCGGCGATGGCGCGCCGGAGAGCGCCGCCGCTGCTGTGATCGAGCGCGGCGGCCGTCGGCATCAGTTTGCCCTCCTCGAGCACCCCGACGACGATGGCGCCGGTCTTCGGCAGGGCGGGCTCGCCAAACGTAATCTTCATGCAATCCTCTCGATCATGCTGCCGGCCGTGACGGCGAAGTGCGGGTGAAGGCACCGCTCGAAGCGCAGCGGCGCCGCCATTCGCGATATTCTCAACGTTATCTCGCGCCGCACGCGCACTGTTCACGTGCTCTTTTCTCCAGCGCGCGTACAGGGCGACGGCGCCGGTCGCGACATCGCGCGCGCTATCAAGCTGCTCAACGAATACCACGAGCGGGCCCGCAGCCAAGGACGAAGCGGGGACCTGGTCGACGTGCTTATCGTCGGCCGAGGCGGTGGCTCAACTGAAGACCTCTGGGCATTCAACGAAGAGGAGGTGGCCCGCGCGATAGTTGCCTCGGCAATTCCAGTTATCTCGGCCGTGGGCCATGAAACCGATTTCACTATCGCCGATTTTGTCGCCGATCGCCGCGCGCCTACTCCCTCGGCCGCGGCGGAGCTGGTTGCCGCGCGCGAAGATCAGCTCTGCGATACACTCGCGCAAACCGGACAAAGCCTGTCGCGACTCATGCGCTACAGAATAGTGACTGCACGCACGCGTGTGCAGCAACAAGCTCTTTCGCAGGCGTTTGACGAAGTGCGTGGCAGGCTGCGCGACGCCGCCGCATCAACAGATTCGGCGAGTCATCGCCTGCAGATATTGATGAACCAAACAATTCGCAGTGCACACCTGCGCGCCGATGCTTTGAGCGGCAGTCTGGCCCCAGCGCAACTACGCGCTCGCCTGGCCCAGGCCCGGGTCCGCTTCGATTCAGCGTATACTGGTTGCAATACCGCGATTGAAAAACAGATGGATGACGCTAAGAAGAGTCTCGGGTTGGCGGCAGCCTCGCTCGATGCACTCTCGCCGCTGGCGGTGCTGCAACGCGGGTATGCCATCGCGCAAACGGAAGACGGCAGTCTCCTGCGCGATGCCAAACAAGTTTCCGTTGGCGATTCAGTAAAGATTCGTTTAGCGAGGGGGAAATTTGGCACCCGAGTGGAGAGTGTTGATGAGAATTGATTCCGGCGGACCAGTCAGATCTAGACTCGTTTAGAAAACAGACTTGTCTGCCCGTGTCTCAAGATTGAGAGTTGATTCCGGCGGACTACGATGAATACGATGATTTGAAAAGCGAAAGCTTACGATATTGTAAACAGCCGGCAGACAAGTCTGCTTTCTAAACGGCTGGGAATTCTATAATTGTTTAGAGGCGGGCATTGCCCGCCGGCTCAAGTAAAGAAATGAAAAACGAACAACCGAAAAGTTTTGAAGCCTCGCTCGAGGCGTTGGAAGAGATTGTGCATCAACTCGAAGGCGGCGATCTGCCCCTCGAAAAAAGTTTGGAATTATTCGAGAACGGCATTCGCCTTTCTCGTCAGTGTCAGGAACGCCTCAATCAAGCTGAGCGCCGCATTGAAGTGCTGCTGCGCGACAACCAGGGCCGCCCGGTGGTGAGTGCTTTTGAAGAAACGAAAACTATCTCTGAAGACAACGGCGAACAATGAGAGCACCTTCTGAATTAGAGTCTATGGCAGGTACAGACAGCGCGGCTGATTTGCAGCAATTCGTGATTGAAACTCGCAGGCTCGTCGACGCCGCGCTCGATCGGATCCTGCCCGCTGAGACGGTTTCTCCGGCACAGGTGCATGCGGCGATTCGCTGGAGTGTTTTTGCCGGCGGCAAACGTTTTCGCCCGCTGGTGTTGCTCGCTGTGGGCCAAACGTTCGGCGCCGCGCCGGAAGTTCTCATCGACACTGCCTGCGCCTTGGAGATGATTCATACCTATTCGCTAATCCATGACGATCTGCCTTCGATGGATAACGACGATCTGCGGCGCGGTCGGGCAACGTGTCATGTGCGCTTCGGCGAAGCGACTGCCATCCTCGCCGGCGACGCGCTGCAAACGCTCGCCTTCAAGACAGTTTCCGAAGACGAAAAACTCTCCACGGCAAAGCGTGTCCAGCTAATCTCGGAGATTGCCACCGCGGCAGCGACGCCTGACGGCATGGTGGCTGGACAGGCGCGCGATCTCGAAGCGGAATCTCGCCAGGTAAATGAGTTCGAGCTGGAACAGATTCACCGGCTGAAGACCGGCGCTTTGATCATTGCTGCAGCCCGCTGTGGCGCCATCATCGCCGACGCCTCTGAAACGGAACTCGCGGCCGTCACTAAGTACGCCGCACAACTCGGATTGCTCTTTCAAATTACCGACGATCTGCTCGACATTACGGCAACGGCGGCGGCTATAGGCAAGACTCCGGGCAAGGACCTGCGCTCGAAAAAGGCAACTTATCCGGCGCTCTATGGAGTTGATACCACACGCAAACATCTGGCTGCGGCGCACCAGTTGGCTTGTGCGGCGCTCGAAGATACCCATCGTCCGGCGGAGTTGTTGCGGGCCATCGCCGATTTCATTTTGGAGCGACAAGCCTGAGCAATCCCGTCCGACCTTTCTTACATCCCAGTATTCCAAAATCCATGAAACACAAAGTCGCATTCGTTTTGCTGGTTCTGTTTGCGTTGCTCGGCGCAATTGTTTTTGGCGTAGCTTGCCGCCAAAAAACAACCAAGCCGGCCATTGATGTTGCTGCTCACAAGAATGAGATCCAGAAGTGGCAGAACGATCGTCTGGCGAGTTTGACGAAGGATGATGGTTGGCTGACGCTTGTCGGCCTCTTCTGGTTGAACGAAGGTGAGAACAAATTTGGCAGCGATCCCCGAAACGCCGTTGTGCTGCCGAAGGACAAAGCGCCGCGCATCGCAGGATCCCTGTGGCTGGAGAAGGGTCGCGTGCGATTGGTAGCACGCCCGGACGCCCCTCCCATTTCTGTGGCAATGCATACCGTTGACGATGTCACGACAGGCGACAGGCTCGTCAAGGCATTCGACCTTAGAGACGATAACGACGACAACGGTCCAACTATCCTGAAGCTTGGCTCGCTGCTCATCAATGTCGTCAAACGCGGCGATCGTATCGGCGTACGAGTTAAGGATACTGAAAGCCGGACGCGGCGTGAGTTCAAAGGTCTGGAGTATTATCCGATTGATGCGAAGTGGCGCATCGAAGCGCGCTTCGAACCTTACCAGCCTGCGAAAATGATCTCCATTACGAACGTGCTGGGCATGACAGACGACGAGACCTCCACTGGCGCGCTGGCGTTTGACGTTGACGGCAAAACTTATCGGATTGATCCGATACTTGAAAAAGGCGAGACGGATCTTTTCGTGATGGTTGCCGACGAAACCACCGGCAAGGAAACCTACGGCGCGGGTCGTTACCTTTACGTGTCGCCGCCCGACGCATCCGGAAGAGTAGTGATCGATTTCAACAAGGCCTACAGTCCGCCCTGCGCCTTCACAAACTTTGCCACTTGCCCGTTGCCGCCCAGACAAAACCATCTTCCCTTCCGCGTCGAAGCCGGCGAGAAGAAATACGCCGGCACCGTGCACTGATGCGGCAGAAGCCCGACCATCAGGGAGGGCTTAATTACTGACTAGTAGGCAGCCTGGAAGGCTGCAAGATAGTAGCCGGTGGTCGCAGCGCAGCGTAGACCACCGGAAGGCGTTTGAAAAATGGGTAGCACCCTGTAAGGGTGCCAGAAGAATGGGACGAGAAATGCTTTTGCAGGCAAATGATCTGGCACCCCTTCAGGGTGCCGACAATTAACCCCCATGTTACCGGTGGTCTGCGCTGCGCTTCGACCACCGGCTACTATCTTGCAGTCCTCCGGACTGCTTACAGCCGACATATGCTCGTTGGTTTTCGATTAGTGTATTGCAGAAGGCAAATTATCCGCCTCGCCCGCCTTTTTCTGCATCGCCTTTATCGACTCCGGAATAAACGAAGTGATGTGATGCGTTTCCTCGTGTCCATCGGCAAAGGATTGATAGAGCGCGAAGTCAGGCAGGGAAAGACAACTGAGCGGAGATTGAAGGTTGTAACCGGTATCGATGCCGATGGCGCTGTGGGAAATGTAAATTCCATGACGGCCCACACGCCCCCATAAAGGCAGCAGCGGCGTCGGCGTGTGGCCGAAGATACAAGGCTTGCCACGGTAGTTTTTGTAAAACTCCATGTCGCGCATCCACAGCAGCGCCTGCGGCGCAGTGTCGCGCGGATGCTTGGTGCGATCGAGACCGGCATGCACGTAGATCGCGTAATCGTCTTCGTAGTAGTAGGGAAGCGCGTGGAAGAATTCCAAATGTTCTGGCGGCACACTGCTCTCAATGTCGCGGCGAGCATCCTCGAGATCCTGTTCTCTGGTTATGTCCAGCACTCTTCCCACATACTGCTCGAAGGTGCGCTCGCCGCCGGTGACCGGAGTGATCCAAAGGTTAGCGCTCCCTTCGATAAAGTCCAGCAACATCTGTTCATGATTACCGCGCAGGCAAAGCACGCGCTCGCGATTGTCGTTCTGAAGTTTCAATACCAGGTCAACACAGCCTGGCGCATCGGGGCCTCTATCAATTAAGTCCCCTAAAAAAACCAGCGTGTCCGCGGCCTCGTCGCGCGGAAGCATTTCCAACAGACGATGAAGCTGGGCACAACGGCCGTGAACATCGCCGACGACAAAAGTTTTCATGCAGGAGTTTCCTCGCGTTGTTGAAGTGACGTCCTGACCCTTGCCATCATTTTTTTGAAACGCGGGTCGTCGTGAAGATCAGTCCAGTTTGGATCTGACTCAAACCAGAGATAGTTTTCATTACCGAGATCGATCGACTTTTGCAGCCAGTCGAGCGCCAGCACTTGCCGGCCCTGCAGCAGGTAAGCCGACCCCAGCCAGTAAGCGACGTCGTGATCGGTGGCCGCCGCTACCTTCACCCGATCGGTCAACTGCTTGCCGGCAAGCTCGTGCTTGCCCTGAGCGCTCAGACAGGTTGCCAGAATCGGACGTATTCCGTCCATCCTGGGATGGCGCTCGAGCACCTGCTCGAGAATGCGCGTCGCCGCATCCACTTCGCCGCGATAGTAAAGTACGCGCGCTCGAAACGTCAGGATTAACGGGTGGTCGGCTTCCATCTCGGCGCCCTGATCGAGTTCCTGCAAGGCGTCTTCGTAGCGACCCTGATACATGAAAATACGCGCGCGGTGGAAACTCGTGACTACTCGCTCATTTGGATTGAGCCGCACCATGCGATCGAAACTGCGCAGCGCGCGCTCGTAGTCAGCATCCAGGCGGGCCAAATAGCCGCGCGTAAAATGGACACCCACGTCATTTGGATACTCTTCCCGCAACAACTCAACTTCTTCGCGCGCTTTCTGTTTCTCTCCGTGCGTCATGTAGATGAAGATCATGTGCATGCGCGCTTCGAGCAATTTCGGATCGAGGGCGAGCGCTTTGTTGAATGCGTCCTGGGCTTTTTCATAATCGTTTGCTTCGCCAAGCCCTTTCAGGATGCGATTGATGTAACAACCTCCCAGGGCCGAGTGGGCCAGGGCAAAATTAGGATCCAGCTCGGTGGCGCGCTCGAAGTGATTGATTGCTGAATCCAGATCAGCGCGGCTAATCGTGTGATAAATAAACTGGCCCATGCAGTGCCGCCCGCGCAGATACTCTTCCGAAGCGGCGGCGTCGGTAGTCGATCCTTTTGCCAGCTCGACTTTTTCATCCGGACTAAGCTCCACGCGTAATCCATCAACAATGTGCTGCACGATGGTGTCCTGCACGGCAATGATGTCGCTGGCATCAGCATCAATGCGATCGCTCCAGAGAATTTCGCCCGTTCTGACGTCGAGCAATTGCACCGTTACGCGCAAATGATCTTTAACGCGCAGAAAGCTCGCGGTCAGGATCGCATCCACGTCCAACTCGCGACCCACGTCACCCGGATCAAATTGCTGCCCCTGATATTTCACGATAACTGACGACGGGCGCACCACCAGCGCACGGACGCGGGCGAGTTCGGTAATCACTGCGTCGGCGAGCGAGAATTCATAGAAGGCAGTTTCGGGGTCGTTGCCCAAATTTTTGAAAGGCATGATCGCCAGGCTCTTGCGATCGCGATCGCCAAAGGTCGTCGGCGTTTCGTCACCTTCGCGAGGTTGCGAAGCACTGCGACCCCGTCCCGAGGAGCCGGCGGAGCTTTCGCTGCCGGTCAGATTTCTAAACCAGCGCACCGCCTTCGCCATCGGCCCTTCCGCGTGCAGGTGTCGCGGCGCAACTGGCAATCCGCTTTCGTCGATGACCGTGCCGCTGGTCAGCGCCAGGTCGCGAACCACTGCGCGGAGGTCGTCGCGAAATTGTGAAACCTGCTGGTAACGATCGCGCGGATTTTTTTGTAAAGCGCGATTAAGTATTTGTTGCAGGCGCGGCGGCACCGGATCCGGTCTAGCCTCGCTAATCGCAGCGGGCTCCTCATGTAATACCGCGTGACGCACGTCGACCGCGGTCTTGCCACGAAAAGGCCAGGTGCCCGTCAGCATTTCGTAGAGCAGCACCCCGGTGGAAAAAATGTCTGCCCGTGAATCGACGCGATCACCTCGGGCCTGTTCCGGCGCGGCGTAGGTTGCCGTTCCATACGGCACTCCTACCTCAGTCAGCTCCGTGTGATGAATTCCCGATGTCCGCGCCGCTTCGTCGTCGAGTAGTTTTGCCAGACCAAAGTCGAGGACCTTCACCTCGCCTTTGCTGCTTACCATGACGTTGCCGGCCTTGATGTCGCGGTGAATGATCCCCTGCGCGTGCGCGGCAACAAGCGCATCGGCCACTTGAATCGCGATCGACAAAGCGCTCTCGATTTGCAAGGGCTTGCCGTTTACCAACTGGCGCACGTTGCGGCCGGCGATGTACTGCATCGCGATGAAGTGAACGCCGTCAATTTCGTTTAGATCGAAGATCGTGCAGATGTTGGCGTGATCGAGGGCGGATGCCAGCCGCGCCTCGCGCTCGAAGCGTTTCACGTTTGCTGCTTTGGCGAGCAGCTCTTCCGGCAGAACTTTGATGACGACCGTGCGGCCTAGTTTCGAATCAACGGCCTTGTAGACAGTTCCCTGCCCGCCCGCACCGAGCTTCTCGAGAATCTTGTAATTCCCTAGCGTTGTTCCAACCATGAGGTTTGTTGCTTTCGCCTTATTTAACTCCCAACCCTCGCTACACCGCAACCTGATAGAGATCGAATCGACTAACTGACAAGCGCACGCCTTCGCACGCTTCCCCGTTTAGGAAAGGGCACTTGTGCCTCAGGTCTGAACAGCGATGGACAATAATCGAGTATGGCGTTTGCAAGAAGAATTGCTTATACTTCGCGGACAGAACACCTCTGGGTAGCGGATCGAGACAGCCCCAGGAAAATCCCAATTCACCGAGTTCTAAAATACTGCCTTGATAGTCAAAAGAAGATATCCAGCTTGTCTACTGGCCCTCAGTATCCTACTGACTTCTCTGCCGGTCAGCGGGTTCACGCCACGCGCCATACGTTTACCCACACAGGCGCCCGCACAGGGCAGCTCACCAGCAAACGAGACATTCAAGTTCGGCAAAACCGATCTGGATCTTCTGGAACAAGTCAATCTGCTGGACCAGCGTTTTGAAAAGGAAGGTCTCGTCTATCATGACGCCGCTCTCGACGCTTACCTGAATGGGGTCGGCAAGACAGTAGTGGCTGAAAAGCAAATGGAGAACGTCGCTTGGCGGTTTCATGTTTTGCGAGATCCCACGCCGAACGCCTTTGCACTACCCAACGGATCCATCTATGTCAATACCGGATTGCTGGCCTTGCTGGACGACGAAGGACAACTGGCAGCAGTGCTCGCTCATGAGATGACGCACGTTTCCAGGCGCCATACTTACGAGCGGAATCGCAGCATTAGAAAGAAGGTCCTGGCCATCAACATCCTGAACACCATTGGCGCCTGGAACCCCGTTAGCGGCGCCGCCGGCGCGGCGATCGATTTGATCGCTAACATCTCACCATTCATTTTGGTGCTAAGCATATTTGGTTACAGCCGGGACCAGGAGAAAGAGGCGGACCTCGAGGGACTGAAAACTTTAACGACCGCAGGCTATGCTCCGGAAGAGATGGTGAATTCGCTAAAGCTCTTGCAGAAAGACATCGAAGGAGAGCAACTGAACTCGTTCTATAGCGATCACCCCAAACTCCAGGAGCGCGTCAATTATGTCGGCAGCAGCATTAGTAGCACGGCCAACAAGCTGTCCGCCGAACAGTTGCGTGACGCCAAAACTCAATACCTCACGCAAATGGAAAAAGTTGACCGGCATGATGTCGAACTCGCAATAGGCGCTGGGCGTTTTCGCACCGCGATCTTTGTCAGTCAAAAGCTGGTTGATTTTCATCCTGACTCATCAGAAAACGTTTTCTATCTGGCGGAATCCTACCGGGAGCTTGGACCACGTAACGCAGAACTGACTTCCAAAGAACTTTCCGGAGGGGCCAAAAAGAAAGCTGCGAAGAATCGAAGGAAACGAACACTGGAAGAGCAGGAAGCTGAATTGATGAAGACCCCGGCGGGGCAGCAGGCCTGGAAGACGAACCAGGAAAAGGCCGAGCAGCTTTACTTGCGCGCTTTGGATTTGAATCGTTTCAATTCCGTGGCCCACCGCGGAATCGGCATGCTCTACGAAAAGATCGGCAAAAAAGACGAGGCGGCTATGGAATACGGCAAGTACGTCGAGCTTGCCCCAAACGCGGTGGATAGTGAAAGGTTCAGGCGCCGCATCATAACTATCAAGGGTCTCAATTAGATCGCGGCTGCCGCCGGTAATAAATCAGGAAACTTGTAGTGTCTTAGTTTGAGGTCTTCTCTGTGCAACCTTTGTGTCCTCTGTGTCTCTGTGGTAAATAAACGCCCGACAACAGTCACCACAGAGACACAGAGGGCACAGAGTTAACACAGAGCAATCGAATCTAAATACACTACACACCAGGAGATTTACTTGAATGAAAATTTTCTCGCGTCTCACTCTCTTGTTGCTTAGCGGCGCGCTTGTCTGCCAACAAGCGAGGGCCCAATACTTACACCCTAAGATCACTCAGAAGAGCGTGACGATCCATAGCGCGGTCATTCTTCCCGCGAAGGTAGAGATCACCAAGGAAAGCGCTAAAGGTTCCGAGATGATGCTCGCCGAATCCGAACAGGCGAGCAACACGGTCTTCGATGCAGTTGGCCAGGCTTTGCAGGACAAGAAAATCATTATCTTAAAGAGTCCGTTCGACAATCAGCCCGGGGCGATGGATGACAATCGCAAATACACGCTGGCCAACATACAAGCACGATACGACGCTCTGCTGCCTAAGCTTCTCAATAAATCCAAAGACGTAAAGAAGGGACGATTTTCCTTGGGAGACGAAGTCATGGTTCTGAACGTCGATAAGAGTGCGGACGTTCTCATCTTCGTTCGGGGACAAGGTAGGGTATTTACCAAGGGGAAAACTGCCTTCACGTTATTGAATCCTTTTAGCGCGGACTTCCCGTTCGCCTTAGTCACTGTAGGCATCGTCGACGCTCACACTGGTGAGGTGCTGGCTTTTACTAAACCCGTCGCCGCCAGTAAGGTTCTTAAGAATCCGAAGTCGCTGCAAAAACTGCTCACGAAGTCTCTTAAAAAACTCCCAGCCTCTTCCTAGCAAACCGCCGTGCCCGGTGATCGGCAGCGCCCATTGCTTTACACCTTTGCGCACGTTTCGTAAACTTGCCTACCCAGACCCGCTGGCGCCTCAGTAAATAGACCAGTAACAGCCCAGGAGTACCATATGCCCCGCCGCACGAAACACTTTCTCATAGCGCTGCTTCTTATTTTTTTCTTTGCTCTAACCAATCGCTCCGCTAACGCCCAGGGCCAGCAGCAGCCTGCGCCCAAACCGGCAACTAACGAAAAGATCCCGCCGCCGGAAAAGGCCCCCGACTATTCGCAGGAAGCAATTGTGCTTGAGCAACTCAAGATGTTTTATCGTTTCGAGAAAGACGGGACGGGCCAGCGTGACCTAAGCGTTCGCGTCCGCGTCCAGACTGAAGCCGGCCTGGAAAGGTTTGGCCAACTGGTATTCGCCTACAGCTCGGCCAACGAGAATTTGGACGTTGACTTCCTACGCGTCCGCAAAGCGGATGGCTCGGTCATCAGCGCCGCTGCCAGCGACATTCAGGATCTCAGTGCGCCCATTGCGCGCGAAGCCCCGGTTTACACCGATTTGCGGCAGAAACACGTGACCGTGCGTGGGCTGCGTCCGGGTGATTTGCTCGAGTATCACGTCGTTTGGCGTGTGCACACGCCGCTCGCCCAGAACAACTTCTGGCTCGAGCAGGATTTTTCCAACCCGGAGTCTGTGATCATCCTCGACGAACAGCTTGAAGTGAACATCCCGCGAGGCAGCAAGGTAAAATTGAAAACGGCGCTGGGCGTCGATCCGAACATTAAGGAACAGAACGAGCGCCGGATTTATACCTGGAAGTACGCCAATCTCAAACGGGCAGACAAGGACGAAAAAGCGGAAGCTGAAAAAAAGAAGGAGAAGAAAGACGAAGACGACGAGCCAAAGCCGCCGCAAATCCAAATGACTACTTTCCAGAGTTGGGACGAAGTCGGCCAATGGTATGCGGACCTGGAACGCGACCGGATCGTTCCTGACGAAAAGATTCGCACCAAGACTGAGGAGTTAGTGCGCGGCCGCAATAGTGATAAAGAGAAGATCGAAGCGCTCTACGAATACGTAGCGAAAAACTTTCGTTACGTCAGTTTGTCTCTGGGCCAGGGGCGCTATCAGCCCCACGCCGCGGCTGACGTCTATGCGAATCAGTACGGCGATTGCAAAGACAAACACACGCTGCTGTCGTCGATGCTGATCGCCGCCGGACTCCGCGCATATCCGGCGTTGATGAATTCAGCGCGCAAGATCGACCCGGACGTCCCTTCGCCGGGCCAGTTTGACCACGTCATCACCGCGATTCCGCTGGGCAGCGAAACCCTCTGGATGGACACGACCTCGGAGGTGGCGCCATTCCGGCTCATCGCGCCACGGTTGCGCGACAAAAAAGCGCTCATGGTTCCCGCAAACGGCCCGGCCCGGCTTGAAACCACTCCCGCCGAACCACCATTTCTTTCGACAGAACTTCTGGAGATGGCGGGCCAGGTTAATGAACTCGGCAAATTGTCCGGGCACACTCACCTTACCGTCCGGGGCGATTCCGAGCTTCTCTTCCGGCTTATCTTTCGCAGGACACCGAAGAGCGACTGGAACAACCTGCGTTACTACCTCTCACTGGTCAGCGGGATCAACGGCCAGGAAGTGAGCGAAATAAAACCCAGCGAACCCGCCGCATTTGAAAAGCCGTTTGAACTCGACTACGACTTCACCAGTGATGATTTTCTCGATTGGTCGAGCCGCAAGACGAAGGTTGCAGTTCCCCTGCCTTCCTTGCATCTGGCCGAGGTTGCGGCTGATAAGCAGGAGAGTTCCAAACCGTTTCCGTTGGGGCCGCCAATCGATATCACCTACCGCTTGAAGCTCTCGTTGCCGAGTCAGTATCAGACGCGCCTACCGCTGCCGCTGACCGTGAAACGCGACTACGCAGAGTATAGTTCCACTTACAAGCTGGAAGGCAACACACTGCTGGCGGAGCGAAAGTTTCTTTTGCGCGAGCACGAACTGCCGGCTTCGCGCGTGCAGGACTACCGGGCGTTCGTTGCCGCTGCCCGCGCTGATGAGGCACAAACCATCTCGATGGAAACGAGCGCGGCCGGTACGACGCCGACAATTCCCACGTCAGTGAAAGTCGAGGAACTGGTGCAGGCGGCGGAGGCAGCGGCGAAAAATGAAAACTATCCGTTGGTTGAAGAGTTACTCAAGCGCGTACTCGAAAAGGAGCCTAAACATAAAGAAGCGCGGCGGCAGTTAGGCTGGGCGTTGTTCGTGCAACGTAAGTTTGACGAAGCCATCGCCGCGCTGCGAGAGCAAACCGCCATTAATCCTTTCGACGACTATTCCTATAACTTACTCGGACGCGTCTACTGGGCCCAACAGAAGTATCAGGAGGCAGAGACGGCCTTTCGTAAACAGATTGAAGTAACTCCCTTGGACCAGTCGTCACACAGCAATCTTGGGCAGATGTTGGTTGATTGGCGTAAATACAAAGAGGCCGTGCCGGAACTGGAACAAGCGATTTCCTTGAACCCGGAAGAAAATTCTCTTTACGTGAGTTTGGGTCGCGCCTATCTCAATCTTGGCGAGACCAACAAAGCGACTGAAGCTTTCGACAGGGCAGTCAAGCTCGCTCCCGGACAACGCGTCTGGAACGACGTGGCCTATTTCCTCGCAGTCGGTAACGTACAGCTTGACAAGGCGCAACAGTTTGCGGAATCGGCGGTGACGGCAGTCGCAACTGATTTAAGGAACGTCGAATTCGAAGGATTGACGTTGGAAAACCTTGGGGAAGTCAGCAGTCTGGCTGCCGATTGGGACACGCTGGGCTGGGTCCACTTTCAAAAGGGCACCATTGATCTTGCGGAAAAATACATTAGCGCCGCCTGGGCGCTGGAACAGCACAGCGAGGTTGGTTATCACCTGGGCCAAATTTATGAGAAGCGGGGCAAAAAAGAAGAAGCGATTCACATGTATGCGCTGGCGACCGCGGCTGACCGCCTCGTGCCTGAAGCACGAGAAAGTTTGATCAGGCTGGCCGGCAAAGAGAAGGTCGAGACGCTTTGGAAGCAGGCCGATGCCGAGCTGAGAGATTCACGCACAATCAAACTTGGCCCACCGGCGGCGAGCGTGAAAGGCGCGACCGAAGCACAATTCTACGTGATGCTGACTCCCGGCCCGTCGCGCGGCGCGCAGGTCACGGCGGTGAAGTTCATCCGTGGCGACGAGAAACTGCGTCCCCTCGCTGCCATGCTGAAAGCGGGCAACTTTAATTTGGTTTTCCCCGATGAAACAACCACGAAGGTTATCCGTCGCGGCACACTCTTCTGCCAGCCGGACGGCGCTAAGTGCTCGTTTCTAATGGTAAGTCCGGAATTTATTTCTTCAGTGGATTAGGCGGAAGCCCGACCATCAGGGAGGGCTTTGGCAGTTTACTTCCTCGATGAAAATACGAAAGGCGGCTCATCAGTGTGCCGCTTTTTCTTTTAAATAAACAAACCGAGCCCTTCCTTACGGTCGGGCTTCCGAAAAGCTACTCCGCGAGCCCCATCTGCCAGAGCATGTAAGCATAGTCAAACGAAACTTCGTGCAGGTAATCGTAGCGACCGGATGAGCCGCCGTGACCGGCGCCCATGTTGACTTTCAAGAGCAGCGGATTCGTGTCAGTCTTCATTGTGCGCAGTCGCGCCACCAACTTCGCGCCCTCCCAGTAAGGCACCTGACTGTCGTTGAGTGAAACCTTCACCAGCATTGACGGATAATTTTTGCGGCCGACGTTGTCGTATGGCGAATACTGCTTCATGTAATCGTAGGCAGCCTTCTCGTTGGGATTGCCCCACTCGATGTATTCGCTGGTCGTCAACGGCAATGAAGCGTCGAGCATCGTGTTGAGCACATCAACGAACGGCACTTGCGCCACGACCGCTTTGAAGAGATCGGGACGCATATTAACTACGGCGCCCATCAGCAAGCCGCCCGCGCTGCCACCCTGAATGACAAGCCGGTCGCTCGAGGTGTACTTGTTCTTCACCAGATAGTCGGCGCTGGCGATAAAGTCGGTGAAGGTATTCATCTTCTTCATCATGCGCCCGGCGTCGCGCCACTCTTCGCCCAGCTCACCGCCGCCGCGAATATGCGCGATGACGTAAACGACGCCGCGGTCAAGCAGGCTTAGCCGGTTGGAATTGAAGCTTGGCGGGATCGAAACTCCATACGAGCCGTAGCCGTAAAGCAGCAGCGGCGCCGAGCCGTCGAGCTTGGTTCCCTTGTGATAGACCACCGACAAGGGAATCCTGGTCCCGTCCGAAGCGATAGCAAAGAGACGCTCCGACTTGTAGTTGTTCTTGTTGAAGCCGCCGGGCACTTCCGTTTCTTTCAAGCGCGTCGCTTTACCCGTATTCATGTCGTAGTCAAACACGGAACTCGGCGTGACCAGCGACTGGTAGTTGTAGCGCACTACGCCGGTCGCGAATTCGCGATTCTGGGCCAGCGACGCTGAATAAACCGGCTCGGGAAATTCGACGCGAAGACGCTTGTTCGTTTGGAAGTTGAGAATCTCGATTTTCTGCAAACCGTGTTCCCACTCCGACAAGACGAGGTGGTTGGCAAACAGATCGACGTCCTCGATCTTCACTTCCGGCCGGTGTGCGATCAGCTCCTTCCAATTTGCCTGGGAGGGATTGGAGACAGGCGCAGTGACCACCCGAAAATTCTTTGCTCCCTTGTTGGTCCGAATGTAAAAGAGATCGCCGCGATGATCGACGTTATATTCGTGGTCGGGTTCACGCGGGCTGATGATCTTTAGTTCAGCCGTGGGGGCGTCGGCCGGAAGATAGCGCCACTCCGTCGAAGTCTTGCTTTCCGAGCCTAGAAAGATGATCGCCTTGTCTCGCGAACGTCCGGCAGTGATGTCGAAGAGTTCGTCTTTGTCTTCATAGATCAAGTCTGTCTTGTCGCTTCCCAGCGTGTGGCGGAAAAACTTATCGGAGCGCTTGGTGACGGCGTCTTCAGTCGTGAAGAAGACGGTTTTGTTGTCAGTGGCCCAGGCTACGTTGCCCACGCGCTCAAACGTCTCCGGCAAGAGCTGACCCGTACGCAGATCTTTGATCTGAAGTTTGTATTGGCGGTAGCCGGTGTTGTCGGTTGAATAGGCCAACAGATTGCCGTCATCGCTGGGAACAAAAGCGGCGATGCTGAAAAACTTGAAGCCTACGGCAAGCTCATTCTGATCTAACACCACTTCTTCTTTAGCTTCGAGGCTGCCCTGCTTCCGGCAATAGATCGGATACTGTTTGCCCTGCTCGGTGCGCGTGTAATAAAAATAATTTCCCCAGCGGTAAGGCACGCTCGTGTCGGTTTCCTTAATATGACCGACCATTTCTTTGTAAAGCTTGTCCTGCAAAGCGGCGGTGGGTTTCATCATCGCATCGGCATAAGCGTTTTCGGCTTCCAGGTGCGCGATCACTTTCGGGTTGGTTTTTTCGCGCAGCCAGAAATAGTCGTCGATCATCGTGTCGTTGTGAATTTTGGTGGTCTTGGTCTTCTTTTCAGTCATAGGTGGTTTAGGCGTGCTCGCGTCGCCATTGGATTGTGCAAAGACGGCGCCGTTAAGGGCCAAAACAATCGAGAGAACAAACAAAAGGCGCGCCCGTGCCGGTTTTCGTTTTTTCATATTGGGCCTTCAGCTCGGAGAAGTTAAATTCGGACGTTTATCGAGGAGGAGACTTGGTAATGGTTGTTTGCTAACGGCTCACGGCCATTAATCGTGGACCGTTCAACCACGCGGCGGGTCGCCCCAGCCTGAGCCTTTGAACTTGCCGTTCTCAACAATACTCGGAACCGTGGGATCACCACCGGAAAAGGAAAGCATTTCGGCGCGCCGCGCAGGATCGGTTTGCGCGTCGTACTCAATGAATGGAATGCCCTCGGCATTGTAATGATCCCGGGCCTGCTGACAATAGGGGCATCCGGGTTTCGTATAAATAACCAGCGACAAATTTCTCACCTCCGTTTACGGATATTTTAGCAATGTATCCGCGTAGATGCGAAACGAAGCGACTCGGAACATGAGGTCAGTACCACCTCGCGGTAGGGGTGGGTCGGTACCGCTAGAGATGCGCATCGGCTTACCCACCCGCTACCGCGAGGTGGTACTGACCTCATGTCACCAGCGAGGAGGGGATCGTCAACGGTTGAACGGTTCTGATTGTGTGCAGAAAAGATCGCGGTATTATTTTGGAAAAGGAACCGCTATACTTTTCTCCATGAGCGAGCAGACCTACGAGCCCGTGCAGCCCCCGACCCGCGAAGATGACCTGCGCGGCGATCTGCCCGGGGATCTGCTGGATCCTTACGAGCGGCTGGTCGCGATTGAAGTGTTGGGTAAGCAGGTGGAGGTGCCGGAGAAGAACCGACTGCTGCGCTGCTTTCAGTTTCTTTCGCTAAAGACAATTTCCTATGGGGATTTTTGCTGGAACGGCGACTGCACTAATTGCCAGATCTGGTATCACACCGACGGACAATCTCAGGACAACGACAAGCCGGGACTCGCCTGCCGCATGGAAGTGATCGAAGGCATGACGATTACTTCAATGAGCCAATGCATCAAGCTCGAAGGGATAACAAAGTAGAACGGGGTCAAGGGTAATGGGAAAAGGGAGCTGCCTATCCCCTTACCCTTTCCCCTTTGCCCTTTCCCCGATTATTGACTAGTCGCGCCGAGCTTGCCGTCTGTCTCGACGAAAGTCGCGCCGGTCGCCGCGGCGGTCGCGACGATCCACGCGCAGGTCGCGGCGGTCCCCGCGAATTTCATGCGCGTCGGCGCGAATCTCCTGGCGATCGGCGCGCAACTCCTGCCGCGAGGCGCCTTCGCGTTTGTCCTCGCGATACTCGCGCACGTCGCCGCGACGATCTCTGACATCGCCACGGATGTCGCGCCGATCAGAGCGGATGTCTCTCCGGTCCGCTCGAATCTCGCGACGATCGGCACGCAACTCCCTTCGCTCTCCCCGATCAATATGTCCCCGGTTCGATTGCGCATTAGTGGTAGTTCCGGAGAAGGCAAACGTCGTCGCCGCCAACAGCAAACCGCTTAGTAACAGTGTTCTCCTCATTTTGTTTTCCTCCATTAATGAATTTTCTGGCCTCGACTTCGTAGCCAGACAGTTTGAGTTCACCGAAAGCATGGAGGAGAGACAACACTTCTCCACCAGACGCAACTATGCGCCCCCTGTGGAATTGTTAGTTTGACTCGCTTCGGAAAACCCCTTGCTGAAACTTAGACGCGGGGCCAGTCAAAGAGGTCGGAATTTTTGCGGGCGAATGGTTGGCGATGCATCAATACTTCGGCACGCTGGGATCGACGTCATTCGACCAGGCCGTGATGCCGCCGGTGAGATTCAGAAGGTTGCCGGTAAAGCCTGAACGCTTGAGCGCTTCGATGGCTTTCGCGCTGCGGCCGCCCATCTTGCAATGCACGACGGTTTCGCGCGCGGGATCGATCTCCGACATTCGGTCCAGGACCTGGGCCAGCGGAATATGAATCGAGTTTGGAATCTTCGCCACCGCAACTTCGTTTGCCTCGCGTACGTCTACAATTTGAATGTCCTCGCCATTGTCCAGGCGCTGTTTGAGTTCGGTCGCAGAAATTTGGGGCAGCTGTGGCATTGGTGCTTGATTCATAAGTCCTCCAGAAGATTTAATAAAGATCGATCAGGTGAGCTATTCTACTGCAAATGACTTTCAAGCGAAGGGCTTGTTTATGAAATTCGAGTTTTATCACTCCGGCCTTGATGACGTTCCCAAACTTTCTGTTGACGGCACCGTTGCCAACAGCGTGCACCTCTCCCACTGGGAAGGAAACGAAACGCCCGCGCAACTCAAGGCTGACACGTCTACTGAGATTGCTCTGAACCTCGTTGCTGCTCCGAACAAAAACGAGCTGACGCGCGGCATTGAGTTGGTCACCAACAATCATTTCGATACTGACGGCGTGCTCTCCGTCTGGACCGTGCTTACCGGTGAGCGGGCGCTGGAGTTGCGCGAGAAGCTGATTCCCGCTGCCGAGGCGGGCGACTTTTCCGAGTTCACCAACGAGTCGGCGGTGCGCGCAAGCATTGCGATCCAGGGCTCTGATCAACCCAGTCCGAGCGATGAATCCGGTTCGCCGCTGGCCAATCAGCTCGCCGGCGAAAACGTCGACGACGATGCGCGCTCTTACGATTTGGTATTGCCTGAAGTGGAACGGCTGCTGACTAGGACCGATCACTATGAGCCGCTGTGGCGCGACGCCTGGGAGAAAATTGCCACGGCAATGGAGAGCTTCGAGCGCGGTGAGAGTAGCGTCGAAGAGTTCGGCGAAGCTGGTCTTTCGCTGATCACACTCGCGCCCGACGTGTTCAGTCCCAGCGGTTTCAATCCCACGCGACATGCGGCGCCCTACACCGCAATCTCGCGTTACGCCGATGGTCAACTCTTTTTGATCGCTACTCCGCTGAAAAACGGCTGGGCTTATCGAATTGACTATCCTTACTACTCCTGGGCAGAAACGATTGTTCGGCCACGCATACGTCGGCAGGATTTTTCGCAACTGCTCGCCGAGCTTGACCAACTTGAGCCTGAGGGCGAAGGCGTGTGGAAGTTGGACAACAGCGAGATGACTTCGGCGATCAAGTTTGTCAGTCGTGAAGGAACACTGGCTGCTTCAATGCTGAAGCCGGACGAAGTCGCAAAAGCTGTTCGCTCGCGTTTATTGACGCAGCATCAGGGTGTAGCCAGTGCCTAACTTGCGGCAGCTTCGCAATAACAATCGGCCGCGGATGAACGCAGATAAACGCGAATTCAAACGGTAAGACGGTCAAGACTTTCAGTTGATGATAGTTTCCCAGGCTTGTTCCTAATGTTACTCCCTGTTTGGATCCGTGTTACCCGCGTTCATCCGCGGCGGTCTCCATCTTTCCATGCATGACGTCATAATCATTGGCGCTGGACCAGCCGGTCTCGCCGCCGCTTTTTGGTGCGACGAGCTGGGCCTCGACACGCTGGTGCTCGAGCAAAACGAACACGTCGGCGGACAACTACTTTCAATCTACGGTCCGGTAAACGACTATCCGGGAGTGCCGGCAAATAACGGCCGCGAATTTCTCGAACGTTTTTCAGAGTCTGTTAATAAAGCCGACTTTGATCTGTGGACCAACGTTGAAATCGAAAGCGTTGACCTGAAAGCAAAACGCGTGGCCCTGCGCAGCGGCGAGGAGTTGCATTCGATCTCATTGATCATTGCCACGGGCGTGAGGCGCAGGCAGCTTGGGATTCCGGGTGAAGCAGAGTTTTTGGGGCGCGGCATCATTGAATCGGCGACTAGAGATCGCAACGAATTCGCCGGCATGGATGTTTGCGTGATTGGCGGTGGTGAGGCGGCCGCCGAAAATGCTCTGCTGTTAGCGGAAGTTTGCCCGACGGTCACGCTGGTGCACCGGAGCAAGACGTTGAAGGCGCGGCCGGATTTTGTTCAGCAGTTGCAGGGTCAGCACTGCATAACGATTTTCCCGGAGTCGGCAGTTACCAGGATTCTCGGCAGCGATAAAGTTGAAGCGGTCGAAATACTGCGTAAGGATGCACTGCAACCTTTTCAGATGGCGGTGCGTGGTGTGGTGATTCGCATCGGCGTTGAACCAAACAACGAACTCTTCCGCGAACAGTTAACGCTGGACGACGCCGGCTACGCAATCGTGACGAGTCAACACGAAGCCAGCGTGGCAAACGTATTCGCAATCGGCGACGTTTCGAGTCCGCTGGCGCCGACAATCAGCGGAGCCAGCGGCGCCGGCGCCACGGCAGCAAAGGTGATCGCCGCGCGCTTGAACAAGCGCACATGAAAACCTGGCAATTGATGGAAACAACCACGCATCAGCAGCCGCCCTACACCGACGCGCACATCGCAGCTTATCCGGTGGAATACATCGCGGGGATCGACTTGTATAATGCCGGCGAGTTTCATGCGGCGCATGACGTCTGGGAAGAGCGTTGGATGGGTGAAGTCGGCGCGCAGGAAAAACTTTTCCTTCAGGCAATGATTCAGTCGGCGGTAGCTTTTCATCATCTGGAAATCGGCCGGCCGGGGGCGGCGCGCCAGATGTACCAACGGGCGAAGGAAAAGTTTGCGCGTTTGGGGACAAAGATTTTCATGTCGCTTGATCTCGAAGAATATCAGCGGCAACTCGATACCGCACTCTCGTGGTTGTTAACCGTACCTGATCCTCGTGAACTGCCGCAGCCAGACTTTCGAGTTCCGAAGATTTTGCTGTTGCCGGAGATAACTGATTACGATTAGAAGTCCGACAAACTCTAGGGAACTCTGCACAAGTTGCTCAAGAGTTTGCATTGAGCCCGCGAAGCGCGGGTTTAGAGGTAAGCCCATTAACTTGTTCAAACCGCGTAGGAGAATTTTTGGAAGTCATCAATAGCATCAGAATGTTACTGCTCGCCGCATGGCTCGGCATCGCGATTTACTTTAGCGCCGTAGTCGCGCCGACTGCCTTCACCGTCTTGCGATCGTTTGATCTGCCCAACGCCAACGAGATTGCAGGCACGATCGTTGCGCGCACGTTATCGGTCGTTAACATCAGCGGCTTCATTCTGAGTCTGTTATTGCTGATTACCGCTGCTGTTTCGAAGAAAAGTTACGCGCCCATGTCCGTCCTTTTTCAGTCCGGGTTGCTGACGATCGTCGCCGTGGCCACGGGAGCCGGTGAATGGTTAATTGCCGCCAGGATGCGCGGCCTGCGCGCGGCGATGCATGGACAAATTGATCAGGTGCCGCTTAGCGATCCAAACCGCCTCGCGTTTGCAACGTTGCACGGCTATTCTGTCGCTGCCCTGAGTGTTGCTATGATTGCGGCAGTCCTGGTCATTGTGCTTATGATTTTAGCGCGCGAAAAAGCAAGTACAGTAAAATGAAACTCCTCACAATCAAACTACGCCTCTCAATCGCATTAATCCTGCTCTTGCTGTCGGCTCACGCCCCGCAGGCAGTCGCCCAGCAGCCGCTCCCTTCCGGAAGTCGCGCCGCTCCGGCTGTAGTTCAGTCAGAACCAGGTAAACGACAAGAGGCGTTTCAGATTGTTTGGCAAACGGTTAATGATCTTTTCTACGACCCCAAGTTTGGTGGTGTTAACTGGGCCAACGTGCGCGAACGTTACGAACCTCGGGTCGCCATGGTCGGCAGCGATCGCGAGTTTCACATGTTGTTGCAGCAGATGCTGAACGAGCTTCACCAATCACACTTCATGGTGATCCCCAGAGAAGCCATTCCCAAAATCCGCGTGACGAAGGACAGAGACGATGCAGACGACAGCGAGGCGGAGGAACTGGATGCTGACGAAGCGCTCAACAAAATCAATTACAAACTTACGGATCGGCTGCTGACGGGAATAGGAATCGATCTTCGTGTGCTCGAGGGTTCGGCGGTGGTAACGCGAGTAGAGCCGGGTTCCACCGCGGCACGAGCCGGCCTGCGTCCCGGTTTTGTTATCAAGAAAGTCGGCGATCATTCGCTGGATTCCGTCATTGCTGAAATCGAAAAGCATCCACTCTGGGGTTCGATAATTCGTCCCGAGCTTCCGGTCTTTCTGGTCGCCGGTTTCATCAATGGTGAGCGGACATCTCCGGTGCGCCTTGGTTATCTCGATGCGCGAAACCATCTGCGGACCATCAACATCAGACGCGAGCGACTCAAAGGTGAAATGTCGCCGGCCATTGGTAACTTGCCGCCGATGTACACCGAGTTTGAGGCGAAGCGACTGCGAGGCGGCCTCGGCTACATTCGCTTCAACGCTTTCGTTCCGTCGTTGATGGACAAACTTTGCGGCGCGCTGCGCACGATGAAGAACGCGCCCGGGATTATTTTGGATCTGCGCGGCAATCAGGGCGGACTGATGGGAATGGTGGGCGGCCTGGGCGGCTTGTTGGAAGCAAATGCAACTTCCATTGGCGCGATGGAAACGCGCAACGGGCGTGTGCCGCTGTTTGTGTTTCCCCAGTTGGCTCCCTACTCTGGTCCACTGGTTATTTTGCTCGATGGTTCAACTCAATCGGCGGGAGAAATGTTTGCAAGCGGACTTCAGGAAGCCGGTCGCGCAATCCTGGTCGGCGAAAAGAGCGCCGGCAACACGTTGCCGTCAGCCATCAAGAAACTGCCCACGGGCGCCATTTTTCAGTTTGGTTTTGCTAACTACGAAACTCCGTCAGGCAAACATCTGGAAGGGCAAGGCATAACTCCTGACTTAACTGTAAAACTGAGCCGCAAAAGTCTACTCCGCGGCGGCGACCCGCAACTCAGCGCCGCAATTCGACGGCTGCGCGCGGAAATTCGCGCGCGCGCGAAACCACAAGAACTGATTGCTATCATTGACGACAGCTCGACTACTTCTCCGCCACCCCCGATTGCGTCGCCCAAATCCGGCGCGCCTCCGAGCGTGCGTCTTACAACAAATTCACCTCCGCCTCCGCCCGTTGTAGTTCGAGAGCTTGCTGCGCCGTCGCCGCTGCCAGGACAGCCGACAGTCACGGGAGTGGAACGGAGGGGAATAACGACGATAGGAATACCGGCGCCACCAATCGTCCCCGGTATGCCCTCAGTGGATTCAATTCTCGAAAAATATCTCGAGGCAAGTGGTGGCCGCAGCGCGTTTGAAAAACTGACCAGCCGCGTCTCTACAGGCACGGTCGAAATTACAGCGCTGGACATAACCGGGACCGCTGAGATTGACGAGCAGTCTCCGGATAGGTCGAGCATGATCGTCGACGCGCCGGGCTTGGGGCTAATGCAAAGGACCTTTGACGGTAAGCGTGCGTGGTTGCAAGACCCGCTTCAGGGCTTTATAAGATTTACCGGGCTGGGACTCGAGATAGCCAAAGAGGCGGCTATCTTCAACAAGCAAACGAAACTAAAGCAACTTTATCCTTCCGCCGTAGTGCTGGGACAAGAAAAAGTTGGAAGTAAGCAAGCTTACGTGGTGCGGATGGGTTTTGAAAAATGGTACTTCGACGCGGAGAGCGGGCTGTTATTGCGCAAGGGTAGCACTTACTATGACGACTACCGCGAAGTGGATGGCGTCAAGTTGCCCTTCAAGATTCGCGAAGAAGTTTTCAGCGGGGTTGGTTTAATTTATCAGCTTAACGAAATCAAACATAACGTTAAGATCGATGAGACAAAATTTACCGAGTACCCAAGTTGCTTTACGAAACCGTAATAGCGGCCGCGGATTTACGCGGATGAACGCGGATCCAGCAAACAATATATAAGTGAGGGCCGGTTTCAGATTCGTGTCATCCGCGTTAATCCGCGGCTAATCAGGAGCACTACAGCAAGTTGGAAATCATTGAGAACATTGCGGAGTGGCGTAAACGTTACGCCGATTGGCTGAAGGACCACGGCACGGTTGCCGGCGACGACCTGGGCACTGCGTACCCGTTTGTGAAGAACAAGCGCGCGCCTTTTTCGCCGGCGCGCCGCGCTTTGCCGATGCTTAACCTGGCGCTCATTTCCTCCGCCGGCGCATACATCGACGACACCGCTCCTTTCGACACGACCGCAATGGCCGGGGATCTCAGCTTTCGCGAGATTCCCTCGCAGATAGAACCGGAAGACCTGCGCTTCGCGGCGCGCGGTTACGATCCCACTGCTGTCCGCAGCGACAGCAATTCGCAACTGCCACTCGCTCGTCTGTTTGAGTTTGAGAGTAATGGCATCATCGGCCAACTCAACCAGGTCTTTTGGAGTTTTTGCGGCTTCATTCCCGATGCGGCCGCGCTGGCTGAAGAAATGGTTCCGCGCCTGGTTGAACGCGTGAAGCGCTACGAAGTGCAAGCCGCCTTGTTGATTCCTGCTTCGCGTCTGTGCCATCAATCGGTCTCATTAATCGCCCGCGCTATCGAACAGGAGGGGATTCCCACCATGACGCTGGCAGTGAATAAGGAAGTGGTGCAGAGCGTGCGGCCACCTCGCGCGGCGTTCTATGAAGGAAAGTTCGGAAGCGTTGCCGGACTGCCAAACTGGCCAGAGCATCAACGACGAGTGCTCGATGAGGCGTTGCGTCTAATCGAGCCTATGGACCAGCCGGGCATACACGAGCTTAGCGTAGCGTTAGAAAGCCAGGTGGAAGAAGCGCGCGGTGAGCGGTAACAAAATTAGCTGTCCTTAAGCTCAACTGTCTAACTGGGACCGCGGGCGACTCGCCCGCCCGCCTGAGCGCCGTCAGGCGCTTCCTTCGACAAAACAACCCATGACCAAAACTAAACGGATCCTGCTAGTCCTCGGCGCCTTAATAGCGATCATTCTTCTGTATCTGCTCTTCTGGCCCGTGCCGATTTCACCGCAAGCCTGGACTCCGCCGCCGGCTCCGCCCTTAACCGGGCAGTATCAACAAAACTTGCGACTCGCCGGAGTCGAGCGCCTTTCATTAGGCACCAACGCCACGCGCCCGGGCACTGGCTTCGCGCCGGAAGACGTCGCGCTCGATGCGTCGGGTCGCATCTATGCCGGAGTCGACGACGGCCGCATCATGCGCCTGCATGCGGACGGCAGCAGCCCGGAAGTTTTCTCCAACACACACGGACGCCCGCTGGGGTTGGCCTTCGCTCCCGACGGCAACCTGATCGTCGCCGACGCGATCAAGGGATTGTTGTCCGTAGCTCCGGATGGTTCGGTAACTGTTTTGACTACGAGCGCGGACGGCGTGCCTTTTGGTTGTACGAACGATCTTGATGTCGCCGCCGATGGCACGATTTACTTCACCGACGCTTCCTACAAATTTCCGTTAGCAAACTTCACCCTAGACTTGCTCGAACATGGACCAAACGGGCGGTTCCTTGCTTACGATCCGAAAACAAAAACAACGCGCACGTTGTTGCGTGACCTTTGCTTTGCCAACGGCGTCGCCGTCAGTCCGGATCAGTCGTTTGTGCTTGTAGTTGAGACCGGCTCTTATCGCGTGCACCGCGTTTGGTTAAAAGATCCAAAGTCGGGACAGAGTTCGATCTCAAATCTGAGATCTGACATCTTCATTGATAACCTGCCGGGCTTCCCTGACGGCATCTCATCAAATGGGAAAGACAAATTCTGGCTGGCGCTGGTTACGCCACGCGACGAGACGCTCGACAAATTGCTACCTCATCCTTTCCTGAGAAAGATCGTTGCGCGTTTGCCAAAGTTTCTTCAGCCGGCGCCGAAGCGCTATAGCTTCGTGCTGGCCCTGGACGCAAACGGCCGCGTGATTGAAAACCTACAGGACGGTTCACCAGACTGCTACGCCGAAATCGCCAACGCCGTCGAACACAACGGCGCGCTTTACTTCGGCAGCATCGGCGAAAGCACCGTCGGCCGCTACCGTCTCAGTTCGCCGTAGCGGGTCTGATTGGTCTTCAATCCTCTGGTTACGCCCAAGTAAACTCAAATCAATGCCAGAGTTCTTGCATGAAATGAAACGTCCGCGTTTACAGAGGTCTCTTGACAAGCAAATCTAACGAGCGCACGTTCAAGACGCGTAAGAATCTCAACTGTTAACAGAAGTCCTGCTCCCACAAAGCCTCATTTCTGTTGGCTATCAGCAAGAGTCTCACTCTAAACGAGTCCCACTCCTGCTAAACTCCAAGACAAGTGACTGAGGTACCACATGAAGATCGAAGCGTGGCCTATGAAGAGGTATGCCGCTATTGTCATTTCTCTTCTCTCGGTTGTAGGCCTAGTCACCGGCGTTGTTGCGGGAATGAGGAGGGCTCAGGGAATGGAGGTACGATTAAACAAACGCGATCTACCAAGGCATGGCATTCATATCATTACTTCGGCGGATCCACTTTTCGAAGTTACCGCTGCGAACTATTTCAAAGATAAATCCAACAAGTCATTCGAAAGCCTCAAGCCTTTCTCTGTATTCATTAAGAATTCCGGGAATAAGTCAGTGGTCGCATATGCATTGATGTGGCAAATCGTAAAGCCGGACGGACGGATTCTCACAAATACAAACTCCTATTCCGAACCAGGAGTCTTGATGGGCGATCTAATACCCACCGACCCAAGGTTCAAGCACACACAGACACTGGAACCAGACGCTGTCAAGTGTTTGTCTTGGTCTGGCCCCATTAATGCAGAGACGCAGGATCGATTAGGTGGTGGAGGTGTGTCCCAATCAAAACAAGGTCAAACTTTTCAAGAGACTGATTCGGACATGACTCGTTCCGAGCTTAGTACTGAATTGTCAGAGGCCACCGACATGACTGTTTCAATTGACGGGGTATTCTTCGATGACGGTACGTTCATTGGCCCAAATGTCACCGGTTTCTTTGAACGGATCCAAGCGATAGTTAATGCCAAAGTTGATTTGCTTCATGATGTTGCGCTCGCAAGCGAGCGAGGCGAAGTTGATCGGGCTCTTGAATCCATCAGCGAGAAGAGTTTGGCGGAGGACGTGACGATAACGACAACGTCTACGCCGGATGATTATTACAAATATTATGGAAAACTCTTTGCAATTGAAATTAGCGGGATGAAGGCCGCCTATGGAAAAGAAAGACTTGTCGCCCACCTGGTAAATTCACATAACCGAGCGCGACCGTTGCTGAGGAAATGACGCCTTGTGTTACAGCGGAACTGGTATAGATTTACTGTGACCACGAAACTAATTGCCTCAAAAAGGAGTTCAGAAATGAACATACAATTCACTTCTGTAAGGGTTTGGATTTTGGCAATCATTATTCCACTTAGTTTGCTCGGCTTGGCCAAGTTTGTTTCAAGCGTGGCTCAAAGCTCTTCTCAAGACAACAAGGAGCCCGTTGTTTGGAAGGTAAAGAAAACGGGACCTAAGCGCATGGGCGTCAAAGCTAAAGAGCCGGACTCACTCGAATCGGACAGGATAATAGAAGATCAGATTCCTCCGGGTGTACCCCTAGATATCGAGATTAAGAATCTCAAAACACATTCGTTACTACGCGATATAGAAATCAAGGTAACGAACACTGCCAACAAACCAATTTACTTCCTTGGATTGAGTATTGTTCTTCCAGATACTCTTTCAGAGGCAGGCTATCCGATTAGCTTCCCATTACGATATGGAAGGCCAGAATTGATCAAGTTTGAGAATCCACTGGAGCCAAGTGATGTGCCGTTACTACCCGGGGAGAGTTTCATATTCAAGATTCCGGGGCAGAATCTAATGGGGTTTGAAAGCCTCGTCGCTAAGCGGAAAATTATTCAATCCGAATTAAAAAGGGTCTACTTGATGTTTCGTCACCTGAATTTCGGCGATAAGACCGGGTTTTCAGGTGACGGTTTACCGGTCCCTTACATAGTAGACACACTACTCCTTACTGCCCGAAGGCAGTTGGTCCAACGTGAAACTGAGTGACCGTTAGCGAACGACTAGACTAATGATCGTGAGAACCACAGTAACCACCGCGCTTGATTGCGTTCCGCTGGGCGCAGGCGCAGGCGCGCCGACCGTAGGCATGTCTCCGGCTAATGCAGAGACGGAGAGAACACACGTCAGAGCCAATGTCATTAGGAATCTTTTCATTGATGATTCTCCTTTGAGACTAATTCCATGCAAAGCTTTTTACATGGAATTAAATAGCACAACAACGCAAGATTCCTTGCAAGCTAGAGGTAGTCAACCTAATATCCCGCTTGCAGTAACTCGATCTCTCACTTCTCGAAGGTTTTTATTTTTCATGCGGACTGCCTCGCGTAAATCAAAACCGGATTTGTCCCACCTACCCGCTACCGGGCGAGCAGGGTACAGGTGCGAGCGAGCGTTAGAGCTAAAGGACAGAGGCGAGTACGATGCGGCGCAAGAGATTATGTACCCGCTCTGGAAAAGTGTAGGCGAACGCCCGAACACAACCGGCCTTAATCCTACCGTTGTTGCTGAGGTTCTATTCTGTGTTGGCGTATTGACGGGCTGGATCGGAAGTCGAAACGAGATCAAGGAAGCGAACGATGCAGCGAAAGACTTATTGACTGAGAGTATTCGGCTTTATGAATCACTAGGAGACTTGAGGAAGGTTGCGGAGGTCCGGTCTGAGTTGGCGTTGTGTTATTGGCGCGCGGGCGCATTGGATGAAGCCCGCGTGATGATCAATGAGTCGCTAGAAAAACTGACTGCTCCTGGTATCGCGCGGGCGAGCGCGTTGATCAATTTATCAGTCATTGAATGGTCAGCCGCGCGATACAAGAAGGCTCTAAAAATCCTCAACGACAATGCGCCTCTATTTGAGAGAACCAGCAACACAACCAAAGGGACTTACCACAATCAGCGAGCGATGATCCTGCGAAAGCTGGTGACGCCGGAGAATAGAGTCGATCAACTCCGCAAGGTCATTGCTGAGTACGAAGAAGCCGAGGCATATTTCAAACTCGCTCGCAATACTGTCAACCGCGCTCACATCAAAAACAACATTGGCAACGTGCTTCGCGATCTGCATCGCTACTCGGAAGCGCATGAATATCTCGAACAGGCTAGACGCCTGACAGTGATCGTCAAAGACAAGGTAAGAACCGCACAGGTTGACGAAACACGCGCACAGGTCTTTATCGCGCAACACAGATATGCCGAGGCCGAAAGCGCAGCCGGAAACGCGGCCAGAAGTTTTGCAAAGGCCGGACGCCAATGTTTCTTGACCGACGCGCTTATTGTTCAGGGCATCGCCTTAGCCCGACTCAATCAAACTGAGCGGGCGCGCTTCACATTTCAAAAAGCAATCGAAGTAGCGCATCAAGCCGGAGCACTTAATAGGGCCGGACTCGCCGCGCTGACCATGCTTGAAGAAATAGACCAGCTACCACCTGAGACTTTATTTGCGGCCTATGAGAAGGCCGGAGAGTGGCTGGCAGACTCGCAGAGCCAAGACGCAAAGCAGAGGCTTGAAGCAGTCGGAAGGAAATTGGCGTTAGAGTTACGCGGTGAGTGGAAAAGCGAAAATCCGATTGAAGTTCTTTACAACAAGAGCCTTCATTTGCCAGACGAAGTCTTGAGCTATGAGCGAGAGTTAATTAGCAACGCGCTCACCAAAGTAAACGGAAGCGTCACGTATGCCGCGAAGTTGCTAGGAGTTAGTCACCAGCGACTCGCATACATTCTGGAAACACGACACAGAGACTTGCTCAAAGAACGGACTCCGGTTCGCCGCCGTGGTCGCAAGGATCAATGAGGCCGTTTTTGAAATAGCCATCTTAGGGTAATCGCGAAAAGACCAAACACGCCTCCGGTCGTTCCAGCAAGAACCCCCGAAGAACCGTAGGTTAGGCTGATTACATGCAAACCACATAGGACTGCAAGACTGAAAACCGCGACAAGCCAAATGATGATTAGTCGGAACAAACGACATAGGAAGATTATTCGCCATTGTTCAAGTGAGGTGTTTTTCTTTAACTTAGGTCGGCGAGACATATGGTTCTAATCCTTCAAGCAAATTTGCCCTTTAAGGGCATAAATGAATTTAGGCATAGCGGCAGGAGGTTATTTTGCGTTGCCGTTGTGGGCACTCCACAAGATCTCTCGCAGTTGTCAAAACAGAAACAGCCCGCTGGTCGTTCAGACCAACGGGCTGCTCAGAGCCGCTTATCGTACTTGGATAAATTTGTGTGGCCCGCTCCGGGGCGCTGCGGCCCGAGACTATAGATGATGCTACGGCGCAGGCGCAACTATTTTTTTGCGAGAGCCACCAGCGAAATGACCGTGACGGATGAACGGAGAGATTATTATGGTAGCCATGATCTTCGCCCTTAGAAGCTAGTTTCGGAGTTTAAGCACTTTTTGTGCAACTACCATGTCCCACGATGCCCCGTTAATCACTTTTTGTGCAACTCGGGCTTTTTGTGCAAAGCCGAATCGTTGAATCGTTGGAATCGTTGGGCTTTGCCTAAATAGTCCCGTTTGCCCAAATAGTCGCCTGTGGAAAAGTAGCTTGCCCAAAAAGTCAGCGGCTTGCCCAAAAAGTGAATTGAGGATTTTTATCGGGTAAGGCGTCCCGCAATGATGTCCTTACATCTGGTGCACATTCTCCGATTGCCGGGGTTTCCTGACTGCTTCGCAACTGCAGCGTGGAAAACAATATTGAAAGAGGTAAGGCAGACATGATAAACCGGTGAGTACACCACAAAATGTAGGGCCCTCCAAGGTGTCATCAATATATAGTGGGCAACTTGTAGCGAAAAAACAACATCACCTATTGACAAATTGACAAAAATTTGCTTCCCAGGTACTAGTTTTAGTGGTAAGCTTCGGCGCGGTTGCCCAAGTCTACCAACCTTTTTTAGAGAACATCTATGTTGATTGTATCCATTTGATGAACGCCACTTGTCCGTTTATTTTCGACGCAGAAAAGGCGCTTGAAGTCATCCTCTACATTGCCAAGCGCGCCGGAATCCCCGACATCATCCACGTCTGCAAAATACTTTACTTCGCTGACAGGAATCACTTGGAGGAGTTCGGCAGATTCATCTGTGGCGATACGTATTACGCCCTAGCCAATGGTCCAGTGCCAACCGGCACGTACAATTTGATCAGGGATGTACAGGATGTTACCCGCCAATCGCTCCATTCTGATCATGCGAGAAAGAACTTCGCTTTAAGCGGCTGGAATATACGACCATTTCGAGATGCGGAGAACGATATATTCAGTCAATCCGATTTGGCATGTCTTGACAAGGCTATTGACGAGTATGGAGATCTTGATGTCCATATTCTTATTGACATTAGCCATGACGAAGCGTACAAGGCTGCGGACCTAAACGGCGAGATTTCAGTGGAGGCGATTGCTAAAACATTGCGAGACGGGGACGCACTGTTAGAGCTTTTGCGAGACATGGAACCCGAGATCGCTTAGATGAATCTGGGCAATGCTTTCTCACGCGAAGCCAAGATTGAGACCTTCCAACGCAGTTTTCACGCAGGTCGCATTCTCCACTTGTTTTGTGGGTTTACCCGACCCTCACCCAAGGAGAAGTTCGTTGTAGTCGGCTGCGCCGCTCCGCGTCCGCTAGTTATTGTTGTCAACTCTGAAATCAGAGAATTCGTCAAGAGAAGGCCACGGCTGCTAGTTTGCCAGGTCATGCTCAGTAAGAACGATTATAGTTGCCTTCATCATGATTCCTACTTGGATTGCAGCAGGGCCATTGACTATTTCACTCAGGCAATTGTGGAAAACCAAGTAGTTCGCGATATGGCTCGAATTAAAATGTGTCTCACCAAAGCCGACACTGCGAATGTCATTAAAGCAATAGAAGCTGCCGAAACGATTCCACTCCGAGATAAGCTCTGGATGCTCGATGAATTAAAGCGCACTCTTAATTAAACTCGAACATACCTTAGACTCTTTCCGTCCGATTACACCCGCTTCCATTGCCCGGAGTACAGCGGATCGAGAGAACGAATTAAGATTTGATTTAATCCGCGGTTTCAAGCGATTCCTCAGTCCAAAACTTCGCTTCGATTTTCAGTTCAAACATGCTTTGAATGACGCAGCAAAGGTTATGGCAGAGCACCTTACAGAGAGCCTCATTCACCTGTGCGGTCTTAGTCCGGCTCCGCAGCGAGTCGCCAAACTTCGCCTTGATCATTGAAAAGGTGGATTCGACATTGCTGCGTTTGTGGTATTGCTGCAAGAACCATTGTTGGTTGTAGCTGTAGTAATGAAACATCCGACGCCAGAGGGTACTCTTACGTTCCCAGTGCGCTTTTCTGTCCTGTCCGCGCTTTCCTGAGAGACCCCAGCCGGATGCGCTATTCGACTTGAACGGGATATACGGCATCGCTGCATGGTCTACTACGGTTTGAAGGTTCGCCGCTGATAGGTATGCTTTGTCGGCTGAGACTTCTTGCATCACGAAATTTTTGGCGGTCGCGTCTACTAGCTGTTTGAAATACGGACTGTCGCCAGCGTAGCGGTCGCTTATTTCGACGGCGGTTACTACATTCGTTTTCACACCGCAAATCAAATGCACCTTGACCCAATCCCGCGCCTCTAGCAGTTTCGGATCGTGATGCTTTGCCTGTACCCATTGAACAAAGCGCGAAGCCGAAAAGCCGGATGAGTCAACCGCGAAGTCACTCTCGACAGCCGTAAGCGGCAGGCTGCTTTCCTCGATTAGCATTTGAAGGTAGGGCGTCAAAGCCTCGTCCTCAAAATAGTTGAAAATGGAGTTGTAGCAGGGCAGCTTTGCGATGTAGCCCTTCCCGTGAGCGTCCCGAAGATCGCTCATAAAGCGGCGCGCCGAAACGGTTGAATAGACTTTGAACGCCGCGCTGAAAATCATATCTTCCAGAGACAGGCGCGGGCGTCCCATTTTCTGCGACGGTCCGCCAATCCCCTCGCATAACTGATGTAAGAGTGACTGAAACTGATCTTTCTCGTTTACTTGTGCGGCGTTGTAGGCGGGCCAGTCTTGGCTGTAGGTTTTCTTGACCGTAACGGTCTCGGTTACGGTCTGAGTCTCGCCGTCATCTGTGTATTCACGCTGAATCGTGAACTCGACCGCAAAAATGTGTTTGCATTTCCTCTGCCCCAACTCATGGTCTGGACAGGTGCAATGGGGGTTAGAAACATCCGGCTTGACGATGTACTTACCGCCGTGGTTAGTGCCACCACCTGACTGAGAAGGAACGAACCATCTATCTCCGTCTCGTTGGAGTTTCGCTTTTGCCGCGATCTCAAGCCCGCGTTGCTCTCTACCGTCATCCATTGCGTTCACCTTGCCTTTCATCAGGCGACTGGCTCACAATGGCTTTACCTGGAGACCGGATGTGAGCAATCGCGTTTGGTTTTCAAAAGGGCCTTAGCGGTTACAGCCGTTAGGGGCCTTTGCATTACCAGGATATATTACTTTAACTCATATATCCTGTCAAGTGATATTTTACTTGACCGAATATATTCTTTAAGGTAGTATGCCCTTGATGCCACGGATTAAGAAGCCAGTCTGGCACTGGGTCTGCACTCGTTGTGATAATGTCTGGCTTCCACGTGATGGGAGCGCGGTGCCGCCCAAGCAATGCCCCAACTGCAAGAGTCCCTATTGGGATAAGCCCCGCCAAAAGAAAGGCGGAGTTAGGGCCGCGAAGGTTAAGGCCGCGAAGGCCACGGCTTGATTCTGGTGGTGGTCTTGCTAGAATGAAAACGAAACCACGCACCGCGCAAGCGATGTTGATTGTGTGCACCACGATCCGGTTTCAACCGGAGCCTGGGTTGGCGACCACCAACCCGGCTCCATCTAAGCCTCCCCAGGCAACCTTGGGCTATGTCAGACTCTCTGATATATTTCTCATATTCGCTATCTTAACCATTGAAAAGTTTGGTACCCCCGGCAGGACTCGAACCTGCGACCGTTCCCTACGAGTGGACCGCTCTTCCAGTCTGAGCTACGGGGGCCAAACGAAGGCGGATTACTCCGCCATCGCGAGGGGGAGTGTTCATAGCACTCTCCCTCTAAAATTTTAGAGAGAAGTCAGCCGGATTTTGTGTCGATTTGGCCTACGGTTTGCAGGGTCGGCAAGGCTTTGAAAATTACTCGAAAGGATCGATGTAATTTCTGTTGACAGGTTGAGTAGCTGGTGTCAGACTGCTCGCGCTGCCTCTGCGGTGGTGGTTCCTTGTCGCTATCAACGAACCGAAGGCCAGTCGATCTCGTCAATCGGCTGGCTTTCACTTTTAGATACAAAGATCGATTAGTAGTAGTCGCGAACGACTCCGCATACTCTACATTGCGGAGCAGCCTACACCCGTCGCAATCTTAAAGCAACATCTTTTTGGAATTATTTTTCGGCGCTGGGAAAGTGTTTTATGCAGGAAACTGCATGAAAGCAACGAGGGCATCAATGCAAAATTATTTGCATTGAAAAGAAGCGAGGGTAACGGTATTGTCCTCACCCAGCGAAACCGTTACCCTCTAGGGAGCGCAAATTGTTAGCAAGGCCCGCCCTAGAGCGTTGCTAACTGGGAGTCGCGCTCACCTGTACCAAATTCAGAAAAGATCGTGATGTTGACTAAAGCGCGAGGATCAACTGGTTAATGAGATTCGCCCGGACGGAACGGGCGTTCCGGGCATCCTCTTACGCGGCGCGCAGTCTAGTACGAGTCCGTACTAAAGGCAAGGATAAAACATCAGGAGTCAAATCCTGATGGTAAGCCGACGCCGACCATATCCCCGCAAACTTGCGGAAAAGCTAACGCGACTCCGAAACGAGTTGGGGCTTTCACAGTCGGAGATCGCCGCGCGGCTGGGCGTAGATAACCGGGCGAGTATTTCAGGTTATGAGCGAGGGGAACGCGAACCGCCATTGCCTGTCTTGTTGGCTTACGCGAGGCTCGCGGGTGTAAGTGTGGAGTCCTTGATTGACGACAAGATGCGCCTGTCGAAGTAATTCCGTTGGTTCTGCCCAAAAAGTCCTGACTCTGCCCAAAAAGTCGGTCTGAAAAATCTCTCTGCCCACTATGTCCCACCATGACCCGCCTTTTTAGGCAAAGCTGAATCGTTGGTTACCTTCTACACATCTGTATACCTGCTTACCAATCCGCTCCTTCAATTTCTGCTAGCAAAAACCCTTGTATGAGATTTTGCTAAAGTTTGTTGGATACGCGGTATCCAAATCCAGTGTTGCCCACCAGCTCGCGTTGTTTCCCGTAACTCTCATTATTTCCTCGTTTAAGTCTCCGACAGGGCTAATTTCCGGAGTGGCACAGGCATTGATATAGACCCAAGCGAACAACCGAGAATTAACGACGGCCAAAAACCCCCCAAGGTTTGTTAAAGCATCAAGGCCAGGAAGACTTACGAGGAAGGCAAACACAGTCTCAGTCCCCAGGATGGTACGATCATGGTTAACCTACTTTCAGCAGCCACCGCGACCCCCAAACACGCATTTCAGACGACGGAGCTCGCCAACGCACTCTTGCATAAGCTCTCACCCGAACTCATCAACACGCTTAACTCCTTAGGCGTGGATCAAAGATATTCTGTGATGGATAACTACCCTGACTTCCTGTCGGGTAAGCCGATGAATGCGACCAGCTCCACTACTGAGCTTGGCATCGATGCTACCAAGCGCTGCATCGAGGAATGGCAGGGAGACCCTTCGCGAATTGGTTTACTGATTGCCGCTACTAATACTCCGGATCAAATGCTTCCTTGTTTGGCTTCTGAAATAATGGGAAGGACCCACGGCCTTTTATCGCGATCGATTCGTACTGTCAGCATGCAGGCTCAAGGTTGTTCGGTTTTGTTAAAGTCCATTGAGGTGGCTCAATGGTATCTCGCCGCTAATCCGGGGCAGCTGGCCATGGTCTTGATGGCCGAAGCTCACACTCCCTACGTCGCACCGCTCTTGCGCGACGAGTATCACGGATTTCGAGAAATCCTTAGATTGAGGAAGGAGCAAAAAGTAAATGAAGCCCAGTTTGAACAGAAAAGGTTGGATACCACCTTCGTCATTCAATCCATGCTCTTCGGTGATGGCGCAGTAGCTCTCCTGATCGGCAACGAAGAAGGAAAACCCAGCTTCGGACCGATCTCGCACTTAACCAACGAAGAGACGGACGACGTCAACCTTCTGACCATGAATAGCAACAGCTCGCATGAGTTTCTGAGAGGCCGACCGCAGTACTTCATGCGACCGAGCGTACCCACTCGCGGCGCACACTATGCGGTAACCACGGTGCGAAACGTCTTGCAACACCCTGATTCGCCGGTCTCGAACCTGGGCCAGGTGGACGATTGCCTGATCCACACCGGCAGCAAGAAGATCCTCGACGGCGTTTGCTCGCAACTCCATCTGGAAAAAGATTCAACCAAGGTGCAGGGCTCGTATGAAGTCTTAAAGAATTACGGAAATCTTTCGAGCGCCTCAACCGGATTCATGCTTGCCGAGAAAAACGACTGGAAAGGACCGGCTATGGTGGTTGGCTTTGGGGTGGGATTTACGGCCAGCGCCGGAATCATGAATTACGAGAACTGATCGTGCGCGGCAGCTACGCTCGCGACGTTTATCATCAGGCGCCCGCATTTTCCAGCAGCGGTTCACTCGCTAAGATACTCGTGATGGTTTGGCTTATCTGCGAAAAGTCGAACGGCTTGCCGATGATGCCGTTAACCAGGCTGTCCTCGCCGGCCGGAGGCGCGGTGCCGGTACCGTAACCGGTAACCAGCACGACGCTCATCGCGGGCCACTGCTTGCGAATCTCCCGCGTAGTTTCCCAACCATCCATCTCCGGCATCGCCAAATCAGTAAACACCAGATCGCAAGCGTTTCCGGCCAGAGTTAGCAACGCGTCTTGTCCACTTTCGGCAAGCAACACGCGATGGCCCATCACTTCGAGCATCTCGGCCAACGTCTCTCTCACGGCCGGCTCGTCATCCACCACCAGGATCGAAAGCGACGGCACTTCCACTTCTGCAACTGGCACGTCACTCACTTCCAGCTCAATCGTGGCAGCCGGAAGATCGAGCGTGAACACCGTGCCACCGCCCAATTCCGAGGCAACGCTGATCGATCCTTCGTGTCTCTCGATGATGCTATAGCTTACGGAGAGTCCGAGGCCGGTGCCTTGCGCTCCTTTGGTCGTGAAGAACGGATCGAAAATTCTTTGCCTGACGTCTTCAGGCATTCCGGTTCCGGTATCAGCAAAACGTAAACGCAGCCGGCCACCCTCGCGCGCGCAGCCAATCGAAAGTTTACCGCCCGTCGGCATTGCATCGACCGCATTCACGATTAGATTGACGAACACTTCGCGCAGCTCCGAAGCGCTGCCAAGCGTATGCTGTCCGCTTTCGGCTTCGAGCGCCACCTGATATTCGAGACCGCGCAGGCGGGCTTCGTTTTGCCAGCGCGTCCGCGTAATCTCGATGGCATCGTTTAGCAAGCTGGGGACGTCGACCATTTCAAATTCCTTCGCCGGCGATTTGCGCGCAAAGGTCTGGATGCGACGAACGGTAGCCGCGGCGTCTTCCGCGGCAGTCTGAATAATCTCAACGTTTCGCACCAGAGCCTCGTCCTGCGTTTGGCGGCGGAGCAATTGCGCGCGTCCCAGGATCGCAGCGAGGGAGTTGTTAAAGTCGTGGGCCACGCCGGAAGCCAGTTGGCCCAGGGCGCGCAACTTGTCGGCCCGCGCGGCCCGCTCGCGTTCTTGTTTTTGTTCAGTAATGTCCCGGGCAATACCCAGCACACCAGTGGTGCGACCTTCGACTACGAGTGGCGAATTATCCACTCGCGCGTAACGCAGTCTTCCGTCTCCGGAAAAATAACGCATCTCGTAAGTTTGCGCCTGGCCCTCCAGTGCGATTTGCAGTTTGTCGTTGACGAGGTCGCGATCTGTTTCATAAACGAGATCCGTGACCCGTCGCCCGATAAACTCTTCGCGTTTTAGCCCCAGGGCCAGGAGGGTGGCGCTGTTACACCATTTGAAACGACCGTCCATGTCTACTGCATAGATCGACTCGCGCGCGCTCTCGAGTATGTTTGTGAGCAGAAACTGGTGCTCGCGTGCGACGGCTTGCACCTTGCGCAATTCCGAAAGATCGCGCGCCGTACAAACCGCAGCCGTCACCGCGCCTGCCTTGTCCACGACCGGTTCAATTGAAACCAGGATCGGACGGTTGAGGCGATCAGGCGTTATCTCTATCGTGACACTCCGTCCTTCTTCGATCGCTTTTTCCACGACACAAGCCGAATCTTCCGAAGTGGTGCGCAGAATATCGCAACACCTGCGGCCCAGTAGACCGCGCGGATGCGAGGCTTCCAGCGCCGCGCCGGCGCGATTGACGCGCTTGAGGCGACCGTCGCGGTCAAAGATAAATATGCCGTCAGACATTGCGTCGAAAGTGGTTTCCCATTCCGATTTGCCCTTGGCCACCATTTCAAATAGTTCGGCCTGGGCCATGCCAATCGCCAAACGCTCGGCAACCGAATGCACCAGCGACAGCTCGTCATCAGTCCAACGTCGCAAGTGATCTGTCTGGTGGATACACAGCACTCCGCGGAACAGTCCTTTGACGATCAGCGGATAGGCGATTTGCGATCGCACACCGACCAGGCGGGCCTGCTTTCTAACGGCAGCGCTGACTTCCGCGGGTCCTTCATCGTGATTTACGGAATCGACAATGATCATCGGCTGGGACATTCGCAGCAGATGCTGGCCAACCGGGTCATCGTAGCTCGCTTCGAAAGCACTTATGCTGCTGCACCCGGGCGCCAAATACTCATGCTTGACCGGTGAGATGGGATTCTCGGGATGATAAAGATGCATGTGAACCCGCGAGGCGCCAAGCGCGAGTCCGAGCTCGCGAGTGGAGGTACTCAAGACTTCGGGCAAGCTAAGCGAGGCCCGGATGGCCATGGTGAGTTTGTTGACCAGCACTTCACGTTTGGAAGTGGCTTCGGCCTTTTGATAAAGCTCAGCCTGGCGAATGGCAATACCTGTTTGATCAGCGACCGCTTTCGCCAGAGCGACGTCTGACTCACTCCAGTGGCGCAACTCTCTCGTGGTGGACAAGGCAAAGGCCGCCGTAACTTCGTCGCCAACCCGAATCGCCACATACATGATCGACCGCACTTCCGCCTTCGACAGGATGCGCTCATAGAAATCGGTTATTCGCACGTCATGGGCGGCATCGTTGAAACAAAGGACCCCTTTTTCCTCAAGCGACTCAATCAGAGCGCGTACGTCTTCCAGCTCGAAATTGGCAGCGGCGGGAAGGATGCCCTCGGCGTGGTATTCGGCTGTGTTCGTGGCCCGATGTCCCGTTTGGTCCTTGATGAAGAGGGAGCAGCGATCGGCATTCAAGTAAGAGCCAAGCTCATGCACCGCCGTGCGAAAAATCTCTGAACTATCCAACGAACAACGGATCGCTTGTGAGATGCGATGGGTCATGGCCTCGCGTTCAGACTGTTGCGCCAGAGCCTCTTCAGAACGTTTGCGGTCAGTCAGATCGCGAGCCACTCCCTGAACGCCTATCGGTTTCCTGTCGTGATAGATGAGTCGTGTGCTTACTTCCAGCCGGACCCGACGATCCTTTTTCGTAATAATCTCGAGTTCGTAGACGGTCGGGGCCTGGTCGTCAGTTTTTCGGGCGATCATTTGCTGGGCAATAGTCACGTATTCCGGCGCCAGGACGTCGATGATATTCATCCGGAAAGCCTCTTCGCGGAGATAACCGGTGATCTTCTCGCCACTTCTATTCAGTGAGGTGAAGTTTCCCGCGAGGTCGTGGGTATAGATGATGTCGTTGGCATTCTCGAAGAGTTCACGGTAGCGTTGCTCGTTCTCCTGAAGTGCTTTCTGCGCCTTGCGATTCTCAGTGATGTCGGTGGCTACGCCTATCACACCGACGACGTTGCTGGCATCGTCCGTAAGTGGCGTGTAGCGCGTCTCGAAAGTTAGATCGCCGACGTCGATAGCTCCCGCAAACGCTTCACCGGCCAGCGCTCTCCTGACACTTTCAAGAACCTCGGGATTCCCGGGATAAAGCTCAAAGACCGATTGTCCGACTAACTCGCCTGGTTTCAAACCCAGCGCTTTTAGTCCTTCGCCTTCCGACAACGTGAAGACACCATTCCGGTCCAGCGCAAACAACACGAGTGAGGCACTGCCAACCACGGTGCGAAGCCTCGCTTCAGATTGCCGCAGTGCTTCGCGCCCACGACGGCGGTCAGTGACATCCCGAATTACAGCCTGAACCGCCGGTCGGCCACGAAACACGAATGGTATCCCAGCGACTTCGACGTCAATCGCGTCGCCGTTCAATCGGATGTGCTTCTGTTCATTCAGCGCCGTTGACTCGCCTAACTCCTCGACCTCGCGAATCCGTCTTCGAACAATATCGCGCGAGTCGGGATGGACGACGTCGAGGACATCCTTGCCAATTAGTTCTTCGGGACTGGCTGCACCCCAAAGCCGTTGCGCCGCGGGATTAACGTAAACGAATTTTCCTTCGCTGTGGACAATGATCGCTTCAGGCGAAAGTTCTACCAGCCGGCGATATCGCTCTTCGCTTTCTCTCAACGCTGCTTCGGCAAGCTTCTGCTCAGTAATGTCGCGAATCACGCCGCGGATTCCGGTGGGACGTTTTTGCCAATCGCGTTCAATCGTAATCACGCCCTCGAGGTATCGTCCCTTGCCCTCAGCGTCTTTAAGATAGTGAGTCGATCGCAACTGCGAATTTATGGCAGCCTTCCTCATGTCTGCTATGTCTCGCGTTGCTCCCTCAATACCAATCAACTTACTGAGATGGCTACCGACAATCTCGTCGGGAGACTTGCCAAAAAATCTGGCGCCCGCCGTGTTCATGCTGGTTATGTATCCATCCATGTCGCGTGTGTAGATAATGTCGACCGCTTGCTCGACGATTTCTCGATAATGCTTCTCTACACGACGTCGCTCGGCTAGTCGGGTAACCTTAACCAACAACTCTTCATTGCGAAACGGCACTTCGAGGTAGTCGTCGGCGCCGGCTGTCAGACCTTCAAGGCTATCTTCCAGGGCATTGCGAAGGCCGCTGATCAGGAGCACGGGAATATCAGCCGTTCCTGGTTCCTGCTTGATCCGCCGACAGAGCTCGATGCCATTGAGCACGGGCATCACCACGTCGCTAATCACAACGTCGGGCTCGAATGAGTTTACGAGCTCAAGCGCGCTGCCGCCGTCGACTGCGGACGCGACTTCATAGCCTTCGTGCTCGATGAGTTCGGTGAGGAGCGCGCGTATCTTCTGATCGTCGTCAACGACCAGCACGCGGCATTTTTCTGAAGAGGCTTTGATCATCTGTTATCCGAGTTTGAGGTCAGACTAGGAAGCCCGGTGTTCGAGCGGCACCCGGCAAGGGGGCCCAGGGAATGATGGAGTCTTTAAGTTTCTCGAAGAGGCTTTACCAGAGACGCGGCTTACGAAAGTCGGTTTCAGCTAAACCGCTGCGGCAGTATAACAAAGTTGGCAAGAGTTTGTCATGGGAAAAGCTAGAGAAAACTGGGGATTTTCCGGCCGAAATTGCCCATTAGCCTCTTTCCTATGGAGAGGATCGCCTTTTGGCGGGTAATTCCCTGTCAGCGGTCTTGGCGAAATAGCCAGGGCGGTAGTTCAGTTTCAGTTTCTGTCTGCGTAGCTCCGGTTCGACGACCTCGATCTGAATTCGGCGGTATGAGCCATCACGGGCTTTGTTTGAAGGCGAATAGGCAACCAGATACTGCTCGCGCAGGTCGCGCTGAATTTGATCAAAGGCGCTTCGCAGTTCCTGCTCATTCCGCGGAAAGTAGGCCCGACCACCCGTTTGCTCGGCAATCTTTCGCAGCGATCCCATATCGACGCCGCCTTGATAGCTGTCACCAATTCCAATCGCATAGATTAGTGCATCAGCTTTTTGAGCGCGTTCGATCGCCTCGTGCATCTTCACTTGACTGATTGTGTCCTCGCCATCGGTAAGTAGAATTATGGTGCGGCGAGTGTGGTCAGCAGAAACCGCGAGCAGATCATTGGAAGAGGCGTATACCGCATCCCAGATTGCCGTCGCGCCCGCAAGCGTTTGATTCGTGTCGGATATCGGCGGCGTCCCACCCACGACAACGCCGCCGCCGATGTAACCGGAAGGCGGTACAAACTCTACCCGATCAATCGCCCGACGCAGGCGATCGAGATTTCCCGTGAACCCCTGCTCCAGGGTAACTTCACCGGTAAACGAGACAACCGCAGCCTCGTCTTTTTCGGGACGCATGACGGCTTCAATGAAAGAACGCGCGGCGGCTTTCTCGTCCGGCAGCGTGCGTTCTTCTGAACGGCTGGTATCGATCAAAATCGCGATCGAGAGTGGCAGATCAATATTCTGTTGAAAGGTGAATATTTCCTGAGGCTGACCATCCTCCAGTATTCGAACATCTTCTTTCTTGAGGTTGCTGATGAAGCGTTTGTTGCTGTCAGCGGCCGTGAAGAAGATGTTGGTGAGATTGGTCTCGACGCGAACAACTTCATCCGACTCTTGCGGAGGCTCTTCCTTCGGATTAACAGGCGGGCTCGGTGACGCAGCCGGTTGTGGATCGGTTACTCGTCTGGACCGGGATTTTTGGGGCGCCGTGTTATCCTGCGCCAACGACTTACGCGGCGCCGCAGAAACAGCCAGCAGCAAAACCGCCAGACCAAGTGACAACACCAAATTTCCTAATGCTCGATTAGACATCCTAAATCTTCTCTTACGGTCTAACGCTGTCGGCGATCGCCGAGTAACCATGCTTCGTTCTCACCTTTAGATCTTTACGGCCCTCGGCTAGTTTGACTTCGATCTTACGAAAGCTGCCGTCGTAGCGATCGTTAATTGGTTTGTAAGTGACGAGGTATTGAGCGCGCAGCTCTTTGGAAATCTTGTTGAAGGAACGTTCAAGTGAAAGCATGTCGCCGGTGAAGAAAGCCACGCCTCCTGTTTCTTCCGCCAGGGTTGTCAACTCGCGGTCCTTCTTGTCCTTTACTTCACCCGCTTCGACCCCGGGAACCGTGGCAAGAAAACCCGCCTTAGTAGAGATCGCGAAAATCGTAGTCTCGGTGCGCTGGGCAATATCGATGGCATCGCGAAGGTTAGCGCGACTGTAGGTATCTTCTCCGTCAGTGATGACTACGAGAACGCGCCGGCCGGCGACTGTTCGCAGCTTCTCGTCGCAGAATTGCCAGACGGCGTCAAAGAGCGCGGTTTGGTTTCCGGTCTGCTTCACACTGGACACGGCGCGATCCAACAGGTCAAGTTTGTTGGTGAAGTCCTGTCGCAAATTTATCTCGTGGTCAAAAGTGGCAAAGAGAACCTGGTCCTTTCGCGTCCGGACTACAGTCTGAATGAAGTTCAACGCCGACTCTTGTTCAAACTTGATCTTGCCTGCGGTCGAAGGAGATGTGTCCATCAATACTGCCACGAAGACCGGCAAGGATTGGCCAATATCATCGGAGAAGGTTTCGATCTGTTGCGGCACGCGGTCTTCGAGAATGACGAAATCCTTTTGCGTCAGACCGGGAACAAACTGACCTTTCTTATCAACAACCGTAATCGGAAGCCGCACGCGCCGGATGAAGACTGTCTCTGACTGCACGTCCTGCTCATTGGTGGCCGGCGGCGGCGTTGGCCTTGGCTTGGGTTGTTGCGCCGCGACTGCGCCAGCCGCCGCGAAGGCGAGGCCAAGCAGTAATAGCCGTATCAAGAAAGCGGGGAAATAAAGCTTCATGTTATTGAATAGGTGATTTTACCGTGTTCTTTGCTGCCCTGGAGACTGCGCTATGATGCCCTGTCGACTCGGCTCCGTTGCCCTTCCGCGTGACTGCCAAACGCGCCGCCACCACTAACGATAATAAGACCATACATCTCAAAACAAACCAAACGCGCGGTTCTAAAGTTCATGGGACTCTCTCCGCGTTTCAAGTTCGTCCAGCAAATGAACCAGCTCTGCCGGTAACGGCGCGACAAACTTCATTTGTTCACCTGTCTGCGGATGCCGGAAGCTCAACTGTTCGGCATGCAGAAACTGACGTTTCAGTTTGCGAATCTGCGCCCGCAAGCGGACGTCCTGGACATTGTTGTCGCGGCCGCCACCATAAAGTTCATCGCCGACAACCGGATGCTTTAGCCACGACAGGTGAATTCGAATCTGATGAGTTCTGCCGGTTTTTAGTTCGACATCAAGAAGCGTAAACGAATCGTAACTCCGGCGAATTTTGTAGAGCGACAATGCGCCGCGCCCGCCGGGCACAATCGCCATGCGCGTTCGATTGCGAGGGTCGCGCGCGATCGGCTGTTCGATGCGCCCTTCCTTTTTTACCACGCCGTAAACCAAAGCGACGTAACTCTTGAACACTTCGCGGGCGCGAAACTGATCCGACAGGTTCTCGTGAGCCGATTCAGTTTTCGCAGCGACGAGCAGACCGGACGTGTCCTTGTCCAGACGATGCACGATGCCGGGGCGGATTGAGCCGGCTTTTGAGAGTTGCTGAAAATGATAGGCCAACGCATTCGCCAGCGTGCCTGAATGGACTCCTGCCGCGGGGTGGACAATGAGTCCGGCGGGCTTATCGATCACGATCACGTGTTCATCTTCGAAGACGATTTCGAGCGGAATGTTTTCCGGAGTAAAGTTTCCGGCAGGCGCCGGTGTTAGTTCAACTTCTACTTCGTCCTGCGCGGCAACTTTGTAAGACGCCTTAGCGAGCTTGCTATTGACCAGCACGTCGCCCGCTTCAATCAGGCGTTGCAAACGAGCGCGACTCCAACCGTCGATGTGCGCGGCGAGATAAGCATCGAGACGCGTGCCGGCGTCGGCTTCACTAACGCTAAAGCTTGCTGTTGTGTTATCGGACGAAGAATCCGTATTCGTCAACAAGTCTATCCCATCAATCTTCATCAAAAGCAGAATAACATCTCATACACGATGTAGTGGATAATGCAACCCTGAAGGGTCTCGTGCGGCCTGTTGCGATCCTAACGCGTGCGCGGCTTCGCCGCCTGATGTGCGGAAGGTCTGTGACCTTCCGGAACGGTAGCTTGACTGCCGTGGGCTGCGCCCTTTTCGGGGCGTAGCCCCAGAATGGTTAGAATCATCTGGCCGGTGGAGCGAGCCACCACCGCACATCAGGCGGCAGAGCCGACGTTCAGTACGTCACTGATCAATTGTTCTTCTTCTCAAACTCTTTCATGAAAGCAACCAGCGCTTCCACGCCTGCCAGTGGGAAGGCGTTGTAGATTGAAGCGCGAATGCCGCCTACCGAACGGTGTCCCTTCAAGCCATCCAGCCCTTGCGCAGTTGCCTCCGCGGTGAACTTCTTCTCGAGTTCTTCGGAAGGAAGACGAAACGTCACGTTCATGATGGAACGCGAATCGGCATCAGCGTGCCCACGATAAAACTCGGTCGCGTCGATGGTGTCGTAGATTAGCCGCGCCTTCGCCTCATTCTCGCGATGCATGGCCTCCAGTCCGCCCTTCTCGAGTAACCACTTGCTGACAAGACTAATAATGTAAATGCCCCAGGTGTTCGGCGTATTGTAGAGAGACTTATTCTCGACGTGGGTGCGATAGTCGAGCATGGTGTGCAGC
>Ga0137409_10000445_pt1 | contig 44903 bp, 66 predicted proteins | sample CZODoug1_16funga_FD_122059 | JGI IMG/M metagenome (GOLD analysis project Ga0137409, IMG submission 122059) | Vadose zone soil fungal communities from Angelo Coast Range Reserve, California, USA - CZODoug1_16fungal (Hybrid Assembly) | ecosystem: Environmental > Terrestrial > Soil > Vadose zone...
GTGTGGGGCCGCGGCTATACCCTGCGCGATCCGGTGGAAGAAGCCGTCGTCATGAAACAGGCCTGAAAGACCGCTGCCGCTTCGAGCGGCGGCGATTCTCAAGCCGATCTTGAAGGGCTGAACAGGGTCTGAAAGCGGATCGTGCCGGCGCCTTCATCGCTGAGTTCCAACTGGCCGCCAAGGCCGGTGATGAGCTGCGTGACGTAATATCCCAATACCGTGCGGGCCGAGAGCTGGGCGGGCGCTACGGCCCCCGCCATCGCCGCCTTCGTTTCACCGGATAGCCTAGCCTGGCGTCCCATCGCCTCGACGCCGATGCGGTTGGACCCAAGCGCGACATGGGCGGTGCCGCCGCGGGGCAGGCATTCGACGGCCAGTAGCGTCAGATTGAGCAGAAGCCGTCCTGTCCCTACGGGCAGGTCGACGTCTTTGGATTCCGGCCAATCGATGGCGGTCTCGCCGCTACTCAGCAGGTTCAGTGCAATGGGCCTCGCCTCGGCGGGGCCAAAATTGGACTCGCCGCCCGCGGCACCGAAGGCATAGCGGAAAAACTGCAACCGGCTGGCGGCGCGTTTCGCGCTGCGCTGGGCAAGCGCCAGGGCTTCCTTCGCCATGGCATCGTCTTCGGCAATCAGCTCAAGCCCATTGCTGACCGCGCCGAGGGGGCCAACCAGGTCATGGCACAATCGGGAGGTCAAAAGTCCGGCGACCCGAAGCCCCAATGCGTCCGTCATCATCCTAGCCCTCTTCGAAAAACGCCGCGTTTGCGTGGGGTTTTGCCGTGTTTCGGCGCTTTGTCGCCCATCCGATTGTCTATACGATGTTGCCGGTCTTCTGGCCAGTCCGGCAAGCGAGCATGCCATGAGCGATCGTCTGTTACCCGGTGCCTTCGTGCGCCACCCAGCCTTGCCGGATTGGGGCATTGGCCAGGTGCAGTCGGTCATCGGCGATCGGATCACGATCAATTTCGAGAACGCAGGAAAGCAACTGATCAACGGGGCGGCCGTGACCTTGATCGAGGTCGACCGCCAGCCGACCCGATGAGTTATGTTCGTGGGCTATGACTGAGACTGCAATCCTAGATCGCCATCATCAAGACCGGAATCTCCACCGAGGCCCCCTTGCGCGTCGGCTGCCGCGACCTGCTCAAGCACCTGCTCAAGCACCATGGCGTGTCCGTTGCCACCGCCGACGTGTGCGGGTTCGGGCGGCACAGCGACGAGCTGCTTGAACTGGCCGTCGGCGGGCATGCCGACTTTGCCAGCATCTTCCAGCGACTGGCGTCGTGACCGACGGCCGAAGGGGCGCCTTCGGCGACGCGACGCTCGCCGCCCGCGAAAAGGGGCAAGCCGTCCTCGCGGCCATGTGCAAGAGCCTGGGCAAGGCCTGCGCCAAAGCCTTTCCGAAGCCCTGGGTAGCCGCAGAAACCAGGGCCTGCTTGGCCCCAGGCGCGGCTTGACCCGTCGCGCGGGCGAGGGCTAATCTCCGCCCGCCTTCAAGAAAGCGCCGGCCCCATCGAGCGAGCCCGCGAATCCTTTCCGGCCCGGTGGCAGAGTGGCCATGCAGGGGACTGCAAATCCCCGTACGTCGGTTCGATTCCGGCCCGGGCCTCCAGCAACATCAATTGGTAAGTTCGGCCGCCTTGAAGGCCTCTGATTTCGTATCAGCAAAGTGCCTGCAGAAGGACCTTCGTTGTCGCCCGCTATCGCCCGGCCCGCCACACCCGAATTGTGACCACTGGTGCGTTAGGGGCCTCGGACGCCATCATGCCCTTCGTCGCACCTTATGGGTCCTTGGCGCGCATGTCGGCGGATGAACGAGACAGAGGCTTGCAGGCGCGCCACACCTGCGTCGGGAATTCTGATCACCCGACATCCGGCAGCGCGGCAGCGGGGTTGGCCATCAAGGCATCGGCAGTCTCGCACCATCGCTGCTGATGGGGTGCCACGGGCTCGCCGACGACTTGGATATCCGGAGCATTCAACGGCCTGCTGTTCAAAACGTTGACAGCTTTGGCAGGCAACCCGATCGGTCGCGGACGCCCATCGGCCTTGCCGGTCCAAATGCCGCTGAGCGCCGCGAGGTCCCGTCGCTTGTCGGCGCGCGCCACGGCCTCCAGCGCCTGCCAGGAAAGGTCGTCGCGCTTCAGCGAATAGCGCCGTCCATCATGCTGCGTGATTCGGTGACGCATTTATGCCGCTCTCGCGGACGCGGGTTCAACAAACAGCGACCGCCGCGCGCAATTGATCGATGATGTAGTCCTGTGTCGTCGCATCCAGGTAGGGATGGAAAGGCAAGCTCAATACCCGCTGCGACAGTCTTTCGGCCACGGGCAGGCCCAATGCAACCACCGGAAATCCAATATAGGCCGGCTGCTCGTGCAGGCTTCGCGGATAATAGACCGCAGTCGGAACGCCGGCCCGTTTGAGCGCGGCGGCTACTTGATCGCGGTTGTTCAGTTTGATCGTGTATTGGGCCCAGACGGAGCTGGTGGCGTTGTCGACATGGGGAACTTCGACGAGATCGGCGAGTGCCGCGTTGTATCGCTGGGCGACATGCTGGCGCCGCTCGGGAGGAAGTGAATGGAATCAATGCAGAGAGCATACGGAGCAGCACGGCGCTTCCTCATCGTGAAGGGCGCGAAGAAGGCCATCGAGAAGATCGGCGCCATGTTGCGTGACGACGGCTGGTGGCGCGTTCTCTGTGACGAGGCCGGTGCTGATGCGGACATGGACCTGCGCGACGAACTGCTGGCTTGGCTCGGAGGGATGGACCCCGACAGGCTCGTCGCTGTCGAATGCTCCACATGCGGCGAGGAGGGCGTCGTCGAAGGGACCGATCCGCCGCTGTGCATTTCATGTTGCGAGGAGCAGCGCATCGCCCGACGCAAGGTCAGCAGGCCGCTGCGCCACGCGGCGCGGAACGGGAAACGGAGGAAGCCGGAATGACCGAAGAGCGAAGGGCGGAAACCGGCGTCATGCAGTTCGGCGATGACTGGCCGGGCGTGTTCATCCGCGGCGACAACGCGAAGATGTTCGTGATCGCGCTCGAAGAAGCCCGGAGCGGCCGATACAGCTATGGCGGGCATACCCTGCTCGATGCCCTTCTTCGTCTGCTGTCAAGTAGCGATCTATGTGGCCCGGATCGGATCGCGCCGCAGAAAGCGAGGCTGGAATGATCAAGTGGAGTGCCGCATTCATCATCATCGTGCTGTTGCTCGGGTTCTTCCTATGCAGCGCGCCATTCGTCATCGTCGTGCGCCATTCGAGCGGCGCTCCGACAGACTCGATGACCGTGAGCGCCGTGCCTCTGGTGAAAGTGGAGTGGCCCAAATGAAAGTCGCCGATCTGATCGAGGCACTCGACGAGAACAGCATTGCAACGTGGAACGACCTGCTCGACGGCCAGCGGCGCCTGACCGTCGCGTCGCTCCGCTTCTCCGAGGCGCAGCACCTTGCGCATCGGGATGTTTACCCGGCAGAGGAGGCGGAACTCGCGGCGGGCGTTGCCGAAGCTCGCTACGCAATCGAGAGGGAGGAGGTCGAACGTGAAGCTGGATGATCTGCCCGACAGCAGCGTCGGCAAGCTGTTCGCTGCGCGGTTCGGCGTCGAGGAGGCGAACGCCGTGCTCGCTGCCGGTCTGATGCACCGCGGACAAATGCACCGCGACCATGCCCGCCTCGGGTCCGATCCGTTCAAGACGTGCCTTGCATTCGTGATCGGTCTGGAGTGCTACCAGCACGGGGGATACCTTGAAGAGCACGGGCTTCGGGCTTCATGGGAAGACGTGAAGGCGTGGATCATCGAGAAGGCGGAAATGCGCACGCACGATGGTGACTTCGATGGCTTCGCACTGCTGATGGGCGTCTACAACGAGTACGTCGGCAGCAAGCCGTTCGTTGAGGAGGAGGACCATGAGGCGCGCTGAGTTCGCGAACGAATGCCACCGGCTGTTCAACGGCACGAAGCGTCTCGACGATCTGACCGACGAGCGGGTCGGCGCCCTGTGGGAACGCTTCGGCCATCTGGAACTCGACGTCTGGGCCGCTGCGATCACACGCTGTCTGTGCGAGGCTGGCCATCCGACGCTCTCCCGGCTGGAAGCCACCGTGGAGTTCGCGCTGGACGTGAAGCGCAAGCGCGGGAACGACGTTCGTGACCGTCAGGCGAAAGACTTCGTCCGGATGCCCGAAGGCAGCGTCGAGAAGCTGCGCGAGGTCGGCGGTGATCCCGACTGGGCGAAGCTGTGCGGAACGATCACGAAGGCGCTGATGTCCGGCGCCAAGATCGGCCCGTCCGAGGTCCTCGAACTGCTGCGCAAATCCCGCCCGCGGCTCGCCCGGTCCGTCCTGCCGGTGTGCGACGCGTGGATGGAGGAACTCGCCGAGTTCGGGCTCGACTGGCCCATCGAGTCGCACCGTCATCTCGGCTACCACCTGATGCGGGACGGGAGGATGGTGCGCTGTCGCGATCACAGGAATGTTCCACGTGGAACCTCTCGTCTCGTTGCCACGCAACCTGAAGAAACCGAAGGGTCAACCGATGCCACGGAGAATCCGCCGAGCGCGTAAATCTGTGGGAGTCATCAGCGACAGGCTCCCGCTCCACATGGTCGAGCCGCCAAGCGAGCGTGAACTGGACGCTCTGGCGGGTCGCATCGTGAAAACGCGCGCGGGCTACAGGTGCGAACGCTGTGGTCGCGGTGGAGCGGATGGCAACGGTGGCGTCGTGTTGCACTGCCATCACATCTACACGCGCAGCATCAAGCGGATGAAGTGGTTGCTGCTCAATCTGATCTGCCTGTGCCAAGGATGCCATCACTGGTGGCACGAGGTCGCGCAAGGAGGGGAACAGTGGGACTGGCTCGTGGAGAAGTTCGGGGGAGAGCGACTGCGACGCCTCCAGATGATCAAGGCGCAACGCGGGCAGAAGAACCCGGACCTGAAGCTGACGAAGCTGTATCTGGACCGCGAGTGGGAGAAGGTCTGCGACGGCCCTTGATGCGCTGTCCCGACTGCCACCTTCCGTACAGGCAAGGCTACAAATACCGCTGTGATTGCGGGCGCGCGTTGGCGGGCAGGGATGGTCTGGAACCGCTCGATCCATTGCGACTGCTCCCAGTGCAGGCTGACGCTGATGATCATGCTGCTCGGAGGCTGCATGTGCGGTGGCTGTATGGGGTCGTCGCGGAAGGAGTTCTCGTGAACCTGATCCGCTGCAATCGCTGTCACGTTCCGATGCAGGGGACCGGAGCTATGGACGTGTAGATGCGGAGGGCTGATCGAGGTCGGGCGAACGCTGTGTGACTGCGCCGCCTGCCAGCGAATCCTGATGCTCCGGCTCCAGAACAAGTGCGCGTGCGTCATCTGCTGGACGGCTGACAAAGAAAGAGAGGACTTCCACCGTGAACGACGATCAGCAGGCAGCAATCGTTGAAGATCAGATGGACGGGCTCGCCGGGCTCGTGACGAAGCGCGAGATGGGCCGCGCGCTCGCGGTCGCGGTGTCCGTGGCAGTGTGGAACTTGGCCGAGCGGCTCGGGGACGTGAAGAGAGCGGCCGACATCCCGCAAGCGATCATGCAGGAGATGAATGCACTGAGGCCAGCCCGCGCTTTATGGCGCTCGGCGTTCTTCTCTGGCTTCGCTGAGACGAAGGATGTCCAGTCCTACTGGCTGCACCCGGAGCGGATCATGCACGGGCAGGAGAAGATCGGGATGATCATGGAACTGCTGGACTCCGACCACCTGCTCGCCGGTGCGATGGTCGGACCCTGATGCCGTGCCCGCGGTGTGAATGCCTGACGTGCAGGGAGACGCGAGCGCACGACCTGATGGACCGCGTCCAGATGCCGGACCAGTTGGCGCGGCACGAGATGGAAGAACTGCTCGACGGACTGTTCGGGCGCGGGAGTGTCGCCTCGGTCCAGCGGCGGGTGCTCTCGATGTCTCGCGGTCAAATGATGACCGTGAGCGTTGAGATACAATCGTACTGGGTGATGGCTGCGCTGCACCGCTTCTTCATGGCACTCGGCAAGCCCGGCATCGCGCGGCTCTATGGGTAGCACCGCTCGTGTGATACGCTGCCCGCATGGCGTCGAAGAAGCGGTTCCCGTGGCTACGCCCGGAGGACCCGCCCAAGCCGCGGCGCGGTCTGTCGGAAGAGCACAAGCGCAAGAACCGGGAGAACGGCCGTAAGGGCGGGCGCCCGCGCAAGGCGCCGAAGCCCGCGGCATCGGTAGTCGCCACGCTGCGCCAGCGCGCGCGGTCCATCGGCGAGGAGAGCCAGCTTCAGAACGTGCTCACGCTGATCGCGGTGCGCGACGGGCTGATGCCCGGCTCGACGGTCCGTGACCGCATGGAAGCAGCGAACAGCCTGATGGACCGCTACGGCGACTCGCGCCGCCAGCAGAACGACACGGGCGTGCCGCTGCCGACGAAGCTGATTGACTTCACCGGGTGGGACGCTCCCGCTGACACCGGCCATGAAGCTGGTACGGCGGGCTCGTCGTCCCACCCTGCCATCGTTGAAACCTCGACCTCGCCGTCCTCGACTTCGTGAGCGTCCAGCCCGAGGCATGGGTCTTCGCGCCGAACAGTCAGGCGCAGGCGGACTTCTTTCGCAGCACCGCGCCCGAGGTCATCATCTCGTCGGCGTACGGCAAGGGGAAGTCCCGCATTATCTGCGAGAAGTCGAACTGGCTGTGCCTCGCCTACCCCGGTGCCCGTGTCGTGCTCGCGCGCAAGCAGCGCGCCCACATGGGAGCGACGACCCTGCGGACCCTGCTGGACGAGGTCCTGCACCCGGCGTACCTTCAGTTCTACCGGCCGAGCGCGGACGGCGGCTCGTGCGTCCACTACCCCAACGGCTCGCAGCTTCTGGTCGTCGGGCTCGACAACCCCGGCCGCGCGCGCTCCGGCGCCTTCACCGCGGCGTACGTGGATCAGGCGGAAGAACTGACCGAGGAGGAGTGGAACGCAATCGGCGGGCGCCTGCGCTGGCCCATCGGTCCGTACCGTCAGCTTGGCGGAGCGTGCAACCCTGACGCACCGGACCACTTCCTGTTCAGGCGCTTCCGGCCGGATCGCGGAAGCCACGTGGTGCGGTCGCAAAGCGATGAGACATTGGTGGATGGACGTCACGTTCCACGTGGAACAATCCGCTCGCAGACCATCATCAGCGGTCCGCGCGACAACTACTCGAACCTGCCGCTCGACTACATCCTCCGCCTCACCCGGATGACGGGACGCTACCGCCAGCGGTACGTCGAAGGGATGTGGGTCGCGTTCGAAGGGCAGGTGTACGACTGCTGGAACCCGTTCATCCACGTGCGCCCGCGCCCGAAGTCGTGGGACCAGTGGGGCGGCAACCCGCCGCCGTCGTGGCGCCGGGTCAAGGGCGTTGACTTCGGCTACGTCAACCCGTTCGTCCACCAGTGGTGGGCCATCAGCCCGGAGGGAGTCTGGTGGCGCTACCGTGAAATCTACATGACGAACCGCACCGTCACGCAGCACTCGCGCACTATCAAGGACGTTGAGCAGGAAGAACTCGAAGGATGGCGCCGCGGCACCGACGACGAGAAGGAGCGCCTCGCCATGAAGCGCATCCCGTTCAGTACGTCGGTCGCTGACCACGACGCCGAAGACATCGCCACGCTGCTCGACGCCGGGCTGCACTACGACCCGGCCATCAAGGACGTTGGGCCGGGCATCCAGACCGTGTACGAGATGCTGACGCCGTTCTACCGCGAGGACCGGCCGAACGACCCGCAGACGCGGATGATCTTCGCGAGCGACTCGCTGGTGGAGACGGACGAACGCCTCGCGGCCGAGGGCGAGCCGACCCGCACGGAAGACGAGATGGGAGCGTACCGGCGTCCGAAGAACCGGGCGCACATTGACCCGAAGGACCCGAAGGAGGCGCCGCTGAAGTTCCGTGACCACGGCTGCGACACGGCGCGCTACTGCGTCCACACGCACCGGACGCTCGGCGAGGCCATGCTGATCCGGCTCACGTGAGAAAGAACATTGCTCGGCGGCACGCAGCGTGATTAGATGCGCGCCGTGAACCTGATCGAACGACTGCTCGGGCGCCGCGGCGTTGCGTACGAAGAGGTCACGCCCGCCGCTGAGTCGCACCTGCTCACGATGGCTCCCGGCGCTCTGTCGCGTGCTGCGAGCAGCGCGGTCCCCGGCTATCCGCAATGGCTGCTGAACCGACCGTTCGAACTCCCCGACGAAGCTCTTCAGTTCCCGATGGCGTACCGACTGGTGCCCATCGTGTACGCGTGCGTGAATCAGATTCAGAACAGCATCGCGTCCCTGCCGATGCGCTTCTACGTGGGCGACGGGCCGACGCGCGTGAAGCTTGAGCGCGAGCCGGGCAACATCGTGGACGTGTGGACGCTCGCGAACGACACCGACACCGGCCGCGAACTGATCCTCCAGATCATCGGGTCGCTGATGCTGAACGGGAACGGCTATCTGTTCAAGGAAATGGTGCCGGGCTCGCCGCTCATCCGCGGCTTCTACGCGCTGCCCGGTCAGTACGTGCGCCCGATCCCCGGCCCGCGCCGCACCATCAAGGCGTACCGCTGGACCTACGGTGGCGAAGAGACCGACATCCCTTCCGAGCTTGTGGTCCAGTTCAAGATGTACGACCCGGACCACGGCCCTGTCGGACTCTCGCCTCTTCAGGTGGCGCAGCTTCAGTACCAGACGCAGCGCAACGCGGCGCGCTGGCAGAACGAGTTCTTCAAGCGCGGCGGCGTGGTGCCCGGCCAGTACGCGAGCGACATGCCGGTGGGCATTGACGAGATCGAGCGCATCAAGAACGACATCCGCCGCGGGCTCCAGAGTCCCGAGGGTGCGTTCAATCCGTTCATCCTCACGCGCGGGCTCAAGTTCGTGCGCGCCGGGCTCACGCAGCAGGAGATGCAGTTCCTCGAAACGTACAAGCTGACCGACGCGCAAATCTTCGCGATCTTCCACATCCCGCCCGTCGTCATGGGAGTGAAGGAGCACACGGGGCTGTCGGACGCTGGCGCCATGACGGACCTGATGCTGTTCTGGGAGAACTGCATCAAGCCGATCATTTCGCTTGTCGAGGCGGTGCTGAACGAGCGGCTGCTTTCCGATCCGCAGTTCGGCGGCACGCTGTCGTGCGCGTTCGACCTGACGAACGTTCTGCCGCTTCAGGAAGTGTGGCTGAAGCAAGCGAAGCAACTGTCGGAACTGACTGGCGGTCCCGTGCTGCTGCGCGAAGAGGCGCGTGACCGCCTCGGTCTGGAGCGGCTCGACGATCCCGAAGTGAAGAAGCTGCTCGTGCCGTTCAACATGACGGTCAGCGGCGAAGCGCCTCCGCCTCCGGCCGTGCCGCCGAAGGGCGCTCAGGTGGACGCGCCCGCGAAGGTGCTCCGCGCGGCCCACGAACTGATGGACCGGCTGATGATGCGCAACATCTCCCGCGAGAAGCAGCGCCGGATCAACAACGCGAAGCTCGCGCGGTGGGAGCGCATGACCCTGCGGACGTGGCGCTCGATCTTCACGCGTCAGGAAGCGAACGTCGTCGAGGCGCTGAACGCGGAGGCCGCGAAGCAGCAGATGCGGCTGATCGTGGACGCGCAGGACTTGCTGAAGGATCAGGAACTCGACCAGCGCGACGTGCGGAAGCTGCTGTCTCTGATCGTCAAGGGTAGCGGCGACGAAGCCCTCGCCGAACTCGGGCTGGAGCTTGCCTTCCAGATGAACAACGCGGTGGTCCGCAAATTCCTCGACGAGAAGAGCGGCCACGCCATCACGGAAATCAACGGCACGACGCGCGAGCGCCTCATGGATGAGCTTGGCGACGGACTCTCCAAGGGCGAAAGCCTCGGTGATCTGGTGGCGCGCGTCCGCGGGGTCTTCCGTGACCGGCGCGCCAACGCACAGACCATCGCGCGCACGGAGACGGCCGGGGCCATGAACTTCGGCACGCTCGAAGGCTGGAAGCAGAGCGAGATTGTCGAGGAGAAGGAGTGGCTCACCGCTCAGGACGACGCGGTGCGCGAGACGCACGCGCAGACGGAGGCGGACGGGCCGATCCCGATTGACCAGCCGTTCCGCGTCGGCTCGGACTTCCTCGACTTCCCCGGCGACCCGTCCGGATCGGCAGGCGAGGTCATCAATTGTCGTTGCACGCTGCTGCCCGTTGTGAGTAACTCTCGCGCGAAGAAGCCGCTGCTGATTCCTGCGCGGCTTCCCGACGAGATGTCGTTGGCAGAGGTCCTTTCATGAACGACCGACACCATGTCTGGGTCTGGTGCCCGTGCTGCAATGGCAAGCGTCTCGCGGTGCAGGACCGCGACAGCCACGTGATTCGCTGCACGGAATGCCGAACGTCCATCGCGCAGGCGCCGCACACGGTCACGCAGTTCACGCGGTAACGAGGAGAACGTGAGCCATCCGCTGATCGCAATGAGTCAGGCCCGGTATCTCGCGGGCGCCCGTGAGGTCAACGACCGCGCGATGGCCAGCATCAATCGCTATGCGCTCACGGCACTGAAGGCCGAGGACATCCACGTCCGCGGCATGTATCTGTGCAACAGCGCCCGCGACTTCTACTACTCGCGGTTCTCGAAGGATGCGCTCGAAGAGATCGCCGAACTGATTCCCGGCCAGCCGGTCATGACCTCGCACGACACGCGCACGCTCCCGGTCGGCACGTTCTTCGACGCGCGCGTCGTCCGCATCGAGAAGCCCGGCGTTCCGAAGCGTGACCAGCTTTGGGTGCAGGCGGACTTCTTCGCCCCGAAGGACGCGGAGGGCGATGCGATGGTGCGCCGGATTGACATGGGTGTGTACCGCCAGAACAGCGTCTCGTGGCGGTGCGTCGGCGCGGACTGTTCGATCTGCGGCAAGGACATCCGCGTGTGCGAGCACCTGCCGGGTGACATCTACGACCGCGGTGGCATCTGCGAATACGGCTTCGGCGGCGTGACCGCCGTGCTCGAAGGCTCGCTCGTCTATCAGGGCGGGCAGAAGGGCACGAGCCTCTACAACCCGAGCGGCGAGTCCACCGTGGGTGATGCTCCCGCAGCGAAGAAGCGTCTCGGCGACGGCACCCGCCTCTCGGACCTGTTCGCGCAGCCGGGCGGCGCCCTTCATGAGTACCGCCTGCGCCAGCGGGACCGGCTGATCGGCTTCGAGCCCATCTCGGTGCAGGAGCTTCTCGATGTGAAGCGCGGGCTCGCGCGCGCGATGATGTTCGGAACGCCCGGCGTGCGCGGTGCGATCACGAAGATCGCCTGCGCGCGGTCGCGCTTCGAGGAGCCCGCGGATGCAAAGCGGTGGGTCCGTGAGCACGACTTCCGCGCCGACAAGAGCGAGGATAGCGACACGGAGTTCAACTACGTGCAGAGCACGCCTGCCGCGGAAGCGAAGATCGGAAATGTTCGACTCGACGAAGGAGTTGTGGCACACTACGTGAAGCAGTCCAGCGACGCGCGTTCCGCCGACGATACGCCGCTCGAACGACTGGTCGGCTCGCACCAGTAAGCCAACGCGAGCGGCGTCGCACCGTCCAACAGGAGGAGTGGAAGTGTTCCGAATTCGGAATTTGCTGTTCGATGGAGGGTCGGGCGGCTCGGCGGCGCTCACGCTCTCCGCGATGGACACGATTGGTGACATCCGCAACGACATGAAGGCCGTTGTGGAACGCATCAATGCCCTCGCGGACAGCAAAGGCAACGTTCCGGCTGCTGCGATTGGTGACATCACCAAGGAACTGAAGCGCATCTCGGACATGACGGCGGATCACGAGAAGGTGATCAAGGCCAACCTCACGCCCGATCCGACGAAGCGCGCCGAGACGCTGTCGAATCTCTACCTGCGCCTCACGCCGCCGAAGGGCATGAGCCGCGAACACTTCAACCTCATCACGCTCGCGCCCGAGGAACTCGGCTACGCCGCGGAACTCGGCAAGCGCGGGCTTCCCGGTCTGTCGGAGCGCACGGAGCGTTTCCTCCGGTCCTCGCTCGACGACAACACGCAGGCGCGCATCTCGGAGCTTCAGGCTGTGAACGATGCGCTCCTGATCTGCGACAACGTCATGGGCGCCGATCCCAACAGCGACTACGCCACCCGTTCGGGCAGTCGTCTGGAGCGCATCAAGACGCTGCGTCTGTATCCGCAGTGGGAGCGCATGGTCGGTGACTTCAAGCGCGGGCTGAACGAAGGAGCGGCCGCGTCGGGCGGTGACTGGGTGCCGACGATGCTGTCGTCTCGGCTTCAGGAACTGATTCAGGCGCAGCTTTCGGTCGCGGCGCTGTTCGGCAGCATCACGATGCCGAGCCCGACCTACGACAGCCCGGTCCTCGGTCTGGACGCGATCTCGTACTACATCGCGGCTGAGTCCACGTCGGACGATCCGACCGGCGCCGGAACGGCCGGTCACATCCCCGGCTCCTCGCCGCTGACCCGCAAGATGCGCCTGACGGCGAAGAAGCTCGGCACGCGCATTCTCGCCACGTCGGAAGTGCAGGAGGACAGCGCGATCAACATGGTCCAGTTGATTCTGGCCCAGATCGCGAAGGCCACGCGGCGTGCCATCGAGGACGCGATCCTCAACGGCGACGTCGCGGCAACGCATCAGGACAACGGCATCACGGGCGGCATCGGCGCGACCGACCGTCGCAAGGCGTGGGACGGGCTCCGCAAGATCAGCCTCATCTCGGGCATGGTCAACACGGACCTGACCACGTTCAACGGCGACAACCTGCTCGCCATGAAGCAGGGCATGGGCGTGTACGGCATTGATCCTTCGCAGGGTGCGTGGATCGTGGACTTCCGCACGTACGTGAAGCTCCTGTCGCTGAAGGACGTGAACAACAACATGCTGGTCCAGACGATCCAGCAGCTTGGTGCGGCTGCGACGATCCTGACGGGTCAGCTTGGCGTGCTGTTCGGGTCGCCGGTCATCGTGTCGGAGTTCATGCCGAACGACACCGACAACACGAAGGTGCGCGTGGCGGGCGGGACGAAGAGCGAGATTCTGTACGTGAACCGCGAGAGCTTCACGCGCGGCGAGCGTCGGTCTCTCACGATCAATCGCGCCGACCAGCGGTACGCGGAGTTCGACATGGTGGTGTTCGTCGGGACGTACCGCGGTGACTTCGAGCCGTGGTATCCGACCACCACCGCGGGCTCCTTCACGCAGCAGAAGACGGTCGCTCTCGGTTACAACATCGCGTAGTAGTCCATCCCACTACGAACGCGATCACACGGGCACGGGCGGGAGCGAATCCGAGGCTTCCGCCCGTCTCGCATCACGATGAAAGGACGGTGTGGAAGTGGCTGACACGAAGAAACTTCAGTGGAAGGGCTCCGTGACGTACCGTGGCACCGACGCCGTTCTCTCGCAGGCCATCACGGCTGCGCCCGGCGACATCGTGACCGTGTCCGTCGAGTGCGCGAAGAAGCTGCGCTCGGAGAGCAAGAACTGGACGGCGCTGAACGACGACAACACCGAAGCGGCCGAAGCTCCGGAGCAGAAGACCAGCGACCCCGCGAAGGACCCTGCCAAGGACCCGGCGAAGGACCCCAACAAGTAGGGAAAGCGCCGGGGAGGACACCGCGGGCCATCCGCGGGCGCGAGCGGCGGCGGCACCGAGCGCGCGTCTGAACCGGCGCCCGCTTTTCCGGAGAGAGCGTCATGTCCGAAGTGATCGAAGTTGACGCGACCTACGCGCTGACCACTCTGGAGCGCGCGCGCAGCTATCTGAACCTGCCGGACAACGAAGAAGACGCGACCGTCGCAATGCTGGTGAATCAGGCGAGTGGCGTGTTCAACCGCCGCACACGTCGCGTCCTGAAGAGCCGCGCGCAGGTGTTCGTGCTCGACGGCGGATCGAATCCCCGTGCGTTCGCATCCTCGGGGTACGGCTACGGCGGCGGCTACGGCTACTACGACGCGTATTCGTACTCGGAGATCGTGAGCCCGGAGTGGCCCGTGACCACGCTGACGCGCGCGGAGTTCCGCGACTCGCCGACCACGTGGCGTGACCTGAACATTGACGGCGCGATCCTGTCGCCGGGCGGCATCGTGTACCTCCAGATGGACGCCTTCCCGCGCGGCAGGCTGAACATTCGCCTGTCCGTGACCGCGGGCTACCTCGTCGGTACGCACGACGCGGAGCTTGCGATGCTGGAACAGGGTGTCCTCCGGCTGACGCAGACCTACCTGATGGACCGGAAGAACGTGATCGCGCGCGGGTCGAGCATCTCGTCGGGCGGCGACAGCATCGTCCTCCTGAGCACGCCGCTGCCGAGCGACGTCGAGGACATCATCCAGCAGTTCGCACGCAAGAGCGTCTCGTGAGCGGCATCGGGCTCGGCATCAGCTTCAGCAGCACGGCCGCGGCGAACAGCGCGCGCGTGAGCGCGGCTGCGACCGCCATTGGCACGGTCACGGCGAAGCGCATGGCGCGCGCGGTGCTGTTCGTGTACCGCGACCTCGTGAAGTACGGCCTGACCGGCGAGAAGCAGCGCGATCCCTTCTGGGGCTGGCGCGGTGCGTCGGGCGCCCGGCTCGGCGTCCGCACCGGGAACACCCGGCGCAGCGTCGTGACGCGAGTGTTCAAGCGGCTCAACATGGTCTTCGGCATCGTCGGGTCGAACAGCAAGGTGCTCGCGGTCCACGAGAAGGGCGCCACGATCCACGGCAACCCCTACCTACGCCTCCCGACGATCTGGGCACTGTCGAAGGGCGGCGCCTCGAAGGATGCGTACGCCGGGCGCAGCGTGAGGGGTATCCCCGGCACGTTCATCGGGAAGAGCAAGCGCGGCAACCTGTTCATCGGGCTCCGCACCGCGGGCGGCAAGAGCTTCGTGCCGCTGTTCATCCTGAAAGAGTCCGTCACGCTGCGCCCGCGTCACATCATGCGGAACACGGTGGCGCGCACGAAGGCCGAAGTGCTGAAAATCATGCAGCAGAACTTCGCGGTCGAAGTCTTCGGTGGCCACTGATGGCTGCCCGCCGCCCGTCGAAGATCAACACGGTGGCCGAGGCGCTCGTCGAGAAGCTGCGGACGATCAGCGCCAAGCTGGATCACCCGAACTGGCTGACGAACCCGAGGACGATCAAGCGCGGATTCGGCTTCAGCGACAGTTGGGCCGGTGCCACGCCCGCCATTCTGCTGTCGGTGGCCGCGTGGAGCAGCGTGCCGAAGGTGGCGCCGTTCCATCAGGCGACCGTGCGCTTCGAGATTCACCTGATCGTCGAGGACCCCGGCACTCCGTCCGGCGAGGACCTGCTGAACTCGCTCGCCTCGGACGTCATTCGGCTGGTCCAGCGGAACGAAGTGCTGGATGGTCTGGTGGAGACTCTGTATGCTGAGAGCTACGAATTGAACGTCGAGGCGATCCAGCGTTCAGGCAAGGCCGTTGCCACTCTGATCGCCACCGCGCAGTTCGAGTACGACCACAACACGCCGTAGGAGGAAAGGCACGTGGCAAATCCGGGCATCGGTCACAAGACGAGGGTTACGATGGCCAAGGAGGCGACCTACGGTGTCGCGCCCGCCGCCGCCACTGCGTGCTTCGAGATCGCGTCCATCGAACTCACGCCGGTCACGGGTGTCATCGAAGACGCGAACATGAATCCCACGACCATCTCGCGCCGCAACCTGACTCCGATCGGTGGCCTCGTGCGCGGGCGCCTGCGCGCGCGCGTCGGATACGAAGGCTACCTCGAACTCCTGCGCGGCGTGCTCAGCAACTACGTCGCGATCACTGTCGAAACCGGCGTGCGTGATCACATCTTCAAGGGAGCCGTGGACGCGCTGTCGTACACGATTGACTGCGACGAGGGCAAGGCGCTCACCGCAACGAAGACGCAGCGAATCACGGGCGTCGTGTTCACCGACCTCTCGCTCACGGCTCAGGCTGGCGGTGGCGAGGGCGGCTACCTGATGGCCGAGGCATCGTTCTTGGGCAAGGCGAACGGCAAGCTGTTCGACGTCACGCCGATGACGGGCGGTGTGTATGCCTCCGAGTACCCGATCCCGTTCACGCAGGTGGCGCTGACGGGCGGCGACTACTGGGACGGCTCCGATCAGGCCGATCCTTCGACGTCGCGCCCGCGTAACTTCGAAATGCACATCACGCAGCCGTATCAGGAAGACCGCTACTTCATGTCGAGCAAGTATCCCGACCGGCCGCTCCGCAACGGGCCGTTGGAGTGCAACTTCCGCATCATGCGCGAGTTCGACTCGAAGGACGGCGCGGTGCTGTCGCAGAGCGCAACGATTCCCGACAACGGCCTCCTGTTCCAGTTCAATCACCCGCTCATCATCGGCGTCGGTAGCACGCGCGAGTTCGAGATTCACGCGAAGAGCATCGTGCTCGGCGACGTGACCGAGCCGGTCGAAGGCTATCAGAGCATGATCCAGACCATCCCGTCGCGGGCTTTCTACAATGCGTCGGACAACTGCTCCGTCCTGATCCGCGTCCGCAGCGGTGAAGCCGCACTCGTCTAGAAAGGGAGCATCCGTGAACGACACTGCCGCCGCACAGCCCACCGACATCGGGGACGTCGCGCTCCCCGAAGTCCTCGTCACGCTGCCACACCTGAAGCGCAAGGACGGACAGCCCGTCACCGTGCTCGTGTGCGGCATCGTCGAGACGCGCCTGCTGCAAATCCTGAAGGTGCTGCCGGGTCTGACGCCCGACAACCTTCAGGAGAAGATCGCCACGATGACGGAGGACGAAATCGTTGCGACGTTCGAAGCCATCGCCCCGCAGATCATCGTCGAGGGCTGCCTTTCGCCGCGGTTCGACCACGCAGGAATCGAGGGGCGCGCACTTCCGTTGCGTGTTCTGCGTGTGGAGGATCGCGGTGAATTGCTGATCGGGGTGCTGCGCGCATCCGGATTCATCAGCAAGGAGGCCGAAGCCCTGTCCTTTCGTGATGGAGACGGAGCAGGGCGGGAAGGTAGCGGAGGAACTGTGGTCACTGGCACGGGCAACGGGGAAGCGGCCAGCGGAGCTTCTGGGATTCCGGATGGCAGCGCCGTTCCGGGTGGTGGACGGCCGGTGGACGTGGGCGCTTCGTAGCCCGTTCGACCTGACCCCGATGGCCATGCTGGCCGTTGACGCGACCATCATGCGTGGCGCGCGTAAGTATCGTAAGATCGCGACCGAGATTGTTCGGACGCACGCGAAGCCGGACCAGATGGGCATTCCTCAAATCGTTCATGCTCTGACGTCCGGCTACATCGAGGGGTAGCCCGTGGGCGACGTCGAAGAAAAAGTCCGCATCGCGATGGAGGCCCGCGACGCCGCAAGCGCGAGCGTCAAGGGGCTGACCGAGAAGTTCTCCAACCTCACGCGCGCACTGTCCTCCACCGGCTCCGCGGCTCGCGAACTGCGACTCAGCGAGGCTGTGACCGGCATGACCGAAGCCGGTACGGCGGCGCAGGGGCTCTCCGGCACGCTCGGCGTGCTGGCGTCTCCGGGCGGAATCATCGCGCTCGCGGTCGCTGGCCTCGCGTCGCTCGCAACGGTCGGCGTGCTGGCGGCGAAGTCGCTGTCGGATGTGGTGATCCAGCTTGAGCGCACGGCCGCGCGCACGGGCGTTGCCGCCGAGAACATTCAGGTGCTCTCGCACATCATTGAGGCTGGCGGCGGCGATGCCGGAGTTCTCAACATGGCGCTGTCCCTGCTGAACCGTTCCATCGCGCAGGGCGACCCGATGCTGAAGAAGCTCGGCATCACCACGCACGACACCTTCACTGCGTTCATGGAATTGGCGCGCATCCTCGGGGACACGCAGGATCAGGCGAAGGCCACGGAAGTCGCGTATCAGTTGATGGGCCGCGGCGCCGGGGCGCTGCTTCCGTTCAACAAGGCCATCTCGCAGAGCTTCGAAGAGACGAGCACGATGATGAAGAGGAACGGCTCGCTGATCTCCGCTCAGATCGAGCCCGCGAACCGGCTGCACCACTCCATCGTCGAACTCGAAGACAAGTGGAAGGGACTGTCGGTCACGCTTCAGACGCTCGCAATCCCCTCTGCGACACTCATCATCAAGTGGCTGAACGAGGAGTTCGGTCTGCTGATCGTGCTGCCGAAGGCCGTCGAAGCTGTGACTCTCGCGCTGAAGAAGTTCTCCAAGGCCAGCGCCGAAGCGAAGCCCGCGGGTCCGAGCGCCGCGAAGGAGGCGCAGCTTTTCTCCGAGAGCACGGCGATGTGGCTCGGACAGGTGGCGAAGGCCGTGGAGGCTGTCGGAAAGTCGGCGAAGAAGGCGGGCAGCGTCATTGACGACATGGACCTCACGAACAAGAAGGAGCCGACCGAGCGCGAGAAGCACATCGCGGAGCTTGCGCGGCTGCTCGGCGTGAGCACCAGCAAGGCTGAGACGCTGCTGCGCGTGCTGGAGAAGGTGGACGACAAGCGCAAGCGCGAGGCGATCCTGAAGTCACTGGCCGATCCGGAGGTCCCGACACTGCCGGGCACGGGCGGCACGCTCGAAAAGGCGCGCACGGAAACCGACAAGGCGCTCGACCGGCTGGAACACAGCCCGATGGTCATTCTCGACAACTTCAAGAAGGCCATGCGCGAGGCGCTGCGCTTCGGCAACATCATCAGGCAGTCACTCGAAACGGTTCTCAACAGTCTGGCGAGCGGAATCAACACGGTGCTGAGCGGATTGTTCCAGCACACGCAGACCATCGGTCAGGCCATCGTGACGATCATGAAGTCGGTGCTCGACTCGATCATCCAGATCATCTCGCAGATTCTCGCGCACCTTGCCATCGCCGGACTGATCAAGCTCGCCAGCGCGCTGCTGACTGGCGGCATCGGCAACATCGGCACGGTCGTTGACACCGTGGGTAGCGCCCGCGCGGGCAGCGCGCGCGGCGGCGAGGGTGGCGCGCTGGTGGCGGCGCCGAGCATCACGAACGTGTATGCGCTGGACGTGCAGTCGTTCATCACGGCGAAGCGCAGTCCGTTCGGCGGAGATCGTCGCGCGAACAAACGCATCCGAATCCGGCAGGACATCTGATGTCCACCGTCCGACTCAGCTACACGAACTACATGCCGAAGGCGCTGCTGAAGAACGGCACGGGCGGCGGCGCGCCCGCGCGCGACGAGATCGCGGGCTACCCGATGGAGAACGCGCTCAACGTTGACCGCTACACGCCGTACATCGTGGACTTCGGATCAGACTTCAAGTACGACGTGGACCTCGGAGCGAATCACATTGTCGGACTGATCGCGCTGCTGAACATGGGAATCCTCTTCCCCGGCGACGTCGGACTCTACAATGTCAGCCTCGTGGAGTATTCGACGAGCGTGAACGGCTATCCTCCGACGGCACCGTCCTCGTGGACGTCGGTGCCGGGAGATTGGCCGCTGAGTATCCCTCTGGGTCAGCGTGACATTGGACTCGTGTTCACCAGCGGAGGAGTCCCTGTGACGGTGAACGCGCGCTACTTCCGCATCCATCTGGACTCTGCCGGGGCGGCATCGCTCGGACGCTTCCATCTCGGCAAGTTCGACTGGGACCCCGGGTTCCTCTACAACCCCGGCGCCGAGAACGAGCGTCTCTATCGGACCACGCGCCTCATCATGGGTTCGGGCGCTCCGGTGGTGACGCGCGTTGGCCGTGACTCGCGGCGGTTCACGCTGCCGCTGAATGCCATCACCGACGCGCAGCGTGCAACGCTGAACGCGGTCGCTGATCAGCCGAACCCGTTCGCGTACTTCGACCCGCAGGACGAAGTCCACGAGGTCCGGCTGTATCAGGACTCCTTCCAGAGCAATCACATCTGGGCGGCGCCGGGTCTGTGGAACGCGACGATGGCACTTGAGAAGCTCCCCTGATGGCCTCGCCCGCAACCGCCAACTTCCTCGCTGCGTGGCGCAGTCACACACGTCAGGGCGCGTTGCTCGTGAAGGTCGAGATTTCCGACCCGTCCGCGGAGACGCTCTACCTGTCGTCGCTCGACCTCGCCACGCCGGACGGCGTCTACTGGGAGCAGTTCATCACCGAGGCGGAGAACATCGAAGCGCCCGGCGACTTCAACGGCAACACGGTGCAACTGTGCTCGACGTCGTTCACGATGGCGCGCCGGAAGCTGGCGTCTCAGGCAGTGAACGATGACCTGATGGACCACATCGCAGCGTTCCGCTGGATCGGCGCCACCGTGACGTACTACCTGTGGGAGACGTCGCTCTCGGACTTCGCCGACGCCTTCCAAGTGTTCAAGGGCGTGATCCAGAACTACGACGTCGAAGAGAACGCGGTGCTGTTCAGTTGCCTGCAACGCCGCAACTACAACTTCAGCATGACGCCGATCATCGTCTCGAAGGACCGCTTCCCGCGCGCGCCCGAGACGAGCCTCGGGTCCGTGCTGCCGACCTGCTACGGCGCGCTGCGCGACGTGCCCGCGCGCCCGCCCGCGAGCAACTACGGGGACTTCCAGCAGGGCATCGTGTCGGTCGCTGGCGGGCGCCGCGCCTTCAAGGGTGTGGTCACGAAAGTCGGCCGCGGCAACGCCACCGAGAAGGGTCAGGTGCTGTTCGCCGGGCACGCGTGCAAGACGTTCCACGATCAGACGAAGGGCTGCACGCCGTACATCCTGATCGGCGACCGGCTCGCGCAGGTGGACCCGAACAGCGGCACCATCGTGAACGGTGCCAGCGGGACCGGCTTCGACATTGACGACATCACCACCACCGACGACGACCCGTTCAACACGTTCTTCCCGATCCCGGCTTCGAACATCGTGCTCGTCGGTGCCAACAACGTCGAGTCTCCGCGCAGCGCGCTCGATCCGTACAACGACACCAGCTACGCGCGGCTGGACTGGGACGCGGGCTTCAAAGAGGTCCGCTTCAACTTCCCCTCGGTGCCTTCGCCGGGCTCGCTGCGCGAAGCCTTCCTCGTCTTCGGCTACACCAGCGTCGGATCAATGGCGAATGTGCGCCTGCGCGTCGAGGAGGGAGTCGCCAGCAGCAACTACACTCCGACCGGCTCGGCAACGCCGCGCGGAGAATCGTGTTTCATCGCGCCATACGCCGGTGGTCCGCCCGGATGGGGCGCGTTTCCGCTCCCGAACGCTCCCTACGACTTCGGTGATCAGGGGAAAATCTGGCGTCTCTACTTCACGGCTGCCGCGGCCGGTGTGTCGCTGAACCTGTTCTACATCGGCATCGTCTGCCGAATCCGTCCCGACTGGCCGGTCATCCACGCCGCGCGGTTCACCTTCCCTCCGGAGCCGCACCAGAAAGGCATCAAGTCGCGGCATCGGCTGAACTACCCCGTGCCCGCGATCACGCGCGTGGACTCCACGTTCTTCGTCACGTTGGACGGCTACGAGGACAACGGCGGCGGCGACTACACGGGCGTCGCGTCGGCGCTGATCGAGCGTCCCTGCGACATCATCACGCACGCGCTCGTGACCTACGGCGCACAGAGTCTGTCGAACGTGGAGCGTGGGTCCTCGACGTTCGGCAGTCTCGTGCTCGCGCGCGACCTGCTGAAGACTTGGCGTGGCTCGGACATGGTCAATGCCATCGCGGTGACTCAGCCGATGGACGTGATCAGCTTCATCGAGGAGATCGCTGGCGACGCATTCTGCCAGCCGTACATCTCCCGGTTCACTGACAAGTGGCATCTCGTGCCGTGGCGCCGTGCGAGCGCGAGCGACTACGACTTCATCTTCGGGCTGGACCACATCACGGAGCCGACGCCCGCGCTGTTCATGCAGCCGGACACCGCGGCAATCACTGCGCTGCGAATCCCCTACGGCTACGACGAGCAGACCGGAACGTACCTGCACGAATGTCGGCTCTCGCCGTCCGACAGCAGTTCGGGCTTCTTCTACCGCAACATCCGCGACGGGAACACGGTCGTCATCGCCAGCAAGAACGACCGCATCAATTTCCACGACGGCGCGGACCATACCTGCACGCTCACGGCCGCGGCATACGTCTCGCTCGGCGCGCTGGCGCTGGAAGCTCAGACGCAGATGCGCTCGGTGGCGGGCGGCGGCATCACGATTGCCGTGGCTCCTTGCTTCGAGATCGTCGCATCGTTCAACACGAAGCTGGACTTCAAGTATGGCGGCACGACCTACGCAGCCACCATTGACGTCGGCCACTACTACGACGATCCGAACGCGCTCTGCGCGAACATCGCGGCGAAGATGAACGCGCTGGCCCCGGCTGCTGCCTTCGCGGTCACGTACAACGCTACGACGAACAAGTTCAAGTTCACCGTGACGGGAACGCCTGCCGGTGTCACGGACGGGCTGCTGTTCGGCACCGGCACCAACAAGCTGACGAGCATCGGGCCGACTCTCGGATTCACCTACGCGGACGCCTCGATCACGGTCCCCGCTTCTTCGGTCTTCGAGGTCGAGCCCGAGAACGTTTACTTCGTGATCGCGGGCGGCACGCTGAAGCTGAAGTGGGAAACCGGCGCGGATGGACTCAACGCCGGGACGCCGCGCTACGCAGCGTCACTGTTCGGACACGACCCCGTTCGCGACATCAGCGGCACGACCATCCCGCCCCATTCGCCCGTGCGCGCGCGCGAACTGGCGCAGAAGGCATTGGAAACCGCCTACGGGCCGAAGACCGAACAGGAGACGGTGCTGCGGAGCGTCGTGGACACGGACACTGCCCGCGAGATTCGGAACCGGCGCGCCTCGCTGACCGGGACGCCGCGGGCCGAGATTCGCTTCATCACCGAGCACGCACCCGATCTGGAGCGCGGGCGCGTGATCCAGTTTTCCCATGACTTCACCAGCGTGAGTCACTATCCTGTGTTCGGCTCCGACGGGCTGTGGAGCAGCAAGATTTTCCGCGTCACCGAGGTCACGCAGCATCTCGTCTCTTCGTGGCATCAGGAAGTCGTTGCCGTTGAGATCGCATAAGGAGGCAGCGCAATGATTCAGAAGGTTGTGCTCCGGGCGCCGCTGACCCTTGCCATCAGCGGCTCTGTCAATCTCGATGCGCCCGCGCTCTTCGGCAAGTGCGTGATGTTCCACCTGAAGACTACGAACGTGGCGCAGCCGCTGTCGGTGTCCATCAGCCACCGGAACAACCCCGGCTCGGGCGCGGGCGTGGACTACTCCGCCGACGAGACCGTTTCCGACCCCTCCGCCTCTACGCGCATGGATCTGGGCGGCGTGTTCATCATCGTTTCGATGACGGCCCCGAACGCGCGTCTGCCGCTGAACTACTGCACGCTGAACATCAACAACGGCGCGACGGCGCTGACGAACTTCTCGGTGGACGCCTACATCATCCGCGACGACCGCGAGGTCAGCGGAATCGCTCTGCCGATTGCGTAGCATGGACACGGAAGTCAACATGAACGGCGGCGACGAAGCCGTCGAGCTTCTGTCGGACGGCGATGCCGAGACGAACATGAACGGCGGAGACGAGGCGTGAACGAGTTCATCAACGGCGACACGATCCGCGGTTTGAAGGTGACGCTGCGCGATGACTCCGGCGTGATCATGAATCTGACCGGCTTCCAGAGCGTCACGCTGATCGCTGAGTGCGCCGACCTCAATGTCACGCGGTCGCTTGCTGGCACCATCACCGATGCGGTGAATGGCCTGACGCGCTTCCCCGCTGTCGGGGCGCTCGTCAGCGGTGTGGAAATGGCGGCGCGCGAGTTCGTGCTGATCACGGCGCGCGTGAAGTTCGTGAACGGGTCGGGCGAGATTGGCTACTCCCGGTCCATCGAGTTCAGGATCGTCTCGAACCCGGAAGGTGGTGGGATTGACCTCGTGATGACTCCCGCGCTGTTTGCACAGATGTACGAACGAGAGCGCCTGCGGCGGAACACCGAGTATTTCCCGGCGCCCCTCGACCTTCCGAATATCTCGGCCAACTCGTACAGCGGGACAACGGTAAACGGTGGCCAAAGAACCTCGCGCGGGAGCTTGGGCTTCGTGCGCACTGGCACGCCCGGCGCGAACCGAATGGAAGAATGCGTCTGCGACCCCGGATACGTGGTGTCGCCGGGAGTCGGGGATGTGTGGTCGGGTCCGGACACTCCGGACGCCACCGGCTTCTGGAAGCGTGAGCACTTTGCCTCGGCTATCGTGTCCAATCTTCCCACGCAGCCGGTCCTTCACGCGTCTCCGACAATGTATTCGGGATTTGAAATCGCGGCCCTGATGACGCAGCCGCCCTTCGATCTGCCGCCTGATGGTCCCGGTGTCCAGCAGCAGCAGCTTCAGCTTCGTGCTCGCAAGTCGGATGGACTTTGGGAACTCGTGCAGGGACTGCCGGGAGCAATTCGGGTTGACCCGCTCGTCGGCGTGCCCTTGTTCACCGCTTCCAATCCCAACGCCTTCCAGCTTGTCCTGAAGTTCAAGGCGGGCTACTTCCTCAAGGCGTACGTCGGGTATCTCGGCGCAGAGCCGATCCTTGGTTTGGACCTCGGGCCGTCGCAAATGACTCTGGACCCGGACCAGCCGTGGCCCAATCAAAGCCTCGGGTTCTATGTGACAAGCGGAACCGATGTGCTCGGCCAGAACGGAATGCTTTTCCGCAACTACCTTGACGAGACAATCAACTACGAGGCGTAGTGGACCCGATCATCGAGGCCGTTCTCAAGCGTGAGGGAGGCGACTCCGACAGAATTGCTGACCGCGGCGGGCTGACGCGCTTCGGCATCACGAAGCCGTTCCTCCGCGACTACGGTTCCGAAGGGCAGACCATCGAGAGCCTGACGATTGATGACGCGCGCACGCTGTATGGCGTGTTCATGAAGGCGACCGGCATCGCGCGCATCCAGAATGACGTGCTTCGCGGAGTCGTGTTCGACGCCGCGGTGAATCATGGCCCGATCCCCGCGATCAAGCTGCTTCAGCGGGCGCTTGGAATCCGTGCCGACGGCATCTTCGGTTCTCAGACGCTGGCGGCGCTTCCGTACCTGAAAGCGAACAAGCTGGCGATTCTCTTCTGCACGCAGCGCCTTCGGCTGTACGCCGAACTGGTGGCGGGCAACCTCGAAGACCGCGACCGCGATGGCATTCCCGACAACGTCGAGATGATCCGCGGCTGGATCAATCGCACCTGCATTCAGATCGAGGGTCTTGCGTGATGAACATTCACGTGGATACTAGCCAGATCGTGACGGTCCTCATCGGCGCGGCGCTCGTGCAGGGACTCATCGGCATCACCGGGTTCCTGATCTTCCGGTCGCAGGCGAGTCTGTGGCACGAAGACAATCAGAAGCGTTTCATGAAGATCGAGGTTGCACTCGGCATCGAGGACCCTGACGAAGTCGCGTTCATCCGAAAGTCGGAAGCGGACGCGGCGCACAAGCAGATCAACGAGAGGCTGGCGAATCACGAAGGTCGCATCGGCACTCTCGAAGGGAGGAACAAATGAACAGGCAATGGGTCAAGCTCTGCATCGCATTCGCGGTGCTCCTGCTGGTGGTGTTCCCGCTCGTCTCGATGGCTGCGGCTATCACGCCGGACATCGTGAAGGGATGGTTCGACGTTCGATGGGCCATCATCATGCTCGCGGTCGGAATCGCGTGGAAGTACCTGCCGTTCCTCGCGAAGTTCTCCAACGATCTGATCGCGTGGGTGAACGTCCTGAGCTACATCATCCTGAAGACGTTCGCGCCGCCCGCGCAGGCGGGTGTGCTCGACGCGGTGCCGGACGCTCTCGGTATGCTCGTGATGGGCGCCTTCGGCAATGCCGCGGTCGCTCACGTGATCTACGAGGGATGGGGCCGCGCGTTCCTGACGAAGCTCCTGAAGCTGAAGAAGCCTCCGGTGGCCACGGTCGCCGCATAGTGACGTTCGCTGTCCTGCTGGTGATCACGTTCCACGTTGCACGGTTCACGCTCCCCGCGGAAGATGCTGACTCGCGGGGAGCGTGTTCTGGTATCAGGCCGCTGTTCGATCTGGCGACCGTCGAGGTCGTCGCGTGGACGGGCCACGGCGACCCGTACACGCTCGCCGTGAAGAACGTGAAGGGCAAGGCCGGACTCCCCGATTCCCTCCTCTTCAGCGACATGGGGCTCGGACCGATGTGGGTCGGTGTGCGGACGCGCGACTCAACGGGCAATGTTTCGTGCGTATCCAATCTCGTTGCTCTCGGGACGCCTACGGTGTCTGTGGAGCTTTCCCCCTCGCTAACCCCGGAGCCGCGGTGGTACGATGTCGCCGGGCGCAGGCTCGCCTCGCCGCCGACCACGCCCGGCATCTACTTCGTCTCGGATCACGGCCACGTCCGGCGCTTGGTGGTCGTTCGGTAGGGGAGCGCATGGAAGAAGCCGCCGTGAAGAACCGGGTCACGCGGATGCAGATGGTGCCCGCGAGCCTCCTGAAGCAGCACCCGAAGAACTGGCGCCAGCATCCGGTCGGCCAGCGCAACGCGCTGCGTGCCGGGCTGGCACGGATCGGCTTCGCCGACGCGCTGATCGCGCGGGAAGACGAGCACGGCGACCTGATCCTGATTGACGGGCACCTGCGCGCCGAAGAGATGGGCGACACGGACGTTCCGGTCATCGTCGTGGACCTGACGGAAGCCGAAGCCGACGAACTGCTCCTGACGCTCGATCCGATCAGCGCGATGGCCGAGGCGAACAAGGACCAGCTTCTGTCGCTGCTGGAAGAGACGACCATCACGGAAGGGCCGCTCGCCGACCTGCTCGACCAGCTTCGCATCGAGAGCAACGCATTCGCGCTTCCCGATCTGGAGCGCGGGCAGGGACCGAGCGCCACTCCCACCGCCGCCGACAATCCCGCTGCGGAAGGCGCCGCAGTCACGAGCGTGCGCGGCTACATGCTCATCCTGACCGAGAAGTCCTTCCCCGAGTTCATCGGGTTGGAAACGAAACTTCGGCGCCATCTCGGAACGAGCAACGTTGCGGACACCGTTCTCGCGGCGCTCCGGCGCGTGTACGCCGAGATGCCGCCCGACGAGGATTCGCGGTGAGGGACTACGTCGCGCGCTCGGACCTCGGCGAATCTGCCGACCGCTACTGCGGCTCGCAGGCTGTCGCGGCCGACTACGACGTCTTGTTCGCCGAGAACGTGCGCGTGCTGTCTCCCGAAGGCAATCCCGTTGCCGTGCTGGTGCGCGGCAAGATTCCGCGGGACGTAGCGCAGGCCGGGTACGAAGTGTTCCGCACGATCCGCGAGGCACCGAGGAATCGCTTCGTTGCCACCATCGGGCAGCGCGCGCCCAAGGTCGTCAGGCGTGACGGGACAATTTCGAAGACCAGTTTCATCACGGATGCGATGCTGAAGTCTCTCGGGCTCCTCGATGCCAGCAGTGCGATCATCGGATTCATGGACCGCTACGCACGGCGCCCCTTCTGTCGGAAAACGGCGTTCAACATGGACCATCCCGAACTGTTCGAGCGTGCGATGCCGTTCATCCGGCGCGTTGACGAAATCTTCGCCGAGTTCATGCCCGAGCGCCGGGCGGCTCAGATGGCGAAGATCGAAGCGACCGTGCCCGACTGGGTGATCCCGAACACGGCGTTCACGACTGTGACGGTGAACCGCAACTACCCGACCCGGTATCACAAGGATGCTGGTGATCTGAAGGAAGGCTTCGGTGTGATGTCCGTGCTCCGCGCCGGGCACTACTCCGGTGGCTACTTCGTGATGCCGCGTTACCGCGTGGCGTTCAACGTCGGCAACGCGGACGTCCTGCTGGCCGACGTGCATCAGTGGCACGGGAACACGCGCCTGCGTGGAATCCCGAACACCTACGAGCGCATCTCCTGCGTCTTCTACTACCGCGAGGAAATGTTCCGCTGCGGCACCGCGGATCAGGAACTCGTACGCGCGCGCGGTCGCCAGATCGGCGCCCCGCTGTACGACTGATGCCGAACGCGGCGCTGTTCTACGTCGCCGATCCGACACGCGGCGGATGGGTCACGTACACCGCCCACCTTGCGCACGCGCTGCGTCTGTCGGGCTACACGCCGATGATCTACAAGATCGGCAAGCGCGACGAGGGCTTCACGCGCGACTTCGGCTACGACCTGCGATACACGAACGTCTCAATTGCGACCGCGGCGCTGATCGCGCTCGGAACTCCGTTCTCGATGACGGTCGTGCTGGCACCGAAGAGACTCGGCGAGGCCGAGCCGCTCCTCGCGGCTAGAATCCCTCTGGTCGTTCACGATCCCACGGAGATGAAGTCTGAGGTTCTTCAGGCAATTGCTCGGAATCAAACTCCGCTGGTCGCTTTGAGAACTACTAACGCTGCGCGGCTTCTCGACCTCGGGCTGGATGCGACCTATTGCCGTCCGCCCTACGTCCCTTATTTCGATGGCCCGCTCGATGCCTCCGACCCGAAGCTGCGGCGCGCCGTTGCGTTCAGCAGGCTCGACTGGGACAAGAACACCGACCTCATCGTAAAGGCGAACGCGAGTCTCCCGCCCGGCCGAAGGGTCGCGCTCTATGGAGCGGTGAACGCCATGTACGCGCACCACCGGCTGCCCGCCAACTGGAAGCGCGACTACAACGGCGGCTTCGATCCGGTGTGGGGTGCCGGTGCTCGCGTCTCGCGCACGGCGCTGTACGCGGTGGACCTGAGCACCATCGCAGGGGACGGCGATGGGATGCAGTTCACGTTCCTCGAAGCGTGGGACGCGGGCTCCGTGCTCGTCGTTTCTCGGAAGTGGCTCGTGACCGGGCAGGACGTCGTCCGCGACGGTCACAACGCGCTCGCAGTCGCAGACGACGTCGAGCTTGCCGACCTCCTCCGCGGCCCGCTCCCTGAGGGTCGCGCCGCTCTCATCGCGGCCGGGCGCGAAACCCTGACGCAGTTCGCCCCGGCTCCCGCCGTCGCGGCGCTGCGGGCCGTTCTGTCGGAGCGGGCTGCCTAGCATCGCTCCGACAGGGCAGGTGCAAATCCGACGCCGCAACCCAGTGGGCTGGTAGGGCTTCGCGGCGCCCCTATTCTTACCCTTGAAAACCTCCGAGAACCTCCTTAGAATGGTGAGCGTCACCGAAGTAAGGAGCGGTGAACGGAGATCGAGAAAGGCGGGCGGCGGCGGGACGCGATGAGCGACGCGGCTGCAAGCGCAAGGAGGGTCGCCGGGCGAAGCCCGGAAAGGACTCCAACCTCGATCCACCGACAGGCGGACTCGCAAAACGAGACGCGGAAAGTACCGACAGCCGAGAGGCAGGCGGGCGCCGCGAAACGCTCACGAAGATCGAGGGACCGCCAACGGCACCGGAACAAACCCCGGAAGCGTGCGCGGTGAAGGCGAGGAAGGGCGCGTCGCAACGCTGGTGTGGCAATGCGACGCGCCCGATGGGCGGCAGGGCACCGACCTATTCGTGGTGCCGCCCGACGGCGGCGCGCAAATCGCGCGTCGGCCAACGGTGCAGGAGATACACGTCATGTCGAACATGAGCTATTGCCGCTTCCAGGACACGCTGCTCGATCTCCGCGACTGCGGCGGTACTACGAGACGGAGAAGCCCGAGGCGCTGGTCATCGGGCTTGTCGAGGCACTTCAGCTTCGCGATCAACTGAACACGTTCCTGTCCGGGCAGCGGTACACGACGAAGAAAGGTGGCACACGGTGATCAACGCGATTCTGGTGCAGCACCCGTTCGCGCAGCGTAAAGCGGTGCCGCTGTCGGAGGCGCAATTCAACGTCACGCTGTCCGAGTCGTTCGGCGACTGGAAGAAGCAGGGCGCGTGGGAGCGCGCCATTGATGCGGCGCTCGCGCGGGCCGTCGAGGAGCACATCGCATGACGGACAGCAGCGGTCGGATGGAGTACGAGCGGCTGGTGGCCGTGGCTCAGGTGGAGCGCGAGAACTGGGAGGAACTCGCGCGCGATACGACAGCGACCACGAAGACGCGGAAGTTCGCACGACACATGGCGGCGCGGTCGCGTCGCTTCATCGGCTATCTGAAAGGTCAGTTCCAAAAGGAGGGGGAGCGCCGTGGCAATCAGCAAGCGGGAGCATGAGACGTTCGCAGGGATGGCCGCGTACATCACGCGGGAGCGCCGTCGCTTCACGACGCGCACGAACACGCTGTTCCGTAAGCATCACCTTCCGCTGCCGACTGTCGCGCGGCTCGCACGCTGGTGGTACGCGGGGATGATGCCGATTGAGGCGCTCCGCACCGCGCTGCGTGCGCGCTTCAACGCTTCCAAGTCCCGGTAGTCCACGGCTGTCCAACAAGTTCTCCGCGGCAGGCGCCGCAGAGGGGATTCAACATGAAGAGCACAGGACTCAACCCGTTCGCGTTCACGGTTCGGCTCGCGTACATGACGCTCGTGACGCCGCGCTCGCTGCCGCCGATTCTGTGGGGCGCGCCGGGCTCTGCGAAGACTTCGGTGGTCGGACAGATGGCAGCGAGTCTCGGGATGCCGATGGAGACGATCATCGCCTCCGTCTGTGACCCGACCGACTTCGGCGGCTATCCGATCCCGGACGGCGAGACGCTCAAGCGTCTGCCGATGCAGTGGGCGTCGAACCTGCTGCGGAAGGGCAAGGGCATCGCGTTCATTGACGAGATCAGCACCTGCCCGCCCGCGACTCAGGCGGCGCTGCTGCGGTGCGTGCTCGACGGCGCGGTCGGCGACTTGCAGTTGCCGCGCTACGGCGACGCCGAAGACGACAGCGGTGTGCGGTGGATGGCCGCGGCGAATCCCCCGGAGCAGGCGGCGGGCGGACATGAACTGACGGACCCGCTCCAGAATCGTTTCGTCCACATCGAGTGGCCGAGCCCGGACGCGGCTGCGTGGTGCGAATACATGCTGACGGGCAACGGCATCCTCGGAGGTCTGCCGCCGTTCGACCGTGAGGCATGGAACAAGTCGTGGGGCCGCAGCAAGGCGCTCGTGACGTCGTTCATCCGCGCGCGCCCGACGCTGCTGACCGAGAATCCCGACAAGATTCGCGGTCGCTTCCCGATGGCCTTCGCAACGCCGCGCTCGTGGGACTGCGCGGCGCGGCTGCTCGCAACGACCATCGCGTTCGACGAGAGCGAAGCGGTGTTCCCGCTATTCAAGGCGTGCGTCGGTGAGCCCGCTGCTCAGGAGTTCACGACGTGGCTGCGGACGGCCGATCTGCCGGACCCGGAGAGCCTGCTGAAGAATGCGGACCTGTGGACGCCGGACCCGAAGCGCCCGGACCTGACGTTCGCCGTGCTGACGAGCGTTGCGGCATGCGCCACCGAAGCGCGTCCGACCGCGGAGGAGTACGGACGTCGGTGGGTGGCGGCGTGGTCCGTGCTGGCGAAGGCAATGGCGCAGGGCAAGGACATCGTCGTGGTCGCGGCGAAGATGCTCGCAAGCAAGCGGCCCATCGGGAAGAACGGGCTGCTGAAGCCCGAAGTGCAGAAGGTGGCAATGTCGTTGCTCGGCGTGATTGACGCCGCGAACGCGAGGTAGTTCACGAAGCGTAGCCGCCCGGCGTCGGGTCTGTCGGACCGGCGCCGGGCAAGGGGAGAACCGAACATGAACGGCAAGGACATCGCAACTGGCTTGGTGACGTACGACCTCCCGGTCGGCTGTGTCGCGAAGAATCCCAGCGGGCTTCTGCGTAGCGCGGGACTGGTGCGGCTCAACTACTCAACGTGGATCGGGCCGCTGTGGGCAGTGGAGCGCCTCCCGGTCGAGAAGTGGCGCAACGAAGGTATGAAGGTGGAGGCGGTTCAGTTCGCCGATCACGACTACGAGAACGTTCGCCGATTGGCGCGGCTGGCGCTGGAGACGAGTATGCGCGACCTGCGCGAGAGCATCAGCAAGGCGCTCGAATCTGCGCGTGATCGCTTCGAGCGCGCCGAGAACGAGATGAGCGCCAATCTGGTGAAGCGGGCGCGCGGTTTCCTGCGGCGTCGGCTGAACGCTTCGAAGAAGGCCATCCTCGACGCGCGCGAAGCGGCGCTCGCGTTCGACCTGCTGGTCAGCAGCGAGGACTTGTTCGTGGCGCTGCGCGCCAGCATCCACGCGGACGAAGAGACGATGCGGCTGCTGTACGACGCGGCCATCACCAAGACTGGCGGGGAATCCTCCGCCGACGACGGAGAGGAGTAGGGCGATGACGAATCTGTCAGCGCGTGACATCGTTGCCGCCGCGCGAGTGCGGGTGCTGAACAAGCATCCGTACTTCGCCTCGGCGCTGTTCCAGCTTCGCCCGGTCGAACGCGAAGGCTACGGCACGCTGTGCGTGGATAAGGGCTGGCGCCTCTGGTACGACCCCGACAAGGTGACGGAGTGGGGACCGGAAGGAACTGCGTCGGTGATCGCGCACGCGGTGCAGCATTGTCTCCGTCTGCACGACGGGCGTTTCCCTGCGTTCGTCGGGTCGCGCGCCGCGATGGTGCGGATCGCGAAGCTGATGCCCGGCTCACCCGAGCCGGAAGTTCTGAAGCAGGCGGGCAAATTGTTCAACGCCGCGGCCGACGCCGAAATCAACGACGACGTCGTAGCGGCCGGATGGAAGCTGCCGGGCGAGTCCATCATGCCCGCGCAGTTCGGCTCGCAGAACGGGCTGACGGCCGAAGAGTATGGCGACATCCTGCTCCGCCAGTGGGAGGAGCAGGAGCCGCAGCAGCAACAGCAGAGCGGTCCCGGCAAGGGCAAGGGGAAGGGCGGCACCGGGCAGGGTGGGCAGCCGCCTCCCAAGCAGCCGGGGGAGTCCAAGGGCGAGGGCGGCGGGGAAGGGCAGGGCAAGGGGCCGAGCCAAGAGTCGCCGGGCTGTGGCGGCTCCTGTGGCTCTTGTGCGGGTGGGGACGATGGGGACACCGGGTCGGAGGACGCCCCGGACGTGCCCGAGCCGATGAACGGACCCGACCAGCAGACGACGCGCCGTCAGGTGGCTTCGCAGATTCAGGAACACGCCCGCACGCACGGGCGCGGCACGGTTCCGGCCGGGCTGCAACTGTGGGCGGACAACCTGATGGAGCCGCCGAAGGTGGACTGGCGCCGGGCGCTCGCGGCGCACGTTCGCAACGCGATTGCGATGGCGAGCGGCGCGGACGACTACTCATACACACGCGTCTCGCGTCGGTGGGGCGGCATGTCCAAGTTGCTCGGACGGATGGCGCCGATCCTGCCCGCAATGCGTCGGCCGATCCCGAAGGTGGTGATCGTGCTGGACACGTCCGGCTCGATGGGCGGAGTGCAGAAGGGACCGCTGCACGATGCGTTGATGGAGACGCTCGGCATCGTGCGCGTCATCGGGAGCCCGGTCGAAGTGCTCGCGACGGACGCGCAGGTTCATGTCGTGAAGCGCGTGGCGTCGGCGTCCGATCTTCCGAAGGTCGCTGTCGGAGGCGGAGGCACCGACATGCGAATCGGAATCAAGAAGGCCGTGGAGTCGAAGCCCGACGTCATCATCGTACTCACGGACGGCTACACACCGTGGCCGGAGCAGCACGAGAAGCCGCGGGCGCGTCTGATCGCAGCCGTCATCGGCGACTGCGCCGTGCCCGACCACATCCACCCGGTCATCCGGATCGAGGAGCGTGACTGATGCCGCGACCGATTGAGTCGCAACTAGAGGCCAACTCCCGAGGCGAGTGGCTGCTGTTCGCTTCGGGTGCGAAGACGGCGAAAGAGCTTCAACGCAGAGATGGCTTCAAGCATTCACGCAGCGACTACAAGGCGAACATGGACGACACGGACAAGCGGACGATGGAGGTGAGGAAGTGCGCCAGCTTCCGCATCCGCTGCTGTGGAGAACTGCACGCGGTGACGGTCTATGACGCGGGGCGCATCAGGTTCCACAATCACAAGCGCGGCGACCTGAAGACACTGTCCGCACTGAACAAGATGTCGGAGTCGGAACGCGGCTGCCAGTTGGTCGTGGACATGCTCAAGTCCAGCGACGGGCCGCGCCCGAAGACCGAGATACTCGCAATCTGCAAGCGTTCGTGGCAGCGGAAGTTCGCACGGGCGCGGATGCGGAATGCCAGCGGCGCCCCGGCGCTGAAGACGGTGCGTGAGGCGCGCGAATGGCTGTCGGGCGACTTCATGAGGACGCGCGAGCGGCTGCGACTCGACGCGTTCGACATCAGCGGCGCAATCATCGAGCGGCTGCTGGCGCCGGGAAAGAAGAGCAAGCCGCTGTTCGTGGTGAAGGATTCGGGCGGCTTCCTGAACTACGACGACGTGGACTACCTCGACAACTTCGGGGACGGCCTGCGTATCGCACATCCGAAGGGCGTTGAAGTCGCGCTCCCGCGCGTTGGCATCGGGCGCCCGCCCGGATATGGCCACTCCGTCGGTCCGGAAAGGTACGCGCACGCGGAGACGATTCGTCTCATCAGCCCGTACTCGTCGCGCTCCGTCGTCACGAAGACCTTCATTCAGATCACGGTCGGCTACCTGTGGCACCTGCTGATCAAGCGGCGGCTCGCAGTGTTCAATGGCGCGCTGGTGCTGCACGAGAACGAGGACGGGAGCTTGCTGCTGGCAGCGCCCGACAACGAAGGCGAGATGTGTTCGTGGAGAACGGGTCCGAAGGCTCAAGGTCCGTGGTCGCTGCGGATGGACCCGAAGCTGAACAACGTCCGCGCGGATCAGATGGAGTGGGGTGGCCGGTCGGAGCGCCTCGACTAATGGAGGAAGAATGAAACGTCATGCCGCCACAGTCTGTGAAATCTGTCGGGAGGCGCTGCGTCCGCATCACGAAACGCTAGAGGTCGGCCGCAAGGCGAACGGCGTACCGCGGCTGATTCACAATCGGCATCACTGCCGGAAGCGGTGGGAGCGCGAAGGGCACGCGATCATGGCCGAGTGGCCAGAGAACCGGGACCGCGATGTTCAAGGCAAGCTGCCGTTGATGAAGGAGCCGTTCACGGCGGCGCGGAGGATGGAGATGGAGACGGCGAACATGGCGAGGCCGCAACCCGCGGCTGCGCCCGAACCCGAGAGCCCGCCGAAAGCGGTGCAGGAAGGGGTGAAGAACGTGGAGTATGCGATCGCGCGACGGGGGAAGTTGAAGGCGACGGACCCGCGGATGATCGAGTGGGTGATCCAGAAACTGAAGCCATTCTACACGCCGGGGATGATGAAGCGCGGCACGATCCTGCGGCTGTACCACGAACTGCGCGGCGCGCATCCCGAGTGGCTGAACGTCGGGACGCCGCTGGAGTACGGGCACGACGCGTTCGGCAACGTGGTGCGCGCGCAGTGGGTCGCGCTCGGTGATCTGGCACGCATCGAGAGCGACAGGGCTACGGGCAGCATTGCCGGAACGAGCCGCGAAGAGTTCGCCGGGCACGTGGTCGAACTGGACAGGCGCCGCGCCGAACTGGAAGAGCAGGTCAAGAAGCTGATGATGGTGAAGGCCGGGCTGTCTGCGGTCGGCGAGTTGCACATCCACATCAACAGGCTGCTGACCGCGCACCGCTGGAACGAAATCGCCGTGATCGCCGCGCTGGCGCAGGAGGAGGCGGCGAAGGTCAAAATCTGATGGGTCTGTTCTGGATCATCCTGCGGGCCGTGCTGATCAATGGCGTGTTCCGGCTCGTTCGCTGGATGCGCCGCGTCGTTCGCGGACGCTAATCGCGCTGCTGTCGGAAGTCGCAGTGCAACGGAAATCAAGCATCCGAAACCGCGGCTCCGTGTCGGGGATGGCACTTCGGAGCCCTCAACTCGAAGGAGGCACAACGTGAAGAAGATCGAAGCCGTCTATCCCATGCGAGCCATCCGCATGGGGCAGACAATTCCGCCAACGCTTGAGCAGGTGGCCATCGCGGTTCGCGAGCGGTGGGGCTTGCGCTGCACGGCGGGCCATCTGTCGGACATTGAGCGCGGCGACCAGCCCGCGAGTCAGAGGCTTCTGGCCGCGCTCGCAATCTACTACGACGTGCCGCGCACGGTGATGAATCATGCGTTCGCCACTACGCGCGCGCGCTACCTGAAGCAGAACGTGAACGGAGGTTGAGCGTGAACAGCAATCTTCCGGTCGTGCAGCCGCCAGTGATGACGGGTGCGCGCGCCGCCACCGACGAGAACGTCCGGCTCTTCACCAGTGTGATTGCGCCGGGTGCGCCCGCTGAACTGGTCAGCCTCGTGTGGCATTACGCGCGGGCGCTGGACCTCGATCCGCTGCGGCGCGAGGTCATGCTGATTTCGATTCCGCGGTGGGACGCGCGCAAGAACGGATTCGTGGATGAGTACGCCGTGATCGTGAACATCCACGGGATGCTGAAGACTGTCGGGCGTCAGGCCGACTACGCCGGGCTTCAGTCGGGCGTCGTCTATCCGGGCGAACGCTGCATCATCAAGGCCGACCAGACCGTCGAGCACGAGTTCGACGCCGGGGCGCGCCAGCCGGGCTCGGCGCTCCCGCTTGGCGCGTACGCGAGCATCACGCGCGTGATCCACGGCAAGGAGCGGCGCTTCACTTCGTGGGTCCCGTTCGCGCAGGTGGCGCAGACCACGAAGCGCGCGAAGATGGCGAACGGCCGCAAGGTCGGCGAGGAACTGGTGCTGCGCGCCACGTGGAAGAAGCTGCCGGACTGGATGGTCGAGAAGTGTGCCATCGCGTTCACGTCCCGCAAGGCGTACGACCACGTCTTCGGCCGGGTGTACGCGCCGGAGGAGTTCGGCCTGTTGTCGAGCGACGGCGGCATCGTGGTGCCGCAGGGCTCGCTCGTCGAGCGGGCTGCCGGGGCGCCGCCGCCGAGCGTCGGGGCCGGGCTGCTGGCCCCGGCGAGCGGCCTGTGGTCCGGTCTGGCGGGCGACGACGAGGGCGCCGAAAGCCCCGAAACGCCCGAAACCGTCCCCGCGGGCGCCGGGGAGGGCGAAACGGCCTCCTTGGGAGCCCATGCAGCCCCGAACGGCGGCGCCCCCGGCCACGGGGCCGGACCGGGCGGCGCCCCGGCAGGCGCCCCTCCCTTGGACGCCAAGCTCACGGCTGCCCGGTTCGAGGGCGAGCCGGGGCGCGGGTTGACCGACCGGGAGGCCATCGTCTCGGCGGCTGCGGCGTTCGACCTGCTGTTCGAGTCGCTCCCGGCCGGGGCGGACCGGCGCACGGCGCTGTCGTTCGTCGGTGAGGACGACGCCTACGTGACGGACGGCGAGCTTCTGGACCTGCTCCGCGCGCCCATGCCGGTTCCGCTGTCGGAACTGAACGACGCGCAGCGCGCCGCACTGCACGGATTCATTCGCGGCATCATCGCGCGCACGGAGGCCGAACGTGGAAACTGAAGACACCGACGTCGCGAAGGATTCGCTGGCGGCGCACTCCGTGTTCGTGGCGGACCTCGATGGACCGGCGAAGCCTGCGGATGACGCCGATCACCCGGACATCCGTTCCGGCATCAGCAACTTCCTCGGGCTGTTCCGCAAGCGCGTACTTCAGTCGAACACGTACCAGCTTGCCCGGAAGTTCGTGCAGAACGGTGTGGCCGATCTGGAGGTCGGCGACGAGTCAACTGCCGCGACGGCCATGTCGGCCTACGCCGTGCTGAAGAAGGCGTGCGACGCGATCAAGTCCGACAGGCTCGAACTGACGAAACCGTTCGACGATCTGAAGACCGGGCTGATCGTGGAAGCGAACACGTTCATCCGGCCGATCCAGTTCGCAATGGACAAGCTCGGGCGGCGCGTGACCAATTGGCACGAGGCGGAGCGCGCGCTCGCGGCGACAACTCAGAAGGAGGCGGAGGAGCGGGCACGCAATCAGCACGAGGCGGCGGCGGCGGAAGCGCGGCGCATCGGAGTGCCGGTCCCGCCGACACCGAAGGTCGAAGTGGGCGGACCGTCGAAGACGATCCGCACGACGCAGGGCTCCGGCACCATCGCGCGGCGCTGGCACTACGAAATCACGGACCCGACGCTGGTGCCTCGGGAGTTCTGCGTTCCTGCTCACGGACTCATCAGGGATGCCGTGGATGCCGGAGCGCGGGACATTCCCGGTGTCCGCATCTACGACGACACGAGCCTGAGCATGAAAGGAGGCGCATGATCGGCACTACTCAGTACCGCGAGATTCGCATGGCGGCAACGCTGGTCGGACACCGACTGCCGAAGCACATGCCGGTCGCCTACCGGGCGCGGCACGGGTCTGATTCGCTGGACGCCATGATCAATCAGCTTCGCTCGCCGTTTCGGCCGATCCTGATTGAGTGCTTCCACTGTCACCGCTGGTACATGGTGACGCGGAAAGCGTTGGCGGAGGAGCGCGAGGACATAGCCCGCTACTGGGACGTGCCGTGTGTTCCGACAGCGAAGCGGCTTCAGGTCTATGACTCGGAGCACTTCCTCGCGGCGGTGGTCATCGCGGCCCATCTCGAGAAGAAGCACGACGTCTCCGTATATCCCGATCATGGGTAACTCATCGAGGAGGAAGCGCAAGCTCGTAATGAAGAAGAACGTGCAGCGCGGATGGCGCGAGCTACAATTGGCTGCGAGGCTTTTCGGCCATCAACTACCCGACATCGTGATCGAAGAAATCCTAGAAGTGCGCGCGACGAAGGGGATGAGTCTGTCGCGATGGATGGGCTGGTATGTCGGCTTCAACTGTCTCAACTGCGGGCTTCGCGGACTCGTTACACCGCGTAGTTTGCTCGAAGCGACGACGGTTCCATCGAGCGGCTTCGCACCCTATGGACTTGCAATTGACCAGCCATGCCGGGGGAGGAAGTGATGCACGCGACCGCGCTGCTGCTGCTTCGCGACAACGCAACGGTGCAGCGGCTCGTCGTCGCGTGGCCGAACGTGAAGCAGCACCGGCTGACCGAAAAGATGGTGCAGTCGTGGGCGCAGGTGGCGGGCGTCCCCGAGTACGAGGTCTATACGTGGATGCCGATGCTGGTGTCGAATGGCATCTGCCTGAAGGACGGGACGGTGGACCCGCTGGCAATGGGCTACCTCACGCGGCTCGCAATGGCGCGCGTCCCGAAGGAGTTTCTGCCGAAGTCCGACAAACCGAAGGACAAACCCGCGAAGGAGGGTGGATGAGCGACGCGCGCAAGGAGTCGAGCGAAAAGCTGCTCGACGTCGTGATCGGGAGCAACAAGCCGTACAACGTGTTCGTGATGGCGGACGGCGGCGGCACGCCGCTCGCCACGGCGCAGGGCGAAGAGCTTCGCAAGCTGATTGCGGAGAAGTTCCCCGGCGCCGAGATGGCACTCGGAGTGATGACGGCGCTGATCCCGAAGGACGACAAGCACGGGCCGTTCGCAGTCCTGATTCCCGCGGGCGACGAATGCCGTCCGCGCGAGATGTTCGCGAACGAAAACATGAGCCGGGCGATGAAGAACATCTTCCGCGACCCGGCCGTGGACAAGGCGCGCAAGGAGGAGCAGGCGCCGCCGCCCGACGACGACGAAGGAATCCCCGACTGGAAGGTCTGAACACTCCAACCGAAAGGAGGCCACCACCGATCACTCAACGTCAGGAACGAGTTTAGACTCGGAAGGCGCGGCTCGTGGTCCACAGAGAAAACCCTCCGCGCCACTTCCGACAGAACAGGGATGATGCTGCGCTTGTAGAACGGCTAACCCGGCGATGCGACTCTGTGCTGCGGGGACGAAGGAACTAACGCAATTACATACCCCACCGCCTGTCGCACGCCGGGCGCCGATCTTTCTTTCTATCGGAGGACGACGTGCCGGAGTTCTCGTTTCGTGATCCGCTGCCCGAAGCACCGCAGTACCGAACGTGGAGGAAGGGCGGGCTGCTGTTCGTCGGCTCGACTCGCAACGACGGAGACGGCAACCGCTTCCGCGTCGTGTCGGTCACGCACGAGAAGCGCCCGCCGACGTGGGATGAACTGCTCGACGCGCGCCGCGCGTTCTACGAAGCCGACGCGCACGTGGTCATCGCGGTGCCGCCACCGGAGAAAGCCGAGCGCCGCTGCGCGCACCTGTGGGCGCGACTGGGTCTTATCATCACGCCGCCCGCGGGGATGGACGTCTGATTCCCACGCCAGTTCGCAATTCTTTCAGCACTGCATGAGATCAAGGCAATTGCCACAACGTCCGACATCCAGCGAAGGAGGGCCATGATGGCTCGGAAGTCGGCCCGGCCCGAGGCGTTCCTCTTCTTCGCCCGGTCGTGGCTGGTGAAGACAGCGCACATGAAGCCCGGCGCCCGCGGTGCGTACATCACCCTGCTGGCGTCGGCGTACACGACGAGCCCGGACCGCTGCTCCGTGCCCGACGACGACGTGGTCATCGCCCGTCTGGCCGGTTGCACCCGGCAGGAGTGGCGCTGGTACAGGGACGAAGTGAGGGCGGAATGGGACGCTGTGCTCGTGGACCGCGAGGGAATTGTTGTGGCAGGACAATCACCCGGTTGTAGTGACACAACAATCCGAGATTGTCTCGCGGCCGGAGGGGAGCGTCGGCTGGTCAACCCGAGGCTGATGGAGGAGGTTCGACGCCAGACGGAAGCCCTTGAGTCACAGCGTACTGCCGGAACTCTCGGAGGCAAGAAACGGTGGGCCGGACGGCGTCCCGCTGGCCGCTCGAAGGATAGCGACCCTATCCGCGACAGCATAGGGTCGCTACACTTGGGTGGTGGGGAAGGGAAGGGGGGAGGGGAAGGGAGGGGTTCTGTGCCTTTGCCTGCTTCTGTACCTGAATTGGAACTCAGTGCCTTTACACACGTGCCGGATTCGAAGAAACGCTCGCGCCCTACGGGCGACTCGCTGTTCGACGCGTTCTGGAACCGCTACCCGAATCCGACCGACAAGGCACAGACGCAGGCCGCGTGGCGACGACTGATGCGCGAACTCTCGGACGCGCAGCGGGTGGCGCTGGCGGAGGCCATCATGGCGGGCGTGGAACGCTGGCGAGCGAGCGAGCGGTGGGCCGCGGGGTATGTGGTCGCCCCGGTGCGGTTCCTCCGCTGGAAGCGGTGGGAGGACGTCCCTGTGCCCACCAAGGAGGGCGCCACGGCCGCGGGCCGGGCGGCGCTGGATCGGTTCACCAAGGAGGACTGAATGATCGCGAGCACTGCTGGCGGACCGTCACCTGACCGTCACCGAAGGTACAAGGCGCGGGTCCGCTTCTGGCGCAATGTGAACGGCGAATGGATGTGGAAGATCACGCGTGCATACGGCGTGACGGTCATGGTCGGGGCGGTCGCCAGCGGCGACTTCGAAGAAGCTGCGAGCGCGGCGTTCCGGCACATCCAGTCGTTCCGCAAGCAGATCGGGATGCCGCAGGGCGCGAGCGAAATCGAGTGGCACGTCCGATGAACACCGGGCTGCTCGGCGTGCGCCTGAAAGACTTCTCGAAGCGGTGGCGCCCGCTGCATCAGGACGCCGCCGCGGAGTTCGATGCCGAGATGCTGAAGCTGCTGGCGACGGTCGCGGACCTGAGCCGCCAGCAGACGACGGCGCTGCTGATCCATGACCTGACGGAACTGTCGGAGCAGGTGAGCGGCGTCATCGCGGACTCGATCCTCGAAGCTGTGCGGGCGCGCGTGACTGCAATGGCCGGGGAGCGCCTGCGATTGGAAGTGACCGCACGGCCGGGACTGGCACTGGTCCGTCCGAGGGTAACTCACGAACAGGAGGGGGAGCATGACGCAGGAGAAGAAGGATAGCTCCGACAACGCGGTCATCACGAAGCTCGTTCTGATCGAAATGCTTCTGCGCGAGCCCGAGGAGATCGTGTTCGCGGTCAATCCCGGACCGGGCGTCGTGGTCGAGTCGGCAATGAACCGCACGAAGCTGATCAAGATGGTCCGACACAACCCGGTGCGAATCTTCCTCGCGAACGGCAACGCGGCGAGTATGGGCTTCTGCATCGTCGTTCAGAATCCCGAAGTGCATGGGAAGACGCGCAACATCTGGCTCAAGCTCCGCGGCGCGGAGAACGCGGTGCTGCAATGAAGTTCACGAAGAGCGGGATACTCAACGCGGCGCTGTTCACGAGGGGCGGGAGCAGCCGAGTTCCACCGTGGGGAACGCGGACGCGCATGAAGGAGGTTCTCGCGGTGCGAGACTCAACGCTGTTGAACGCGGCGCAGTCCATCAATCGTGCGGCGAGCCCGGCCGAAGTCGGTAGCCTGCTGTTCGAGGAATCCGAGGCCGTGATCTTGGAAGCGCAGCACCGCATCGCGGACGGCCGCAAGATGAGCAAGGCGTTCCTGACCGCGACGGTGTCCGCGGCGGCGGGGCTGCTGAACGAGAATCAGAAGCTGCGCGAGGCGCTCGCGGCGCGTGGCGATCTGATCGGGACGATGGAGGAGAAGCGGCTCCGCGCAATGCTGGCCGCAACGAATGAACGGGCCGACCGCGCCTTCGCACTCGCGACCACGATGTCGTACCTGCTGTCCGTGGCCGCTGACGAGTTCGAGGCGCTCGCAATGGAGCGGGCTCTGTCGGATGGCCGGGATTCACCGAGTGTGAAGGAATGGACGAAGTGCGCGGAGATGTGCCGCAAGGTCAACGAGGCCGGGCTGGCGAAGCCGGTGCCAGCGATTGAGGCGGTGCGCGACATGCTCCGCGCGATCCTCGAATACAAACTGTCGTGGACGGAGCCGACCGACGCGAGCAACGAGGGCCGGATGCGCGAGCTTCATCTGAAGCTGCGGCTTCAGGTGGCGGAGAAGATCAACAAGGTGGGCGACCATCTGTGGCCGGAACTGATGCAGCGACGTCATGAGTTCGTCCCGAAGGAGGAGGTCAAATGAGCAAGTGGGCGCACCTGTTTCTCTGGATCACGGCGCTGGTGCTGTGCTCGCCGCTGTGCGCGGCGCTGGTGCTGGTGTCGGGGAAGAGCTACGTGTTCGTGGCGATGGCCTTCGGTGGGATGGCGATGGCATTCACGCTCGGCGCGCCGTGGTGCACGCCGCTTTTCCGCCAGCGAGCACGACTGTGTTGGAATCCGAATCACGACGGACTGTCGCGGGCTCTCGAACTCACGAAGGACATGCACATCCCGCTCATGGACGGCCCGCAGCCGTGGATGGGCGAGGACACCCGGCGTGCAGCGGTGGCGATCCAGCACCTACTCGCCCGCTCGGGTCGCGCGCTGGCATTTGCACAGCGTATCTCGGGCGTGTCGCGCTCCTCGCCCGGCCGATTCGAGTGCGATGCCTACGGCGTGCTCGCGAACGCGCTGATCGAGGACCTGAAGGCAGTTCGCGAAGAGACGGAGACGATCATCGCCGACTCGCAGCGGCTCCGCGACGAGAGGACTAAGGCCAAGGAGGGAGCATGAAAGACGAAGTGCGGATCGCAGCGGCGGAGGCGCGCTACACGGCCGCGGCCCACGCGGTGCAGTCGGGCGTGCGTTACGAACTCGAACAGGCGGCGAGCCACGGCGAGGCATCGCACGCGGACGAGCACCATGCGGCGTCGCCGCGGCGTCGCCGAAAATGCTGCGGACCGGCGTGAACATGGCGCTCGTGGACTGCGCCGCGCTCGCGAAGCTGCTGCTGGAGAAGCAGGTGTTCACGGAAGTCGAATACTACGAGGCGCTGGCCGAAGCGACGGAGGCCGAGCAGCACCGCTACGAGAAACTGCACGGAGTGCTCTTCGGATGAAGAAGACCGACCTCGCGAAGTTCGAGAAGGCGCTGTTAGACATCGTCCGAGCCACCGAGGCAGTGAAGTGCTCATTCGACGACTTCATCGCCGGGCTCGAGCTGATCGAAGAAGGAATCCGCGAACGCCGCCAGCAGGCAAGAGGAGGAGACGCGATGCCGCGAGGACACCAATGGCGAATGATCCACCCGTGCTCTGACTGTCCGTTGTCCGAGAGCGCCGCGGGCTTGCACCTGCGGCGCTCGTTGCATCCGGGGCGAGTTGCCGAAATCAAGCGGTCGCTCCGACAGGGGAAGACCTTCATGTGCCACAAGACGACGGACGAAACTGGAAACGGGTCGAACCTGCTGTGCGCGGGCGGACTCGACTACTGCGAGAGCGTCGGCGCGAGCAGCAACTATCAGCGCGTGTGTCAGACGCTGGACTGGCTCCGCGAACAGAGGAAGCCGTGAGTGGAACGCTGAAGTACGTGGAGGCGTTCGCGCGCCTGATGGAGTCGAAGCTCGCCGAGAACCGGCACAAGGGCGACCGCGATGGATGGCAGACCATCTCGTCGGAAGAACTGCTGCAACTGCTGCGCGACGAAGTGGACGAACTCTCGGTGGCGCTCATCAGGAACCGCGCGCCGAACGCCAGAACGCGGAAGGCCGTGCGTCGGGAATGTGCGGACATCGCGAACTTCGCGCTGATGATCGCGGACGTGGCGGGAGGGCTGTCCACATGACCGCGATCAGGCGAAGCCACGGCGTCCGCGATGACCGACTACGCTGCCCGCTCTGTCTGACTCCGGTGGGCGGGATGACCGGACTGCAAGAGTTGGTCAAGCTGCAAACGCACATGGGCAAGTTCCACAGCCTCTATCTGAACGGCACGCTCAATCTCGATCTGCGATGGATGATCGAGCGCGGCGCGTTCGAGGACCTCGACTCCACGGTCGTATGGGGAGGATGGAAACTCCGATGAACGAACAGGTGAAGGGCCAGAGGCGGCTGACCGTCTCGTGCGGATTCATCACGAGCGTGCTCAGTCACGGCATCGAGGGCTGCACGATTGACCCACCGCTTCCGAAGGACACGACGGTCCTGTCGGTGACGCTGGACATCCCGCGCGACGTGATCGTGCTGGTGCTGGAGTCCGCGTCGTGGCCGGTCGCGCCGGGAGAGTGGGAGCCGCGGTTCACGCGGAGGACGAAGTGAGGCCGGGACCGATTCAATATTCTGGCCTTGTGACAATGCTCGTCGCTGGTCTGCTGCTGGTCGTTTTCGGCTGCGAGAGCAAGAAGGACCGCGCGACTGCCCAAATTTTCCTGAACGATCAACGCGCAATTCCGGATTCACTCTGGGTGCCGATCAGGAATCCCGACACGAGCTACAGGGTCGGAGTGGATTGGCCGCAGGCCACGTATCGCACGATCTGTCGGAGCGACATGCTGGC
>Ga0137409_10000446_pt1 | contig 44892 bp, 34 predicted proteins | sample CZODoug1_16funga_FD_122059 | JGI IMG/M metagenome (GOLD analysis project Ga0137409, IMG submission 122059) | Vadose zone soil fungal communities from Angelo Coast Range Reserve, California, USA - CZODoug1_16fungal (Hybrid Assembly) | ecosystem: Environmental > Terrestrial > Soil > Vadose zone...
TTCGCTTTCATGCTGGGGCAAGGTCAAGTGATCAAGGGATGGGATGAGGGCGTCGCAGGGATGAAGGTCGGGGGCAAGCGGCAGCTGCGGATCCCGCCCCAGCTAGCCTACGGAGACCGTGGCTTCCCGGGCGCGATACCGGCAGGATCGACGCTCATCTTCGATGTGGAATTGATGGGTGTGGCTGCGCAGTAAGCGCAGCCGCAGGTCAGGAAGAACGAAACTAAGCCTTTACAACTTTGCCAGCGCGGATGCAGCCTGTGCAGGCGCGCAGCCGCTTGGCGCCGCCCGCCACTTTTGCTTTCACCGGGCGCAGGTTGACGTTCCAACGCCGCTTGGTAACGTTGTGGGCGTGGCTGATATTGTTGCCGAATTGCGGACCTTTGCCGCAGATGTCACAAACGCGAGCCATAACAAGAACCTTCCAATCTCTGAGGGGTGCTTCGGGTAAAACCCTATTTTACAGACATTTGACTGCCTCGACAACCCTGAATCTTCCTTCTTGGCTCCTCCAGAAACGCTCAAGTATGGGCCGGAGAAAGCATCCAACAACCATGAGATCGAACAAACTATGAGATCGAAAAAACTATGAGATCGAACGGGTTTCAGCTAGGTGCATTCCTAGCCGTCTTCGGCCTCACAGCCGGTGCCCAGACACCTTGCAAAGGCACACCAGCATCGGTTCCGCAAGTTCAGCATGTTTTCCTGGTCGTCGAAGAGAACCAAAGCTTCGACGACGTGATCGGGAACCCGGACATGCCGTATCTCAACCAGCTTGCTTCTCAAGGCGGCCTCGCCCGGCAGTACTATGCGAACACCCATCCCTCAATCAACAACTACTTTTACCTTACCTCTGGCCACAAGGGCACAAGCCTGCCCTGGTTTTCGGCGGACGTTTTCAAAGGGCCTGTGCTTGGAGACAACATCGCCAGCCTGCTGACGAAGCACGGGAAGAGCTGGAAAGCCTATGCTGAGGATCTTCCCGGCGTGGGGTATGTGGGCGACAACCAGGGCCTCTACGCCAAGCGACACAACCCGTTTTCTTACTACCAGAACGTGCTCGACGATAAGACTCCATCAGGCAAGCCGCAGCGGGAGCAAATCGTTCCGTTCCAGCAGTTTACGTCGGACTGGAAAGGCGGACATCTGCCCGACTACTCGTTCATCATTCCCAACCTCATCGATGACGCGCACAACAACCCGCGCACCGGAAAAGGGTCTGCCTGCCGAGACCCCGAAAGCTTACGCCAAGCCGACCATTGGCTCGAGCAAAACCTCAAGCCGGTCGTCGACACCGACTCCTTTCACAAAGATAGCCTTCTGATTGTGGTCTTTGACGAGGCATGTGACCGCGGGAGCAAGGCGGACGCTCACTTTACCCCGAGGCAAAGGAAAGGCGGAGGCGGACGCATACCGGTAGTTCTGGTCGGCGTCGGCATTCCTTCGGACGGGTGCGTTTCGGACACAGTTTTTCACCACGAAAGCGCACTAAAGCTCGCGCTCAGGGCTCTTGGCGTCAACGAATTCCCAGGTGCCTCGGGTAGCGCGCCGGACATGGGCGAGTTCTTCGGGAAGTAGAAGGTCTTTTAGTCTCCAGCGGGCTGCAAAGGCATGGTAGCCCGGGAGGTCGTTCCGGCATACCGGCGCCGGGCTTCGACCAGCTTGGCGAGCTGAGGCCCATCCAGAAGGCGCTGGCTGCCTAACTGGCGCGTCACTAGGGCGATCTTGGCGAAGTGCTCCACCGTTTCCATGCGCATGTAGGCGTGCTGCACGTCCTCGCCATAAGTGACCACACCATGATTGGCCATCAGGATGGCGTCATAGTCGCGGACGTACGGGACCAAGGATGCCGTCAGTTCGGGGGTGCCCGGCGTGCCATAGCGGGCTAACGGAATCGATCCGAGCCCCATTACAACTTCGCAGACCAGTGGCTGATTCAACGCCAGACCCGCCGCCGCAAACCCTGTGGCTGTAGGTGGATGGCTGTGAACGATGGCATTTACGTCGTCCCGCATGCTGTAGATGAGCAGGTGCATGGCCAGCTCGCTGGAGGCCTGCCGGCGCCCGCTTAGCTTGCGTCCCTCATAGTCGACAATGACCAGATCGTAGGGCTTGAGGTCACCCTTGCTCATGCACGTGGGGGTGGTCAAAATGCGGTGCGAGTCCATCCGGATGGAGAGATTGCCGTCCGTGGCGGCCACAAAACCGGCCTTATGCAGCCGATGGGCGTACCGGACCAACTCTTCTCGTATTTTGCGATCGTTTACCATCAGTCCTTGAACATCACACGTTTAACATCACGGATAACACACAAATTCCGTGCTCGCGTATCCTACTCCACCTTGTTTTTCCGGACAATCATTTTCGACGGTAATTTTTGAAAGAAGTTGGTTCGGGCGCGGAAACCCTATAATTTCGCACTACCTCGGCCATGCAGGTTTCCGACTTTCATTTTGATCTTCCGCAAGAACTGATTGCCCAGCGTCCATTACCTGAGCGGTCGGCCTCGCGCTTGCTGCATGTGCGGCGGACACTTGAATCAGGTTTTGAGGACCGAAGTTTCCGCGAATTTGCTGATCTTTTACAGGCTCCGGTACAGGCTCCGGACCTGGTCGTGTTCAACAACACTCGCGTGTTTCCAGCCAGGCTATTCGGCCGAAAGATTGGTCATACCACTCCGATTGAAGTGTTGCTTACCAAACACATTTCTGAGACACCTTGGGAATGGGAATGCTTGGTACGTCCCGGCAAGAAAGTCGGAGTGGGCGAGTGCCTAATATTCGGCACTCCTGTCGAACTGGAAGCCGAGGTAGTCTCACGCGGCGATTTCGGCGAGCGGAGGCTGCGGTTTCAGCCTACGGCCGATTTTTTCGGGACCTTAGACCGTCTGGGCCATGTTCCTTTGCCGCCTTACATTGCCCGCAACAACAACAAAGACCGCGAAGGAGAAGGCGAAGACCGGGTGCGCTACCAGACGGTCTACGGATCTGAGCGGGGCTCAGTTGCCGCGCCAACAGCGGGGCTCCACTTCACCCCCGAGATTCTGGCTCGGCTTCGAGAGCGGGGCATCGAGACCGCCGAAGTTACTCTGCACGTTGGGCTGGGAACGTTTCAGCCGGTGCGAGTGGAGCGGGTCGAGGATCACAGACTGCATGGGGAGAGATACGAGATTTCAGCGGAAACGGCAGGGAAGATCAACGCGGCATTGGCGGCGGGGCGACGGGTCGTCGCGGTCGGGACCACGACCGTACGCACGTTGGAATATGCGGCGACGCTGAGTGGCAGCCGTCGAGTGGAGGCAGGATCGGGCGAAGCAAACTTGTTCATTTATCCAGGCTTCGGGTTCCAAATTGTGGGTGCGATGCTAACGAACTTTCATTTGCCTGAATCGACGCTCTTGATGTTGGTATGTGCGTTTGGCGGACGGGAGCGCATTCTTGGGGCATACCGGCATGCGGTGGAGGAGCGGTACCGGTTCTATTCGTATGGAGATTGCATGTTTGTCGAATGACTCAGCTCGCATGACTCCGCGTTTCTGCGGTGAGGGTGCCCCGCCAAGCTTGCCTTTCTCTCCCCTGCTAAACTTCTTCGGTGCCCGCCAGGAAATCTATGCCCGCCACCGACGATGATGCCGAGTCTTCGGTGAGCACAGGCGCTCCTGCTAGTGCCGTAGCGGTGGGCAAGATTGCTTTGCCTCATCCTCCCGGCCGCGATTTCATCTTCCTGATCGACACGATGTCGTTCATCTTCCGGGCCTACCACGCGATGACGCGCTCGCGACCGATGACGACGCGGACAGGCATCCCGACGGCCGCGACCTACGTCTTCGTCAACATGCTGCGTAAGCTGCGCGAGGATTTCGCACCGCCCCATTTAGCCGCTGTTTTTGACGTGCTCGGCCCGACGTTTCGCGACGAGGAGGCGGAAGCGGTCACGACCATCCGCAAGTTCGACATCAAGACGCAGACCTTTCAGGAAGTGCAATACCACGGTTACAAGGCCAATCGTGCGGCCATGCCAGAAGACCTCGCCCAGCAGCTCCCATACATCCGTAAGGCGCTGGAGGGCTTTCGCATTCCAATCCTGGAAGTCACCAGGTTCGAGGCCGACGACGTGATCGGCACGCTCTCGCGTCAGGCAGCCGAGCGCGATTTGCCTGTCTACATCGTTTCGAACGATAAAGACATGCTGCAGCTGGTGGGCAAGAACGTTTGGATTCTCAACCCGCCCAAAGACAATCTGATCTGCGACGCCGCCAAAGTGGTGGAAATTCTGGGAGTACCTCCCGAGCGGGTGGTGGATGTGATGGCGCTGCGCGGAGACTCGGTCGATAACGTTCCTGGTGCGCCCGGCATTGGTGACAAGGGATCGGTGGACTTGATTCAGCGTTTTGGAACGGTGGAGCAGGCGCTAGACCGTGCCGCCGAGGTAGAGAAGAAGACCTATCGCGAATCGCTACAGAACAATCGCGAAGCCATCCTGTTCAGCAAGCGCATGGTGACGATCGACACGCACGTTGACATTGCTCTCGACATGGATGCCATGCGGATTTCCGAGCCCGATGTGCCCGTGCTGCGCGATCTGTTCCGCGAACTTGAGTTCACGACGATGCTGAAGGAACTCGCTCCCGAGCCGGTGACCATCGAGACGAGCTACAGCGAATCCCACACAGCCTCCGACGTGGACAAAGTTCGAGAACGGGCCGCAACCGGGTATTTTGCTCTGGCGATCGAGGGCGCCGAGGTCGTTGTGCGGGAAGAGGACGAGGAGGAAGCTTCGGAGGAAGTCCCGGCCCAGGGAAGTTTTCTCGCTTTGGAGGAGGTTCCTGAGCCGCTGTCGTTAACTCGCCACATCGGAATTTCTGCGGAGCCAGGAACAGCAGCGACCGTGGCCTTGGGAGACAGCCCCGCCGCCAAGAAGCTAAAGGAGCTTCTCGCCGACGCCGGTTTCCCCAAGACGATCCATGATTACAAAGCTGCAATTCATGCGTGCGAGCCACTTGGTATTGAGCTCAAAGGCGTTGAGCACGATGTGATGCTGTATTCGTACTTGCTCGATCCAACTTACATGTCACATGCCCTGGCCGATGTCGCTCAGCGCCGTTTCAACCAAACCCTCAGCGGCACGGTGGCCGAGGCGGCGGATGTCACCGGCCGCCTCGCCAACCTACTGCGGTCCGAAGCCGAAGAAGCGAAGGTCATCCAGCTCTATGAGGAAATCGAATTTCCCTTGATAGCTGTCCTCGCTCGTATGGAACGGGCAGGAGTCAAAATCGACAGCGCAGTGCTCGCGGAAATGTCGTCGCGCCTTACTCGCGAAATTGGCGTCAAAGCCCGTCAGATTCACGAACTTGCCGGAACGGAATTTAACATCAACTCGCCCAAACAGCTCGGCGATGTGCTCTTCAACCGTCTGAACTTGCCCAAGCCCATGAAACAAGGGAAGGGAAGAGTCATCTCGACCGCCGCCGATGTAATGGAAGAGCTTGCACTGACGCATGAAGTCCCGCGTCTGGTGCTCGAGTACAGGCAACTCTCCAAGCTGAAATCGACCTATGTCGATGCGCTGCCAAGCATGGTCGACAAAATAACCGGTCGCCTGCACACAACATTCAGCCAGACGGTTGCCGCAACCGGTCGCTTGTCGTCAGTGAATCCTAATCTGCAAAATATTCCTATTCGCACGGAGTTAGGCCGCGAGGTCCGCGCGGCGTTCATCGCAGAGCCAGGCTACGTCCTGCTCGCGGCGGATTACTCTCAGATCGAGTTGCGTCTGCTGGCACACTTTTCGCAAGACCCGACGTTGGTCGAAGCTTATCGTCGCGGCGATGACATTCACACACTCACAGCAGCGGAAGTCTTTGGCGTGCCGCCGCTGATGATCACCGACGAGCACCGCCGCAGCGCCAAAGCCGTGAACTTCGGCATCGTGTACGGACTCTCAGCCTTCGGTCTGTCACAGCAGCTCGGCATTGATAAGGGCGAGGCCAAACGCTTTATCGACCGCTACTTCGATCGCTATAAGGGCGTTCGTACGTTCATCGACAAAACGCTGGAGGAAGCACGCCGCGAGCAAAAGGTCCGAACGCTCTTTGGCCGCGTCCGGCCAATTCCGGATATCAATAGCAAGAACGCCAACCAACGCGGTTTTGCCGAACGCACGGCCGTGAATACCCCCCTGCAAGGAACAGCAGCCGATCTGATCAAGATCGCCATGATCCGCATCGATGCCGAGATGCGTGAACGCAAGATGAAATCGCGCATGACCTTACAGGTCCATGACGAACTCGTCTTCGAGGTTGCGGAAGCGGAACTGGAAATCATGAAAACGTTAGTTCGCGAGAAAATGGAAAACGCCCACCCACTCTCGGTGCCGCTACTAGTGGAAGTTGGGGTTGGGAAAAACTGGCGGGACTTGGAATGATGTAGCTCATGTGGCGCGGGCGCCCTCGCCCGCGGGGTTTAGATTTTCGTGCAGCGGTTGCGTGAAGAGGACAAGCATTTAAGACCACACGGGCGAGACCGCCCGCGCCACACAATCCCTACACGCCTAGCGCCGCCTGAATCGCCCCCGCGATGGAATCCGCCAGCGTCTTCATCGTGTCTTCGTTTTCCGCTTCCACCATCACGCGCGCCAGTGCTTCCGTGCCGGAATAGCGAACAACCACACGTCCATTGCCGTTGAGCGAGCCCTCCGCTTCCGCGATTGCCCGTTGAATCTGTGGAACCTGCACAAACGGCGTCTTCTCGCGCACGCGGATGTTCTTGATCACCTGCGGAAACACTTTCAAATCTCCAACCAAATCCGCCAGAGGCTTTCTGCTCCGCACCATTACTTCCATCACACGAAGCGCGGTTGCCAGACCGTCTCCCGTAGTGGCATCGCCGTCGCGGAAAAGAATATGGCCAGACTGTTCTCCGCCCAAAGTGGCACCAGTCTTCTGCATGTCTTCCAGCACGTACTTGTCGCCAACGTTGGCCCGGAGCATGCGGATGCCGGAGCGCTTCAAGGCGATTTCCAGCCCCATGTTCGACATGGTGGTGGCTACGACCGTTGCGTTGGCCAGAGTCCCGCGAGCCTGCATATCGCGAGCCGCGAGCAACAACACGGCGTCGCCATTGACGCCACGGCCCTCGGCATCGCAAAACAAAGCTCGGTCAGCGTCGCCGTCAAAAGTCACCCCGAGATCGAAGTTCTCGCCCTTGCGTTCGACCAGTCCCTTCGCGACATTAGCGGCGTGCAGTGCGCCGCAACCGTCGTTAATGTTCTTGCCGGTCGGCGAAGCGTGCAGAATGGTTACTGCGACGCCCAGCTTGCGAAACAGTTCGGGCGCCTCGGCAGCAGCGGCGCCGTTGGCGCAGTCGGCCAGAACCTTGAGCTTGCTTAAGTCCGCCGAAACACCCGCAGCTAGCCAGTCGATGTAGTCACGACGCAAAGACTCCTCGCCCGGCAGACTCGGCGCAGGGGCGGGCTCCACAACGGGCTCAGGGCGCTTGTCCTGAATCAGCGCGAAGATCTCTTTCTCAACTTCCAGTTCACGCGCATCGGGAAACTTGTAGCCGTCGCCCGAGAAAACTTTGATTCCATTGTCCATCCACGGATTGTGCGACGCAGAGATAACAATGCCGGCCGAGTAGCCACGCGAGCGTGCCAAATACGCCACGCCAGGAGTCGTCAGGATTCCAGCACTGTGTACGTCGATACCCTGCGTAGCAAGTCCGAGCGTAAGCCGGTCGGCGATCCAGGAACTGGACTCGCGCGTGTCCTGCCCAATGACGATGCCCACGGTCTCACCCGCGGCACCGTTCTTTCGAAGATCGCGGCCCAAGGCCACACCGATCAGAAAAACAGACTCGCGGGTGAGAGGGAATTCTCCGGCAACAGCGCGAATGCCGTCCGTTCCAAAAAGTTGGCGCTGCTGTTGTGCCATCGTAGATGTCATCGGGTTGTGTCCGGTACGACACTAACTGTGGGCTTTTCCGACGCCCGCTCCATAATAACCGTGACCTGCACGGGCCTGGGGTTCACCACCTGGACGAGAGGATCGGAAAGGTACACATGCGTCATGAAGATGCCCCGGTGCATGGTGCCGCTTGCGTCCACAGGGTCGGTGAGCGCCTCTTCCAGGGAATCCACGTGCCGCTTCGGTCCGGTTACGGTAATACGCGCAGGTTCTGCAGTAGCGCGCGCCACCTGCAAGCCTTGCGCGAAACTTCCCAGCACACGCGCGCGAACTTCTAACTCCCGCGTTTCCCGGATGTCGAGGTCGAGGTGCAGCTGCGAAGGGACGATCTGTACTACCGAAAGCTCTCGCAGGGTACGAATATGGCGCCCGCTCAAATCGAAGGTGCGCTCGCCCGCCTGAGAGCCCGCCAGATCGATTTCGGCACGTACATCCGAAGTCTTAAGATCCCGGACGATGCGGGCCGGGCCGCGCACTCGAATCTCCGCCCGTGGAATGTGCTCAGACCCTAGTTCCAGGTTCTCCGGAACGTTCTGAAACTCCACCGGCACGCTGACCTCGACCTCCGAGACCGGTTCACGCGACACCGCATACCACAGCCCGGTCGCGAGAATGACGGACATGATTTTTAGAGGGAGATTGTGCAGGAAGACGCGCCGTACCCATCCGCGCAAATTCACCGTTGTACCTCGCCAGCAAGCGAATCCGTACCTGCCAGATCGGCCGCACTCTCTCCATCAGGAACCGGAGTCGGCAGAACGGCCGGCGCCACGTATGTGCGCAAAAGACGGCTCAAACGATCCCGCAGCCCTTCCACGGAGATATCGCGCTCGATCTTGCCCGCCAACGCCAGACTGATGCCGCCGGTCTCTTCGGAAACGATCACGGCGATGGCATCAGTTTCTTCCGTGATCCCGATGCCAGCCCGGTGGCGGGTTCCCAATTGCGTCGACAACACAGGGTCCATGGATAAGGGCAGAAAACACGCCGCAGCCGCGATACGGTCGCGTTGCACGATGACAGCGCCATCATGCAATGGGGTTTTCGGGCGGAAGATCGTTGCCAATAAGTCGTACGAAAGACGGGCGTCCAAGGCGACTCCGCTCTCAATAAATGTTCGCAACCCCACCTCGCGCTCAATCACAATCAGCGCTCCCGTCCGGTTGCGGGCGAACTGATGCGCGGCCATAACAATGTCATCGTAGGCATCGGCCACAGCGGAATTGCCCTTGGAAAACACGAGTATGCCGCCCAAACGGGCAAGGGCCTGGCGAATCTCGCCTTGAAAAAGCACGATCAGCGCGAATCCAGCGTAGGGCAGCAGCTTGGTAATGACCCAGTTCACCGTTGGCAACTGGCCAATGCGCACAAACTCCATGGCCAGCGCGAGTCCGGCCAAACCGAGCAGCATTAGAGCCGCTCGCGTCCCGCGCACCAGGCGGAGAACTCCGTAGATCAACCCCGCCACCAGCAGGATGTCGATCACGGAATTCCGCGACATGTGCGGCCAGTTCGCCAACAGCGTGCTCACAGCGCGCCTTTCGCCGAATGGATCATGGAGCGAATCATGGGATTCTTTATTGTAACGGAGGGCGGAATCGTGGGCGTAGAGAAGCTACGGAAACTAAGGCTTTTGCACGATGGCCCGGGTGACTGTGGCTTTGATTTCGCCGCGGGCCAGACGCGCTGTAATCTCGGTGCCCTTGCTGGCGTCGCGCGCGTCCTTGACGAGCTTTCCCGAGGCGTCAAAGACCAGCGCATAGCCACGTTCCAGGATGGCGAGCGGAGAGAGCGCTTGCAAAGCTTCCATCATGCGTTCGAGCCGCCCCCGCCGCTGCAAGTTGAGCGACCGCGTGGCAGCCGCCAAAGCCGCAATCCGTGCGTCCAGGTCGCGGTGGATCGAGCCAAGCCGCATGCGCAAGTCATAGTGCCGCACAGCCGCGGCCAGGGTCTCGAACCTTCGGCGATGTTTCTCCAGAATGTCGCGCTGAGCATGTGCCAGGCGATTCACGACGTCGTCCACGCGCTGCTGCCGCCGGTGGATCAGGTCCATCATGCGCGAGAAGCCGCGATGTTGCGCCAGTTCCGTCAGAGCCTGTCGCCGGATCAGGATCTGGTAGCGGACGGCTTTCCCCAACCGCCGGTGCCACTCCTCCAACTCCTCTTCGATTTCCTGCCGCGAGCGAATCACCAGTTCCGCCGCCGCCGAGGGCGTAGGCGCGCGCAGATCAGCCACGAAGTCAAGAATTGTGAAGTCTGTTTCGTGACCCACAGCAGAGATCACTGGGATTTCCGAGGCTGCCACCGCCCGCGCCAAATGTTCGTCATTGAAGCAAGCCAAATCCTCAAAGGATCCGCCACCGCGCGCGATCACGATCACGTCAACATTTCGTGCCCGGTTGAAATGCAGTACTCCCGCCGCAACTTCCGCCGCCGCAGTCTCTCCTTGCACCTGTGCCGGGTAAATTAGGACATTCGCCGAATGATGCCGCCTCCGCAGAATGTTCAAAATGTCCTGCAGGGCCGCAGTCCGCGGCGAAGTCACAATTCCAATGCAAAGCGGAAGCGAAGGAATGGCTTTTTTTTTCTCGGCGTGGAAAAGTCCTTCGGCTTCCAGTCGTGCTTTGAGCTGCTCAAACGCAATCTGCAACGCCCCTGCACCCTTGGGTTCCAGGTACTCGGCGATCAGTTGCAGTTGCCCGCGTCCCTCGTAGATCGTTACTTTGCCTCGGGCGATGATCTGCATCCCATCCTGCGGACGAAACCTCAGCAGCCGTGCCTGCGACCGGAACATCACGATGTTCAACTGCGCTGCGCCGTCTTTCAGGGTGAAGTACAGGTGCCCGGACTCTGCTGGCTTGAAGTTCGAAATCTCGCCCTCGATCCAGGCATCCCCATATTCCTGCTCCAGCGATGCCCGCGCCGCCGCGACGAGATCACGCACGGTCCACACGCGCCGCTCCGGCGGACGAAATGTAAAGCCAAGTTGTTCCTGTGTGTCGTGGCTAGGCATTGCTCTTTCAGCGCAAGAGGCGAGTTTACAGGTGCTCGAGTCGCCTCACAACTTCCCGCCTTACCTCGGCGAGAGAGGCCTACTCCGCTTCTGCGGCCCAAAGCGACTGGCCGCCAAGGGAGTGGTAGAAACCCCAACCTGCGAGTGCCACCACGCTCAACAGTGCGAAAAGTGACGTGCTCATATACCAAGTCGAGAAGTCCGCGCCGAACGGAACATTGACGAGCATATCGACAGTGAAGATCGCGACCGCTAGCGGCACTAGCCCAAAGCGATAAACGATGAGGACAGCAATGGCGTAGATCAAGATATGGGTCGGGATCTCGACCGTCAAGTAGCGGCCCCCCGTGCTTAACCCGGCGAAGATTGCCACAAACGCGACGGTCGCGATCCAGTCCTTGCGCAAAAGCACCTTCAAGCCCAGAAGCAGGAAGAAGAACTGCAACGCACCGACAATAGCGCTGGGCACCTGGTACAGCCATGCACCCAAGGCTTGACGTCCGCCGATGAGGTATTCAGTTGTATAAAGTCCGGGTGCAGCGCCCATCTGCATCATCGGGATGTAACGGATCTGAATCACAAGAATCCAGACCACGCCCAGGATTACGCCGAACAACATGTCCCGGCCCACCAGCGGATCGCGCACCTGCCCCGAAAGCAAACGGCTCCAGGAGATGATGGTCTGCGGCCACTTGCGCCGCACCCAGGGCTCTACCGCGAGATAGAACAGCCACGTCGCCCCGGCGACGCAAAGGGCGGTGCTTACGGCAAGGATAAAGAGGAAGAACGAGTCGACGTCAGGCACGAAGTGACTGCGGCACAACCACAATGCCATCTCGAGACCGAGCATTACAAATGCCAGGCGGGCGGCTCCGCTGCGGTCACCGCGTCCTTGCAAATAGTTGCGGCGGGCGAGGAAAGCGGCGGCCAGCACCATGGAGAAGAGCAAAACCACTCCAGCCACCGAGCGAACCTTGTCCCCGATAGTTCGCTCATCCCCTTTGGCGCGCTGCGGTTTTGTCCAGTCTCCGATCAACGAGAAGAAAACTGGTTTGCTGTGCCAGGACGCGCCTTCGATGCGTAGCGGCCTTGTCGTACCCGGCCAATTGCCTGTCCAGGCTACCCTCGTGTCGCCGCCCGACAAAGTAGTCCAGACTGGCTGGGCCGATTGAAACTGCGACTGCTCGAGCCCAGCGGCAGTGAACAGCGCGCTCCAATCCAAGGGCACCGAAGTTGCGGCGGCAAAACTCTCCACTTCCGGCGCAATCGCCTGGAAGTGGATCAACCGGCCCTGAGGATCGAGTTCCACATGCACCATGCCTGAAACAATCTCGGGCGGGTCGTAGCTTTGCATGATGCCGGGGGTCAGCATGAGATCGTGAAACTCAGTCGGCACCATGTAGCGGGGGCTCTGCCGGTACCAGTACTGCAGCAGAGAGGGTCGTCCGCTCAGAACCTGGTTCCAGTTCGGACGCGGCTTATCGTTCTTCTCGATGTTGTCAATGACATCCCTGTTGTTGTAGATGCCGTAAGCGCTGTCCATGGGACGCTTCTCGTATCCCAGGCGTGCGATGATCTCGCGAGCCTTTTGCGTGAGGACTTCCGGGGTCAGTTCGAGCCCCATCTTCTCCAGCGCGCTGTAGTGAATGGCTAAAGAGATGGCGCAGGTCAAGCCAATCAGCGCCGCCGCCAAGCAGACCAGAGCGACCCGTGGACGAAGACCAGCAGTTTCCCCCGATGCAGCCACCAGTTGGGGCGAAGGCGTTTCCCCCGCCGCCAGAGCTGCTGCCAGCGGGTCTCCGCCGGGCAGGGCCGCTGCCACACTGAGCACGTTGGCGGGGCGGGATGAAGGCTCCGTTTCCAGGCAGCGCAGGATGACACGTTCTACGGCCGGATCAATATCCCGCATCACTGACGACGGCCGGCTGACAGTTTCCTCCCGCCCGCTCCGAAACGCCTTCGCCGTTGTTTCCGCGAAAGCGCGCTTCCCCGTGAATACCTCGTACAAGACCACGCCCAGCGAATAAATGTCGCTACGTACGCTAACTTCTTCGCCCGCGAGCTGCTCCGGAGCCATATACGCGGGAGTGCCGCTGCGCACCTCAGCGCCGTGAATCTGCCCGGCAACTCCTGCCAGCCCGAAGTCGGTGATAACAACCTGTCCGCGGCCATCGAGCATGATGTTCGCTGGCTTCATGTCGCGGTGAAGCACACCCTTCACGTGAGCGGCGGACAATCCAGCGCAGAGCTGACGTGCGATATCGAGGGCCTTATCTTGCGGAAGTCGTCCGATCCGGCGGAGTAGCGATGCCAAGTCCTCTCCGTCGATGTATTCCATGGTGAAGAAGGTGTGGCCGTCGACTTCTCCCACGTCGTATACGCGACAAACGTTGGGATGGGAAATTCGCCGGGCGGTGCGAACTTCATTGCGAAAGCGCTCGAGTAGACCCTCGTCATGCCCGGCTCGGTCGGGAAGGAACTTCAGAGCGACAGGCTGACCCAAAGTCAGATCGTCAGCGCGGTACACCTCGCCCATGCCACCCTTGCCCAGCAAGGTGATGATGCGGTAACGCCCGGAGACCATGCTTCCAGGCAAAAAGAGCCCTTCACGAGGGAACGCGGAACTTGGCGGCCGTGAGGCGGAAGCTGAACGTTGCTGGGATCGCAACGAAGTCGCCGGCGCAAAGTCAAAGGTCGCGACCTCGTCACCGACTATCACCGGAGTGCCACATGATGAGCAGAAACGTCCGTTATTGGCGACGTCGACTCCGCAAGCCTTGCAAGTAGACATGAATTTGCCCAAAACAGTCTATCGCGTCGGTGGGACGACCGCAGACAGCCGCTTCAAGGGCCTTCCACCGTGACGCCGGCCGCCTTCCGGATTAGACTAGAAGGTTGAGTAACGACTTCATTTCAGACCTCATATTCCCAGGAAAGGCACTCCTTTCATGAACAGCTTTAACAGCCGCTCGACCCTTCGCGTCGGCCAGAAGGACTACGAACTCTACCGGCTGGACGCCCTCGACAAGCAGGGTATCTCCACCCAACACCTGCCCTACTCGCTGCGCATTCTGTTGGAGAACTTGCTGCGTACCGAAGATGGCCGCAACGTTACCAAAGAGGAAGTCCGCGCCCTCGCCGCTTGGAACGGAAAGAGCAAACCCGAGAAGGAAATCGCATTTACGCCGAGCCGCGTGCTGTTGCAGGACTTTACCGGCGTCCCTTGTGTAGTTGATCTTGCGGCCATGCGCGATGCCATGGGCCGCCTGGGCGGCGACCCCAAGAGCATCAATCCATTGCAGCCTGTCGAACTGGTGATTGACCACTCCGTGCAAGTGGACGAGTTCGGCACGTCGAACGCTTTCGAAATGAATGCCCTGCTCGAATTCCAACGCAACCAGGAGCGCTACGGATTTCTCCGCTGGGGGCAGACAGCGTTTCGCAATCTCGCCATTGTCCCTCCCGACACGGGCATCGTTCATCAAGTGAATCTGGAATATCTGGCGCGCGTCGTTTTCGTTCAGGAAAAGGAGGGCAAAACCCCCGTTGCTTACCCCGACACGCTCGTTGGCACGGACTCCCACACGACGATGATCAACGGACTCGGCGTACTCGGCTGGGGCGTCGGCGGCATCGAAGCCGAAGCCGCCATGCTCGGGCAGCCGGTTTCCATGCTCATTCCGGTGGTTGTCGGTGTAAAGCTTTCCGGCCAACTCCGCGAAGGCACGACCGCAACCGACTTGGTCCTGACAATTACGGAAATGCTGCGCAAGCATGGCGTCGTCGGGAAGTTCGTCGAGTTCTACGGCCCCGGCCTTCGCGCCCTATCTCTCGCAGACCGCGCCACCATCGCGAATATGGCACCCGAATACGGCGCGACCTGCGGCATTTTCCCCATTGACGAAGAAACGCTGCGCTACCTGCGCCTCACCGGGCGCACGCCCGAGCAAGTTGCGCTGGTGGAAGCCTACTGCCGCGAGCAGGGAATGTTCCATACAGACAACACGCCGCAGGCCGAATACTCCGAGCACCTCGTGCTCGATCTCGCCACCGTGGAGTCGAGTCTCGCTGGTCCCAAGCGCCCTCAGGACCGCGTCGCACTCTCGCAGGCAGGAGAGTCCTTCCGCAAGGCTCTCCCTTCACTCCTCAAACCGAGCAACGACGCCAAGGCTCCCGCCGCCAGCACCAACGGGTCCGCGAAAAATCTCCAGCACGGCAGCGTAGTCATCGCCGCTATCACCAGTTGCACCAACACTTCGAACCCGTCGGTTCTCGTCGCGGCGGGCCTGCTGGCGAAGAAAGCTGTCGAGAAAGGCCTCTCCACCGAACCGTGGGTTAAGAGCTCCCTCGCCCCAGGATCGAAAGTCGTCACCGACTACCTGACCCGTGCAGGTCTCATGCCATACCTCGAAGAGCTCAAGTTCCACCTCGTCGGCTACGGATGCACCACCTGCATTGGCAACTCCGGCCCGCTGCTTCCGGAAGTTTCACACGCCATCGAAGAGAAAGATCTCGTCGTCGCGTCCGTCCTCTCCGGCAATCGCAACTTCGAAGGCCGCGTCAACTCCGAAGTCCGCGCCAACTACCTCATGTCGCCTCCGCTGGTCGTGGCATTCGCTATCGCAGGCCGCATCGACCTCGATCTGCACAAAGACGCCCTCGGCACAGGCAAGGACGGCAAGCCCGTTTACCTCGCCGATATCTGGCCTACGCAGCAGGAAGTGAAACAAGCGGTCGAATCGTGTATCGATTCCGCGATGTTCCAGAAAAGCTACGGTGAAGTTTACGCCGGCGATGCGCGCTGGCGCTCTCTCAGCATTCCCAAAGGCGAGACCTACGCCTGGGGCTCGGATTCCACTTATATCCGCCAAGCCCCGTACTTCGACGGTATGTCCGTGCGACCTTCCGCGGTAGAAGAAATCACCGGCGCCCGCGTCCTGGCCGTCCTCGGCGACAGCGTTACTACTGACCACATTTCCCCCGCCGGATCGATCAAGAAAGACGGCCCCGCCGGACAATATCTCATCGCCCACGGCGTGAAGCCCAGCGACTTCAATTCCTACGGCGCCCGCCGCGGCAACCATGAAGTCATGGTCCGCGGCACATTCGCCAACGTCCGCCTGCGGAACAAACTCGTTCCACATATCGAAGGCGGCTACACGCGGTATTTGCCTACGGGCGAGGAAATGTCTATCTTCGACGCCTCCGCCAAGTACATCGCCGAGAAGATTTCGCTCGTAATTCTCGCCGGAAAAGAATACGGTTCCGGCTCTTCGCGCGATTGGGCCGCAAAAGGCCCGAAGCTCCTCGGCGTCCGCTGCGTCATCGCGGAAAGCTACGAACGCATCCATCGCTCAAACCTCGTCGGCATGGGGATTCTCCCCCTGCAGTTCCGTGCCGGAGAAAATGCCGAGTCTCTCCACCTCACTGGCGAAGAAGTCTTTGAAATCTCCGGAATTCGCGACGCCGTAGAAAACTTCACCACCGGCCGAGAAATCAAAGTCCGCGCCAGCCAGGGCGACAAGACCACCGAGTTCCACGCTCTGGTTCGCATCGACACGCCCGTCGAAGCTCAGTACTACAAGAACGGCGGAATTCTGCCGTTCGTCTTGCGGCAGCTAGTGACGGCAAAGAATTAGGAAAGGCTGATAGAGGCGCGGGCGTCCCCCCGCAAACTTAACAAGTGCTTCTCGCAACTGCAGTTGCCAAACCCGCACGGGCGAGACGCCCGTGCCTCCATTCTCCGCTGTATAATTAGTGATTAGCCTGATGCCTACAAAACCGGTTTCACCCGCCGTCCAATACGAAGACCCGGATGATTCCCGCCCCACCCGCCGCATTCGCTCCACGACCGTCCTCTGTGTCCGCCGCGACGACAAGGTCGTGATGGCGGGCGATGGGCAGGTGACTCTGGGCGAGTCCGTGATCAAGCACAAAGCCAAGAAGATCCGCCGCCTCTACCAGGAAAAAATCCTTGCTGGATTCGCGGGATCCACCGCCGACGCCTTTTCGCTCTTTAGCCGCTTCGAATCCAAGCTCGAGCAGTACCACGGCAACCTGAGCCGCGCCGCCGTCGAGCTCGCCAAGGACTGGCGAACGGACAAATATCTGCGCCATCTCGAAGCGCTACTCCTGGTTTCCGATCAAACCACTACGTTCTTACTCAGCGGGCAGGGTGACGTCATCGAGCCAGATACCGGCATTGCCGCCATCGGCAGCGGCGGCCCGTTTGCGCAAGCGGCTGCTACAGCGTTAGCCGAGCACACCCAGTTACCGGCTCGCGCCATCGCCGAGGAAGCCATGAAGATTGCCGGAAAAATGTGCATCTTCACCAACGACTCTGTAACCATCGAAGAACTCTAGGTTTCCGTTATGGTCTTATACCTCCCCACCGCCCCCGAAGACGAGCAGATCATGCTCGACGAACTTACGCCGCGCGAAATCGTGGCTGAGCTCGACAAGTATGTTGTCGGGCAGAAGGCCGCCAAGCGCGCCGTTGCCATTGCTCTGCGCAACCGCATGCGCCGGCAGAAGCTCACGCCGGAACTGGCCGAAGAAATCATTCCCAAGAACATCATCATGATCGGACCCACCGGCGTTGGCAAAACTGAAATCGCCCGCCGACTGGCCAAGCTCTCGAATTCGCCATTCCTCAAAGTGGAAGCCTCCAAGTTCACAGAGGTCGGCTACGTTGGCCGCGACGTCGAATCCATGGTCCGCGATCTCGTCGAACTCGCGATTGAAATGGTTCGCGAGGAGAAGCTGGAAGACGTTGCCGACAAAGCCGAACTCAACGCCGAGGAGCGACTGCTGGATCTGCTGTTGCCCCCGCTCGCGCCGCGAGCCGATGGCAGCGGTGTCCTGGAACCCGCACAACTGCCCGAAGACTCCCAATCCCGCACCCGCGAAAAGCTGCGCAAGCAACTCCGCGAAGGGAAGCTTGACGAGAAAATGGTCGAGATCGACGTCCGCGAAAAATCCTTCCCCGCGTTCGAAATCATCTCCAACCAGGGTGTCGAGGAGATGGACATCAACGTCAAGGAAATGCTGCCCAACCTCTTCGGCCAGCGCACCAAGAAGCGCAAGGTCAAGGTCAGCGAAGCGCTCGAGTATCTCATTCAGGAAGAAGAACAGCGCCTTATCGACATGGAGCAAGTTACGCGCACCGCCATCGATCGCGTCGAAAACTCCGGCATCGTTTTCCTTGATGAAATCGACAAGATCGCCGGCCGCGAGAGCGGTCATGGTCCCGATGTTTCCCGCGAGGGCGTGCAACGCGACATTCTTCCTATTGTCGAAGGCACCACCGTCAGCACGCGCTACGGCATGGTCCGCACCGACCACATCCTCTTCATCGCCGCTGGGGCTTTCCACGTCACCAAACCTAGCGATCTAATTCCGGAGCTCCAGGGTCGTTTCCCCATCCGTGTCGAGCTGGATTCGCTGACCATGGAGGACTTCGTCCGCATCCTCACTGAGCCGAAGTCCGCGCTGGTCAAGCAGTACACCGCCCTACTCGAAACCGAAGGGGTGAAGCTCGAATTCGACGCGCAATCGCTCCAGGAAATCGCCCGTTTCGCTTTCCGTGTCAATGAAGATACGGAGAACATCGGCGCCCGCCGCCTGCACACGATCATGGAGCGCCTGCTGGATGAAATCAGCTTTGACGCTCCCGAGCGCAAAGGCGAGCACATTGTTATCGACGCCGCTTATGTCGATAAAATGCTAGCCGCGATCGTGAAGAACCAGGACCTATCGCGCTACATACTGTGAGTTGCGACGCGCACGTGGGGGCAGGCGCCCTCGCCCTGCCCGGTAGCACAACCCTTTCAAATTTTCGCCGGAAGATTGTTGGTGTTGCTTTTGGGCGGCGCAGGGCTTCAGCCCTGCGATCAAGGCTAGGTTTTGGAGCGGCTTGAGCCGCTGAGGTAAGGTGTACATCTCCACTTTGAGTTTGGCCGAGTGGATACAGTTGAATGATTCGATCATGAACCGCGAAAAACTCCACTCTCTCATGACGCGCGAACAACAGAAGTTCGTCGACGGGCGCCCCAAATCCAAAGCCCTTTTCGACCGCGCCCGCAAGTCGCTACTCGGCGGCGTGCCCATGAACTGGATGGCCAAGTGGGCCGGTGCCTTTCCTCCATTCGTCCGCGAAGCTCAAGGCGCCCATTTCGTCGACGTGGATGGCAACCGCTACGTCGATCTCTGCCTTGGCGACACAGGCGCCATGACCGGACATTCCCCGTTCGCCACAGTGAAAGCCGTAGAAGAACAAGCCAGGCGCGGCATAACACTCATGCTTCCCAGCGAAGACGCCGTCTGGGTCGGCGAGGAGTTGCAGCGCCGCTTCGGTCTCCCCTACTGGCAGTTCACGCTCACAGCCACCGACGCCAACCGCTTTTCGATTCGTCTAGCCCGCCAGATCACCGGACGCCCCAAGATACTGGTCTTCAACTGGTGCTATCACGGTTCTGTGGATGAAACATTCGCCACGCTCCACGAAGGCGTCACAGGACCTCGCCGCGGCAACATTGGCCCCCCGGTCGATCCTTCGGTTACCACCCGAGTTGTCGAATTCAACGACATCGAAGCGCTCGATCGCGAACTCGCCCGCGGCGACGTAGCCTGCGTCCTGGCCGAGCCCGCAATGACCAACGTCGGTATCGTACCGCCAGCCCAGGGCTTTCACGACGCGCTGCGTGGCCTAACCCGCAAACACGGCACCCTCCTGATTATCGATGAAACTCATACCATCTGCGTCGGCCCCGGCGGCAGCACCAAGGCCAATGGCCTCGAGCCTGACATGCTCGTCTTCGGCAAAGCCATTGGAGGCGGTGTTCCCGGCGCGGCCTACGGTGTCACCCAGGAAGTCGCCGACCGCATCCAGGCCAAGCACAGCCTCGAAGATTGCGATACCGGCGGAATCGGCGGAACGCTGGCCGGCAACGCCCTTTCTTTGGCCGCCATGCGCGCCACCCTGGAAAAGGTCCTAACCGACTCCGCCTTCCAGCGCATGATTCCACTGGCGGAACGTTGGGCCGCCGGAGTCCGCAAGGGTATTGAAGATTTTGGCGTCCCCTGGCACGTCACCCGCCTCGGCTGTCGCGCCGAATATCTCTTCGCCAAGCAAGCCCCACGCAACGGCACAGAAGCGCACGACGCCATGGATTTCGACCTCGAGCGCTTCCTCCACCTCTACGCCATGAACCGCGGCATCCTGCTCACCCCATTCCACAACATGGCCCTCATGTCTCCGCAAACAGAGGCCGGAGACATCGATCGCCACACGCAAGTCTTCCGCAGTGGGCTACAAGAACTGGTAGCCTGAAATGCAGAACAGAAGTAAGAAGTCAGATTGCAGAAAATTAAGATCACGACCTCAGGGTATCGACAATGCCAGAAGAACGGGGATTGATTTCTGCAACCTGCAGTCCAACTTCTGCAATCGGCGACCTGAAATCTGCAATCCCCCTCTTCGCCCTCTGCGTTGCTCTGGCCGGCTGCGCTGCCCCAAGTCCGCCTCTGCCACCTTCACTCGAATTGCCCACTCCGGTCACGGACCTCCAAGCCCTCCGCAAGGGCAACAACGTTGTGCTCGCCTGGAGGCTTCCCCAACAAACCACTGACGGCGAAGGCATCCGCTTCCTCGGACCTACGCGCATCTGCCGCACACTCCTTAACGCGCAAGATGGGACGAAAGACCCCACGAAGGGAAAGTTGACCAACTGCGGCACGCCCGCCGCCGAACTGGCCTCCTCGCAATTGGACACGGCTAAGGAGAAGCCTGCCTCCAATACGCCGCAGCGCGTTTCAGGGCGTTACAAAGACCCTCTCCCCGCCGACTGGATGAGCGATCCCCAAGCGTCCGTTCTCTACGCCATCGAGTCGTTGAACACCAGCCACCGTAGCGCCGGTCTCTCGAATCAGGTACGCGTTTCCGCCGCATCCACGGAGCCTCCGCCGACGGATTTTACGGCGCAGCTCTCGGCCCAAGGCGTGATGCTCACCTGGACGGGGCCGCTTCTCTCTATTCCCGGAGGCGACGGCACGCCACACCATTTCTACCGCGTGTTTCGTTCAACCGCGGGCGCGTCCCAGCCAACTCTAGTCGGAGAGATCCAGCAAGGCACGCAATCCCAAATGCGCCTCGTCGACAATACTTTTGTTTGGGAAAAGACTTATGAATACAGCGTCAATGTCACGACGCGGATTGCCACCGGCACACCACACGCGTGTCCCGGCGAGTCGAGCCCGCTTCCAGCGTGCAAAGATTACGTCGATGTCGAAGGCGAAGACTCGGCGCCCGCCACTGTCGTCGCCCACGACACATTCCCACCCGCCATCCCCACCGCCCTGCAAGCCGTCTTCTCCGGCGCGGGCCAGAAGCCTTTCATCGACCTCACGTGGAACGCGAATACCGACGCCGATCTAACCGGTTACAGCGTCTACCGCCGCGAAGGCATTGGTCAGCCCGCGCGAATCAACACCGAACTCGTCAAGGCCCCCGCGTTTCGTGATATCAATGTTGCTTCTGGCAAAACCTACTTCTATTCAGTTGCTGCTGTAGACGCTCGTGGCAACGAAAGCGCACGCTCGGAAGCGGCGAGCGAGACGGTGCCGTGATATGCGAGCCTTTTGGAAAGTCCTATCGATCGCCCTGTTCGCGACATGTTTCTGCTGCGGCTTGATCTCCATTTCTATGTATGCGTGGCCGAATATTCCGTCTTCACCCCGGCCTGCGGAGGGCCGCATCTACCCACTGAACAACCACGGCCACTACACTTATATGAACCGATTTGAGTATCTTCTCAGGCAGGCCGTGTGGGTGATATTTCCAATTTGCCTATTAGGTTATGCGACTATCTGGCACTTTGTTGACCCCTTTGATCAAAAGAAGCAGCCACGCCCATTGCGTCCTCCTCCACCTTGGTGAAGGCGCTGTCGGATGTGCACGTACATCTTTCGTACCCATTACTCACAACGCGAATGCGGTATCCTGAAGCAGGATTGACCTCGATGTAGTCTCCTACCGGCCTCATGGATTTCATACGGATTTATTCAATTTTCTTGGGTTGTGTCGCCGCGGCGCTGATCGTTTACCTCCTGTCGCGACGCAAGAAGAACACCGCCGATGACATCGAGCGCGAGCGGCGACAACTGCTTGATCGAGTCGGCCGCATCACCGACGGCAACGTCCTCGACGTGCAAGAGTCTTACACCGAGGTCGGTACCGGCAAAGATCCGCTCTTCCACGAACTCCTCATCTACCAATACGAAATCGCGGGTGTTGAATATCACTGCTCGCAAGACGTCACCCGGCTCCGCCAGTGGATCAATCTGCACAGCTGCCGCGTTGGCTTGCTGACATCAGTCAAATACGACCCGCAGAACCCGGGCAACTCCATGGTGATTTCAGAGCGCTGGAATGGCCTCCGCAGCTAAGTTCCACGATTGATCCCGACTGTCCAACTCGGGGTCCTTGTGGTCAGAAGCTCGTGCCTCGAACACGCGCAGCTGCGCTCGAAAGTGATGCGCCAGACGGACGCTCGGAAGGGGTTTTCGGAGAATCGGACTAACTTACATGCCCGCAGCAAAGCTGCCACGGTGCCGCGCCCAGGTCATGCGCAAATACTTGTAGGGATTTACGGGCGTGTTCCCAATACGGACTTCGTAGTGAAGATGAGGCCCTGTGCTTCGTCCCGAAGATCCAACATAGCCAATCACGTCGCCGCGATGCACCTGTTGCCCCGCGATGACGGCAAATGCCGAAAGGTGTCCGTAGCGCGTGCTTACTCCGTTGCCGTGTTCGAGCACAACTGCGCGTCCGTAGCCGCCCATGAAGTCCGCGGTCTCGACCGCTCCATCCGCTGGCGCGATTACCGGCTCACCCACATCAGCGGAAATATCCACGCCCATATGGAACGCGCCTTCCCCGTTGAACGGATCAATGCGTTCTCCAAACGAGCCTGTCACTTGGCCTTCGACCGGCCAAAGATTGGGCATCGCCGAGGCGCGCATCCAATCCGTCGTCGAAAGATTGCGCTGGATTCCTAGCGTGCTGATGCCTACCGAAGCTGCACCACTCAACGCCGTCGTGCGCAACGCGTACAGCTGATCCATGGAGTGAACCACCTGATCGCTATCTACCTTTTCCACCGTATTGACAAGTGTGGGTTCAGCCTTTAAACCGTAAAGCGAGGACACTTCGCTGGCCAAGGAGCCGAGGGATGCCACTTGCACATCGCGTTCTTGAGCCACCTGTTCGAGGCGCGTGTATTGCTGCGTCAGTTGTTCTTTTTCCGTACGCAATTGATTAAAACGGTGAACCTTGACCAGCATGCGCGTATACGATCCAGCAATGCCCGTCAGGCTCAACATACCTATGCCGATGCCTGCCACCAGCACATACAGATAATTGAGCGAAATGGGAATCTTGCGGAGCTGGCCATCTTTGCCACGCGCCACAAATAGGATGTAAGACTGTTTACGCAATGACGAACGTCCGAAATGAATTGGATTGAAAACACCCGAGGGGTCTTGAACCATCAAGACAACCTGCGGGAAACGACCCGGTCTGGAACTCTCTTCTGCCACGCGCTCTCACAATTAGGAGTGAGCCCAGCGCTGACAACGTTCCATTTATTGCTGCCGCAAAACCAGGGATTCATGCTGACTCCCGCGGCGGTCACTTTCGTACCCAACTGCGTACAAGTGCCCAACCACAGGCAGTTCAGCCAGTACCTATAGGAAATTGACTCACCAAACCGTAACAAAGTAGGTTCGTGGAAGTCAACCTACAAGAATCCATAGGGGCCTTACCAAAGTATTAGCAATTCTAAAGTCGTTGGAAGCTCTGCCGACCGCCCGGAGAGCCGCAAGAAACGAGAATTCGGCCACTGACCTGCCATCCCCGTATAGTGAGAGCATCGGTGGTGGACTCGGAAAAATCGATAATTCGGCGGATTCGCCAGCTTTCGGGCGAGCGCGGCGTAGCCCGTGTCCCGCTCGGGATCGGGGATGACGCTGCTGTCTTGCGCGTTCCATCCGGTCATGAAGTGCTGGTCACTACCGATTTCTCACTGGAGAATGTTCACTTCCGGCGCGCTTGGCACCCCCCAGAATCGGTAGGACATCGCTGTCTGGCGCGGGGTTTGAGCGACATCGCCGCCATGGGCGGCCAACCCTTCGCAGCGTTCCTGTCCTTGGCGTTGCCTGCCAAGCTACCGCAAAAGTGGGTTGATGCGTTCTTGCGCGGATTGCTGACGCTAGCCAAACAACACGCGGTCACTTTGGCGGGCGGCGACATGGCGCAGTCGCCCGGCCTACGTTCCTCGGCGAAAGTTTTGGTCGATATCGTTGTCGTCGGGTCGGCGCCAAGAGGCAAATCCCTGCGACGTTCCGGGGCTAAGCCTGGCGACGCGATCTACGTTACTGGACAGCTCGGGGCCTCGGCGCTTGCGCTCGAAGCGCTTTTTGCCCAGCCGAAAAAGAAACTCCATCCGAACAAGCATCCTGCGCACTTCTATCCCCAGCCACGTTTGGCGATCGGACGGTATTTGCGCGAACATCGTCTCGCTAGTTCCATGATCGACCTGAGCGACGGCTTGTCCACCGACCTGCATCATATCTGTGAGGAGAGTGGCGTGGGCGCGGAGGTGGTGGCCGAATTCATTCCGCGAGCCGACGGCGGGACCCTTGAGCAAGCATTGCACGGAGGCGAAGATTACGAACTTCTTTTCACGGCACCCAGGGACCGCAAGATTCCCCGGAGGATTGCGGGCATCGCCGTCACTCGAATTGGACAGATCAAGAACGGCCGAACTCGCGTCTTACTTCGCGATGGACTTCAAAAGAGAGCACTTCCTCCGGGCGGATGGGAACACTTCAAGAATGCACGACGTTCGTCCTGAGTTGCCTGGCGTCGCGCGGGCAACGCTGCCCCAAAGTAACCCCCGAACCCGAACAGTCCCTGCTCATCCCGGTCGCTGAGGGGTAGAGTAAGTGTATGTTGATCCCGTCCCAGCGGTTGGCACTTCTGCTCCTGCTTTCAGTGTTCGTCGCGCCGCCGTTTTCGGCGCAGCAGCCTTCGTCATCTGCCGCAAGCGCACCCATCGCGCCCATCGACGACAAATTCGTTCACGACCATTTCGGCAAGGAGTTCACACTGATGCCTGAGTTTCCTCCGATGGTGGCCGATATGAACGGCGACGGCATCGACGACCTGATTCTGGCGGCGCGCACCAAGAGTCCGATGCTGGATGCAGGCGGCTTCGAATACACGGTGAGCGACCCCTACCACTCGTTTTACGGTTTTGGCGATCCAAAGGTAACTTCGGCATTCACGACGGATGATCCGACGCGCAAGTCAATCGTGTTGTTGGTGATCCACGGAGCTGGTCCGGAAGCGTGGCGCGCGGAGAAGCCTAGGGGGAAGTTCGTCCTCATCAATGTCCCCGTCCAAACCGTGAGTGTGCGGCGAGTGAAAATGGGCAAGAAGGTTCTGATGGCGATTGGTGTTGAGGAGTATGGCGGTGATCGGACGACCTCAGCCATATTCTGGGACGGCAACTTGAAGAAAAATACGGGCGCTTACAAGTATGAGCCTCTCGGCGCGGCAATGGACTAAGGCTAGAGGTCACGCGATCGTCTCGAAGCTCTCAAACCGGAGTCCCGCTCGTGCCAAAATGAGTGATGCCCGGTTCGCCTCCGATTCCTGCATTTCTCTATGGCACCGCGTGGAAGGAAGATCGCACAGCCGCGCTTACCGAACTGGCTATTCGGGCGGGTTTTCGTGGAATTGACACCGCCAACCAGCGCCGCCATTACTTTGAAGCGGGAGTCGGCGAAGGTTTAGCCGCTGCGTACAAGGCTGGCATCGTCACGCGCCGTGATCTTTTTCTGCAAACGAAATTCACTTACAGGGCGGGCCAGGACCACCGCCTGCCTTACGACCCAGACGCGAGCCTGACTGATCAGGTAGCGCAGTCGATGACCAGTTCGCTCGAACACCTTGGCACGGACTATCTCGACAGTTACGTGCTGCATGGGCCATCTTCCCATCACGGATGGGGCGAAGCTGACGCCGAGGTTTGGCAGGCGATGACGAAGGAACGCGATGCCGGGCGCACACGGCTGCTGGGCGTGAGCAATGTCTCGTTGCACCATCTGGAACAGATGGTGGCAATCCACAGTGAAGCCCCAGCCTTCGTGCAGAATCGCTGTTACGCGCGGTTAGGATGGGACCGCGAGGTGCGCGCATTCTGTCGCCGGCACAGCATTGTCTATCAGGGCTTCTCGCTGCTCACGGCGACTCAGGACGTGCTGCGGCATCCTCCAGTAATTGACCTCGCACAGAGCTTGAGCGCAACAACAGCGCAAGTCATCTTCAGTTTTGCGCGCGCGGTAGGAATGCTGCCTCTCACCGGGACGTCCGATCCCGAGCACATGCGCGAGGACCTGGGCAGCATCGACTTGGCACTCTCGCCAGACGCGCTGAAGGCGATTGAGGGGATTGCAGGCTGAGCGCGGTCCAGGTTGGCCCGAAGCCGTACAATCAAGGTGTGGCGCGGTTCCGCCACTTAGTATGCGCCGGGTCTATTTCGACAATAACGCGACTACACCTCTGCTGCCGGACGTGCGGGCGGCGATGGAGCCGTATTTCTCCGAGCGCTTTGGCAATGCTTCGTCGATTCACCATCACGGGCAGGAAACGCGTTCGGCGGTGGAGCATGCGCGGGAGTCGGTGGCGAAGTTGCTGGGGTGCCGGGCGTCAGAGGTAGTTTTCACCAGCGGCGGGACGGAGGCGGATAATCTTGGGATCTTCGGTGTGATTCAGCCCGGCGATCATGTGATTACTTCGACCATCGAGCACCATGCGGTGCTGTTCTCAGCGCATCGTCTCCAAGAGATGGGGTTTCCGGTCACGTTCGTGGCCGTGAACGGGGATGGGTTGATCGATCCTGAAGATGTCCGCAAGGCGCTCCGCCCAAACACCAAACTGATCTCCGTGATTATGGCGAACAACGAGACTGGTGTTGTACAACCCGTCGCAGCCCTCGGCAAGATCGTGGCGGAGGCAGGAGTTTCCTTCCATACGGATGCGGTGCAGGCCGCCGGCAAGATTCCACTCAATGTAAATGCTATTGGTTGCCATCTGCTTTCGATTTCCGGACATAAGTTGCATGCGCCACAGGGGGTTGGTGCGCTGTACATAAGGAAGGGAACACGGCTGCAGCCCTTGTTCTACGGAGGCCGTCATGAGCGGCAGCGCCGCGCCGGGACTGAAAATGTCGCCGGGATTGTGGGCTTGGGAAAGGCTGCGGAGTTAGCTGTGGCGGGGTTCTCGAACGGAGAGGTCCAGAGAATGGCGGCTCTGCGCGATCACTTGGAATCCGCCGTGCTTGCCGCAACCGAAGCCTCCGGCGTGAACGGGGGATCGGCGCCGCGCGTTCCAAATACAACGAACATTTATTTCGACAACATTGAGGGCGAAGCGCTAATCATCGCGCTGGACCTGAAGGGGCTGGCGCTTTCGACGGGAGCTGCATGTTCGTCGGGTGCGACCGAGCCTTCGCACGTGTTGACAGCTATGAATCTGGCACCGAACCGTGCGCGCGCAAGCATTCGCTTCAGTCTTGGGAAACAGAATACGCAAGAGGAAATTGACTTTGCGACCGTTCTGGTGCCGGGAACTGTGGCCCGCCTGCGCGAGCTGTCTCCGATCTGGAGAACGCGGAGCTTGGCGATAAGTTCGTAGAGCCGACTTCTGCGCGAAATACGCGCACATTTCAGTTCCGTCTCGAGTCGGACGAAGGAACTCTTGCCGGCTAGGTTTGCCTTGCTGTTCCACCTGTCGACGTGAAGGCCAGCGTGATGAGCGTCTTTTGCTCCATTTCGTGAGCCTTGGCGCTGCCGGTCGCCGGACTCGGACTGGCGGAGCGTTTGACCGAGAAGACGGGGCGGTTGGACGCTACGCGGCGCAGGCGGGGCATGACATAGAACATTGCGCCCATGTTGGCCGGTTCTTCCTGCACCCAAACGATTTCGCGGGCTTCGGAGTGACGGTCGAGTTCCCTCTGCAATTCAGCCTCGGGGAAGGGATAGATCTGGTCGAGGTAGACGATGGCAGTGGAAGTGTCTTTGCGTTTGCGCCGTTCGGCTTCGAGTTCGTGCCCGATTTTTCCAGTGCAGACCAGGATGCGGTTGGCGTTCGCGGTTTCGCGATCTGGAACCACCGGGAGAAAGTTGTGGGTTATGAAATCGTCGATGAGCGAGCAGGCGTCGGGGTTGCGGAGCATGCTCTTGGGAGTGAAGACGATGAGTGGCTTGCGCCATTTGCGCAGGGCCTGTCGACGAAGCATGTGGAAGTAGTTGGCGGCGTTCGACGGCTGGCAAATTTGGAAATTGTCGCGGGCGGCGAGTTGCAGGTAGCGCTCGATACGGGCGCTGGAGTGCTCAGGGCCCTGGCCTTCGTGTCCGTGGGGGAGCAGCATAACCAAGCCGGAGAGCAGGAGCCACTTTTCCTCGCCGGCGGCGATGAATTGATCGATGACCATCTGTGCGACGTTGGCGAAGTCGCCGAATTGGGCTTCCCAGAGGACGAGAGTTTCGGGGTAGTCGCGGCTGTAGCCGTATTCGAAGCCTAGAACAGCGGATTCCGAGAGAGACGAGTTGTAGACCTGACACCGCGACTGGCCGGGCGCGATGTGCTGCAGAGGCATGTAGCTCTCTTCGGTTTCGGTGTCGATGAGCGCGGCGTGGCGGTGGCTGAAGGTGCCGCGGCGGGAGTCTTGCCCGGTGAGCCGTACTGGAACACCCTGCTTCAACAAACTCGCGAAGGCGAGCGCCTCACCCATACCGTAATCGACCGTGCGTTTACCGAGAGCCATTTCGGCGCGCTGTTCCAGGAGTTTCTCGACCTTGGGATGAATGTGAAAGCCCTCTGGGTAAGTGGAGAGTTTTTCGCCCAAATACGCGAGTTCTTCACGGGTAAGCGCGGTGTCGATTTCATAGGAGGCTTCATATCTGCCGCCGACGAAGGCGCTCCAATACCGGGGTAGATCACGAAGTGATGGCTTCTTCTTGATACTCGAAGTGCGCTTCTGAGCGGCTTCGAAATAGGCACGCGTTTCCTCCAATTGTGTCTCGACTATTTTTTCGTCGAGTTTGGCGGAATAGATTTTCCAGAGAGGCGGGTGGTCCTTGATGAGCTTGTAGAGACGCGGCTGGGTGATCGTCGGGTCATCGACTTCGCTATGGCCGTGGCGGCGGAAGCCGATCAGGTCGACGACGACGTCGCTGTGGAACTTGTAGCGGTATTCGGCGGCGATCCGGGCTACACGGACGACGGCGTCGACGTCTTCGGCGTTGACGTGGAATACGGGGACAGGTTGGCGCTTGGCGAGGTCGGAGGCGAAGCGGGACGAGTGCTCGTCGCCGGGAGCGGTGGTGAAGCCGATTAAGTTGTTGACGATGATGTGAACTGTTCCGCCGACGGTATAGCCTTGGAGGTCGGCGAGGTTCAGGGTTTCGGCGAAGACGCCTTGCCCGGCGAAAGCTGCGTCGCCATGGATGAGGACGGGGAGATACAGGTCGCGGCCATCTTCTCCGACGCGGTCTTGTTTGGCGCGGGTGCGGCCTACGGTGACGGGGTCGACCGCTTCGAGGTGACTCGGATTTGAAACCAGATGAACATGGATGTGTGCGCCGCCACGTGTGGTGTAGTCGCCGGTCGCGCCGAGGTGATACTTAACGTCGCCGCCGCCGAGGACGCTGCGTGGGTCGACGTCTTCGAAGCCTACGAAAAGCTCTTCGGCTGGGCGTCCGGCGATGGTGAGGAGGACGGTGAGGCGGCCGCGATGACTCATGCCGAGGACGAGTTCTTCGGCGCCATATTCGCCGGCGGCTTCGAGGACTTCATCGAGCAAGGGGATTAGAGAGGTGTTGCCTTCAAGCGAAAAGCGCTTGTTGCCGAGGTAACGCTGCTGCAAGACCTGCTCGAACATTTCGGCGCGGATCAGACGCTGGCTGATGAATTTACGGTCAGGGGGCGGGGCCGGGGATTCCATCTGCGCCTGGATCCAATTGCGCTTTTCCACGCTGGCGATATGCATGAATTCCGCTGCAACCGTGCCACAGTAGGCGGCGCGGGCTTCGGCGGCATGCTCGCCGGCTATGTCGAGTTCGGCTTGGGGTTCGGGCTTGAGCTGACCGAGCGGATCGAGGTTGGCTTGGAGGTAGCCCCATCTGCGAAAAGCGTCGAAGATACGTTCTCGGTTTTCCTTGGGGGACATCGGGGTCGGTGCGTCGAGTAATTGCGTGCCTGCCGCCTGTTCGGACTTCATGATTAGGATTCCAGAAGAAAGTCAGTGCCCCCTTAAGGATAAAGGATTGGGGGTGGTTTCCGCTTGCGCCGAGGGCCTGGGACGGGTTAGCACTTCGGGGTCTCAGCGAGGCGCGGGCTCTTCCTTCCCCACGCCCCGCTAACTTACGATCTCTCGCAGCGCTTGCAGAAGGACCTCGATCTCGGTGGGTGTGTTGTAGTGGGCCAGGCCAATCCGCAGAAAACCACCCGTGGATTCCACTCCCAGGCGCTCGGTGAGATTGATGGCGTAGTAGTCTCCGTCCCAGGTGAAGATGCCGCGTTCGTTGAGGCGGTTGGCGAGTTCGGCGGGCGTGTGTCCACCGATTCGAACCGCGACCGTCGGGCAGCGCTGGGAGAATCGGGCTGGGTCGGTGATGCCGTAGAACTTGAGCCCGGGAATGGCGAGGAGGCCGGAGATAAGTTGTTCTGCCAAGCCGCGCTCGTACATCTGGATTTCGTGCATCGCGGCGAGGATGGCTTGGCGGCGAGAGCCGACCGAGGGATCTACGCTGCGGCCGATGTCGGCCAGGTAGTTGACGCACTCTGTAATTCCGGCGATGCATTCATGGTTGAGGGTGCCGACTTCCCAGCGCTGGGGAGAATCGTTGGTGGCAGGTCGAACCTTATACGGAGTCAGACGCAGCAAATGCTCCCGCTTGCCGTACATCGCACCCATATGAGGGCCGAAGAATTTGTAGGCCGAACAGACGAGGAAATCGCAGTCGATGGCGCGGACGTCAATGGGGCCGTGTGGGGCGTAGTGGACGGCGTCGATGTAGGAGAGGGCTCCGGCTTTGTGCGCAAGGCGTGTGATCTCGGCGATGTCGTTAATGGTGCCGACGGCGTTCGAAGCGAGGCCTACGGCGACTACTTTGGTGCGGCTGGTGATTTTGACGGCGAGGTCGGCCATGTCAATCGTGCAGTCGGCTAGGCGGATATCGGCCACGCGAACGACGACGCCTCGTTCTTCGAGGGCCTTCCAAGGAGCAAAGTTCGCATCGTGGTCGAGGCACGTGAGCAGGATTTCGTCTCCGGCCTTCAACTCGCGGCCGATGGCTCGGCTCGTGGCGAACGTGAGCGAAGTCATATTCATGCCAAAGGCGACTTCGTCCGAGTCGCAGCCCAGGAAATCGGCCATGGCCTGGCGCGCTTCTGACAACATGCGGTCAGTGCGGCGGGAGGTTTCGTAGTTGCCGCCACTGTTGGCGTTGTCGCGTGAGAGGTAGCGGCTGATGGCGTCGATGACTCGCTGCGGGACTTGAGTGCCACCGGGGCCGTCGAGGAAAATGGCGGGGTGGCCGTTCACGGTTTGGGCCAAGGAAGGAAACTGGGCGCGAATTTGCACGAGGGCGAGCTTGGTTTCAGTGGGAGCGGTCAGCATGAAATCCTTCCGGGAAGGGTAGAAGCGAAAATGGCACGAGGCACTTACGTCAGCCCGTTTTCATCAGCTCAGAAGATTATAGTTCGTCTTTGCGGTGAGCCAGGACTTCGCGGCCTACAGCAAGCCGAGAATTGTGAGAAGCAGGTAGACGCTGGCGAAAGCGATAAGCGGCCCGGCCACGAGGAAAGCCGATGCGCGACGGAGAGACGAAGGGGTGCACGAGGGCAGGTTGCGATAGGAAATGGTGAAGCGGGAACCATCTTGTTGGCGCACGACTAGAGGAGGCTGGGCTAGCTGGGGGACTGCGGGGGCTGTGACTGCGGGTGCCTGGCCTCTCTGACCTTCTTTGCTGAAGGGGTGCCTGTGCGCTTGCGCTTGGATGTGGTTTTCGGAGGGGGCGGCGTTGCCTTCCGCGACGGCGACGGAAATGCTGGGTATGTGCAGCGGATTCGGAGCTGCAGTGGCGGGAGACTTTGTGCGCGCTAAGGCGAGCGCGGCCGCTACGCGCGACTGCATAGTCATCTCGGTCGCCGGCCGGCTAGCCGATTCCGGGGAGAGATGAATGACTTGCGGAGGAACAGGATTGGGAGCAGATGCCGCGGTCTTAGCAGAAGCCTCCTGCGGAAGCTTCTTTTTGTTCTGAGAAGCAGGCTCGCCGGATCTCGCCAAGGCAGGATTGGCGACTGCTAATCCTTGAACAAAGATTTCAGCTCCGGGGCGAAGCAAGTATTCCTCAACCCGCAAAGCAGCCGATGTATCAACCTTGTTCTTCTTTAGAAACGCATCCAAACCAGATGGAATGTCGGTGAAGGTCGCGAGCAGAGTCTTGCCATACTCCTCGTAGGTATCACGCAGGAGATCGATTTGGGCGCCGCGCGGGTCGACGAGGATGCATCCTGATGTGTCTTTGTCTGCGTTTTCATTTTTCGACACTTCGTTTTTTGACACATCATTGAGGACGAAGGATTTTGCTTGGGTCTCTTCGGCCACAATTTCCCAAGAGTCGTCGCTTGCGGAGTTCTGCTGCCGCCACACGGTGGCGCGATAGTAGAAGCAGGGTTTGCCGGACAGAGCGGCGCTGAGGGTATCTGTTCCCTCCGCCCAACCGCCTACGAAAATCGGCCCCGTCTTGGCGTCGCGGATTCTTGCGATGGAACGTTTTTGTTGACGGCGCCGCAGCAATACCAGGCCCTGACCAAAAAGATAGATTCCGCATAGGCAGCCGAACCAAGCCACGAAGACCCAGGGGTTCGCCGGCGTGTCGATTGCGGTGGCTGAGAGTGTCATCAAGGAGAACACCAGTATGGGGAGAGGTTTTCGTGTCTAAACAGAAGCTATCGACTGAGCCTAGCCGAGGATGCAGGTCCACGCAGCACGGAATAAGTACAGTTACTTACTTCGGTAAGGTAGAGAATTGGAAAGAGCAGGTTTCGACGCTGGGAGGGGCAAGTTCGATGACCTTCGTAATCACCTCGGGCGGCTGGGCGATTGCTGCCATTCCGGTGCCTGCCTAGAATCACAACGAGACCCGTCTTGGCGGGTTCGTCTCAACCCAGAATGGCTGATCGTGCCGACATCGCGAAGCGCGTAGAACGCGCCGAAAAATTCCTTCAAAAGGGCAAACCGGAAGCCGCCCTGGAGGAGTATCTCTCTGTCCTGCAAGAGGATCGGGAGAATGACACCGTGCGCCAAATGGCGGCGGATCTGTCGATTTCCGTGGGGCGCGCGCCTGAAGCCATTGTTCTCTTGGGCGAACTGTTTGAACGTCAGGTTGCGGTCGGGGATGCCACACGCGCTAGCCTTACCTACAAGAAACTGGCGCGGCATTCCAATCCCACGACGGAACAGAAAATCAAGTTTGGACAGTTGCTGGAGGGCTCGAACCGGAAGCTGGCGCTGGAGACTTACGAGGCCGGCCTGCATGAGCTGGGAGCCAAGGGCAGCAAACCGCAACAGATGGCCGTGCTGAAACGCATCGTTGCGCTGGATGCCTCGATGCCAAATTTTGTTCGCATCGGCGAACTGGCGGCGGAACTGGGCGACGGGCGCGGGGCAGCGGCGGCATTTCTGCGCGTGGCTGAACTCACGGAACAGTCCGGCGGGACTCCTGCGACATGGTACGAGCGCGCCTACCAGGCAGATGGCACAAATCCGAAGATTGCCTTGGCTTATGGCCGCAGCTTGCTAGTGCAGGGGGAGGCGGGGGCGGCAATTTTTGTGTTGACGCCGCTGCTGAATGAAGGCGCTCCTTCCAACGAACTGCGCGATGTTTATGCCGGTGCACTGCTAGCTGCGGGACGCTTCAAGGACGCGGAACCGCACGTGATAGCGCTGTTTGAGCAGAATCCGTCACGGCTGCCGCAGGTGACGCAGCTCATCGGCAACATGATTGACGCCCAAATGGACCGCGATGCGGTAGGACTGGCGCGCAAGCTGGAGCAGTTCCAGCGGCGGCGCGGCGAACGGCGAGCGTTTCTGGCCACGATGCAGGATTTGGTCTCGCGTCACCGATCCTCGGCGGAGCTGCTGGAGTTTCTGGTTGAGCTCTACAATTCTTCCAATCGCGAAACAGATTATTGCCAGACCCTACTTCGACTTTTTGATCTTTACCATAAGACCGGCAACTTCGCCAAAGCCGGAGAGTGCCTGGACCGGGCCGCGGAAGTGGATCCGTATGAGCCGGGTCACCAGCGGCGGCTGGAACAGCTGAAGGGCCACCTGGATGAGGTCCAGTTCAGCGCGATCGCTTCGCGCCTGGCGCCGACAGGGAAGAAGCCGACACCCGAGACCACAGAGACAGTAGAGCCTTCGATGGGGGCCTCCGCTTTGCAAGACCTGATGCTGCAAGCTGAGATTCTGGTGCAGTACGGCATGCACGCGAAGGCTGGCGAGCGTTTGCAGCGGATTCAGGAATTGTTTCCCTCGGAGGCTGAGCACAACGAGGAATTGCAGCGGCTGTATACAGCAGCGGGGATCGCTCCGCCGGTGGCCGCTAAGCCGGTGGCAGCGCCAGCCCTGCCGGCGCCGGTTGTGGCAGTAACGCCGCCGCCCGCTCCTGCGCCGGCTCCGGCCGCGCCGCAAGGGCCGGACTTGAATCAACTGACGCGGGTGGCGGAAGTTTCACGGCAGCTCTACAGGCAAAATACCCCAGCGGGTGTGCTCTCCGTGGTGGCGAAAGAAGTAGGCGGGTTATGGAAACTGACGCGGTGCATTGCGGCGACACGCAAGCCGGGACAGGCGATGTCAGCTTTCCAGGAGTTCCATGCAACGGGCAGCCGCCACGCCGAAGAAGCTGAGGCATCTGGATTGGTCGCCGTAGTCGACGATCTGAGCAGAACCGGGCCCCTGGTACTGCCCAACGTCGCATCGGCTGCGGCGCTGCAAGGTGTGAAGGGCATTCTCACTGACTTAAACGTCGCGGCGCTGTTGGCGTTGCCGATGAGCGATGGCGAGGAGCACGCAGGCGTTCTAATCCTGATGCAAGATACGGCGCGGGCTTGGAACGAGAACGAAACTTTTGTGGTGCGCACGATTGCCGAGCAGGCTGGCATGGCTCTGAAAAATCTGGGCCTGCGCCGGTTGGTGAGCAATCTTTCGGTAACGGATGCGAAGTCGGGGCTGCTCAGCCGTTCGTCCTACCTGGACGTGCTGCTGGGCGAAGCTCGGCGCTCGCAGGAAGAAAGCTCTTCTTTGACCACCGTGCTCATGCAATTCGGCGACAGCTCGGCGCTGGTCAAGCAGTTTGGCCAGGAAGCAATGGAAGCGATGATGCAGCAGATTGGCCGCATCCTAGCCGGACACATTCGGCAAAACGATTTTGCGTTTCGCTATGAAACAGCGACCGTGGCTCTGATCCTGGGGAATACGGGGGAAGTGAATGCGCTGCAGGCGGTGGAAAAATTTCGCGCGCTGCTGACGGAGATTCGCTGGCCGAACCAGACGCAGGCCGTGCAGTTTGCCACAGGCGTAGGGGAGGCCGTGATTCGACCGCAATTCGATCCGGTGGACATTGTCACGGAAGTCATCAACCGCGTTGAGCAGGCGCTGGATCTGGCGCTGTGCGACGAGACGGCGGGCGTTCAGGTGCTGGGGTCGACGTTTGCGGCTGCTGCGGTCGCGTAATTAACCGGCGGACGATACCGTCCTCTGTTTCAATATCTTAATCGGCCCGGCCACGGCCTTCCAAAGAACAAATTTGTAATGGTCATCTCCATCCAGACCATCGGCGCTCAATGTGTTGGGCTTTCCGTAATAAACCCGTGCCCTGTAGAAACCGGGCAGCACGTCAACTCTTTGGGCATCAGGGAAATAGTCCGTGCATCCAGCGACAACGATGCGGCCGGACGGCACATCTAAAGTGCATTCGTTTATCTGGTCCCACTCTTTACATGTCGTCCTCGGGCTCTGCGTCGCGGATTTCCAAAACTGCCGGAACATTCATGTCACGGACTGTACCCACTCCAATGGTTCCCGGCGCAATCGCCAGCAAGCGGTCGACGGCTTCTTGTGACCAGCTGTCGCCCAGATCGCCATCGGCGCTCTCATCTTGCAGATAGAATTGGTGATAGTCGGCAAATAACTCTAATTCGAATCTTTGCTTCATCTACTTTCCGCTCCCGATAAACCCTCTGCCAGAGAGATTCAGCAGATATTTGATAACACGGGATGTAGCTGGGCCTAAACATCGGCCGTGTGCCGTTGCTCATTCAAGTTTGCTGGGCACAATTTCCGCTGGTAGACTGACGCTTCTCGTTTGGAAATCTGCTTATGATCGTTTTGCTTAGCTCGCGGTACGTTGCTGGGAATCAAGAAGATGTAAAGGTTTTGCAACGCATTTTCGCAGCGCTCGGGCTAGAAGGCGACGCGCCAGTGCCCCAGGACTTCGAGCAGGGTTCCTCTAGAAGCTCCGTACAATTTATCCCTTCTCTCCATTGCTTCGAAATCGTATCGGGTTCGGGTGGATCGGCAGAGGTCGACTTCTTCTTCCACGTTTCCGATCCCCTCCTGGCATTACAGCTTGTGAGGCAGAGCGGTGCCGAGATTATCGCAGGAATGTCGGACAAGGAAGTCGCCTACGTAGGGTTCCGCGTCAAGCTTCCGAGTGGTGCGCGGGTGCAGTTTGGCGCGCTCCACGGGGCGCCCGTTGACCTATTGCCGGGCCTGTCGGGGAGTTTGGATGCGAGTGGCAAGCGCTTTGGGATCGTTGTGTCTCGTTTCAACGCCTTCATCACAGAGCGCTTGCTGCAGGGTGCATACGACGGGTTGGTCCGCTCGGGTGCGCTGCGAACAGACATCACGATTGTTCGCGTCCCGGGCGCATTTGAGATTCCGTCGGCGGCGCGAAAATTGGCGGAGACGAAGAAGTACGACGCCATCCTGTGTATTGGTTGCCTGTTGCGCGGGGATACGGCGCATTATGACGTGATCGTGAACGAAGTGACACGAGGTATTGGGCAGTCGGCGCAGCAGACGGGCGTTCCGCATGCGTTTGGGGTGTTGACGTGTGACACGCTGGATCAGGCGATTGATCGCGCCGGGTTGAAGATGGGGAATAAGGGGTTGGAGGCCGCGACGGCTGCGATTGAGATGGCGAACCTGGGGCAGAGACTTAAGGAGTCGGGACAGCGGGCCGGAAAGAAGCCTGGCAAGAAAAACGCGTCGGCGAAGAAAACCGCGAAACCGGCGGCGCGGCCAATGTCACCACGCAAGAAGAACTAAGCCCAGCCTCGGCCGTCCTGTAAACTCAATTCAGACTATGGGGACCCGCCGAAAAGCCCGCGAACTTGCGCTCCAGATGCTGTTCCAAGCCGACGTTGCCAAGCAGGCCCCCGACGATGTGCGGAAATCCTTCTGGAATGAGCGCGGTCAAGTGGAGCCCGACGTTCGCGGTTTTGCCGACGATTTATTCCGGATCGCGACCGACCGCGCGGAAGAAATCGACAAGCGCATTGAGGCGCACGCCGAACACTGGCGCGTGGAACGCATGGCGGCCGTCGACCGCAACATCCTGCGCGCGGGAGTGGCGGAATTCTTGGGCTTCGCCGATACGCCCAAGCCGGTCGTGATTAACGAGGCACTGGAAATTGCGCGGAAGTTTTCCAGTCCCGAATCGGTGAACTTCCTGAACGGCGTGCTCGATAGCGTGGCCCGGGAGCTGGAAAAAGCTACGCCTGGGGCGGCTTCGCGCACTTAGCTGGCCGGAAAGTCCTTCCTCTTCCTAGCTTACGGTTTCACCAAGACAAAATCCGGATTGCATGGCTGGGACGCGGTCGAAATGCTGCACATCGCTGTGGATGGGTTGGTGGTGCTGCTGATCGGCGAGATCTGCAGAGTATCGCCGGAGAACGTTGTATTCAGGACGTGGACGAGTCCGTCCGTGCTTCCCACATAAAGAAAAGCGCCGTCGGTAGTAAGGCCGCCGGTGGTTGGGGGCTGGGCTCCCGTCAGGGATATCCCTCCCTTTTGCATCGAAGCGAGATTGAAGGAAAACACGCTGCCGAAGTTACGCGGGATGACGTAAGCCGTGGAGACATCTGACGACAAAAGGAATTGTGCAGCGTCGAGCGGTCCCTGCCCGAAGTCGACGAGCGGCCCCACGGTATTCACAGTAGTTTGCGTGCAGCCAACTCCCGGGCCGAGAGTGGTGTTCACGACTTCCAAATTCGGAGCATTTGGACCGTTCAGGACAACAAACTGTCCTGTCGCGGGAAGAGCGCGCATGAATTGCGGAGTTCCGGGAAGAGCAAACGCAGACCCGGTTTGTGTGCAGGTATTGAGCGCCGTGATGGCGTTCGAAGCCTGGGACACGTATGCGAACCTGCCACTTGGGTAAAACGCCACGTCTGTCACACCGCTGGGAGTGGTCAGGCGCCGCAATTGATTGATCGCGTCAAATACATATACCGGCCCTGCAACCTCATTCGCAGGCTGGCAGGGCGAAGCGGTGCACTGGTAGGTCGTGATGTACACAAGGAAAGCATCTGCGGAGAACACTGCTGACTTCGCATGGTCGGTCGTGTTCAGAAGCAACTGGGTGCCGGCATTGCTGGGTTGATCGTAGAGAAAGACCTGGTTTGGAGTGGTCGAGGTGTCCGAGACGACGGCCTTGGTGCCGCTGGGGGAGACTCCGATCACGTTACCTGTGACCGCGTTGTTCGAACTAACCGCACCTGCGGCAGAGACGACCGAAATTCCGTTGCATACCGGTTGCCCCGTAGCCGTGGTGGGAACGCAACTGCCCACATAGATCTGCCCGGACTGGCTGATGAGAATCGACGTAGGGGTGTGGGGAAGCGCGATGGGCGCGCCCGGAGTATTCGTCTTTTGGGCAATGGGAATGATGAAACTAAGGCAGCCGAGAACAGGCCCATTGGCCCGATCCCAACAGCCCGAACTGGCCGCATAGGCCGTTGTGTCACTGGCGGAGCCCGTTACCGTAACCCCGATGCCGACGGCCGGGTAAACAGGAGGCTGAAGGTTGGACCCGGGGGGCTGGAATCCGATGTTGCAGTTAGTGGGGAGGCAGGCGGCGGTGATGCTGGTCGCTCCCGTTTGACTTCCAGTGATCACGCCAGTTGTGCTGACGGAAGCGACGGTGGGGTTGGCGGTGCTCCAGGTGATCGGCGGGCTGGTGAGAGTCAGGCCGACTGAGTCCTTCACCGTGGCTGTGATGGCTTGGGCAGGGCTTCCCTTCAAGAACGTGAGAGAGTTGCCGCCGGTCGAGGTGGCGAGGGCGATCGATGCCACGGGGCAGGTGGTAATTGTGACGGGGGCGCTGGTGGCACCGGCAGCCGTGGCGGAGAGTGAGGTCATGCCTGGGGTCTTCGCCGTGGCGCGCACCTGATTGAACAGCAGGCCATTGCCGGTGGTCGCAATTGTCGCCACCGTGCTGTTCTGTGCGGTCCAGTTGATCGGACCTATGGTGGACGTAATGTCATTGCCGTTGTTCGTAGCGGTCACCTGGAAATCGATGAAACCGGCGGCCGCGAACTGGGAAAGTGCGGAAACGCCCAGTATCAGCCTGCTACCCGGGTCACAAAAGAGCGTAGGGTCGTTGGGATCGATCGGGTCGACGCGAGTTGCTTCGAGCCGCTCGATATGCTGGTGCACGAACACGGTGATGGGAGGGCTGGTTGCACCCTCCGCCGAGGCGGTGAGCTGAGCTGCCTTAGCCGGGCCGGGAGTGCAGACGGTGGGCGCGGCGGCCGAGTCCCAGGTTCCGGCGCAGACAGTGGGCACTCCTGAAAGCGTCGCTACCGAGAGGGCCGTACTGTCAGAGACCTGCCAGGTGATGCGGCCGATGGCAATGGCGGTTCCGTTATTGTCCGCGACGGAAAGGCCGGAAAACTTGCCTTGTTCGAGAGAGAGGGTGGAGGGAGAAATGTGAATCGTGGTGACGGCAACGCCGGAGGACTTCTTGCCGCAGCCCCCCAGGGCGGCGACCAGGCTGGTCAACACACACAACAATAAGAAAGAACGAACCCTACCCATGAACCCTCCCCGCCCGCGACGGACCCTACTGTGGTGAACCATTTGGTTAACCGTGAGTGTTGACCCTGCGGACGAGCTCGGTGAACTGAACTGAATGGCGTTTACCTGAACGTCGCTACCCGTAGATCGTTACGAGATCGCTTTTACGAGATCGTTTTTGCGAGATCAGTGCTACGAGATCAATGCAAAACCTTGAGTCTAGAGGCTAACCGCTATTTCGGCAACTTGCCGGGCCGAGAATCTCCGGCGATGACCAACCTTATTCGCTCTTTTCGTGGTGAGATGACGAAAGTGGGTTTGGGGTTGACGCGAAAGAAACGGAGTTGATATATTTGAAAGGTTCCGCGAGTATTCGTGAGCCGGCCTGTGGCAGTGCGTCTTGAACTCAGGGCGCAATGCAGGTGTAGCTTGGTAGATGTAACGGTCTGGATGGCACCAGTTTCCAGAACGCCCTCGCTGAAGTACCGCTGCGATGACCTTCCACTTGGAAGGATATGCAGGGTCTGCAAGCGAAACGGAGTGCCTTCAACCCAGGCGCCACCGTCGTTTGTATCAAGCTGATACGGATGTTGGGATTGTTCTGCGTTCGGGCTTTGTATGCCCGTCTGCGGAGGCATGTTGGGCCATGTATGCTCTGGCTCGAGTGCAGGCTGCGGGTTTGACGACTTTAAGGAGCTGCAAAGAGTGCCTACGTTCAATCAACTCGTACGGAGTGGGCGAAAAGCGCCGCGCTACAAGACGGCCAGCCCAGCGCTGCAAAGCTGTCCGCAAAAGCGCGGGGTTTGCACCCGCGTTTACACGCAAACACCCAAGAAGCCGAACTCGGCTCTGCGCAAAGTCGCTCGCGTTCGCCTGACCAACGGCATTGAGGTTACGACGTATATTCCTGGTGTCGGCCACAATCTGCAAGAGCACTCGATTGTGCTCATCCGCGGCGGCCGCGTGAAGGATTTGCCGGGTGTCCGCTATCACGTGGTGCGCGGCACGCTCGATTCCACCGGCGTCACCGACCGCAAGCAGAGCCGTTCGAAATACGGTGCGAAGCGGCCCAAGAAAGCAAAAGAATAGTTTTTGAGTTCGGCGCCGAGCGCCAAGAAATTGCGGTAGTGGAGCGAAGAAGAAGCGATGCCTAGAAAAGGACATGTCCCCAAGCGAACCGTCGATGCCGATGCGGTCTACGGCTCCGATCTGGTTACGAAGTTCGTGAACTGCATGATGTGGGGTGGCAAGAAAGCCACCTCGCAGCAGATTTTTTACGGCGCCATGGGCAAGCTGCAGGAAAAAGGCGGCGATGAAGCGCTCAAGCTCTTCAAGAAGGCTGTCGAGAACTGCAAGCCGCTGCTCGAAGTCAAGTCGCGGCGCGTGGGCGGCGCGAACTATCAGGTGCCGATTGAAGTCAACGCCGACCGCCGGACCTCTTTGGCGATTCGCTGGTTGATCAGTTATTCGCGGGCGCGCGGCGAAAAAGGCATGACCGACAAGCTCTGCGCTGAGTTGCTGGATGCGGCCAACGGCCGTGGTGGCGCAATGAAAAAGAAAGAAGACGTGCACCGCATGGCGGAAGCCAACAAGGCGTTTGCGCACTACCGCTGGTAAGTGGTCTTAAGAATCTGAAACAACAGTAGAGCCCCAGAAGGAAGCAAGAGAATCGTGGCAAGACAAGTCCCATTAGAGCGTTGCAGGAACATCGGCATCATGGCGCACATTGATGCCGGGAAGACGACGACGACGGAGCGTATCCTGTTCTATACGGGGAAGACGCACCGTATCGGCGAAGTCCATGAAGGCACGGCCACCATGGACTGGATGGAGCAGGAGCAGGAGCGCGGCATTACCATCACGTCTGCGGCCACGACCTGCACCTGGCGCGATATTCGCATCAACATTATTGATACTCCGGGCCACGTCGACTTTACCGCCGAGGTGGAACGCTCGCTGCGCGTGCTTGACGGCGCAGTCGCGGTGTTTGACGCCGTACACGGCGTGCAGCCGCAATCGGAAAAAGTCTGGCGTCAAGCCGATAAGTACGGCGTACCGAGAATTTGCTTTATCAACAAGATTGACAAGATGGGTGCGGATTTCGAGCACGCCGTCGACACTATCCGCAAGCGCCTCAACGCCAAGCCTGTCGCGATTCAGATTCCGATTGGCCAGGAAGCCAAGTTTGTCGGCGTGGTCGACCTGGTCGACATGAAAGCTATTGTCTGGAACGACGAGACCATGGGCGCGGAATACGTCACTGAAGAGATTCCTGCCGAGCTTAGGAAGAAGGCCGAAGCGTTCCATGCGCAATTGGTGGAGGCTGTCGCTGAGACCGATGACGGCCTGCTACACAAATTTCTGGAAGGCGAGAACATTTCCGCCGGCGAACTGCGCGCTGCCCTGCGCCGCGCCACCATTGCCCTGCAACTGTTTCCGGTGATTGTCGGTACGTCGTTCAAGAACAAAGGCGTACAGCCGTTGCTCGATGCGGTCGTCGATTACCTGCCTTCGCCGCTCGATACCAAGGAAGTCAAGGGCGTGAATCCCGATACGGGCGAAGCGCTGACGCGTCATCCCAATGATAACGAGCCCTTTTCGGCGCTGGCGTTCAAGATTATGGCCGACCCGTTTGTTGGCCAGTTGACCTTTATCCGCGTCTACTCCGGACAGCTGAAATCCGGCGATGCAGTGCTCAATGCCGGTAAGCGCAAGACGGAACGCATTGGGCGCTTGCTGAAGATGCACGCCAACAAGCGCGAAGACATTCAGGAAATTCTGGCGGGCGACATCTGTGCCTGCGTAGGCCTCAAGAACGTCCACACGGGCGACACGATTACCAACGAAGATCATCCCATTGCGCTCGAATCGATCACGTTTGCGGTGCCAGTCATCTCCGTCGCTGTCGAGCCGAAGACCAAGGCCGATCAGGAAAAAATGGGCATGGCGCTGGGCCGTCTGGCGCAGGAAGATCCTACCTTTAAGGTTCACACCGATCCCGACAGCGGACAGACCATCATCAGCGGCATGGGCGAGTTGCATCTTGAAATCATCGTCGACCGCATGATGCGCGAGTACAAGGTCGAAGCCAACGTCGGCAAGCCGCAAGTCGCTTACCGCGAGACGATTCGCAAGAAGACTGAAGCCGAGGGCAAGTACATCCGGCAGACCGGCGGCAAGGGTCAATACGGTCACGTCAAGCTGCGTCTCGAACCACAGGAACCGGGCAAGGGTTACGAGTTTGTCAACGACGTCATTGGCGGGTCGATTCCGAAAGAGTTCATTAAGCCGATCGACCAGGGAATTAAAGAAGCTCTCGAAGGCGGTATTCTCGCGGGCTATCCGATGGTGGATGTCAAGGCGACCGTGTACGACGGGAGCTACCACGACGTCGACTCGAACGAAATGGCGTTCAAGATTGCCGGTTCCATGGCGTTCAAAGAAGCTGCGCGCAAGGCTTCGCCTGTGCTGCTCGAGCCGGTGATGGCGGTCGAAGTTGTGACGCCGGAAGATTATGCCGGAGCGATCATGGGCGACCTGAGTTCCCGTCGTGGACGTATCGAGGGCATGGAGCATCGGGCAGGTTCGCAGGTGATCTCGGCCATCGTTCCGCTGGCGGAAATGTTTGGTTATGCCACGCAGATGCGGTCGAGCACGCAGGGCCGCGCCGAGTACTCGATGCACTTCGCGCGCTATGAAGAAGCACCGCGGTCGGTTTCGGAAGAGATTATTGCCAAGGTGCAGGGCACGGCGAAGTGAATTGATAACCGGCAACGGTTCGTTGTCGACCGCAGGTTTTGGGTCGGCGACCAGCGGCAACGGGATTTTGAAGCAGTTTTTGCTGTAGATGGGATTTGGAAAGACTTAGCAGTGCAGGCGGGAATGATTCGAACCGAATTCTGTTGCGAATCGGCGGTCGAACGGCGGTACCGGGTGCGAGATTTCTGGATGACGCATTTGGAGTTCGAGGCTTTTCGCGAACGCTTTGCGCTGGAGTACGGAAAGTTTGAGCAGTTACTGTTAGCTGAGGGCGTGGTCGAGAGACAGGAAATCGTCGGCGCCCACTACGTGAATGAAGGCAGTGACGGGGACCTGGCGGTCCCGGCTGAGAATTGAAAGACAGCTGAGAGACGGTTTAGGAGAAGATAAAGAGTCATGGCGAAAGAGAAATTTGACCGTAATAAGCCGCACGTGAACGTGGGGACGATTGGGCACATCGATCACGGGAAGACGACGCTGACGGCGGCGATCACGAAGGTGCTGTCGAAGCATAACCCGAAGAACTCGTTCCGGTCGTTCGATTCGATCGACAACGCTCCGGAAGAAAAGGCGCGTGGGATCACGATTGCCACGGCTCACGTGGAGTACGAGACGGGGAACCGTCACTACGCGCACGTCGATTGCCCGGGCCACGCCGATTACATCAAGAACATGATTACCGGTGCGGCGCAGATGGATGGCGGAATTCTGGTGGTGGCGGCGACGGATGGTCCGATGCCGCAAACGCGCGAGCACGTGCTGCTGGCCCGTCAGGTGGGTGTGCCTTACCTGGTTGTGGCGCTGAATAAGTGCGATGCGGTGGACGATCCGGAATTGCTCGAACTCGTGGAGCTGGAAGTTCGTGAATTGCTGTCGAGCTATCAATTTCCTGGCGACAAGGTGCCGGTGGTGAAGCTGTCGGCGCTGGGCGCGTTGAACGG